>Ga0207873_1000397_pt1 | contig 48365 bp, 39 predicted proteins | sample BGWIniCompost_FD_187373 | JGI IMG/M metagenome (GOLD analysis project Ga0207873, IMG submission 187373) | Cellulose adapted compost microbial communities from Newby Island Compost Facility, Milpitas, CA, USA - BGW Initial Compost (SPAdes)... ...
CAGCGATTGGCGATCAGCGATTTTCGATTTGTATTCCCTGAAACAAATTTTCGACCGGAGAGGACGCATCGGATTCTCCACACGACCCTTCACGCACGAATACAATCGCAAGTCACTAATCGCTAATCACCAATCTAAAATCCCCCGCACCTCTCGAAGGAAAATCTTCGAAGAATTTAGTATCTTTTCTGAGGCCGGAATTGTGCTCAATGAGCGAAGATTTAATTCCACAAGGTTATGGATGCGGATCCGAAGTCGAACCGAATAGCGTCCGGGCTGCTCGCGCAGTTTCCGTACAGTCATGCCCTGGAGTGGCTGGAGACGAACGGCATGGGTGGCTGGTCGTCGTCAACGGTTTCGGGAGCACATTCCCGCAGACATCACGGACTCCTGGTAGTACCTGAAGACCCAAATGGCGACCCTCTGGTGATGGTCTCCAAACTTGAGGAGTCCATCATTGAATCCAATATCCACTTTGACCTTGGTTGCAACCAATACCCTGGCGCGATTTATCCGGCGGGGCATCAACATCTGATTGGGTTTGAGCGCGATCTCTTCCCGGTGTTCACATACCAGGTGGCCGGACTAACCGTTCGCAAGACTATTGCCGCTCTTCACGGCGAGCCTACAGTTCTCATTCTATACGAGTTCGGAAGTTTCCCCCGTCCCTTCACGCTTGAACTCCGGCCCATGTATTCGGCACGTCCTGTGCACAACCTGTCGGTCGCGAACGAGTTCATCAACAAGCAATATGTCTTTTCAAACGGCGTACTGCGATTGAAGAACTATACATCGACACAGGAAATATTCATCAGCGTACCCGGCTCAACGTTCCGAGAAGATCAGCACTGGTACTACAACCTCATCTATGCTGCCGAACTCACACGCGGCGTGGATCACACGGAGGACCTCTACAGCCATGGAGTCTTTTGTGTGCGATTGAAAGGAGGGGACAAACTGGGGGTGATACTTTCTACTATGGAACCCCACCCGCGCCGCAGCGCATTCGCGCTTTTTCAAAAGGAGGAACGTCGACGGAAAAAATTGACGAATGATGCGGAGACGGAAAGAGTGAGGCGGCTCACTCTGGCGGCCGATCAATTTGTGATTTCAGATCGCGAGAAGCGGCCCATCGTTAGGGCAGGTTACTTCACGCCGGAATCAACACGTCTGGATGTACTTGTCTCGTTGCCTGGTCTTTTCCTGTCTACAGCCCGGCACAAGGCAGCGCGGCGCATCCTGCACGAACTGGCAGGATCGCTGGGCAAGGTCGGGCCGGGTGCGAATGTATCGTGGACCATTGAGGAAATCCTTTGGTACTACATCGCGCTATACCAATACTACCTGTTCACGCGAGACGCCGCGTTCGTCAGGACGCTCTTGCCTATGCTCTCAAGCCTCGTGGAATACCTGACCAAAGGCGTGCTTCCCCTGGGACGCGTTGACGAGGACGGGATGTTGGTTACGACAGTCGCCGAGTACGCTGAGGGTGTTCCTGTGCGGTTGATGGCGACGAATGTTCTCTGGTATAATGCAGTCCGTTTCCTCGAGTTCCTGCTGACAGAAGCGGGCAGGGGAAAGGACCCGTCGCGTTACAGCGCCCGCGCCGACCAGATCATGGAAAACTTTATAAGGGTCTTTTGGAATGAGCAAGATGGATGCCTTTACAATTACGTGATCGGCACGAACGGAAACAAAGAGATCCGACCGGATCAGCTATATGCGATAGTGTTACCCTATCCGTTACTTCCGAAGCATCGTGCTGATCGTGTATTGCATGTAGTAGAACGCGACCTGGTAACGCCGCGTGGCTTGCGGTCTCTGAGTTCCGCCGATCCGCAGTATGCACCTACGGGCTATGATACAGGTACAGCAGCACGCCTTGGTACCGTGGCAAGCTACTGGATCGGCGCCTACGTCGATGCGCTCATCCTGCTGCGTGGTTCGAGAGGAAGATCTGAGGCGCATTCCTACCTGGAAACTGTGCTGGAAGACCTCAACCAGGGTTGTGTAGGTACTTTGTCAGAATACTTCGATGGCGCCGCCCCGCACATTCAACGCGGCCGCATAGCCTCCGCCCGTGCCGTCGCGGAACTACTGCGCGTGATAACCGAACACAACTTGTTACATGAGGTCGCGAACGATCAGGACATCTCGGTTCCCCTGCCTTTCAGTCGTAAAGTAGGGCTGTGGCCGCTCTAGGGAAGTGTTGAAGTGTTGAAGTGCGCGAGTGTTGAAGTTGGATAAGTTCGACGTTTGGGATGTGGTGATGAGTGAAGGGAGGATCACGTAAACACGTACGCACGTAAACACATTTCCATCCGATGCCCTATCAAGTAGCACTCACCAACATCAACACATCAACACTTCCCTAGACACTCTTCAACAGTTCGCTTCTATACCTCGTGAGGATACTCGACTTGGAAAGAAACCCGATATACTTCCCCTTATCCACCATCGGCAGATTCCATTGGTTCGTTTCGTCAAATTTTTTCAACACCTGGTGAAGGTTGTCGTTAGGGGAGATGGTGGCATCGGGTGGTGTCATGAGTTCTTTGACTGTGATCTTATCGTACAGTTCAGTTCTGAATATAGTCTCCCGAACATTGTCGAGGTGGATGACACCTGCCAGCTTTCCTTCATCTGTAACGACAGGGAAAGTGTTGCGTCGCGACCTGCTGATGACCTGTACGAGGTCGCGCAGCGTAGCATCAGGATGAACGGGCAGGAAGTTGGTTTCAACGAGGTCACCCATGTCGAGCCGGCTGAGCAGGACCTTATCGCGGTCCTCCACGGAAACCTTGAGCTTTGCCGACAGCTTCTGTGCCTCCATAGACAAAGGCTGGAAGAAGTGCGTCATCAGAATGCTTATTGCAGACACGATCATAAGGGGGATCATGAGTCCATAGCCTCCCGTGATTTCCGCAATGAGGAATATTGCCGTTAGAGGTGAATGAAAGATTCCGCTGAGGATACCCGCCATCCCAACCAAAGTGAAGTTGGTCTCCGGGATGTTGCCGAGTCCCAGCATGTTGACCAGTCGCGAAAAAGCAAATCCGAGGTATGCTCCCATGAACAGGGAAGGTCCAAAGTTACCTCCATTGCCGCCTGCGCCGATCGTGATACCGGCTGCTAACGGCTTGAGAAAAACCATTACCGCGATGAACAGGAACACCTGCCATTCATTGTCCATCAAATCCCGCAAGACGCTTGTTTGCGTCAGGTAGGAAGGATGGAGGTTGGAAAGCGTCTTGATGGTTTCGTAACCTTCACCATAAAGTGGGGGAAATAAGATCAGGAGTACCGCCAGCGCCAATCCTCCGATGATTACTCTCGGCCAGACCCTGAAACGTGATATGAGGCGCTCGGCGTAGTGGAAGGCGTTTGCGTAGTACAGGGAAAGCATGCCGGCCAGTATTCCCAGCACGATGTAAAAGGGAACGTTGTGGTAGTTGAATTCCTGCGTAAGGCTAAAGGTGAGGATCACACCTTCCTGCAGGATAATCTTTGACAGCAGAGCCCCTGTGGCCGCGGCTACGATCAAAGGTATAAATGCCGACACGCTCACATCGGTCAGCAATACTTCAATGGCAAAGAGCACGCCGGCTATAGGGGCATTGAATGCCGCAGCGATACCGGACGCAGCACCGCATCCGAGCAGAATCGTACGATCCCTGTAGCCAAGCTTATAGGTTTTGGCGTAGTTGGATCCGATAGCGGATCCGGTGCTCACCATCGGCGACTCCAGCCCGCACGAGCCGCCGAAGCCTACCGTCAGTGCGCTCGTTACGATGTGCCCGTACATTTCACTCTTGGGCAGGATGCTCGATTGCTTCACGATGGCATACACAATTTCCGACGACCCCTTTTTGAGTGTTCCCTTGAGAATGTACCGCACATACAGGGCCGTCAGCGCCAGTCCTATCATCGGGAACAGGGAGAACAGAATGAACTGCTGATAGTTGACAGCCGCGTAGTCGACAAAGATTTGAATGTAGTGCACAAAGCCTTTGAGAACGATTGCAGCAAGACCAGCGGACAAACCAACCAGTACAGAGGAGAGAATGAAGAACTGCCGCGCGGTTAGGGACTCATGAAAATACCTTACAAAGCGGATGACAACCTGGTGCGCCCGTTCTAGCATAGCAGTATTCGCAAATATATACGGCCACAGTCGGTATAGGAAATTTTGATCGCACGATGTGAAGGGCAATCGGTCACGCGTCTCCGTAAACCTTGAACACCGGCTCCCTCAGCATCTGTGCAGGTTGAGAAAGAATAAATGCAATCGTTGCCGCGATATCTTCCGGCCTAACCCATTTCGTGAAATCAGCTTTGGGCATTGCCGCGCGATTGTCTGGCGTGTCAATCGTGGAGGGTATGATGACCGAAGTTACTACGTTGTGGTCTGCACCTTCCGCATTGAGAATTTCGGCAAGGCGCAGCACGAGCGACTTGGATAGTCCGTAAGCTACATTGCTGGCGCCATCGCGTGGTTGGAGGGCAGGCCTTGCGCCTACGAGTACAATGCGACCCCCGGTCGGCTGACGGATCATCTGATTAAAGGCAGGTCGCGCCACATGATAGGCAGTCTCGAAGTTCAGCGCGATCATCTTTCGGATCAACTCGCTGCCCGTGTCCTTGATCGTCCCACCGGCATAGCCGCCTGCGAGCAGGAGCGCAGCGTCTACCGTTTGGTGCTTCTGAATAACAGTATCGACAAATCCTGATGCAGCTTTTTCGTCAGCGAGATCCACGCGATGACTTTCATACAGATCCCCGGATGTGAAAACGTCTTTGTTGCCATGGAAAGATGTGGCGATCACCCGGTGTCCGTCGGCCAGCAGTCGTGCCACCACCGCGCGACCGAGGTTACCCGATGCTCCCGTGACAATGATATTCATTTTCTGGTTGGTGCTCATGACGATGATTTAGGTTACAAATTATGCAAATTCATCTTCCTGAACAGGACGGCGCAGAAGGATATGCTTGCTTTTTTGAGGTAATCGCCCTTACTTGAAAGACTCCTTCAACCTAATCATGACTGAAATCCAGCAGCCGGGTCAGCGCCTTTTGTCACTCGACTTTTTCAGAGGTGCGATCATGGTTCTCCTTGCCCTCGAAGCAGCCGGTTTTTATGAGATCATGTACGAGACTCAGGGTGGATGGTTTTGGCAGCAATTCTTTCATCATCCCTGGAATGGACTTCGATTTTGGGATCTTATTCAGCCAGGGTTCATGTTCATTGCCGGAACCGCCATGGCCTTTTCGCTGACCAAGCAATGGTCACAAGGGAAGAGCTGGAATGAGACTTTCGTAAAAATGCTGAAGCGATGCGGATGGCTGTTCTTTTGGGGTGTGTTGAATTATGCCGTACGGAGAGACGGACTCTCTTTTGAGTTATGGAACGTCCTTACCCAACTTTCATTCACGCTGCTAGTCGCATTTCTCATCTTCAACTGGTCATTCTACGCACAGTTTGCGTTCAGCATTGGCTTGTTAGTATTAACGGAGGTCCTGTATCGTTTCACAAATGTTCCGGGCTTTGATCAGCCATTTACCGATCAGCACAATTTTGGCAATTACGTCGACCTGATCCTGATGAACAAGATCAATGGCGGAGGATGGGTCGCCATCAACTGCATCCCCACAGCAGCTCATACGATATGGGGAGCGCTGGCGGGTAAACTGCTCATGCGCGAGGTCGATGCCTCAGTCAAAGTAAAGATGCTAATTGGGTTTGGGCTTGCAGGACTTGCTATCGGGTATGCGATGGACTGGACCATCACACCAATCATCAAGCGCATTGCCACGAGTTCATTTACCATCGCCTCCGGTGGATGGTGTCTTCTCGCCCTCGCCGTTTGCTACTGGTGGATTGACGTCCGCGATCACAAGAAATACCTTTCGTTCTTCACGATCGTAGGCATGAACCCCATCTTCATCTACCTGTTCTTCGAAATCGTTGGCCACCGATGGTTCAACGGCTACGTCGGCGCCATCACCAACGGCCTTATGAGCATGATCAATACCCCGGAATATCTGATGCTGATCATTACATCGCTGGTGATATTCGGATTGGAATGGGGAATGTGCTACTTTTTGTATAGGAAGAGGATATTTTTTAAGCTGTAATAAAGGTCGATTTGAGACTAGCGATTTGGGTTGCTGATCTAAGTTTGGTGTGAAGCTTAACGTGTTGTTTTCACCCGACGCTTTGTTCGAAGACACCAAATCACCAATGGCTGATCGCTAATCGCCGATCGCCAATCCTCCGGATTACTTTAGCATTTTAATCACCCCTCGCACGTACCCCACAGACTCCGCAAGACCCGGCAGCGGATCGTCGCCGTCTTTTTCGTACTCGAAGGCCAGGGTGCCGGTGTAGTTAATTTTCTTCATGGTTTTCAGGAAGGCAGGCAGGTCGATGACGCCGCGGCCGGCTTCGATAGAGTCTCCATCAGCTTCGCGCTTGTCTACATCTTTGAGGTGGCAATCGTAAATGCGATCCTTGTATTTGGTCGCGAGCGCTACGGGATCTTCCTTGATTCGGACGACGTGCCCGATGTCGATGCATATTCCGATGCGGGTATCGAGATCTTTGATTTTGTTGTGAATGTCGTTGACGCTCGAATACAGCTCGTCGCCGGGTCCGTGGTTGTGAATGGCAACACGGATGTTTGTTTCCTTGACCTTCTGCTCGGTGTAGGGCAGCAGTTCGTGATTCGGTACACCGATGATCACCTTAAGACCTGCGTGCTTCGCATACCCAAACGCCTGGTCCACTTCTTCCTTCGTCTTCATATAGATGACGCCAGCACCATACAACTCCAGTCCCGCGTTTTTAATCTTTGACACCGCGTCCTGAATTTGTCCGGGTGAGGCGTCGAGGGGAAGATGCATGCTCTTGAGGGCAATGCGTTTCAATCCCAGACGCTGCGCGAACTGGATGGTTTGCTCAAGACTGAACTTGCGGAACGTGTAGGACGCAAGTCCCAGGTTAAGCGACGGTTCCGAAACAGTTTCCGCGCTGGCGGGCCAGGCGCCACTGACCATCGCAGCCGCCGCCGAGCAGCCCAGGGTCCGTAGGAATTCTTTCCTTTTGATCATAGTAGTTGGGTACGTGGGGGCAATTTAGCAGGATATGGGAAAAAGTTGGAATGGTAATAGGGTAATCGGTAACCGATGTAGATGGGATCATTTAGTCCCTGCGGGTTGTTTGCGGAGCCTTCAGGGGAAAATAACTACGACTACTTGCCTGATTCGACTGCTTCAACAAGCTGCTCACACATCCTGTGCGTAACCAACGCGTCTCGCGTTTCCGCAGACGTGTCCTCGCCGTTCTTTACACACGCCAGGAAGTGTTCAACTATATCATAAAACCCGCGCTTTCGTAACGTTGGCTCCCAGTCATTGGCTTTTTCCGCTGTTTCGTGGTTGTCGTGTTGGTGGGAAATGTTGACGAGGTCTCTGACGATGTATTTATTTCCAGGCGTCATGAACTCAATGACTTCCTCTGTCATACCGCTGTCGCGGTTCATGATTCCAATAGCGGTGACGGGAGTGCCGGTGAGATGGAGAACGATGCTGTGCAATTTACCGTCCACCGTCCGGTATTTCACGGAGAAATCGGGACTGTCGTGTCTAGCAAGGTATCGAACCGTATCCACTACATGTATGAAATCGTCAAGGATGAAGTGTCGCGGTAACCCCGGAAGTGACACACGATTTTTTTGAACAATGACGATGTCGGGAACGCCGGTTTCCCTGAGACGGCGGACAAGCGGCGCATACCGGCGATTGAAGCCCGTCATCAGGATGCGATTTTTCCGAAAGCTTAAGTCGGCAAGCGCTTCCGTGTCTTTGTAGTGATAGGCGATAGGTTTGTCTACATATACATGGACGTTGTGATCCAGCAAATGGCGAACGACGTCCGGGTGAGATTCGGTGCTGGTGTGAACAAACGCCGCGTCTATTCCGAGCCGTACCAGCTCATCAAGAGAATTCGTAACACGCGCGATCCGATACTGTTCTGAGACCGCGGTGAGGGTCTCCTGGTTGCGCGTGCACAGGACCAACTCGATGCCGCGTTGGGCTGCAAGGACGGGAAGGTAGGCCTTCCGGCATATGTCGCCAATACCAACTACTCCGATTTTCATATGTGGTATATCCCCGAATTCAGGTAGATGCAGGGTGGCCAAGATAGCAAGAAACTGCTTTATCCTTCATACCTTTGTATTCATGATACCCTATCCTCCTATTTCTTATGAGAAGTTCCTGGATCTTTGTTGCCTGCGCAATACTGTTTGCGGGCTGTTCAACTCAGCAAGAATCGCCGAGACCGTACCTGGTCATCCCCGGCAACCCATTGTTCAACGAATTCAATAAGCCAATAGATTTTAGGTCGGTAACAGCCGACCACATTATCCAGGCCACAGACACCATTATCGGTTACGCCCGGGCGGAACTTCAGCGTTTGTACGACATCGATGACGACGATCGGACATTCGACAACACGATGTTGTATCTCGATGACATTGGTAATGATATCGCCCGCATCGCGTCGACAATTTATCTGTTGGGCAGCACGCACTCCGACTCTCTCATAAGGACCACGGCGCAACAAAAGTCGACGGAACTGGAAAAGTTTGGCAATGAGATTTCCCTGAGTGAAGACCTGTACAATGCCGTTAAGGCCTATTCACAGTCGTCCGAAGCCCGTACCCTCACGGGTTACAAGGAACGCTATTTGCGCGAAAGAGTAGAAGACTTTGAGCGCAACGGCTTTGCGCTCCCCAGAGAACAGCGCGACTCCCTGAAGTCGATCATGGATGCGATCAGTGAAATTGGAACAGAATTCAATCGCAACATCGCCGCATACCAGGATGAACTCATCGTTCGGGAAGCAGACATGGCGGGTCTTCCCGAAGATTATAAACAGGCGCGACGCCAGCCTGACGGAACCTACAGGATCGACCTGAGTTACCCATCGTACCTGCCCTTTATGAAGTACAGCAAGTCGGACCGCGCGCGCAAAGCTCTATACATTAAATACTACAACCGCGCTGCCGATACCAACCTCGATCTCCTGCGACGCCTGCTGCAAAAGCGTCAGCAGATGGCCCGGCTGCTGGGATACAAGACGTATGCAGAGTGGCGCCTTGAAGACCGCATGGCGCTGAAACCGGAAGCGGTCTGGGAGTTCGAAGAGAACCTGATAAAAAGTGTGAGACCCAAGGCTGAGGCCGATTACCAGGAACTGCTCGCTGTGCGCAGAGCCCACATGCCGAAGGGACCGGACAAGATCAATCACTGGGAAGCCGCTTACCTCGAAAACATTTTGCTTGAAGAGAAGTACCAGGTGGATGATAATCTTATCAAGGAATACTTTCCTCTTGACAACGTGCTGGCCGGACTGTTTCAAATCACGCAGTCGCTCTTCAATGTCCGGTATGTCGAAATTGAAAACCCCTCCGTGTGGCATCCCGACGTCAGGGCGTTCGAAGTATTTGATGGCGACAAGCTCATCGGGCGATTCTATCTCGACCTCTTTCCCCGTCCCAATAAATACACGCACGCCGCATGCTTTGGAATGATCACCGGAAAGAATACACCTTGGGGTTACCAGATTCCTAACGCGACCCTGGTCTGCAATTTCCCCGCGCCTACGGCCGACAGACCTTCACTCATGCCGCACAGCCAGGTGGAAACGTTCTTCCATGAGTTCGGTCATGTACTTCATCAAATGCTGACAACAGCTGAGCTGAGCTCACAGGCGGGAACGCAGGTCGCGCGGGATTTTGTAGAAGCGCCGTCGCAGATTTTTGAAAACTGGATCTGGAGCTATGAGTCGCTTAAACTCTTCGCGAAGCATTACAAGACGGGAGAGCCACTTCCGAAGGAGCTGTTCGACAAAATGCTCGCCGCTAAGAATGTGGGTTCAGGTCTCGCGACCGAAACGCAGATTTTTTACGGTATGCTGGACATGACATACCATGACCGCTTCGATCCGTTCGATGAAACTACGACCATCGACGATGTAGTTCGCGATCTCACGGAACAGGTAAGACACTACGCTTATGTCGAGGGTACTCACTTTCCTGCAGCGTTTGGTCACCTGTATGGCTACGGCGCCAGCTACTACGGTTACCTTTGGTCGCGCGTATACGCAGAAGACATGTTCTCCATCTTCGAACAAAACGGCATCCTTGATCAAACCACCGGCCTGCGATACCGTAACATCATCCTCGCCAAAGGAGGCTCCGAAGAACCCATCAACCTTGTCAAGGAATTCCTTGGTCGGGAACCGAACAACGAAGCGTTTATGAGATCCCTCGGATTGGAGGTAATGAGCGGCGAATAGCGAGGGTTTCGACAGGCTCAGGCACCGCGTGATAAGAGTATATAATCAAGAGGTGTCGAGTCCCTGTAAGACACCGTGGAGTTGGAAACGTTTGAGGGAGACTGCTGTGCCGGGCGATTGGCCGCCCAATCGGCTCAATAGTGGCTCCGGCACCAACTTCAACACATCAACACGTTAACACATCCGCACAATTTTTACCTTTGCAGGGCTGAGAAACCCCTTTTATGACAGAAGTGCGAAGCCTGAATTTTATTGAGGAGATCGTAGAACGCGACCTCAGGGAGGGCAAATACGAAAAGATCATCACACGTTTTCCGCCGGAGCCGAACGGCTATCTGCATATTGGCCACGCCAAGAGCATTTGCCTGAATTTTGGACTGGCGGCTACCTATGGCGGGGAAACAAACCTGCGCTTCGACGATACCAACCCGGTTACGGAGGAAACGGAATACGTCGAAAGCATTAAAGAGGATATCCAATGGCTGGGATTTAAATGGCACCGCGAACGCTACGCATCGGATTACTTTGAACAACTCTATGAGTTTGCCGTCAGGTTGATCCGGAAGGGACTCGCCTATGTTGACGACAGCACCAGCGAAGAGATCGCTGCCCAAAAGGGAACGCCCACGACGCCGGGAACGGAAAGCCCATATCGATCTCGGAGCGTAGAGGAAAACCTCGAACTTTTTGCAGCAATGCGCGCGGGTAAGTATCGCGACGGAGAAAAAGTACTCCGCGCCAAAATAGACATGGCGCACCCCAACATGCACATGCGTGATCCCATCATGTATCGCATCAAACATGCGCACCATCACAGGACGGGTGACAAGTGGTGCATTTACCCAATGTACGACTTTGCACACGGACAGTCCGACGCCATCGAACAAATTACACACAGCATTTGTACGCTGGAATTTGTCCCGCACAGGGAATTGTACGACTGGTTCATAGAGAAACTCGAAATCTACCCTTCAAAGCAGTATGAGTTCGCGCGACTCAACATGAACTATACTGTCATGAGCAAGCGCAAACTCCTCCGCCTTGTCAATGAAGGTCACGTTGAGGGTTGGGATGATCCACGTATGCCCACCATAAGCGGAATGCGCCGCCGCGGTTATACGCCGGAGAGCATACGCGACTTTTGCGACAGGGTAGGTGTAGCACGTCGTGACAACGTGATCGATGTAGGACTTCTCGAGTTCTGCGTTCGCGAACACCTGAATAAGGTTGCGGAACGAAGAATGGTCGTATTTGATCCGTTGAAGGTAGTCATCACAAATTATCCCGAAGGCAAGACGGAGATGCTCGAAAGTGAGAACAATCCCGAAGCAGAAAATGGGGCCACGCGTCCGGTTCCTTTCAGCAGGGAACTTTACATCGAGCGGGAGGATTTCATGGAGAATCCGCCAAAAAAATACTTCCGCCTTGCGCCCGGACAAATGGTCCGACTGAAAAGCGCGTATATCATTCGATGCGATGAAGTGATTAAAGATGCTTCAGGTAATGCGGTGGAGTTGCGTTGCAGTTATCTCCCAGAGAGCCGCAGCGGCGCCGACACTTCCGGCGTGCAGGTCAAGGGTACTATTCACTGGGTGAGCATTCCGCATGCCGTCGAGATTGAAGTTCGGTTATACGACCGGTTGTTCAAGGTCGAGAACCCTGACGAAGGTGAAGGCGACTTCACAGACTATATCAATCCCGATTCCCTTACGATCATCGAAAAAGCATACGGCGAGCCGGAATTGCTCACGGCACGAGCCGGCGAAAAGCGCTACCAATTTCTGCGCAAAGGATATTTTTGTCTGGATAGTTCGTCTACAGACAACAAGCTGGTGTTCAATCGCACCGTAACCCTGCGCGATACGTGGGGAGGAGGGAAGAAATAGTTACTTCCGTCGGATCAGTGTCTCGCGAGCGAGCAGAATGTCTTCCCTGAACTCGAGTATAATAGCGCCATCGCGACCGTCGTGACCGTAAAGCCTTACACTTTCTTCGGGACCAACAAGCTCAATTGACTTGAGCCAGTTTGAATCGATGGAATTGAGCCGGGGCGTTTCATAGAGGTCGGGATACAGCACTGTAACTTCGTCGCCTATCTTGAAAACAAGCAAGGGGTTGGGTTCACTGGAAAGGGTTTTGGAGTCTTCGCTGGCGTAAGCACTCTCCTGCGCGACACAGACCTGGATGCAGCACGCGAACGCCACAGCCAGAACGACACGAACGACTTTCATGGGGTTGTTTGGATTAAAGCTTTAGACAATGGGTTATTCTTCCAATATAGGAACCCTTGTCCACATTCCAAATACAACCTTTAAGGACGGGGCGGCCGTCGGAGACGGACATTCCCGTATCCCTGCCAAACCGCGCTGATAGTCAGTCCGTTAAAGGGAAGCAGGCAGCCAAACTTTCATTTTTCCAATTCCGCGGTTTGACCACGCGTAATAGGGGATGGCCACGAAGTGTCGGTCTTCCACCTGCCCGGTTATAACCTCCACACCGCCCAAAAGGTCGCGCCGTTCTTCCACCTTATAGGATGCATCGGGGGTAGCAACGACCTTATCGATGTTTGGATTGTCAGCTTCTTCGACGGCATAAACGAGCGGGCCGTATTCAAGGGCGACTTTCCCACGATCTTCCTCAACACGCTCATCCGCCACCACACGTCGCACGTTCATATCAAAATTCATCGTGATGGCATCGCCGGCACGCCACACGCGACGGATGGTCACGTATCCATTCGGCGTCGAAGTAGCAACGGTTTCGCCGTTTATGGCAACTGACCATTCAGGTTCGACGCTATCGTCGTATCGGTATAACTCGCCGGGCAGTACTTCATTGCGTGCCCACCCGGGTATGCGTACCCTGACCGTGAATTCTCCTTCCTTCTCGGGATCAATGGCGATGTTGACACTGCCGTCCCACGGATATTCAGTCGTTTGTGTCACACGAACTTTTCCTTTCGGCATTTTGATGTCGGCCTCGCTTGCTGCGTAGAGGTTAACATATAATGTGTCCTCACGCGTCGCATAGATAAGGCCGGGCAATGAAGGAAGAAATCGAATTAAGTTAGTAGGGCAGCAGGAGCAGTCGAACCAGGATTTCCGTGTACAGGCCCCCTGGTTGAACTTGTACACACCATCGGATTCCAAAGCGTTGGGATAGAAAAACTCCGTGCCGGTCAACGACAATCCTGAAATGAGCCCGTTATACAGTGTGCGCTCAATAACATCGAAATACTTGACATCGCCTTCGAGCAAAAACAGGCGGTGATTCCACCAAACATTACCGATGGCGGCACATGTCTCGTTATAGGCCGTGAGGTTTGGCAACTCATATTCGTTTCCAAATGCTTCGCCGTCATGTTTCGATCCGATGCCACCGGTGATATACATTTTTTTCGAGACGGTATTGTCCCAGAGGGCATGAACGGCGTTGAGATAGGCAGTGTCCTGATAGAGCGCAGCAATGTCGGTCATGCCTGCGTACATGTACACGGCGCGAACAGCATGACCCACCACCTCGCGTTGTTGTGTGACGGGGATGTGGTCCTGACTATACGGACCGTACAGCTTGTGTGTAGTAGAGTCGCCGCGGATGTCCAGAAAATACTTTGCGAGATCCAGGTAATCCTTGTTGCCGGTGATGCGATAAAGTTTGATGAGTCCTGTTTCAACGATTTGATGTCCCGGAGGTGCAGTGAGTTTTCCGGGGCCAAATGTTTTTACCAGCAGGTCGGCATTTTTCAATGCGATGTCAAGAAAATTTCGCTTCCCCGTAGCTAAGTGATGAACCGCCGCGGCCTCGAACAGATGGCCGGCGTTGTAGAGTTCGTGGCTTGCGCCAAGCGATTCCCACCGCGTTCCGTTTTCTACTGCTACCCATCTCGCCGGTGGTTTGGCCGGATTAATGGTTCGCCAGGTAGTCAGGTAGCCATCTTCTTCCTGTCCAACAGCAATGATAGCAATGAGTGAGTCCAGGAGCGCATCCAGTTCCGGATTCGGTGCGCTGATCAGCGAGTTCGACGCACCTTCAATAATCTTGTAGACATCTGTATCATCGAAAGGCATGTATCCGCGAACGCTCCCTTCCATTCGCCCTCCGGCGATGAGGAAGTTGTCGAAGCGCCCTTCCTCATGACATTTCTCAAGCGCATATGCGATAGTCTTCTCCTGTATCGTCCGTATGCGCGGCAACCAGAAGTTGTCCTTAAGCCGAATGGACCGGATGTCTACGGTTTGATAGGTATAATCGTTATGCTGTTGAGTTTCTGATCCCCTGTCCGATCCGGAACAGCTCCAGAGGAGGGAGGCCGCTAAAGCGATGAAGTTAAGCGTTCGTGAATATGTCATTTTGCGTTGCCTTGAAAATTAAGTGTTAAAATAACAATTATTTTCAAAGGGGCACGACTTTTTTAACCAACATTCCCCCACAAATCTTCGCCGCAAAGGCGCAAAGAGTCGACAATTGATGCTGAGATTCCCCCCAGGGTCCCCCGGCGCCCTCGCGTCCTGGTGGTAAAGAAAAAAAGACGCTCAACACCCATAACGTCGAGTTACCCAACTTCAACACGAACCGTAAAGCGGCCACCGGCCTGCTTTACCGCAACACTACCCTTTCAATCTGACATAGATCAACTTATTCCTCCTATTATCCGTCCCTCTCTCATCAATCTCCACAATTTGAAGACTCCGCAGAAGCGCGGTGAGGTTGCGGAAGCCGTAATTGCGTGGGTCGAAGTTCGGCTGCTTTTTGATGATGAGATTTCCGACATCACCCAGGAACGCCCAGCCGGATTCATCGGCGAGGTCGGCGATAGAAGAAGAGATGAGTTTGACTGTCCCCTTGGCGACTTTTTGTATCGCGCCCTGTCGCTGCGTCTTGTGTGTTTTCTTGCCCTTATCTGGAGCTTCTTCAGTTTCGCTGAGGATTTCGATATAGATGAATTTGTCACACGCGGCAATGAAGGCATCGGGTGTTTTCCTTTCACCGATCCCAATCACCCTCATGCCCGCTTCCCGCAATCGGGTGGCAAGTCGCGTGAAGTCGCTGTCGCTGGAGACGATGCAAAAACCATCGACTTTACCCGAGTAAAGAATGTCCATCGCGTCGATGATCATCGCTGAGTCGGTGGCATTCTTGCCGGTGGTATAACTGTATTGTTGTATTGGGGTGATGGCGTTCTCCAGCAGCACGCCCTTCCACCCGGTAAGCGTCGGCTTGGTCCAGTCGCCATAAATCCGCTTGAAGGTTGGCGTGCCGTACTTGGCAATTTCTTCCATCATAGCCTTCACGCTGCTGTAGCGGATGTTGTCGGCGTCTATGAGGACCGCAAGCTTGAGTTCTTTTCCATTGTCCATATGAATCAAGGTAGTGAAAATAAATATATTTGGTCGTGAAGAACGAAACCCTATCACGCATCCTGTCGACGAAAATCGTCGCGATACTTCGCGGCGCAGATCCTGACGGCGTCATGTCCATCATTGAGGCATTGCACGCCGGGGGCATAACCAACGTTGAGATCACCCTTAATTCACCCAATGCGCTCGGGCTCATTCGCAAGACCTGTGATGTCCTGGGTGATCGCATGCTCGTCGGTGCCGGCACGGTACTCGACCCCGAAGGAGCCCGTGCGGCGATTGACGCGGGTGCAAAGTTCATCATATCCCCGGTGCTGGATGAAGATACTGTCAAGTATACTTTGGGCGCCGGTATTGTCTCCATTCCCGGAGCGCTCACACCCACGGAGATACTGAAGGCGCATCGCCTGGGCGCCGACATCATTAAAGTCTTTCCCAATCCATCGGGACCGGGCTACATCCGCGACGTTCTCGCGCCGCTATCCAATATACCATTAATGCCAACCGGCGGCATACGCCCAGATAATATCAAGGCATACATGGATGCGGGCGGCGTGGCTTTCGGTATTGGATCCGCACTTGTGAATGCCCGTACCCCTATAACAGAAGAATACCTGCTGACGATTCGCGAAACTGCGCGCGCCTTTGTACAGGCTGTCAGAGGTTCGTCAAGTTGAACTGATCTGCCATGAAGATATCCCACTACGAATTGTTTCTCGTGCCACCGAGGTGGCTTTTCCTGAAGGTTGAAACGGACGAAGGTATTAACGGCTGGGGCGAACCTGTAATCGAAGGACGTGCTGCGACGGTGGGCGCTGCCGTAAAAGAGCTGATGGAATACCTGATCGGAAAGGACCCCATGCGCATCGAAGACCATTGGAACGTAATGTATCGCGGTGGCTTCTATCGCGGAGGGCCCATTCTCATGAGCGCCATCTCCGGGATTGATCAGGCATTGTGGGACATCAAAGGAAAATTTTACAATGCGCCGATATACCAATTGCTGGGTGGAAAATGTCGCGACAAAATCAAAGTGTACTCGTGGATCGGCGGCGATCGCCCCGCTGACGTCGGCAACGCTGCACGCGACATCGTGTCGAAAGGATTCACGGCGCTGAAAATGAACGCTACTGAGGAATTGCAGTATGTCGACACCTATGAAAAGATCGATCATGCGGTCGCGCGCATTGCTGCTGTGCGCGAGGCCGTAGGATCGGGCGTAGGTATTGGTATCGACTTCCATGGGCGGGTTCACAAACCACTAGCCCGCGTGCTTGCGAAAGCGCTGGAACCCTACCGTCCTATGTTCATCGAAGAACCCGTCCTTCCCGAAAACAACGAAGCGCTTCGCGAAATCGCGCAGGCTGTATCAATACCCATCGCTACCGGTGAGCGGATGTTTTCACGATGGCAGTTCAAAAATTTGCTAAAGGATGGTTATGTAGATATTATCCAGCCCGACCTTTCCCATGCAGGCGGCATCACCGAATGTAAGAAGATACTATCTATGGCTGAAGCGTTCGATGTAGCAGCAGCACCTCATTGTCCACTGGGACCCATCGCCCTCGCCGCATGCCTCCAGGTGGACGCTACCTGCTATAACGCTTTCATCCAGGAACAAAGCCTCGGCATCCATTACAATCAGGGCGGCGACCTGCTGGATTACCTCGCGGATAATAAGGTCTTCCAATACGATAATGGCTTTGTTAAGATTCCGGAGGGCCCTGGACTCGGCATCGAAATCAACGAAGACCACGTCCGCCGCATGGCCGCCACCGGCCACAACTGGCGAAATCCCGTGTGGAGGCATGGGGATGGGAGTGTGGCCGAGTGGTAATGTGTTGGTGTGTTGATGTGCTCATGTGTTGATGTCGCAGCGCAGATTAAGCTTGCGCCTGAATTAACGATATCGTTTCTAGTACATTAGCGTTGAAATGGTGGATACTAACATCAACACATCTACACACCAACACATCAACACATTCCTGGCTTGCGACTGGGGCACTTCCTCCTTCCGCCTCGCACTCGTGTCATTGGATGGCGATATCAAGGAAGTTGTGAGTAACAATAGGGGGATTGCTGCGACGTTTCGTGAATGGAAGGAACGTTCGGGAAGCGATGCGGATAGATTCAACTATTACCTGAACATTATTCGTACAGGCATAGCTGAGATTGAAAGCAGGTTGGGTGTGACACTGCAGGATGTGCCTCTGGTGATATCGGGGATGGCGTCGTCGTCTATCGGGATGATGAACCTCCCGTACGGAAAGATTCCCTTTGCGTTGGATGGCTCAGACCTTGCTATTCATCATGAAGCGGCAACGGAAAATTTCCCTCATGCAACGCTCCTAATTTCAGGCGTAAGGTCTGACAATGATGTGATGCGGGGCGAGGAGACGCAGCTTGTGGGTGTGACACAAGACTATGCATCAAAGAGCGATCACCTTTTTATTTTTCCGGGCACGCATTCAAAGCACATTCGTATAGCTGACGGCAAGGCACTAGCGTTCACGACATACATGACGGGAGAGTTTTTCGACGTACTGACCAAAAACAGCATCCTCGCTGACTCGGTAATGGGCAACAGTACGTTGCATGAGCGTGACAACCTTGAGAATTTCAAAGAGGGCGTACTTGAAGGCGTAAACGGTAATCTGCTGAATAGCACTTTTCATGTGCGCACGCGGGGACTGCTGGGCGGTCGTAGTAAAGAAGCAAACTACTTCTTTTTAAGCGGCCTGCTGATTGGATCGGAGCTTAGAGGTGTCTCTGGAGACGTAACGATTGTCGGTGGCGAATTCATCTCTGAATGTTATGAGGAAGCCCTGCGCGTACTGGGCGTTTCAAACGTTGCCCGCATCGATGGTGCACAAGCGGTCATCAAAGGCCAGGCGCGTATTGTTCAACGCAACAGGCCAATACAACCCTAGGAAGTACCTATCAGACAACTTCAACACATCAACACATCAACACCCTCTTTCACCCCTTTCTGAAAATGCCTCGGGCACTTCTCAGAATGTCAAAGCCCCTTTCCAGGAAGCTGCCCGGTGGTTCTTGCGTATAGCTGTAGATGAAATCGTCGGGGGCGATTTCAGGATAGACAAAGACAAGACTATTGTCGCTCATCTGGCGAACCATTTTCCTGGGAAGGACATCAAGAAGCGGTGTATACGAAATGCTGCCTTTGCGGGCGCAAATCAGCGCGACCATGTCGTCAGGGGTGATGTTCGCGCGTATCCGAATCAAGTCGCTGATATCGTAAGATGAGCGGGACTCGACTGTCAGGTTGATCTTGTTTTTTGCCAGGTAATCAGTCATCGCACGGTAGGTTTCTTCGCTACCGTAAAGCATGGTACGCAGATTGAGTCGGGCTGCTACACGCATCAACCTCGCGATCCATGCATGAAATCCCGATTCTTTTTCTGCAAGATGGGGGCAAAGGATGTGCAGTCGTTTGTGTACGTTCAGGGGAAGGGTGAACCGCGTAATGAACACATGTTGCGTTGTCTGGTTGACGACGCTGTCGAAGGTTTTCCCAAATATGATGTCTGCCAGGTTTGTTTTTCCCGGCCAGCCCATAATAATGTCAGTGATAAACATTTCCCTCACCACACGTTGAATGCCTGTGGTTACGTTCTGGTCGATCGTCGTGGTGATGTTTATTTCCTGATCCGCTGCGGCAGCGTGGGTAATGGCCTTCTCCAGCATCTTCCTCGCCTGTACGAGTTTCACCCGTGCCTTGTCGTCATCGGGTACGACTGTAAGCGCTACAATGGGAAAGGCATTCTTCGGTTCTTTCAGCGTAATGGCGAAGTCGATAAGCCGCTCCATAGTTACGGGATTGGAAATGGGCACAAGGATCCGCTGAGGATTTTCTCGCATTTCAGCTGGCTCTTCTTCGTCCGTTTCAAGCACAACTTGTTTGCCTGCCTCTTCTGTGACGAACGATGCTACGAGGCACGTGACCAGAATGAGCACGATGGTTCCGTTAAGAATGTTGTCATCGATAATTCCGATGTTATATCCAACAAGGATGACGGCGAGCGTAGCCGCGGCGTGCGCGCTGCTTAGCCCAAAAATGAGGCGCGACTGCGACCGGGAGTAGCGGAACCACAGTCCGGTGATGTAGGCGGCAATCCACTTGCCACCCAAAGCGACGGTGGTGAGTGCGGCAGCCACAAGCAAAGCCTGGAAGCCGTTCGTAAGCACGCGCACGTCGATTAGCATCCCGACGCTGATCAGAAAGAACGGAATGAACAATGAGTTCCCCACGAATTCAATGCGGTTCATAAGTGCAGATGTGTGGGGAATCAGAGGGTTGAGCATGAGGCCGGCTGCAAATGCGCCAATGATCGGCTCAAGGCCCGACAACTCTGCGAGGAAAGCACAAAAGAAGACAACTGAAAGTACGAAGATGAAGTGCGCATTCTTTTCGTCTTCAAGTCGCTTGAAAAACCAGGCGGCTATTCTTGGAATAACAAATGCAACAACGAGGACGAAGATCAGGATCGAAATTCCCAACCGAGCCCATAGACCATTGACACCGCTTTCGGCCTCAACGCCGGCAATTACTGCGAGGATGATCAGAACCGCCGTGTCGGTGAGAATGGTGCCTCCGACAGCAACGGCGACGGCTTCGTTCTTGGCTATTCCCAACCTGCTGACGATGGGGTAGGCGATCAGCGTATGCGTGGCAAACATGCTGGCAGTGAGCAGGCTCGTGTTAAAGCCGAAGCCGAGCAGGTAGTAACACACCGGAAATCCGAGTGCTATGGGGAACAAGAAGGTGAGGAGTCCGAAGCCCAGGCTTTTGTGCCGATACCTCTTGAATTCGCCGAGGTCAAGTTCGAGCCCGGCAATAAACATAATGTAGAGCAACCCGATCGTTGAAAAGAGATCGACCGCGGCGTTCTTTTCGATCAGGAAGAATCCGTGCGGACCAATGATAATGCCAGAGATGATCAGACCGATGATCCCCGGAATTCTGAGGCGCCTGAGTAGGACCGGCGCGAGAAGAATAATGAACAGTATTACGGAAAACACCAGCACCGAATCTTGAAACGGTGTCTGGAATTCCCGCACGAGCTCATGCCAAAATTCAACCATTTGTTTTCCCTACTACTTTGCCAAGGACCGGGCAAAGTTAACCGGATGCAATGTCAGATGTATTTAAGACTTCTGCCAAATCCTTTTCGATCCTGGAACCGAAGTGCTGGCTCACCGGACGAACGGCGACATGGCAGGCATAGGTGTCGGAACTTTCGTCCGTTATTCTAATTTCGACGGGCTCCTTATAAGAACAATACGGCGACAGGAGCAAAGCTTGCCGGATTCGGTTGGTTGTTTCGTCGCGCGACGCGGTCCTGCTAACGCGGATACTAAACTTGAAATCCTGCGCACTTTCCTTATGGGCGCTCAAGGAAAAAGCGCTGCCGACCAGTTTTGAGAAAGGCAATCGCACAACCTTTCCGCTCCCCGTGTCCAGATAAATGTGGGTTGCACTAATCCTTCGAATTATGCCTTCAAGGTTACTCGCCTGAAGGTGCCTTCCGGTCTTAGGATTATGCTGAAGTCGGAAGAACGCTCCTGCCACGACTTCCTTAAGGTAGAACCACACAAGAAGACCCAGCCCTGTCAGGACAAGAGCGGTCAACAGATAATCGTAATATGATTTTGTACCGAAGAAATACTCCAGACTGCGGAAGAAGTAAGTACTCCATACAAGGATTTCGATCGGCACCACATATACGATACTGTTTCTCAGCCGGTGGCTTTCCGACCGGGCCAGAAATAGACGCAACACCCGAAACAGGATGAAAATGGCCAGACCAATCAATGCAACGATCACAAATCTTATCATAGCCAGTCCTTTTGTCTGAAAATTCTGATCAGGAAGGGTTCGACAAACTTATTCACGCCATAGCACCCGTCAACATCTCTCCAGACAAGGCCCGCACGCAGAAGTGACCGAAGGTGGGTTAGCAACTCCGGGAAATCATTCCGGAATACACGAAGCAACTTCGCTTCGGACATTCGTTTGTGAAGGATTAACTGCAGAATTATGATATTCCAGGCCGGCGGCAGGGAGTCCAACACCTCTGTCTCCGGGCGACGAGGCGATCTGATAACAAGCCGATTTTCTTCCACGCGAACGATGTTGCTAAGCCACGCGTTCATCGCCGTTCCGGGGTTGCCCTCCGTGTAGTTGAAGTAATCGTTGAACAAACGTGCCAGTGCTATCTCCGAGACTTCCGATTTCCCATTATCCAGCACGAACTCCAAACCGCTCGAGCGGTGCCGCGTAAGGATCAGATTCTTTAGGTCCATAGAGCTCATGGGAGAGCAGCGAATCACTCCAATAAATCTTTCCTTGAATCCATTGACAGCGTGGATCAGATCGCTTGCGAAAGGATTCATGTTGACGATGAAGACGATCCGGTCGGAATACGCGGTGATCATGTCCATGATCATTTCCACTGTACGCATTCCTTCAGGCGTCCTTTCCCACCACAGCTCCAAGTCATGAATTACAACCACGGTGTGATGAGGCATCGAATTCATAATGCCGGTCATGTCACTTTTCACGCCGGTAACTTCCTGAAGCTTGGCGAGGAAATCTTCCGGACGCGCGGAGCCATCGGCGGATGGGAAGAGGTGAAATTGCTTGCTGTGTGTGAAGTGTTTTTCGGCAATGCGTCTGCAAATCGCAGTCTTCCCGGCGTTCCGTTCACCCGTCACCAGAATGCCTCCGTGACGTCCGCCTACGTACTGTTCTATTTTCTGAGCAATGCTTTTGTCGTCGGACTCTCTAACGATCCAGAAAGCCTCGCCGATGTTTGACCGACCGCTGAACAGGTTCAGGTAGTAGTGCGGCAACGCGCTGATGATTTGGGGATCGGGGGTGACCTGCGAGACGACTTCCAGAACGCGGTCGGTGACCGACCCAGATTCGTTGCGCGCGGCGATTTGCCGTGCTATCCTTATTCCTTCACTGCGGGAATAGATCAGGATGAGAATCTTGTCAATAAAAAACTTTCTGATAGTTCGTCCCAGACGGTCGATCTTCGAAATCACTTTCTTCTGCCGGGCGTCTCGGGAGATGTAACCGAATTCGACCGAAGCGGCTACCATGGCATTGACGGTGAGTGCCTGAAAAAGCTTCTCACCGAGCGCTCCGAATCCTAGTGACAACTCGTGTTTATTTTTCCGGGCAGCCGATTCTTCCTGGGTTATCTCATCGATGGCATTGGCGATGATCTGTGGAGCGGCAATATCGTCGGCGTTGGAATTGTCAATACTGAAAAGCGTAAGGCTTAGTTGGTCGTTGATGTTGACCACGTTGTCCTGGAGGCTTTTACTGAACCCCTCAATTTCGTCGTGCAGCGGGCTGAGGAAATTGTACTCCAGGTAGTATTGCGTAAGCCTTCGGACCGGTATGGAGATTGATTCGGATGATTCGGCGGATGCGAGGACCGTACGTGTGTCAGGAAGCGCCTTTGAGCTTTGCATCACACGATCACTGAAGGTCTTGAAATCTTTTTCCAGAACGAGGTTGATGGATTTCCCTTCGAGTTTTTTCACGCCGTTGCTTTCTCGCTGCCCTTCTTTCCATGCCTCGAGTTGTGCCAACGTAGACGCGACAGGTTCGAGGACAGCCGTGGTTACATGGTTATCGATTCTGCGACGAAATTCTTTGAATTCGTGATCGATCTGCCATTTAAGTTTCCGAAGAATGGTGTACAGGCAGATTCGCTCTGCGGCAAGGCCCATAGTCTTTCGCCATTCATCGGCAAATACGAGGACTCTGTCACGTTGACGTCGGTGCAACGCCCTGTCGCTGTTGATGATCCGTGTCAGGTGGTTGGCGTCTATCTGCTCGAGATGCGTTCGCAAGTGGTCGATATTGAGTCGGAATTCCACCAGCAGGCGATCAAAGAAGAGCGTAGCCAGGTGGTCTTGCTTTTTCACGAGCTCCTGGGCACGATTGGCCATGTCTCTTGTAGCCTCTTCCCATTGGGCTACAGTTAATGTGTCAGAACGGGTGAACTCGAAAAGCGTGTCGATTTTATCGTCGCAGTAGGCGATGTACGATTCTACATCTGTGATGCTTTGCAAGGACTCCTTTCGAAACGCCTCGAGCCAGGAAAGAAGAAATTCAAACCGCCCATCACGCATGTAGTACTGCATCGCTTCGCGGTAGTGAAGGCGGGCGCGTACCGTCCCTCCTGAGAGCAGCGCTCGAAGATTTCTACGAAATTTCAGCCATTTAAGGGATGGAGAATCCTTCGGTCGCGTTTTGAAGTCGTCCTTCTTGTATGCAATCGAGACGGTAAGCGGGAAAGCCGTAAGGTCTTTCTGGAGACGATAAATGTACCAATGGATACCTGTCTTCATTTCGCCCGGGTCAAGCAGCTTGTTATACTGCTCGACAAGCTTTTCTGCAGCCGCAAAGAAGCGCTTCCTGATAGCCACCAGCGAGGCTTCCTTGCGCGGCTTGTCCTCATAAATTACCTGGAGGATGGATGAGTTGACTTCCTGTATAAGGTCGAGCAGGGCTTGGGGAAACTGCCGGCTCAGTTCAAAGTAGCCCGAGAACGCCTTATTGAAGAACACGCGCAACAACTGCTGGCCGTGAACGTCGATTTCAGACAGCAGTCGCGTGAGGGGCTCATAGCGGGATGGTGTCAGCGGTGGGAGAACCACTTCCGAATGAGGAAAGGAGGTCGTCCCTGCGGTGGGCGCATTGAGCAGTTCTTCATTGTTGGAGGCTGCGTCTTTCGTCATCATCGGAATAAAACTACACATCGCGGGCGTGGAACACCCGCGTTATGCAATTTTTTGTGGGATTATTAATCCTAAATTTAGCAAATTACAACCATCATGTTTTCAGACAATCCGTACAACGATGTAATAGCGGTCTGCCTGGTTATCCTGGTTTCCTATTTTTTTGGCATTATCGCGCGGCGGACCAACATTCCGAGCGTACTGCTGCTCATTCTGTTGGGTATAGGACTGCAGTTTGGACTCGCCGCGGCAGATATTACACTTGGAAGAAATATGTTCAATATGCTCCAGGTGTTGGGCATCGTCGGGCTGATCATGATCGTGCTTGAGGCCTCGCTCGACCTCACCCTTACCCGGGAAAAACGGCCGCTGATTATCAAATCCTTCCTTATTGCCCTATTGGGTCTGCTGGGAACAACGTTCCTGCTTACCTGGATCATCCATCTGTTCATCGTAGATGATTTCTTCACCGCGCTTGTATACGCGGTGCCGCTTTCCATCATGAGCAGCTCCATCATCCTGCCGAGTGTCGTGGTGTTGCCCGAAGCGAAGAAGGAGTTCATGATCTATGAAAGCACGTTCTCCGACATACTGGGCATTATGCTGTTCTATTTCCTGTTGGATCAGGCAGGGAATGAAAGTACAGCTGCCATTGTCAAGAACGTTACACTGAACATACTGCTCACGGTAGCGCTTTCGCTTATTGTGAGCTACCTCCTGATACTCCTGGTCCAGCAGATACGTGACAAGGCTAAATTGTTTTTGCTCATATCAATGCTTATCCTGCTGTATGCGGTGGGCAAGCTCTTTCATCTTAGCTCTCTTATTGTCATACTCGTATTCGGGCTTGTGCTGAATAATCACGAGCGATTCTTCAGGGGACCGCTCAAGCGGTGGATTAACCATGATGTGCTGGTTGGAATCACCGAGGAATTTCATACCGTAACACTTGAAACGGCTTTCGTAGTGCGTACATTTTTCTTTGTCGTGTTCGGTATGACGCTGGAGTTGGACTCCCTTCTCGACCTCAATACTGCCCTGCTGAGCCTGGCGATTGTCGCTTCTATTTATGGTGTCCGATTCGTGTGCTTTAAGATTTTTGGTATGAAGGATATCCTTCCCGAGTTGTTCATAGCGCCACGTGGGTTGATCACGGTTCTGCTATTTTTCGGTATTCCCGTTATGTACCAGCAGCCTGCTTTCAGCAGCGGCATCCTGCTGTACTCTATACTGCTGACGGGAATTGCTATGACTGTCGCGATGGTTCTGAAGGGAAGGAGCCCGGATAGTGTTGTGGAGATGAATTATCGCGACTTTGAGGCGTTGGATAGAGAAGTAGAACGCCTGAAAAGTCAACGCGAATCATGAATGAAAGGAACACCTCTCCTGTAATCATCAGATACTCTTGCATTCCAGAGCATGAAAAGTAATGTAACGCTGATCTCCCTCGTCGCTGCCATGGGAGGTTTTCTTTTCGGATTCGATACAGCTGTCATTTCCGGAGTGGAGCAAACTATTCAGCAACTTTGGAAACTGGATGATCTTACGCATGGCTTCGCCGTTGCTGTCGCATTATACGGTACGGTAGCGGGAGCATTGTTCGCGGGGTTCCCTGTCGACAAGATGGGCAGGAAAAAGACATTGCTGTGGGTGGGAATCTTGTATCTACTGTCAGCAGTGGGTTCGGCGGTGGCACCCGAAGTGTACTCATTCATGCTCTTCCGTTTTATTGGTGGCCTTGGAGTGGGAGCGTCCTCGGTGGCTGCGCCCATGTACATCTCTGAAATCTCGCCGGCGAAGTCGAGAGGTCGCCTTGTCGCGCTGTTTCAATTTAATGTTGTGCTTGGTATCCTGATCGCGTTTGCTTCCAACTATTTTTTGAAAGGTTCCGGTCCACACGACTGGCGGTGGATGCTTGGCGTGGAAGCACTTCCGGCGGCACTTTTTGTTGCCCTGATTCCATTCATTCCTCGTAGCCCGCGTTGGCTGATTGTGAATCAAAATAATGAAGCAGAAGCGCGCGCCATCCTTGGGAAGTTAGATCCCGAAAATGTCGAAGCTTCTATCCAGGCCATAAAGCAGGAGCATCAGGAAGCCGCAAGTTCTCATCGCTCTGCGCTCTTCACCAGGCGGTATTCGCGACCCATCATGCTCGTCATATTATTCGCTGTGTTTAACCAGGTATCGGGTATAAACGCCATCATCTACTATGCGCCTCGAATTTTTGAGATGACCGGATTGGCAGACAGAGCAGCGTTGTTCTCCACGGTGGGCATCGGCGTGATCAATCTCCTGTTTACGCTCGTGGGCATGGTGTTGATCGACAAGGCAGGACGAAAAATGCTCATGCTGCTGGGATCTGTAGGACTCATCACGAGTTTGGGACTGGTCGCCGGTGCTTTTTACTGGGAGCGATTCGCAGGGGTTCCCTTCTTCCTGTTTATGTACATCGCGTTCTTCGCGTTGTCGCAAGGCGCCGTCATCTGGGTCTTTATTTCAGAAGTCTTTCCTAATGAGGTCAGGGGTACGGGGCAGTCGCTTGGCAGCTTCACACACTGGATTCTTGCCGCCGTTATCGCCAACGTGTTTCCATATTTTGCCAATAGATTTGGCGGAGATACCGTCTTCACGTTTTTCACTGCAATGATGGTGCTGCAGCTCCTCTTCGTTTGGTTTGTAATGCCTGAGACCAAGGGTCGAACGCTCGAAGAAATAGGAAGAAGCATGAGTACCGAATCTGCGCGGGCGAAATAACATTCTGACGCCTTCGTTCGTAATCGATTGCAAGCCAGATAATCTCAATCGTGTGCGTTTTAGCACACGCTATTTTTTTCTGTAAGCGTAACTTTACTTATTCTTGCAGGCCGTAGGGTGAGCAGCGTGCGGATCGGTTTAACTTTAATCAAAATTAGTAATGGGAAAATATAGCTCAGGTGTATTGTTCGGCGATGAACTAGCGGCGCTATACCGCGATGCCAACGACAACAACTTCGCGATGCCGGCCGTCAACGTGACGGGCAGCAACACGATCAACGCGGTACTTGAAACGGCCCGCAAGGTGAAATCGCCGGTTATCATCCAATTCAGTAACGGTGGCGCTCAGTTCATGGCCGGCAGAGGCATGCCTAACGATAAGCTTCAGGCCAACATCTCGGGAGCCGTCAGCGGCGCGCTCCACATTCACAATGTCGCCCGCCACTACGAAGTGCCTGTCGTACTTCACACCGACCACGCGGCGAAAAAGTGGTTGCCCTGGATCGACGGCTTGCTTGAAGAGGGCAGGAAGTACAAGGAGAAGTACGGTCGCCCCTTGTTCAGCTCACACATGCTCGACCTGAGCGAAGAGCCACTCGAAGAAAACATTGCGATCTCGAAAGAGTATTTCAAGAAGATCGTTGATCTCGAAATGAGCCTTGAGATCGAGTTGGGAATTACGGGTGGGGAAGAAGATGGTGTCGATAACACCGATGCAGACAACGCACGACTCTACACGCAGCCTTCTGAAGTGTACGAAGCCTACCGAGCGCTGAAGGAAATTGGCCCGCTGTTTACCATCGCGGCATCATTTGGTAACGTCCATGGCGTTTATAGCCCAGGCAATGTTGTGCTACGACCTGAAATCCTCAGAAACAGCCAGGCATTTATCGCCGAAAAACTTGGTCTTCCTTCCAATGCGCGACCGGTCAGCTTTGTCTTCCACGGTGGAAGTGGTTCGCCTAAGGAACAGATTAGGGAGACGCTCGGATATGGCGTGATCAAGATGAACATCGATACGGATATGCAGTGGGCGTTCTGGGAAGGTGTTCACGAATACTACAAGAAGAACAAGGATTACCTGCAAGGACAACTCGGCAATCCCGAAGGCAAGGACAAGCCCAACAAGAAATACTACGATCCCCGCACCTGGCTCCGCAAGGGTGAAGAGAATTTTGTGAAACGCCTTGAAGAAGCATTCGCGGATCTCAATTGTATTGGAAGGAACGAGTGAGTTCTATGTGCTCAAGTCGATGTCGGCTGTTAGGCGCTGGGGACAAGATATTTGTCTCTTTCCTGCAGAAAAGCGCCGGGCCGACTTCCCGTTAACGCGTGAAATTCACGGATGAAGTGGGCCTGATCTGAAAATCCTGATGCATGAGCAATTGTTGTCAGGTCTACTTTGCCCTCAGCACGAAGATATTGATGCGCAGCACTCATTCTCGCCAATCGCATATATGTTTTCGGCGTTATTCCGAGCTGGTTTTTGAATTCGCGTTGTAGCTGTCGGGGGCTGATTGCGATAAGATCGTGCAACTCCGCCATTTTTAGCGACCAATTTTGCCGAATCAGTCGTGCCGCTGTGTGCACATAGTTATGGACAGGCAAATGCCAGTTATGATGCTTCCTTAGAAAGTCGTTGGCTACGTGGATGCGCGCGTCCATTTGGCGGCAATCCCGGATTCGGTTACAAAATTCTTTGAACATTGACCCACCAACACTCTCAAGATCTTCGAAGCCTCCAAGAAACTTTGAAGGTGGAACGCCCAGTAAGGTGTAAAATCCGTCCGGATTGAATCGTATCCCAAAAACGCGAACATTCCTCCTGAAACGGACCACGTAAGGTTCAGCGTAGATTCCGAGAACGATATAATCAGGAGATCGTCCCCATGCATCCGAATGCAATTCACAATGATCGTCGGTCAAATGGATGATCAGTTCAACCGTGCCGTTGGGAACAACAGATTGCGACAACTCTGGAAGCGCATGCGCGTTGAAGTTGCCGCTCCAGTAACACAGCACGTGTTCCCTGAGATCAATTGAAGGCGGGTATTCCTGTATCGGATTTTCAGGCATGAACGGTCTTAAAACTTTGCATACGAATAAACCGAATAAAGGTTTTGGCGCAGCTATGCTTCGAACAATTCTGCGGTGTTTACGATGCGAGAGTGTGTAGGAAGCCAAACGTTCTCGAAGGTTGCAATAATATGATTGGCGCCTCCAAAGACACCAAGCACCCGTGCCCTGCTCGCTCCGATGTTGCGGATATCATGAGGCACACCCTCAGGAACCAGAGCGATCGTCTCTGCCGAAGCCTCCACTGTCTCCTTACCCACGGTGATTTCAACGTCGCCGGAAATTACCACAAGCAATTCTTCAGCGCTATCGATGTGGGATCCGAGGCGTTCGCCGGGCTGCAACTCGAAGTAGACGGTTGCTAGCTTCTTTGACCCATGCGCGCCTACCAACGGAAATGTAGCCAGGCAATGCTGCGCGCTGTCGTCGCGCGCCGTGAACTCATTCAATTCGAGCTCGTTGAGATTTACTGTCGTCATCTTGTGAAAATTTTTGGTTGAACAAACTGCCGGCTTTTGACCACCGGCGGCACAAGATTCGGAATTCAACGGGGCGGAGAATTGAAAAAAAACGACATTCTGTTAATGTGTTGATGTGGTGATGTTGAGTACGCCCGACGCTGGATCTAGACTGCCTACTGCCTATTGCTCACTCTACTCCTTCCAAACCCATACACCGTCACAACAACCACACACAGTACTGGAATAATGTAAGAGAGATTAATTCCATAATTGTCCGCAATAACTCCCTGGATCGGGGGAAACACGGCGCCACCGACAATGGCGAAGTTCAGTAACGCGGAGCCCTTTTCCCGAAATCCGTTGAGGCCTTCGATTGCCAGTCCGAACACTGTAGGAAACATCACAGAGAGAAAACCACCTGTTGCAATGAGGGCATAAGAGGCCAGGGGCTGTGGCGCCCAGACGGCGAGCAGAAGGCATGCGATCATTCCTGTACCGAAGGTGCCTAACAGTGTGCCGGCGCGGATAACGCGGAGGAGCAGCGTGCCAATGAGCGCGAAGATGGCCGCCAGGACGTAGTACAATGTGAGGAATCCGGAGGCTGTATCATAACTATAGTGATGCGTCGTCATGTAGCTTATAAAAAAACCTGCTGTACATGCCTCAGCGCCCACGTAAAAGAACATTGTTGGTATGCCAAGCAGCAGCTGAGGATAAGCTCGACTTCCCGAAAACATTTTTACTACTGACTCCTTAGGTGTGGGCTCCGGTGTATGATCCGGCATGCGAATCACTCGCATGAGGATTACCACAATTGCAATGAGCGTACCCAACACCAGGTATGGAACGTGTATTCTGGGCTGGTCTCCATGCTGTGAAAAAATCAGCCAACTCGCGATGAGCGGTGTGGCGGCGTAACCCACACGACTAAACGCCTGGACAAAGTTCAGTCTGATGTTGGCGCCTTCCGGACTCCCAAGAAGCGCCGCATATGGGTTGGCGGCCACATTCACTACAGTTACGCCAGTAGAGATAGTGAATACGCCTGCCAGCACAAGCGCATACGATGTGAAATAGTATGCGGGGATGAAAAACAGGCATCCTGCAAGGCATATGAGCATCGCGGCGATAATACACCGGCGATAACCCCATCGCTCAATGGCGCGGGCAATGGGGATTGGCCAGATGATGTACACGATATAGAAACTAACCTGGATGAGCGTCGCGCGGAGGTAATCGAGTATGAACAGGTCCTTGACGATCGGAAGCAGGATGTCGTTCATACAAAACATCACGCCGATGGTAAGGAACATCGTGGCAATCAGCGCCACTGCAGGCTTGTCGTGTGTCATAAAGGATTTTGTAAACGATATAGTAAATGATTTGTATATAAAAAAGATTATTTAGCTTTCAAAGTGAAAATAGAATCATGGCTGTCGGGGAGGCACAACGTATGGATAACGCATGGGCTCTTGCCGAATCCGGAGGAGCTGTGTTTGATGTGAAAAAAAACATTGCAGTGCGCAATAACCTGCTGTCGCAGGCGCAGAGGGACATCACCTTCGAAAGCAATGCGCTGCAGAAGGCTGTGCAACGATCGTAAAACCAAATATGAAGTCGCAAGAATCCGATCCCGGGAGACGCAGGGCCATAAAGCTGCTGGGCTTGTCCTCTGCAGCTGCGATGGTTGGGCTGCCCGGTAATGTAGCTTCCATGACACGCGCCACAGATGCTCCCCTGTGCATACACTCCAATTGGTATTTTTTCGCTGACGGATCGGGTCGTGCAATCGTATTAACCGGCTCACACACCTGGGCACGGAAGCGGGAAGGAGGGAAGTGGGTGCCTGATGGATGGAATCTTCAAAAGTTTGAAAAGTATCTGGATTTTCTCAAGCACTGGAATCACAACTACATTCGACTCTGGATGTGGGAACAGGAGGGCGATGTCGACATCTGGTTGAAAGGCCCCGATGGGAAATACGATCTCTCAAAACTCAACGAAGCGTATTTCGAACAAAGAAAGTCGTTTGTTGCCGCCGCTCAGGCGCGCGGCATTTTTGTCGGCGTCATGCTGTTCCAGGGATGGAGCGGATGCTGTGAGGCTTCGATGCCCGACTGGGTAAGCCATCCCATGCATCGCGACAACAACGTCAATGGAATCGATGGTGATCCCAATGGTATCGGCTACGGTCAGCAGGTTCACTCACTTGCCAATCCGGAGATTGTAAAATCTCAGGAAGCGTATGTGCTGAAAATAATCGACACACTCAACGACTTCGATAACGTGATTTGGGAAATCGGCAACGAGACGATTGAAAGCAGCATCCCCTGGAAGAAACACATGGTGGACTTTATCAGAAAGGCCGAAGCTAGCCGGAGTAAGCAGCATCTTATATTGGATGGAACGGGAAATGGCGTTGGCAACGACTCGGTATGGATTACGAAACCAGATACGTTCAGTCCTTGTGTCGTGACAAAATGGGCATCACCTGACGATCCGTTCATTGGCGATCCTCCCATCCCCGAGTCGCGACTTGCCAAACCGATCGTTCTGGACAACGATCACCTGGGAAATCACTTTCTGAGATTTACAGCTCTTGACCAGCGACGCTGGACGTGGAAATCTTTTACGCGCGGAAACCACCCCATCCATATGGATTGCTACGACGTGTACTGGGATGGTGCTGCGCCGAAGGCAGATCATCCTATCAAAGGAGTCGATACCAATCCCCACTATGATCCGCAACGGAAAAGCTTGGGAGATGTGCAAAGATTTGCGCGAAAAGTGAATCTCGCGACGATGAAGCCAACCGCTGACCCGGCAGTCTGTTCGACTACCTACTGTCTGGCTTCAGACGAAAAAGAATTCCTGGCGTATCAACCCGACACAAACAAAGAAATCATCCTCCAGCTGCCCGCCGGCACCTATGTCGCCGAAGCGTTCGACACGGCCACCAGCGAAACGAAAATATTCAAAGTGACCTCCACTGGCGGGCCAAAAGAATTTCCCAAACCCGAATTTTTCACGGAAGATTGGGTCCTCTATCTCCAACTCAGCGCGTGACCCGTACTCACCCGGCCCACCAGGGCCTCTGTGTTGTATGTAAACAACATGATCCTATATTTGTATACAATGTCATCTTCTATCGGCAAAGCCAGAAATCGAAACTACTGCTGAGAATGCGAACACCTGAAATGAAAACAAGACCATTCATACTGGCTTTTATCCTTGTTGCAGCCGGATGTGCTGATCAACCACCCCTGACGTACAATGGTCTTCCTGATCACCTGATTCACCCGAAAGGGAGAAAAGTGCTATCTGATACTATTATATATCACCCGGTTCATGTGGATGATCAGGGCGGTATCCTTCCGTGGTATTCATCCAATCTCGGTGAGTCGTACAGCCACGTCCTGAACCTTGTATGGAACTTCTGGAAAAACATGGAGGTCGATTCGAACGGAATGCAGTACTATATGAACCACCAGGTATGGGATCCGCGTCACGACAAACGTGGACTGGGTGGCGATCAGCTGATGATGGCGATGTCATCGTGGGATCTTTATTACAATTACACGGGTGACGAATCCCTGATCGAAAACATGAAGTATATGGCAGACTACTACCTTGCCCATTCGCTGTCTTCTCCCGATGCCGAGTGGCCCCATCTGCCGTATCCGTACAATATGGATGTTGAGTCGGGGATATACGACGGCGATATGATCATTGGTAAGGGCTATCTCCAACCTGATAAGGCGGGTTCCTTTGGCTATGAACTGGTTCATCTTTATAAAAAGACTGGTGAGGAAAAATATCTGAAAGCTGCTGTAAACATTGCAAACACGCTGGCAGGAAAGGTTCAGCCGGGCGATAATGACAACTCACCGTGGCCGTTCAAGGTGAATGCTGAAACGGGAGAGGTCGGTGTTCTCGTCGATCAGGCGGTTTGGTATGAAGGTATGGACCAGGATCTGAAAAAATCAAAGAATGCCAGGGTTACGAAATCGTCTTACACAACGTTCTGGACCGGTACGCTTAACCTCTTCCGCGAATTGACTGCGCTTAATCGTGGAAATATTGCGGATTACGAAAGGGCATACGACATGTGTCTGGCGTGGATGAAAAACTATCCGGCGAAGACGAATAAATGGGGACCGTTCTTTGAAGACGTTCCGCGCTGGTCAGACACTCAGATTAACGCCGTCACCTACGCCATGTTCCTTATGGATAATCCCGAGGCCGACCCTAACTGGGTGGAAACCGTGAAGAGTATATTCAGTTGGGTGCACAACGAGCTTGACAACAAACAATACGTTCAGTACGACGTAATTCCCATCGACGAACAAACAGCGTACCGCCAGCCCGGCAATAGCCATTCAGCGCGACAGGCTTCCATGGAACTGAGGTACTGGGAAAAAACCGGTGACACCACCTACATTCGAAACGCTGTGCGACAATTGAACTGGGCAACGTACATGGTCGATCACGACGGAAAAAATTTCTACCCAACAAACGCCATCTGGATGACCGACGGATACGGCGATTACGTCAGGCATTACCTCCGCGCCATGGCCGCCGCGCCTGAACTGGCTCCGGATAATGCGGATCATTTGCTGAGATCATCCTCTATCGTAAGCAAGATCGTGTATCAACCTAAGCATATCACGTACACAGTATTTGATTCGGAATCCGATGATTTGCTTAGGCTCACTTTCAAGCCGCGCTCCATAACAGTGGACGGTGAAGCGCTCAAGGAGACACACGACTTGTCCGCTCCGGGCTGGTCGTGGCAACCTCTTAATAAAGGTGGTATACTTACTGTAAGGCAGAGATTGGGGAAGAGGGTAGAGATTGAGGGATAGCTATTGGAGGCAGAGGCAGAGGGTACCAGATTGTATATTGTATGCATGAAAGAACTTCGTAGCCATAGGTGGCTGTACGGGGCCAATGAAACGGGTCTGTTGCATCAGGGCGCGTTACGCGCTGTTGGTATCGACATGGATCGGTATGAGGGGCAACCCGTTATCGGAATTGCCAATACATGGTCGGAGTTCAACAACTGCAACATGAGCCTTCGCGCGATCGCGGAGAAAGTGAAGTGCGGCGTGCGGGAAGCGGGCGGCATTCCTTTGGAATTCCCGGTGATATCCCTGGGCGAGGAGCTGATGAAGCCAACCGCGATGCTGTACCGGAATCTTCTGTCGCTCGAGGTGGAGGAAAACATTCGGTCGTATCCCATGGATGGCGTGGTGCTGCTTGGCAACTGCGATAAAACAGTACCGGGCTTACTCATGGGTGCTTGTAGTGCAAACATCCCGACGATTCAACTCAATGCGGGACCGAAACGGGTCGGTGTGTTCAAAGGACAACGACTGGGCAGCGGAACTGATCTCTGGAAATACTGGGATGAACTCCGTACTGGCAAGATTTCCGAAGAGGATTGGAATGAGATCGGCAAAGCATTGAGTTGCGGATTCGGAGCATGCAACACCATGGGCACGGCTTCGACCATGAACGGACTGATGGAGGCCCTGGGCATCATGCCCTTCGGGCTCAGTACGCTTCCTGTGGATGATGAACGGAGATATGCCATGTCGCGCGACGCTGGTCGCCGTATCGTGCAAATGGTGTTTGAAGATCTCAAGCCATCCGATATCATGACGCTTGACGCCTTTCGCAACGCGACACGCGTGTGCATGGCGCTTGGCGGATCGACAAACGCAATACTTCACCTCACTGCCATAGCTGGCCGCCTCGATATCGACCTTTATCCTGACGAGTTCGACAACATTGGCCGTGTCATCCCTTGTCTGGCTGACGTTCAGCCAACCGGAACTCGTCTTATAGATGAATTTGATCGCGATGGCGGAGTGCCGGCCTTGATGAAGGCGATGCAAAACGTCCTTGACCTTTCGGTACGAAACTACGCGGGCAAAAGTCTGGGTGAATTGCTTGATGGTTATGAATCACCTAAAGGTGAGGTTATTCGCACGTTCGACAGCCCGGTTACGCCGGCACCAACGCTCGCGATCCTGAAGGGAAACCTGACGCCGCGTGGGGCAGTAGTGAAAGTGTCGGCTGCAGATCCACGACTCATGATACACAAGGGTAGGGCAGTGGTTTTCGAAAGCTACGCAGACATGCTTGCGCGAATTGACGATCCCAACCTGGATGTTGACCCCGACAGTGTGCTTGTATTGAAATATGCAGGCCCAAGAGGTGTGCCGGGGATGCCTGAATGGGGTATGATTCCCATACCTAAAAAACTGAAGGAAGCTGGCGTCACTGACATGGTGAGGATAAGCGATGGTCGGATGAGCGGCACGAGCTTCGGAACCGTCGTCCTCCATGTAGCACCAGAAGCAGCCATGGGTGGAACGTTCGCTGTCATTCGTTCCGGCGATGTGATCCATCTCAACATTCCGGAAAGGACGATCAACGTCGAGCTGAGTGAAGCGGAAATTGCCGATCGGCTTGCGCAATGGAAGGCACCCGAAAGCGCACACCTGCGCGGCTATCCTTTGCTATATCAGCGTGAAGTTTGCCAGGCTGATGAGGGATGCGATTTTGCATTTCTCAGGCAAAGCAGAAAAATCAAACCTGGCCTTGTTGAACCTATCGTTGGCCGATCATGAACCCGGCCGAAATTCAATCTGTAGCCTATGAGCAACTCCCGAATGCGATTTGCCGGTAAACACATCCTTATCACAGGGGCCGCACGTGGTATTGGCTTTGAAATCGCCAGGCAGTTCGGCAACGAAGGAGGTCGGCTTTCGTTAATCGACAACCATCGTGAGAATCTCAGCGAAACTGCTGAACAATTTCGCAAGATGGGCTTTACGGTGCACGACTATTGTATCGACGTTGCCGATCGCAATGCTGTCGAACGTGCCGTCGATGAAGCGGAGAAGGTTCAACCTATCGATGTACTGATCAACAACGCCGGCATTGCACGGGAGACCCCGTTTGTCGACATCAGTGAAGAAGAGTGGCGACAAATCATCGACGTCAACCTCACAGGAATGTTTTTCATGAGTCAGGCCGTTTGCCGCCGTATGCTTCCGCGTCGCCGCGGCGCGATCGTGAACATGAGCAGCAAGAATGGCCTCGACGGCGAGTCGGGCTATGCGCACTACAACGCATCAAAGGGTGGCGTGATTATGCTGACAAAAACCATGGCGCTGGAACTCGCCTCTTCCGGCATCCGCGTCAATGCCGTCTGCCCCGGATACATCGAAACACCTTTGTCAAAGTCCATCGACTCACCCGAATTCACCAACGCCTTCATCAACCGCTACATCCCCATGAACCGCGCTGGTTCTGTGGAAGACGTTGCACCTGCGTTCCTGTTCCTCGCCAGCGATGAGAGCAGTTTTATCACAGGGCAGGTGATCATTATTGATGGTGGGCAATTGGCGGGACAAAAGCCGATGCGTTAATGGTTCACCCTATATGCCCTATGTGAATTTCTATGTGATCTATGTGGTTCCAAAAAATTTTGAACCACATAGGACACATAGGGGTCACATAGGGCCCATATCCCTCAACACCGCCCACGTCGCCTCCAGCGTCTTATCGATGTCTTCTTCTGTATGCGCGAAGCTCACTGAACTTTGTTTACACGCTATAGGGATGTTATAGATTCCTTTTTTGATTAACGCTTTTCGCAGCTTGAGGTCGAAGTCGAAGTTGTGATACATCAAAATATCGTGCAGGTCTTTCGGTGCTTTTGAGCAGAAGTACATGCAGAAGGCGGACGCGTTGCGCGAGAGAACCATTGGGATGCCACGGTCTTTGAACATGGTTTCAAGCCCGGAATACAAACGCGTACACAGACGTTCAATGTGCTGGTACACTTCGTTATCGGAAAGAATCTGCAGTGTGGTTATCGCTGCAACCGTGCTCACGGGGTGGGCATTGTAAGTGCCGGCAATAAGCACGCGACGCGAAGGATCCGGGTCGTCAAAAAGTTGCATAATATCCTTCCTGCCGCCAATAACGCCGAGTGGATAACCGTTAGCTACCGCCTTGCCGAACACGGACAGGTGTGGCTTGACACCTGCGACACCCTGGTAGCCATCGAGACGCGTACGGAAACCTGTCTTCACTTCATCGAAGACACATATCGCTCCATACTTCTCACATAGGTCGATAATTCCCTGCAGATATCCATCCTCCGGAAGTACCACGCCGACATTCTGAAGCACAGGTTCTGTAAGTACGCAGGCAACAGGGTAACGATTTAACACATATTCCAGCGAAAGGAGGTCATTGAAATTTATGATATGAATGAGTCGACGCGTGCTTTCCGGTATTCCGGCAGACAGTGGAACGAATGGATACTCGCCAGGAGAAATTCTTGGTCCTATCTGCTCGAGAGTAGGCATTACTGCGCGACTTACCTCATTGTGCCATCCGTTGTACCCTCCCAGCATGAGAACGATGTGATCACGTCCCGTAAAAGCACGGCTCAATCGAATCGCATGCGCGGTTGCTTCACTGCCGGTGTTGGTGATCTGGACGAGTTCCATTGAGGGCACTGCATCACACAAGAGTTTTGCAAGCTTTGACTCCAATTCATTCGTACCACTTCCAAAAAGGGAACGGTTGGATTCAATCGTTTTGATGATGGCTTCACTGATACGGGAGTCGTTATGACCAAGAAGGTGGGGAGCAAATGCCGCGTGATAGTCGATGTACTCGTTACCCTCAACGTCGTATATCTTGCTTCCTTTGCCATGGGCGAAAACAATACCGGGATCGACCTTTCGGTTTAGTGAAACCACGCCACCAGCAATGTATTGGTTCGCCTCCCGGGTTATGGCCGCGCTTATGTTTGCGTTTTCGTTGAGGTTCATGACGCTCTTTACTATTTTAAGGTCCTCGAAAGTTATAGTTTGTTTACCAATTTTTGCGACATTTGTTTACATTCAATAGATGAAAAGTGAGTCCCTTGCCCACAAGGCGTACACCGAGTTAAGGAGAAAAATCCTTAGCGCGCAGATTCCTCCCAAGACCCGGCTCAAGGAAGACTTTTGGGCTAAGAAGTTGTCAGTCAGTCGGATGGCCATCCGTGAGACGTTGACGCGTCTATTGGGAGAAAACCTGGTGACGCTGGGACCGAAGGGAGGGTACTTTGTCAATTCGCTGACACCGGAAGACATTGTCCAGATCAGGGAATTACGGGAAATTCTTGAGCTGGGAGCCCTCCGCCTGGCGTGTCAGAAGATTACGAAAGAGCAACTCGCAAAGCTGGAAAAAATCTGCAAGGACTTCACCACGATGGTGGAGCAGGGATACTATGCCGGTGCCTGCGAAGCGGACCTGCGATTCCATGAGACCCTTATTGAATGTGCGGGCAATGAGAAGCTCCTCCGCACGTACACAAACAGCCACATCCCTTTATTCCATCGCCAGCTTACGAAGAGCAATAGTTCAGAAGGTGACTACGAGCTCACCGACAGAGAACACCGAGCGATCGTGAAGGCACTCGCTGAAAAAAATCTTGCGAAGGCTGAGGAAGTGATGCGTGCACACTTCGCGCGCGGCGCGACTATGATCGAAATCGATTGACGCAAAATCGGCTCCACGCTTCGAAAGGAGCAGTTTGAATTCTATTCCATTACCTGTAATTTACCGGTTCCTGGCAGTTTAGGAATTGCCGTGCTCACAGGAACTCAACTGAGGTAAATCTATTTTGACGCGTTGACGGTATGGGACATTTGCCTGCATTGATTCAGGATTTGGCGCTGATACTGATAGCCGGTGCGATTGTCACACTGCTGTTCAGAAAGATCCGGCAACCATTGGTGTTGGGCTATATCATTGCGGGCTTTCTTGTTGGACCTCATTTCCAGTACCTGCCCAGCGTAACGGACAACGATAACATTGAGACCCTTGCCGAGATAGGTGTCATTTTCCTGCTGTTCAGCCTTGGTCTGGAATTCAGTTTTAAGAAGCTGATGCGTGTCGGTGGCGCAGCCTCGGTCACGGCACTGGTTGAAATTATCGCCATCACGGCCCTGGGATACTACGCGGGAAGACTTATGGGCTGGTCTACCATGGATAGCCTGTTCCTGGGTGGGATGCTCGCGAGTTCTTCCACGACGATCATCATTCGGGCATTTGATGAACTTGGAGTGAAAACCAGGCAATACGCCCGAATTGTTTTCGGAGTCCTTGTCGTGGAAGACATCGTCGTCATTCTCCTCATGGTGTTGCTCTCCACCATCGCCGTGGCTCAGGAATTTGAGGGCATGGAGATCGTGTACACTGTCATCAAGCTTGTCTTCTTCCTGGCGTTCTGGTTCCTGAGTGGGATCTTTTTGTTGCCATCGCTGCTCAGGGGGGCACGAGCACTGTTCGACGGAGAGACACTGCTCATCTTCGCCATCGGTTTGTGCCTGGGTATGGTCGTGCTCGCAACTCATGCTGGCTTCTCGGCTGAGCTTGGGGCGTTCATCATGGGTTCGATTATCGCTGAAACGACGAAGGCTGAAACTGTCGAGCACCTCATCAAGCCGGTCAAAGATTTGTTTGGTGCTGTCTTCTTTGTGTCGGTAGGGATGATGATCGATCCCCAGGCCATCGTCGAATACGGAGTGCCTGTGATGGTTGTGACGTTGATCACGCTGTTTGGCAAGCTCATAGCAACTACGATCGGGGCGATTCTGTCGGGCCAGCCCTTGAAGCAGGCTGTGCAGGTGGGTATGAGCATGGCTCAAATCGGTGAATTTGCGTTCATCGTGGCGACCCTCGGGCTCTCTTTGGGTGTGATCTCCAACTTCTTGTTTCCCGTAGCGGTAGGTGCATCAGCTATCACTACGTTCACAACGCCTTACCTTATTAAATATTCCGAACCTTTCTACAACTTCCTGGAGCGTATGCTTCCTGAAAAGTGGATCAAAGCGCTCAACACCTATTCTACAGGTACGGCTAACATTCAGGCGGAGAGCACGTGGAAAGTGGTGCTTAAGTCGTATGCCACCATCGCGGCCACCAACGGCATTCTCGTCCTGGCAATTATGGTGTTCTCCCTGAATTTCCTCATGCCTTTCCTACGCCACAATATTGACAACCCTACGCTGCGTAATTTTGTCGGACTTATCGTCACGCTTGGCGTAGCGGCACCGTTCCTTTGGGCGTTTATGGCGAAACGTCCGAATAACCTGGCGTACAGAGAACTGTGGATGGAGAAGCGATATAACCGCGGACCTCTGCTGGTGATCGAAATCGCGCGCGTTGTGGTAGGGGTTCTCATCATTGGTTTCTTTGTGTTCAGGGTATTCTCCACACAAATGGCCATCATGGTCGTCGTGCCTGTGGCCGTCCTGATTCTCTTTATTCTTGCGCGACGCATACAGAATTTTTACCAACGCATCGAGCTTCGCTTTCTTACCAATCTCAATGCGCGGGAAGCTCAGGCGGAGCGAGCGCAGCGTGAGGAACGTCCCGAGCGCGATCGGTTCAAGACTGAACTCCAGCCGTGGGATGCCCACATCATCGAACTCGAAGTGGCACCCGAGGCTGAATATGTTGGCAAGACACTCATGGAGTTGCAATGGCGCGAGCGGTACGGCATCAACATCGTATTCATCAGAAGGGGAGAAAAACTCATTCATGCGCCCGGCCGCTATAACAAGCTGCTTCCCCATGACCTTGTGGGTATCATCGCCACGGATGAACAAATCCAGAAGTTTAAGCCGGTATTCGACGCTAAGGACGAGTCAATTCCCGCAGCGGAAGTCAACATAGAAGACATCGCCCTTCAAAAGATCGTAGTCAACGAGTATACCAAGCTGAAGGGAAAGGATATCCGCAGTTCCGGACTGCGCGAACGTACCAACGGTTTGGTCATCGGAATCGAGCGGGGAGGCCAACGAATCCTCAACCCCGAATCCACCACTGTCTTCGAATGGGACGACATCGTCTGGATCGTAGGCGACCGGAAGAAGATCAATGAATTGGCAAGGCCTGGAGGGAAGGCGGAGGAAAAGGCAGTCGCTGGGGATGGGAAGAATGGTAAGAAGTCAGAAGTGATCGATAATCGGTAATCGGTGTAGATGGGATCACTTTGCAGAGATGCACATCTGTTCGTCTCCTGGAACCTACCCCTACGAATCCCCCTATGTGCCCTATGTGTACCCCTATGTGATCTATGTGGTTCAACATAAGTAACTCGTTCTGGTTTTTGAACCACATAGGGCATATAGAATACATATAGGACACATAGAGGCCTGCCAACGTAAACACGTACGCACCTAAACACCTGAACACGTTTATGGATTCCAGTCTGATTCTGAAAAACGTCGCGCGGTATATTGACCTTACGCCGGAGGAGAGCGACTTTTTCATGTCGCTGCTGGAGCCCAAGCTTCTCGAGAGAAAGAAAATTTATCTGCGGGTGGGAGAGATCTGCAATTATTCCGCGTATGTACTGAGCGGTGCGTTGAAAAGCTACACAGTTGATGCGCAGGGCAAGGAACACATTCTGAGTTTTGCTACGCGCGACTGGTGGATTGCTGACCTGTACAGTCTGCTCTCCCGCAAGCCCGCGATACTCAATATAGAGGCCATCGATAATACCGAAGTACTCCTCTTATCACGACGCAATCAGCAGATTCTGTATGATAGGGTACCCAAGTTTGAAAGGTTCTTCAGGATAATCGTTGAGAACGCCCTGGTTGCAAACCAGCAGAGGCTCATAGACAACATGAGCATCGCTGCTGAAGAACGCTACCTCAATTTCATCAAAAAATATCCTGATATTCCCGCATGCGTTCCTCAACGCAGCATTGCATCTTATCTTGGCATCACACCGGAATTCCTCAGCAAGATCAGAGCACGCCTGGCTAAAAAGGAGAAGATGAGTTAGCGATTTCGAAAGTTGGGAAGTGCAAGTTTATACTTCACTGCCAGTACCCGTATCGTGAAGATCAGAATTATTGATGCGGCCATGTTGATGTCTCGGTCCACACCTACGCAGAACAGGATAAGGTAAAGTATCGCGCCAGCGAGACATGCAGTAGCGTAGATCTCCTTTCTGAAGAGAACGGGCGTTTCGTTTGTCAGCACATCACGCAGCACACCGCCCATGATCGCGGTGAACATACCCATGATGGCTGCGATTTCGGGTCTCACACCAAGCGCCAACGCCTTTTCAACGCCAAGTATGGTAAAGAATGAAATTCCAAGCGCGTCGAATACCAGGAAGGTCCGTTTTAGACGTTCAAGGGACTTGACAAAAATGAACGCAACGATAACGCCAGCAAAGATGGCGTACAAGTATCCGATGTCACCGATCCATACGAGGGGATAGCTGCCCAGCATGATGTCGCGAAGCGTACCCCCTCCGATAGCTGTGACGAATCCCGTAAAACCGGCTCCGAAAAGGTCATCGTGCTGGTCCTGCACAGCCAACGCTCCCGAAATTGCAAAAAAGAATGTGCCAAGCATTTCGAGCGCGTATTGAAAATCCATCATGGTATGAGAAACTGTGCAAAGGTATTACGAAATCGGTCAAGTACGAAAAATCAGTGCGTTTGCTCTCTCGATTTCCTTATTGCTGATAGTGTGACCCAAACCGGGAAAAATTTCCAGTGTTACATCCGCACCCATTTCCCTGAGCACCTTTGCCGTTTCGTTCACGCGTGACACCGGTACATGTGGATCGGGATCACTTGTACCTATATACATAGGAGTGGAGGCAAAGCGTCCGTTATATCGGTAGCGGTAAATCCTATCGCCAATAAGCCCGCCGGTAAAAGCAACGGCACCGCCCCACTTGCGTGCATTGCGGGCTATGAATTCAAGTGTGAGACATGCACCCTGTGAAAAACCTGCGAAGTAAATGTCTTCACTTTTGAGTCCGGCGGCGTGTAGGTCTCCAACCACTTCAGTCAACACATCCAGTGCTGATGTGAGCCAGGGTTCGTTTTGTTCAGGTAATGCAAGGAAGGAATAAGGATACCACGTGTTGTTTGTTGCCTCCGGCGCAATAAGCGCATAGTGTTCAACAGCAAGGTAATCGGCCAGCGTAAGAATGTCTCGCGCGCCGGCACCCCTTCCGTGCAAGAGGATTAACGCCTTTCCTGCTTCTGCAGGCTTTGGTCCCTGCGTGACTATTCGCTTCTTATGCACGGCCTGGTTTCCAGATGTCGGCATATGCTTCCGGATCCTTTTTGAATCTTGAATGCGCGTACGGACACAACGGGATCACCCAAAGTTTCTTTTCACGTGCATAAGAAACCATCGCCTTGAATAGGTCCCCTGCAACGCCCTTTCCCTTGAGCTTTTCAGCTACTTCGGTATGGTACACGGTCAGGATTCCTTTGCTGACGCTGATTTCCATTTCGGCCACTCGTTCCTGGTTTTCCTCCAGATAGAAAGCGCCCCTGCCGGCTTCGTTCAATTTGAGTCGGATGTCATTCATAAATGTTGATTACGCCAGTGCGGGCAGTACGCGCTCAATCTGTGCACGCCGCGATTCGTATTGCGGTGGCAGCATGAGGTGGGTACCCAGTTTGTCAATAGGCTCATCTACTGTGAAGCCGGGATTATCCGTGGCTATTTCAAACAACACGCCACCCGGTTCCCTGAAGTATACGGAGTAGAAATAATTCCGATCGATCTTTGGCGTAACATTTAGACCCCGGTCTTCTACACGCTGGCGGATTTCTTCCTGAATTTGTTCATTCTCTACTCTGAAAGCCACATGGTGAATCGTGCCCGCAGCGCCAACGCCGGGAGACTGGTTCGGCGCTTCGATAAGGTCGACCGTCGCCGCAGTGGGCAAAGCCCGCGTTATATAACGGTGCCGGTGACCTTCCTTGCCGGCCAATTCATAGCCAAATACTTCGGTGAGGACGGCCGCGGTATTGGTAACACTTCTCAGGGTAAGCGTCGTACTGTGAAACCCCCGGATAGCAACGTCCTTTCCAATCTCCTTCGTGACCCACGGTTGCCGGTCGTCCGACTGCCCTGGTTCAATGAGGAATAGCGGAAGTCCATCGGGATCTTCAAATGCCAGGAAAGGCTCTCCAAAACGGGTTCCTGAATGACCTCCGACACCAAAGCTTGCCAGGCGTTCCTTCCAAAAAGACAAACTGCCGGAGGGTACGGAATACCCTACTTCGGTGGGCATACCGGTTCCCTGTCTGCCCTTGGGAATACCCTGCCACGGAAAGAAGGTAAGGATTGTCCCCGGCGTTCCCGTTTCATCGCCAAAGTAAAAATGATAAGTACCGGGGTCGTCGAAATTGACGGTCTTTTTGACAAGCCGCAAACCTAACACTTCCGTATAGAAAGTCAGGTTGCGTTTGGCGTCGCCTGCAATTGCCGTAATGTGGTGAAATCCCTTTACGCTGTAATCCATAAAATTTGTCGCCCTCCCCGCGGGTCAGTTAGTGTACAGTAAAGGTACGGCGGGAATACAGGCCGAACTGATAAACAAGATTAAGAAATATGATTAAGATCAGGGCCATTTCTTAATCTTGTTCAACAAAATTGGCCTATTCGCTGTTTTACCTTTGCAGTGTAATTAAAACAAATAGAAACATGGCAGAAAAAACAGCAGTAAAGACGAAATGGAGCGTTGATCCCGCTCACAGCGAGATTGGCTTCCGTGTGAAGCACATGATGATTACTACGGTATCCGGTACGTTCGGCAAGTTCGACGCCGTCGTTGAGACTGAAGACGAAGATTTCACCACGGCCACGATCGAATTTACGGCTGACGTGGATTCCATCACAACGCACAATGCCGACAGGGACAAGCACCTGAAGTCGGACGACTTCTTTGCCGCGGACAAATATCCCCAGATAAAATTCAAATCCACACGTATCGAAAAGAAAGACGACCAAAACTTCATTTTGCACGGAGACCTGACCATCAGGGACGTTACTAAACCGGTTGCGCTGGACGTTGAATTGGGCGGTATTGGTAAGGACCCCTGGGGTAACCAAAAAGCAGGATTTACTATCACCGGAAAGATCAAGCGGACTGACTATAAACTGAACTGGAACGCCGCCCTGGAAACCGGCGGTGTGTTGGTAGGAGAGGAAGTTAAGATTAACGCAGAGGTCCAGTTAGTCAAACAGGCCTGACGTGTTCAGGCACGGCCATGGATCGTGTCGTTCGCTATAAAGCGGATGACACGATTCGGTCGTTCGCAAGGGGTTGATATAACCTAATAGTTAAAGATATGAGCTTATTGGAAAACAAAACCGCCATTGTCACGGGCGCTGGCTCGGGCATAGGCAGGGCGATCGCCGTTCTTTATGCTAAGGAAGGCGCGCAGGTGGTGGTATCTGACGTCGACGAAAAAGGTGGCAACGAGACGGTCGACCAGATCATCAAAGCGGGTGGAAAAGCGTTCTTCTTTAAAGCCGACACGTCCAGCCCGGAAGACAACCGAAAACTGGTTGAGGAAGCTGTTAAGAAATACGGTGCACTACACTACGCCGTTAACAATGCCGGCATTGGTGGACCCCTTGCAGACACGGGAGATTATCCCATCGATGGTTGGGACAAAGTGATCTCAATCAACTTATCGGGTGTCTTTTACGGCATGCGTTACCAAATTCCCGCCATCCTCAACGCAGGCGGCGGGAGCATCATCAACATGGCGTCCATCCTTGGACAGGTAGCTACACCGATGTCGCCAGCCTATGTGGCGGCGAAACACGGTGTTGTTGGTCTCACAAAAGCAGCAGCACTGTCGTATGCAACCCGCAACGTGCGTATCAACGCGATTGGCCCAGCCTACATTCGAACGCCTCTGATTGAAAAGAGTCTAGATGAAGCAACGATTAATGCTCTCATCGGATTGCACCCGATCGGCCGACTGGGTGAGCCCAATGAAGTTGCCGAACTAGCGCTGTGGCTCATCTCGGATAAGGCGTCGTTTGTGACGGGTGCGTACTATGCGGTAGACGGCGGCTACCTTGCGCAGTAATCCTATGTGCCTTATGCGGTTCAAAAACCAGCAAGAGTCGTTTTGAACCACATAGGGCACATAGGGGTACACATAGGGCACATAGGTTGAGTTTGATTTTAGTAACTTATGTTTGAATGGCATCGCCAGACCAGGAAATAAGAAAACCTGCCGGTCCTAACGGCAGACCGCCTTCGGGTGGCCAGGGAGGATGGAAACTTCCTCCTTTAAAGATCTGGTTTTGGCTGTTGGGTATTCTCCTCGTCAATTATTTCCTCGGCCGAAGTCTGTATCCTGATCCCGAACAGCCTGCCGTTGTGTCGTACAACCTCTTCAAACAAGAGGTCGCAAGAGGAAACGTAAGAGAAATCTATAGCAGAGGCACGGCAATAACCGGAACATTCGAGTCGCCCGTGCTTGTACCGCCTGTCAGCGAAGTCCCCGAGAACGACAGTATTGAAGTAGCACGCAAGGAAGCCGACAAGTTCGTTACCGAATTGCCGCAATTCATTGACCCGGGTCTTGAGAAATTCCTCATGGACAACGAGGTTATCATCCGTGCGCAACCTCTGGAAGAAGAGGTAAACCCGTTCATCGCATTCCTCGTTCGTTTTGGCCCCGCCATACTCATCATACTTTTTTATGTGTGGATATTCCGCACCGCCAGAAAAGGTGGTCTCGGTATGGGCGGCATGATGGGGCTCGGCAGTAGTCGCGCGAAACGCTTCGACAAAGAAACAGCCACGAAAGTCACCTTCGACGATGTGGCTGGTATCGACGAGGCAGAAAATGAACTGGTCGAGATTGTGGATTTTCTTAAGAATCCTCAGAAGTATACACGTCTCGGAGGCACAGCCCCGAAAGGAGTGCTCCTTGTTGGAGCCCCTGGAACGGGTAAAACCCTTCTCGCGCGTGCCGTCGCAGGTGAAGCTGGTGTGCCGTTCTTTTCCATGAGCGCGTCGGAGTTTATCGAGATGATTGTGGGGGTTGGCGCTGCAAGGGTACGCGATCTTTTCAAGCAAGCGCGTGAACACGCGCCTGCGATTATTTTCATCGACGAACTCGACGCTATCGGTCGCGCGCGTGGAACGATGGCAATCGGTGGATCTGGCGAACAGGAACAAACCCTCAATCAGATCCTCACTGAGATGGATGGCTTTTCGAGTCGCGAAGGTGTCATTGTATTAGCCGCGACCAATCAACCCGATGTACTTGACAAAGCATTGCTCCGACCCGGACGCTTTGACCGTCGCGTGGTGGTCAATCTCCCCGACAAGGTTGGTCGCGAAGCGATACTGAAAGTACATACCCGAAAGGTTCCGCTTGCACCCGACGTTGATCTCATGGAAGTCGCTTCGTCAACACCCGGGTTATCGGGTGCTGATCTCAGAAATCTTGTGAACGAGGCAGCGTTGTTGGCCGCGCGTCGAGATCAGGATCAGGTACATCAGCGCGACTTTATGGATGCGTTGGAAAAAATTATTCTTGGACCAGAGCGACCGCTGTTGTTAAGTCCCGAAGACCGCGAACGTATTGCTTACCACGAAGGCGGACATACTATACTGGGACTAGTTGTTCCCGGCGCAGACCCCGTGAACCGGGTAAGCATTGTGCCTCGCGGTATGGCGCTTGG
>Ga0207873_1000399_pt1 | contig 48252 bp, 40 predicted proteins | sample BGWIniCompost_FD_187373 | JGI IMG/M metagenome (GOLD analysis project Ga0207873, IMG submission 187373) | Cellulose adapted compost microbial communities from Newby Island Compost Facility, Milpitas, CA, USA - BGW Initial Compost (SPAdes)... ...
GCAGATGCCTCTGTATCGCCCGGGAAGGGTTTTCCCTCAGGATGGGGCGGGATGTCGGGCACGACGATCCTCGGTGAACCCGCAGGGCCATGAGAGCCGGGAGCCGGATAACCGGGCGTTCCTGGCGGCGGCCCATAAGGCGCAGGGCCAACCGGTGACCCGGGGGCCGGAGGGTAGACCGGCGGGTAATCCTGGGTCCCAAACCGGGTCAGCAGCACTGCGCCTACCCCCAGCAGTCCCAGTGCTGACGGCACCAGCCAGCCCACACAAGGGACGGCCTGCCCAATTCCATTCGCCAGGAATATCAGGATAAACGTACCCAGCCCGGCGGACACGGGCAGCGCCCAATCCTGCTTTAACAGCACCGCCAGCCGGCGCCCCAGTTCTGTACCCAGAGAAACGATCCCGAGAGCCCAGATGATGAACAGCGCCAGCATTCCCAGCAAGCTCACCGGAATGCCGATGATGGTGATTAACAGGATGATCAACACAATCGGCACCACGATGAACGTCAGCAGCCCTACGCCGATCGAGATCAACGGCTGTGCAAGGGCGGCATTTGCAGTACGCTCCGTCTGGCGAGGTAGAAACAGCACGGCAACAATCGCCAGCGCAGCCCACAGGAAGGTGCGGAACATAAACCACAGAAAATCGACGATGGGGTTAAAGTCCACTTTGATATCACGGTCAATCGTTCGCGGGCCAACCGAAGGGGTGAAGATTGCAAAAGGAGCATTCAAACCTTCATTGAAATCCCCTTCAATAACCGCTCCTTCGGCCGGGGTGATGTTGCCGCCCACAGAGTTCACATCGCCTTCAACGACAGCTGTTTCGCGCAGTTCCACATTGCCGCCCATAATGGTGATATCACCCTCCACCTCACCGGCAATGTCCAGTGCGCCGCCAAAAACGATCACATCGCCGCTGACCCGGGCCTTTTCTTCAACCGTAGCCACACCGCCGAATACATACAGGTTGCCGCGCAGCCGGTCACCTTCATCCAGCGTGAAGACACCCCCAAACACAAACTCGTCCCCGCTTCGATCCTGGGCCAGTGCAGTCGTCGGCACGGCCAGTCCGACCAGCAGGAGCAGGATAAGCAGCAAAATCCATCGGGACAGGCTTTTCATCTTGTCACCCTCCGGGGATTGGTCAGGACACGTAGAGAGACGATCCACAGCACCACAAGCTGGCTCAAAACACCCAACCCCAGCACCCACCAGACTCGGGGAACGGCACCGGTAAGGCCGCTCAGCAGCTTGAGAACCGATTCCTGCATGGCTCTCAGATTGTCAACGAGCTGGATGCCCTGGTAGACGCCGGTCCACAACCACACTTCCGGCGCATTCAGCAGCGGCATCGCAAGGAGCAGCAGCGAAGTGAAGAGCAGCGTCAGCCCGGCGATCACGAATCCCAGCATCGCAAGTGACTGGCGGCGGTGCAGGCGCGCGTGTTCAATTTCCAGGCGCTCCTCCCAGCGAGCCGTGAAGCCTGCCCGGGGCCCAATCATGTCGCCCGTTCTAAGATCTGCTTCCACAACCTGCCATGCGACCGCTAAACTCCGGCAGGACTCGCACTCCAGCAGGTGAGCCTGAAGATCGGCCTGCTGCTGAGGTGTCAGCGGCTCTTCAATGGGATCGGCAAAGAGCCAATCTTCATATGGTTGGTGATTCATACTTCATCCTTTCCGCCGGCACGGGTTGAGACTGCTGGTTGAGCCACTGTTGGGCCATGGTGCGCCTGGCCCGGTGGAGGCGACTCTTCAGCGCGCTCTGGGTTAAAGAGAGCGCTGTGCTGATCTCCTCATAAGAAAAGTCATACCAGTAATACATGATAACCGCCGCTCGATCGACATCATCCAGGCTGTCCAGTAAACTGCGAATGCGTTCGCGCTCCTGTTTTAAACCCAGCTTCGCCTCCAGCCCGGGTTCATTGTCGGGCAGATCAGGCACAGGCAGGTCCTGGATTGAGACAACCACCATCCGCCGCTTGCGAATCTGGTCGATGCAGTAATGTGCAGCGATTGACAGCAGCCAGGTCGCAAATGGGCGGCTGCTGTCAAAACGGCGCAGGTTTCGGTAAGCGCGCAAAAAAGTCTCCTGGGCTGCATCTTCTGCATCTTCCGCGTTGTTCAGCATGCGGTAGCACAGATTATAGACAGGATTTTGAAAATGCTCTACCAACTGCGTAAATGCCTGTGGGTCGCCGTTTCTGGCAAGTTCAACCCACCGGTTCACATCGTCCTGCACTGCAAGACTCCTGAAGTACCCTGTTTGATTTTATTTTTTTAGCTGCCCAGGTGATCAGAATTCCTGCAGCAGCTTTTTGTTACTGCAGCAAACCAGTCAACCACGACACCGATGACTGTGCTGCTAAATGTTATACGTATCGCCCCCCATTTGGTTGCAGGAGCCTTTTATTGAATTTTATTTCAAATCCCGGCTACCTATGCCTGCACTTCGCACGGTTATGGATGGGAGTTCGACTGAAACCCTTCGCCAAGGGCTTCATGAGCGTGTCCAATCACCATAAACGCCCTGGGGTCGATCTCGCGCACGAGTGCCTTGATTTGAGTGACTTCAGATTTGTTGACCACACAGTATAAGACCGTGCGCTCCTGTCCGGTATAGGCACCCCGGGCAGGGATCATGGTGACCCCCCGTTTCATCTCCTCCAGGATATGCCGGGTGACGGCTTCCGGCTGCGAAGTGATGATCAGGGCAGTACGCACCACATTGGAGCCCTGTGTGACCGCCTCAGCGGCAATCCCGCTGATATACAGCATAACCAGCGCATAGAGCGCATGTTCCCAGCTGAAGGACAGACCGGCCATAAACATGATCAATGCATCGGTGATCATATAACTCTGGGAAAGCGATACTCCGAGGCGGTAGTTCAGGATCAGGGCCAGGATATCGCTGCCGCCGCTGGTCCCTTTTCCCAGGTACACCAGCCCAAAGCCTATCCCGCTGATCACACCTCCAAAGAGAGCGTTCAGCACGATATCAGAGGTTAATCCGTCCTGGGGGAGAAAAAAGACCAGGCTGTCTGCAAGTATAGAAAAGATGACAATCGCAAAAGCGGTTCGTATGGCAAAACGCACCCCACCCAGATAGCGCCATCCAAGCATAAACAGGGGGATATTGCCCAGAAAGACCATCAAACCGATCGGCCAGCCGGTGTAGTGGTTGATGATCTGCGCCAGCCCGCTGATGCCTCCGCCGACGAGGTTTGCGGGCACCAGGAACAGGCGCAGGGCCACGGCCTGCAACAGCCCGCCAGCTGTGATGAGCAGGTAGTCTTTCAACCCGTCCCATGAAAAATCAAACTGTTTCAGGATAGAAGTCGATAAGTTTTGCATGTTCATCCTCACATCAGAAAGGGCGGCACATGCCGCCCTTTCTGGAATTGCAACGCAATAAACGGGCTTCAAACAGTAAAGTGGAGCAGGCCAGATCCTTAAACCTGCTCTGCAGGGTCATCTCCAAGCAGTCTGGTGCCTGCCAGGATCTCCAGCACGCCAATCACCGCCGAATTATCGAGGTTGGCCATGTCCATTTCCAGCATGGCATTGAACAACTGGGCGTGCACCGCGGTCGAAGGAAGCGGCATTCCATATTCTTTTGCCGTGTCCAGCACAATCGCCAGGTCTTTCGCCTGCAGATATGCCTTAAAACCCGGTTCCCGGTTCCCTGCAAACAGGCGCTGCGGCTTGACGTCCAGGGTCCAGCACTGCGCCGCACCTCCGCGAATGGCTTCGATCACCCGCCGGGGATCTGCTCCCGCTTTGCGGGCAAACACCAGCAGTTCGCCCATGGCGACCATCTGAGCGGCAACCATGATCTGGTTGGCTGCCTTGGCGATCTGCCCCGCGCCCGCTTCTCCCACATGGGTGATCGTCTTTCCCTCGGCCTCAAAAACAGGTCGCACCTTTTCCAGCGTTTCGGCCGTTCCCCCGACCATGATGGTCAGCGTACCTTCTCGTGCGCCGATATCTCCCCCGCTGACCGGGGCGTCCAGGCATTCGACGCCTTTTTCACCCAGTACTGCAGCGATTTTGCGCGCCGTCGCTGGCTTAATCGTGGAATGGTCCACATAAATTAATCCCGGCCGTGCGGCCTCAATAATGCCCTGTGGACCCAGAACGACCTGTTCAACATCGGGCGAATCGGGCAGATTGGTTATCACCACATCGACCTGTGCGGCGACTTCGGCTGGTGAATGAGCGGCTGCAGCGCCTTCGGCTGCCAGTTCATCGACGGCCCCCCGGCTGCGGTTGTGTACGACCAGGGGAAAACCGGCCCGTAAAATATTACGCGCCATCGACTTACCCATCAAACCGAGGCCAATATAACCAACGCTCAGGGATTGAGACATGCTTTCTCCTTTTTAATGCTTTTTCCGGATGCTGGGGCCGGTGCACAGCCGGGCGTATTATACCGTCTGTGCACAGCCTGCTCAGCAGCACGAAAAGCGTTCAAATGGAGTCCGGCCTTTTTGTTATTTCCGCTGCTGCCGGCGAGATCTATGGCAATAAGGTATCAAAAAGGCCATACTTAAAAAGGAAATGTCAGGCAGGCTGAGAGGTCTACGGAACGTTATACCTGGTAGCGTTTGCGGATATTCGGCACCAGATATTCAGTGAATGCCCTCTCCAGATCATAATCAGGCTTCCAGCCCCAGTCTTCCCGGGCAGCTTTATCGCTCATGTTGGATGGCCAGCTGTCGATAATTCCATTGCGCTTAATATCTGGCTCGAAGGTGATCTGGGCATCAGGGAAATAGCGCAGGACCATATTCCGGAATTGTCCGGCCGTCAGGCTGAAGCTGGTCACATTGTAAACCCGGCGAGTAAGCTTCTCGGCCGGGGCTCGCGACAGTTCCAGGAGAGCTTTAATGGCATCGGGCATGACCATAAACGGAATGCAGGAATCTTCGCGCACGAAGCAGGCGTAGGGCTCTCCCCTGGCGGCGGCATGCAGCATTTCGGGACCGAAATCACTCGTCCCGCCGCTCGGGACAGTGAAGGCGCTGACCAGCCCGGGGAAGCGAACACAGCGGAAATCGAGCATGACCGGTGCATCGGCGGCAAGCTGGCGGAAGTATTCTGAGTAGTAGGTCCCCAGCAGTTCGCAGTACAGCTTGGTGCAGCCGTACATCGTGCGAGGATAGTTCCATTCCCATTCCCGTACCATCGGGATGCGGGCTTTCGTCTCCAGATCCGGCATCCCATAGGCTGCAATGGAACTGGGGAACATAAAAAGCACGGGCTCGCCGCGCCATTGAGACTGGTCCGAAGCCAGCTTGAGCAGGTTCAGCGTTCCCTCTACGTTAACGCGGTGAGCCGCCTCGGGCGTGAACTCCGCCCGGGTAGACAGCAGCGCTGCCAGGTGGAATATCGTGTCGATCTCGTACTCGCTCACCAGCCGTGCCAGCAAATCCTGGTCCAGCAAATCTCCCTGCACGTGCGTAACAGACCGGGGGAATGACTCAGGCAGCGGTTTTAAATCCAGGGTAATCAGCTGCTGCCCATCCTGCCGGGCAAGCTCATGAACCAGCGCTTCACCAATCTCACCGGCTGCTCCCGTAATCAGGATGCCTTTTTTCCGCATGTATACGCTCCTTCTGGATCTTATGCTAGAATGGGTGTGTTGATTATTTTACATCACCCGGCCCACCTGTCACCTCTATCAATTACGCAAAGAAATCAACGGACAGATGGACTGCTGTATGACCTCGCTGTACGATTTACGGGTGCCTGGGTTCATTCTCAATATTAACTCCCGCCCTCCAACGCACCGTGGTCCGGAGCTAACCGTGAAAAACCTCTCGCTTCTGCCGTCGCTGGCAGTCCTGATCAGCCTGCTGGCGGCAGTCGGGTTAACCGGCTGTACCACTGCAGCCGCGGAGCCGCTGCCACCGACTGCTACCGATACACCGCCTGCGCCTACGGAGACAGCGACACCAACGATCGTCTGGTTTCCACCGACGGCCACTTACACACCGCCGCCCACGGCGGCGATAAGGATTACGCCCACCGTGGATGTCCGCCCTGTGGTGGGTGATGTGATTTTTTCCGATGACTTCAGCGACCCCGAGCTCTGGTCGCTGGGGAAGACAGGCTCTGGAAGCGCTGCCCTGGGGAAGAACGAGCTGACGATTGCCATTTCTGAACCGGGGGCATACCTGTACAGTCTGCGCCAGCAGACCAACCTGAGAGATTTTTATCTGGAGATCACGGCCAGCCCCAACCTGTGCCGTTCAGGGGATGAGTACGGACTGCTTCTGAGGGTGAATGAAAATCTTGAGTTCTACCGTTTCGGTCTGAACTGCAGCGGTCAGGTGCGGTTGGACAAGTTTTTCTCAGGCCGGGCATCCTCTCCTTATCCCCTCACCTACAGCGGCGCAGTGCCGCCCGGCGCACCCAGCATTTCCCGCCTGGGCGTCCTGGCCCGGGGGAAAGAACTGACCTTTTTCGTCAATGGGCAGCAGGTCTTTGTTGTAGAGGATCCTTCTCTGCCATCTGGAACGATCGGCGTATTCGCCCGTTCCAACGGCGACACCCCGGTGACGATCAATTTCTCCGCTCTGGAGGTGTTCGAAATCGGTTAGCCGGCAGTTCGTTCCATCTGCGGCCAGTTGTATTCTCCGGAATCTAGAAAGAGATACGATCGAGTTTCATTCAGCATAAAAGGACCATGACAAAACGCCCGTTTCGCAACCGACTTAACGACCTCGACCCCAAACGCTGGTTAAAGTTTCAGAAATCGTGGTTTGTTCACAACCCCCCGCCCCGGCGGAAGGATGTGATCCGGCATCCCGCCAAGTTTCCTGAAACGCTGGCGCAGGAGTTTATCGAATTCTTCACCAAAAGCGGGCAGGTGGTCCTGGATCCCATGGCCGGTACAGGCAGTGCGCTGGTGGCTGCCCTGCGCTGCGGCCGGCACAGTTACGGTATTGAACTCAATCCCGGTTATGCCGAAATAGCCCGCCAGGTGCTGGAAGAAGAAAGGGCGGCCATTGCCCGTTCGAACGGCAGCACTGCCGGGGTTGAAAACCTGACCGCTGAAGTCATCACCGGTAACGCGGCCTGCATTGCCGACCTGGTGCGCACCCATCACATTCCCCCCATCGATTATGTAATCACCTCGCCGCCTTACTGGGATATGCTGCGCGCACGCGGCGCCGAAACCCAGAAAAAGCGCCGCCAGTCGCCCGATCTGGATGTGTTTTATTCCGATGACCCCGAGGACCTGGGCAATATTACCGATTATGATGAGTTTATCGAGCGCCTGGCTGCCATCTATGAAGCCATGCGGCCTTTCCTCAAACCCCGGGCCTACCTCACCATTATCGTCAAGAATGTGAAGAAAGGCGGGAAAATTTACCCGCTGGCCTGGGACCTGGCCCGCAGGCTGGACCAGACGTACTCTTTAAAAGATGAACGCATCTGGTGCCAGAGCGATATCCGCCTGGCGCCTTACGGGCTTGGCAACGCCTGGGTGAGCAACACGTTCCACCATTACTGCCTGCAGTTTCGCAACGATCGCGTGGTGTGAAATAAACGCTGCGGTTGAAGTGCGCTTGTTCACATTGATCCGATTTGATGGAATTCGGATAATTTATATTGTTTTTTAACAAAGCTGTGGTATCATCATATCGTTGATAAACGTTCACGCCTTCGCTGCAAGATTCTGACTATTCCCCGCCCGACCCCCAGTCTCGCAAAGAATTCAGAAACCTTCAGACTGCCATACCGGAACAGATGGTATTGGGCTGTGAACGTGCGTGGAACTTGACCATACACCAGCCTTTTTTCAGGCTGTAAAACATACTGCTGATTTTTGGCCCGGTAAAGGGCCCTGATGGGGGCAGTAAATCTTAGAAGTAATAAGGAAATATTGTAATTACCATGGGTAAACATTTAAAGATTATCCCCCTGGGCGGCCTGGGGGAAGTTGGAAAGAACATGACGGTTCTTGAATACGGCCGCAACCAGATTATTGTTGACTGCGGGGTAATGTTCCCCGAGAGCGACCTGTACGGCATCGACCTGGTGCTGCCGCAGTTCGATTATGTGTTGAAAAACCAGAATATTCTTCGCGGGATCGTGCTCACCCACGGCCACCAGGACCATATTGGCGGCCTGCCATACCTGTTGAAAAACCTCCACCTGCCCGATGGCGTTCCGGTTTATGGAACAGCTCTAACGATTGGGATGGTGGAACAGAAACTGGAAGAGATGGGCGTGCTGGAGTATGCCAATCTGCAGGTCATCACCGATAAACAGACACTGCAGCTCGGCCCGTTCAAAATCAGCCCCTTTGCTGTGGCGCATTCGATCCCCGATTCGGTCGGGCTCGTGATCGATACGCCCGTTGGCGCGGTCGTGCACACCGGCGACTATAAGCTCGACGAAACACCCACCGGCGGCCGCACCACAGACCTGGCGCGCCTGCGCCAGCTCACGCCGAACGGCGTGCTGGCGCTGCTGGGTGATAGTACCAATGCAGACCGCCCCGGACGCACGCCGACCGAACAGCTGGTCGCCGATACACTGGACGAACTGTTCGCCGGTGCCGGGGATGGGCGGATTATTATCGCTACGTTCTCATCGCTGCTGGCGCGCCTGCAGGAGATCATTCGCCTGGCTCATAAGTACAACCGCAGGGTAGCTCTGACCGGGCGCAGCCTGCAACAAAATGTCGAGCTGGCCAGCCGGCTCGGTTACCTGCAGATCCCGAAGGGGCTGCTGGTCGACGTCCGCAGCCCGGTACCGGACCACAAGCTGGTGATCCTCTCGACCGGTTCTCAGGGCGAACCGCGCTCGGCTCTCAACCGCATGGCTCTGGGCGAGCACAAACAGGTCCAGATTCACGCCGGCGACACGGTCATTGTCTCGGGTGGCACCATTCCGGGCAACGAGGAAGATGTCGGCCGCATGCTCAATCATCTGTTTGCACGCGGTGCGAACGTTATATACGGCTCGCTGGCCACGGTGCATGTCTCGGGGCACGGCAGCCGGGAGGATATGCGCGTAATGCTGCAGTCTGTGCAGCCGCGCTTCCTGCTGCCGGTGCACGGCGAACTGCGTCACCTGCACCTGCACGCCCGCCTGGCGCAGGAGACCGGTCTCAAGCAGGAGGATATCTTCATCCTGCAAAACGGCGCCTGCTGGACGACCGACGGCGAAAAAGCCTGGCTTGAGGACGCCGTCCCAGCAGGGGATGTGTACGTCGATGGCTATCTGGTGGGCGAGATAGGCGCCAGCGTCGTGCAGGATCGTGAACGCCTGGCCCAGGAAGGGGTCGTGATTGTCAGCCTGCCGATCAACAAGCGCCACGAACTGGCCGGAAAGCCCCTGATCATCAGCCGCGGCTTCCTGCATCCGGATGAATCCGATGAAATTATCGAAGCCGCAATCAAAGAGCTTCAGCGCGGCCTGCGCCGCAGCAGCCGGGCGAAGAAACGTGACCGCATCCAACAGGTGGAGAAAACCCTGCAGGATTTCTTCTACCACCGGACGCAGTCCAGGCCGGTCATTGTGCCTAATATCGTCAATGTATAAGACCCTCACGTCGGTCAGCTAATCTGGCCTGACCTGGTCTGAAACATACACTGCAGATCAGAACAGCCGCAGGCAATTGTCGCCTGCGGCTGTATTTGTTAACATTCCTTCTCCCTTAATCCCTGTCCAACGCTGAGTTTATCTTTCCACCCTACACTTATAATAGAAATAACCGCACAGCTCTTCTCTTTGTTCCTGTAATACTGAGCAAGCAGGATCCATTGGGGGTTATTTAATGGAGGTTTGCTTTGGATAACGACTACCGCAGTCCAGGAGGGTTCAATTTCGCTGCCACATTCATCCTCCTGGTACTGCTTCTCTTCCTTGCTTTTATCACATCGGTCGATGGTCTGCTCGATGGAGGCACACCGTCCGCAGGCAGAGATGGCGCGGTCGTCCCAAACAATGGACCCGGTCTGGGGATCGGCGGCGGAGATGACTCCCTGGGCACAGATACTTATACGGTAAAGCGCGGTGATACGCTCAGCGCAATCGCGAAGCGCTTCGACACCACTGTGGCGGCCCTTGTCGAAGCCAATCCCGGTGTTCAGAACCCATCGCTGATCTACCCCGACCAGGTCCTGAACATTCCTGCACCGGTGGTCGCCCTGGAGGACACCAGCGCAGTCCCTGATCCACCTTTACAGGTCGCCTCGCCCATTCTGCCGGATACGGGTGGGGTGCCGCAGGCATCTTCATTAACCGGGATCACGGTTCCGGATAATCCACGGCTGTACCTGATCGCGATGAACGGCGCCAGTATCGGCGGTGAGTCGATCGCCTGCGGCGATACGCTCGTACCGGTGTCTGTCGATGCCAGTCAGGCGGGCTCCCCGCTCGCAGGCGTCTTGAATGCCCTGCTCTCTTTAGAGGGTTCCTCACCTTCTGCCGGCCTGTACAATGCCCTGCACCGCTCGAGCCTGGCTCTTGAAAATGTAGAAGTCAGCGGGCAGCACGCCCGCATTCACCTGACCGGTGAAATTGCCATCGATGGGGTTTGCGATGCTGCCCGCATCCAGGCCCAGCTTGAGCAGACTGCGCTGCAGTTCGATGATATCGAAACCGTCGATATCCTGGTCAACGGCCGGCCGCTGAATGAAGCGCTTTCCCCTGGTGGACCGCTCGTTTATATTGTCCAGCCCGGCGACAGCCTGCGTTCAATTGCACTGCGCTTTGGAATCACAGAATCTACACTGCTTCAGGCCAACCCGCAGATTGATCCGGATGTACCCCTTCCGGCCGGGTCAATTCTCAACGTGCCGGAATTCATCCTGCGCCCCACCCCACAGGACGCATATCGCGTCTATATCGTCGTCCCGGGAGACACGATCGGAGAAATTGCCGATCGCTATGGGGTAACGGTGGAAGCGATTCGAGCAGCCAACCCGCAAATTGTTGATATCACCCGCCTGCACCCGGGGCAGTCGCTGCGTATCCCCTGAGTTTACAGCCCATCTTCAAGCTTTACCCGGTTTGATAACTGTCTCTTCTATCTGGAGCCAGTTTTCGTTTATGCTGTGGTTTAATGGAGCAGAACAACCGGTTCCTTAATGGGGAAAATATGGAAACAATCGAAATTTCGAAACAAACGCTACGCAGGATTATTCTCGGCAGGCAGGGTCTCTGGCCGGGCCGGCGCTGGTCGGGAAAAGAGGGCACGGTTCAGGCCCTGAAAGCCGTTGAAGCCGTGCAGATGGACCCTTTAAATGTGGTCGCGCGCAGTCACGATATCGTGCTCTGGAGCCGTGTCGCCGGCTACCGGCCTGAGTATCTGCAGCAAGCGCTCTATCAGGACCGCCTGTTTTTTGATTATGGGGGTGGACTTTTTATCTATCCAATGTCCGAACTGCCCTACTGGCGGACCATAATGGAGAACAAAGGACAGGAAAAGCGCTGGAAGCGTTTCGCCGAGGAAAATCAGGAAGTGATTCGGGAAGTGCGTGCGGCGCTGCAGGAAAACGGCCCTCTGGGTAATCGAGATTTTAGCGGCAACAAACGCGTGGAGAGCTACCGCGGCCGGAAAGATACATCACTGGCGCTGTACTACCTCTGGCTCACCGGTGAGGTCATGATCCACCACCGGGAGGGCTTTGAGCGGGTCTACGACCTGCGCGATCGTGTTGCTCCTCCCGAATTTAATTACGCAGTCACCCGGGATGAATCCGAAGCTTATTTTGCACGCAAGTTGATCGCGTATTTGGGGCTGCTGAAAGAGCGCCGGTGGAAAAGCGTATTTACCAATTACATGGAACGCAGGATGAGCGCTGAAGAAGCGCTTGCCCGTCTGCAGCAGCTTATGGAATCCGGTGCAGTCTCACGCGTTCGCATCGAAGGCTTCCGGGAAGACTGGCTTGTGCTCAGTGAAGACTGCCCCAATCTGGAGCAGTTGGAAGCCGGAGAGGTGCCCGCAGCGTGGAATCCGGTGGGTACCACAACCCAGGAGGAGGTCGTTTTTCTCGCCCCTCTGGACATCGTCAGCGCCCGTGGGCGCTCATCCTGGATCTTTGACTTCGAATATGTCTGGGAAGTTTATAAGCCAGCTGCCTCGCGCCGCTGGGGCTATTACACCCTGCCGGTCCTGTTCGGTGACCGTCTCGTAGCCCGCCTGGACCCCAAACTCGACCGCAGCACCGGAACACTGGTCATCCAAGGGTACTGGGAAGAGGACAGCCTGGCAAATGCCGTAAATGACAAAGCGGCCTATGCCCGCGCCTTCGCCCGCGGTCTGGCCAGTTTATCTACCTTCGTCCAGGCACAGCGCCTGGATATTGCAGCGGTTGATAATACGCAGCTAAAAGAAAGCGTAACTGCCTGGCTGAATGCTGAAGCAGACAGCCCTGTAGAGGTTGTTCACTGACCGGCTAATAACAGAGCGGCTCGCAGGAGATTCATAGAACATAAAATCGAAAAAACTGGTATAGTAGATCTGAGGGCCTATGATTACCCCCTCCGATTTTATTCGTATCGACTATACCCCTGACCTGACCCTGGCGGGGATCGCGTACGCCTGCCGCTCGCTGGCTTACACGTACAACCGCATGGGCGGATCGGCTGCACACCGTATGCGCCGGATTGTAATCGGCAAGGCAGTGGAGCTCGCTTTCCGGCGCCGTCTTTCCGCACAGGGAATCCCGCACGACAACCTGGGCACGACCCACTTTACAGACCCGGACCATTACGATCTGGCGCTTGGCGGCCGGCGCTGCGACATCAAGAGCTACCACATTTCTGATAAAAACCGCATCCGCGAACTCAACCGCGACCCTTCCTGCCTGTTGGATGCCTCTGCCCTCGTTCCGCTGGATCAGGCGACGAATACCCGCTTCGAAAACCATGATCTGTACATCTTCGCTTTTGTCACCGGGCTCATCGCTCCCCGCCTGGATGATTTTTCTCGCCTCGTGGCAGCCGGCCAATTGATCTATCTCATCCACCCCTTTCCACGGGCCTGGTCCCGTCCCGAAACCTGGCAATCTCTGGGCGGGCTGGCACTCAAGGCCGATATTCCCCACACCCTGCAGGTGGAACTCGGTGGGCAGGATCGGGATCATCGATTTCAGACAGAGCAGATCACCCTGGAGCCGCTGAGGCGCACTCCGGTGCAGCAGGATTTTTACAGCATCTCCTATTTGCATGTGTCACAGCCGCCAGAAGGACGTGTGGGCATCTCCAGCCCGCTCTTTAAAGAACCTTACCTGATCGCCCCGGAAGCCTGGGAAAACATCTGGATCTATGGAATGGATATTTTCCTGACCGGGTTTATGGCGCGTGGAGAGTATCTTCAGCAGGCGCAGCGCCTTCCGGCCGGCAGCCGTGTATTTCAATACCATCACACACGCACGCCCAACCTCAATCTTCCGGTGCGCGATCTTTACCCCCTGCAATACCTGTTCCAGCAGGTCAAAGAATGGGATCAAATGCGTCGGTAACCGCATTTCAAGGAAAACAGGAAATTTTTCCCCTTGTAGCCTGCAAAAAGTTGTGTACAATTGTTCTGAAAACGGCAGGGAAGTGAAAGAAGATCACGGGTGGCGGACATCCGGACTGAAAAACCGGCCCCCCTGCCGGAACTGGAGGAAACATGTACCACACCATCATCCTTGTCGGAAATCTAGGCCGCGATCCTGAAATGCGCTACACCCCCAGCGGTCAGGCTGTCACCAATTTCAACGTGGCAACTAACCGGCAGTACACCGCTTCTGACGGCACACAGGTGAAAGAGACCATCTGGTTCAGGGTCTCCACCTGGGGTCGTTCGGCCGAGGTCTGCAATCAGTACCTGCGCAAAGGCAGCAAAGTGCTGGTTGAAGGTCGCCTGATCCCCGATCCTAAGACAGGCGGACCCCGTGTCTGGCAGGGGCAGAACGGTCCGGGCGCTTCTTTTGAGGTCTTCGCATCGATGGTGCGCTTCCTGTCGGGTCGTAATGACGACGACGGTGGGTACCAGGCCACGGATACGTTTGGCGGCGGTCTTTCTGAGCCCGACGAAATCCCATTTTAATCACCAACAATCGACAATATGGGGTGACTGCTTTTATGGAAAGCAGTCACCCTCATTTCAGGAGGACAAGTTATGTCTACCAAACCTCCGCGGCCTTCACACCAGCTTCCTCCTCTGGAGGTGCCTTCCTCCCTGGAGGTGGAGTATGTGAACCTGGTGCGCATTGCTCACTCACCGTCGGAGCTTGTCTTCGATTTTGCTCATCTTCTTCCGGGTAGTTCACCGGCTCAGGTGCGCTCGCGCATTGTGATGTCGCCGCTGGGCGCCAAATTGTTTTACCGCGCCCTGGCCGAGAACCTGGCAAAATATGAGGCCGCTTTCGGTGAAATCTCCGTCCCCGGTACCACCTCGCTGGCCGATTTCCTTTTCCGGCCTCCGCAGAGCCCACAGCAGCCGCCTGAATCCCCTCCGCAGGAGGAGTAGGTCAATCTCATGAAGGAACTGAATGTCATCATTGAACGGGTACACAAATCCTTAGAAACACGGACTGCTGCCCGTGATCGCGCGCTTTCTCAAGCCCGGACCCTAACCCGCCACTGTGCCAACGCCATACGCGCCATCCACCGCGATGAGCGCGAGCTTGCGCTCGAGGAACTGGGGACCGCCCGCCGCCTGGCGGAGACGCTTCGCAGCGAACTGGCAACGTTTCCGGACCTTTACCACTCGGGTTATACCCAGGATGCACTCAAAGAGTACGCCGAGGCAAATATCGTCTTCGCTCTGATCACCAATGCTCCGCTGCCCTCACCCGAGGAACTGGAAGTGGAATATGCCACCTACCTGCAGGGCCTGGCTGAGGCGGCCGGTGAACTGCGCCGGCGCTGTCTGGATATCCTGCGCAGCGGCCATTCCCAGGAAGCCGAAAGACTCTTGAGCTGCATGGATGATATCTACGCCATTCTGGTCACCATGGATTATCCGGATGCCATCACCGGCGGCCTGCGGCGGCTGACCGATATCGTACGCGGGGTGACCGAACGCACTCGCGGCGACATGACCATCAGCCTGCGGCAGGAACAGCTTGAAAAGAGCCTGGAACGCCTGGAAAACCAGATGCGGATGCAGATCGACGATTGAAAACCATTCGCGCCTCTGAAATTGGGGCTTTTGTCTACTGCCACCGGGCGTGGTGGCTTCAAAAACAGGGGGTGCCCTCCCAAAATCAGGCCGAGATGGTCAGCGGAACCGAACTGCACCAGCGGCATGGACGGACGGTCATGGTGGCGGGCTGCGTTCGTATTCTGGCTTACTTCCTGCTCCTCGCCGCGCTGGCTCTAACCGCGGTATATCTGACAGGCCTCCTCCTGTAAATCTGAGCATCCTTCTCCATGCCCCCTCTGATCCTGTTTGCTGCCCTGCTTCTCGCCCTGGCGTTGTTCCTGCTGTGGTACGCGCAGCGGCGCCAGCGCGAGGCCGGAATTCCGGGTGGGCGCATCATTTACACCGATACGAGCGGCTGGAAACCAGTGGAAAAGCCGCTTTACGATGCGGCTGCTGGTCTGACCGGACGACCGGATTATCTTGTCCAGAAAGGCGGTCTGGTCATACCGGTGGAAGTGAAGTCCAGCCGGGTTGCTGCAGCGCCGTACGATGGTCACATCTATCAACTGGCCGCGTACTGCTACCTGGTGGAAAGAGAGTTTGGTGTACGCCCTCCATATGGCATCCTCCACTACCCCAACCGGACGTTCAGTATAGACTACACCGCGGAGCTGGAAAACGCCCTGCTGGATCTGCTGGAGGAGATGCGCAGGCAGGAACGGCGGAAAGAAGTTCACCGTTCCCACGACAACACCCTGTTGTGCAGGGGCTGCGGCTACCGTGCGGACTGCGGAGAGGCTTTACGTTAATCCCGGCGCCAAAACCGGCAGCCATTATTTATAATTGATTCGTATGGCCCAGAAACCCTCTCCATTCCAGTGTGTTGCCGTAACGGCCCACCCGCAGCTGACCAGAGCCGCAAATGTCGCCCAGGAAGTTGTCTCTTTCCTGAACGAGCAGGGCATATCCACGATCTACGGCCTGCTCTATGACGAAGCGCTGCGGCGTAAGGTCAGCATGGGCGAAGTCGATCTGCTGATTGCTCTTGGCGGGGATGGGACCATGCTGCGCGCCGGGCATTTATGCGGTCCCTCCGGTGTGCCCATTCTGGGCATTAACCTGGGCCGCTTTGGTTTTTTGATCGAGATCGAACAGGAGCACTGGCGCGAAACGCTGCCGCATATCCTGCAGGGCGAATACCGGCTGGAAGAACGTATGATGCTGTGCGCCGAGCAGTGGCGCGGCGATGAACGCCTGGGGACCTGGGAAGTTCTCAATGAGGTGGTAGTCACACGCGGCGAGATGATCCGCCCGGTACAGCTCACAGCGCATGTTGATAAGCGCTATCTCACCACCTATGTTGCCGACGCTTTGATCGCTGCCACGGCCACCGGTTCTACCGCCTACGCGCTGGCAGCCGGCGGCCCAATCCTGGCTCCGGAACTGCGTAACATTTTGCTGGTCGCTGTGGCTCCGCACCTGTCGATCGACCGGGCAATTGTCCTTGCTGAAGGTTCTTCCGTCACAATCATCGTCCACACCGACCACCAGGCAGCGCTCTGTGTGGATGGTCAGGTTCCCATTCGCATGGCAGATGGCGACCGGGTCGAGGTATTTGCCAGCGAACATACCGTTAAGTTTGTGCGCTATCAGGACCCCGGTTATTTTTACCGCAATCTGACGGTGCATATGAATCAAAACCCTTCAACAGGAAATCACCGATGATCGAAGAGAAAGTGAACGTCCAGTACTGTGCCTTCCATCCTGCTGTGGAGACCTCTTTACGCTGCAACCGCTGCGACCGGCCCATCTGCACAAAATGTGCCCGCCTGACCCCGACCGGTTACCGCTGCAAAGAATGCGTGCGCGGGCAGCAAAAGGTGTTCGAAACGGCCCGCTGGTTTGACTACCCGCTCGCCATCGTTCTGGGAGGCGTACTTTCCTTTATCGGCAGTCTGATTGTGCCGCGGCTGGGTTTCTTCACCCTGCTGCTGGCCCCAGTGGCTGGTGTGGTCATTGCCGAGGTCATTCGCCGCGTGATACAGCGCCGGCGTGCCAAAAGGCTGTTTCAACTCACTGCTGCCGCGGTCGTGCTGGGGGCGGTGCTCCCTATCATTCCAGTGATCATAAACATGCTGCTCTCCAGCAGCGGCGCCGGGCTTTTCGCTCTGATCTGGCAGGGGCTTTATATTTTCCTGGTAACTTCTTCGGTGTACTACCGTTTGAGCGGGATTCAACTATAATCATCACTTCACTCCAGCCTGCTGAACTGGCTCGCGGCCGCAGCAGGCGTTACAATTATCAGGAGTATCGTTTCTTTACATCGCCTGAGGAAGCACATCGGGCGTAGATGAAAGCTGATTGGATCGTAAGATCCCTGAAAGTAAGAGCACGATGCTTACCGAGTTAAATATCGAGAATTTCGCCATAATCGACCGGCTGACGCTGAACTTTCGTTCAGGGTTAATTACATTTACTGGTGAAACGGGTGCCGGCAAATCGATTATTTTCGACGCGGTCGAAACGCTGCTCGGTGGCCGTGCCGACGCCACCTTTGTGCGCAGCGGTGCAGACCGGGCCGTTGTTGAGGGCGTATTCCATCTCTCGCCCGCTGTGTACGCCCCCATTATCGAGATCCTGGAACGCGAGGATCTGCTGGATGAGGACGACAAATACATCACGATTGGACGCGAAATACGCACATCCGGTCGCAATGTCGCGCGTGTGAACGGGCGCAGCGTGAATACCTCCCTGCTGCGTGAACTGGGCGAGTATCTGGTGGATTTGCACGGGCAGTCGGAGCACCTCTCCCTGCTGCGCGTTAACCAGCATCTGGGTATGCTGGACAGCTACGCATCCTCCGGGCGAGACAGCGAGTTGAAAAACCTGCTTGAGGCCTACCGCAGCACCTACCGCCGGCTGCAGTCGCTGCGGCGAGAACTGGCCGAACTGCACCAGGCCGAAAAAGACAGCGCCCGCCGCAGTGACATGCTCTCCTTCCAGATTAACGAGATCGAAGCGGCCCGCCTGAAACCAGGCGAGGAAGAAGAGCTGCGCGATGAACGCAACCGCCTGGCAAACGCTGAAGGACTGGCAACCCAGGCTCAGGCGGCCCTGCTGGCGCTCGATGAGGGGACGCCCGAATCGCCAGCGGCAACTGACCTGGTGGGCCAGGTGGTTTCGGCGCTCAATGCCCTGGTGCGTCTGGATCCATCGCAGTCCAGCCTGCTGGAACAGGCTGAAATCCTGCTGGACAGCATGAGCGACCTCTCCGCTACCCTGCGCACCTACCTGGAGGGCATCGAGTTCAACCCCAAACGTCTGGATCAGGTGGAAGAGCGCCTCTCCCTGCTCCACAACCTGAAAAGAAAATACGGCGACTCGATCCCTGAAATCCTGGAATTCGCCGAACAGGCCCGCAAACAGCTCGAGGCGATCACCCATGCGGAGGATCGCATTCGCGAGCTGGAAGAAGAGGAAAAAGCCCTTCTGGCTCAGCTTGCCAGGGAAGGACAGGCCCTTTCTGAGAAACGCCACGCGGCAGCCGCAGAACTTTCGCGCGCCGTAGAAGCGGAACTGCAGGATTTGCAGATGTCAGGCGCCCGCTTTACGGTTGATTTTCAGCAGCGCGATGATCCTGAGGGGGTGCTGCTGCCCGACGGCAGACGGGTCGCCTTTGACGCCAACGGGCTGGAACGCGTTGAATTCTTGATCGCCCCCAATCCGGGTGAAGGGTTCAAACCGCTGGCGAAGATCGCCTCCGGCGGTGAAACATCGCGCCTGATGCTGGCTTTGAAAAACGTCCTTGCCCAGGCGGATCTCATCCCGACCCTGATTTTCGACGAGATCGACCAGGGGATCGGCGGCCGCGTGGGCTCCGTGGTGGGTCAGAAGCTCTGGTCACTGGCACGCCAGCACCAGGTGCTGTGCATCACTCATCTGCCTCAACTGGCCGCCTTCGGTGAGCAGCACTATCAGGTGCGTAAACTGGTCCGGGGCGACCGTACATCCACTCAGGTCGAAGAACTGACCGGACAGGCACGCGTGGTGGAGCTGGCCCAGATGATGGGTGAAGTCAGCGAGGGGACGCTGCAGTCTGCCCGTGAACTGCTCGAATCCGTGGAGAAGCGCACAACAGTAATCTCCAATCCGTTGTAAAATTCCTTTATGCCCAGCGTCCCTCAAATTGTTGCCATGCGCAGCCGCCGGCGCAAACCGTCCCGGGTGCGTTCAGGATACCGCGCCGGAGTGGCCGCCAGCCTGCTCAGCAGCCTGCTGCTGCTCACCGGGCTGCTGATTCCGGCCCTGATTTATGCGGACATTTCACAGGGCCTCCCCTCTCTCGAAACCCTCCCTGCTCTGTTAGATCCCCCCAACGGCAGGCTTTTACAGCCAACCGTGTTATACGACCGCAGCGGCGAGCATGTTCTGCTCACCCTTGAACACCCCGCCGCACAGGGGCACCGCTATCTGACCCTGCCAGAATCAAATCCGGATGCATCCCAGGCTGAGGATGTATTCTCACCGGCGCTGATTTCAGCCACCATCGCTGCTGTGGATCCCGATTTCTGGTCGCATGCGGGGTTTTTTCTTTCCGCGCTTCGCACGGGTGAGCATGACACAATCGCAGGGCGCCTGGTCGCCAGCCTGTTGTTGAACAACGAACCTCCTGGCCTGCGCACTGCCCTGCGGGAACGGCTGCTGGCGTGGCAGGTCACCGGCCACTTTGGCCGGGAAAAAGTTCTCGAATGGTATCTGAACAGCGCCTGGTACGGCGAACTTGTCTACGGCGCCGACGCCGCTGCCCGGGTGTATTTTGGCAAATCCGCTGCTGGCCTTACCCTGGCAGAAGCCGCCTATCTGGCAGTCATCGCCGACCGGCCTGAACTGCACGGCAGCCAGCAGCGTGACGCTGCCCTTGCGCAGGCCCGGGAACTGCTGCAAAAAATGGCCGGCCAGGGGCTGATCGACCAGGAAATGGCCCGGAAGGCCGCGGGACAGAAGCTTGTGTTCCACCAGCCTGAACCTGATGAACACGATCCGTTTGCTGCCTTCACCTCACTGGCGGTCCGGCAGCTGGAGGCGCAGCTCCCGGGGACCAACTACCAGCGCGGGGGTATGAAGGTGTTCACGACGCTGGATTATGACCTGCAGAATGAAGTGATCTGCACCGTGGCAGTTCACCTTTCCCGCCTGAACCCCCCCCAGACAGAGGGTGCGCTTGAACCTGCCTCCTGCCAGGCAGCCCGCCTTCTTCCCACCCTGCCGGTTCTGAGCAGCGCCGAAGATGAGACCGCAACGCTGGGCGCTGAAGTGATCGTGCATGATGTTCAGAGCGGCGAGATTCTGGCTCTCGTGAGCCAGCCGCCCTCGAACAGGGAGCCAGCCGGCAGGCTGCTGGCCGGGCAAACCCAGCTTCCCACGCATGATCCCGGCTCACTGACTACTCCAATCGTCTACCTGACCGCTTTCACGCGCGGCATGAGCCCTGGTTCACTCGTGTGGGATATCCCCGGTGAGCTGCCAGCTTCTGATGTGCAAATTCAAAACTTTGATGGCCGCTACCACGGGCCAGCCCGTTTACGCGTGGCGCTTTCGAACGATTACCTGGTGCCTGCAGCACTGCTGCTGGAACAGGTAGGTGCAGAAAATGCAGCAACCACCGCGCACCAGCTGGGGCTGGGGGCGATCCAGTTTTCATTATCATCCCCTACACTCAGTCAGGGGAACCTCAACATCCTGGAGGCCAGCCGGCCCTATTTGATCTTCGCTAACCAGGGCTTTTCCGCTGGCCAGCCAGCGCAGTCCGGCGCCGGCCTGCTGCAGCCTCCTGCGCTGCTGCGTGTCACCGGCCTGGATGGAGAAGTTATTCTGGACTGGACGGAACCCCAGAGCCAGCCGGTGCTGAACCAGGAGCTTGCATATTTAATCACCCATGTGCTCAGTGACGAAGCCGCCCGCTGGCCCAGCATGGGACATCCCAATCCCTTAGAAATCGGTAGGCCGGCTGCGGTTAAAACCGGCCAGACCGCCAGAGGTGCGGATACGTGGACGGTGGGTTACACGCCCCAGCGGGTGGTGACCGTCTGGGTGGGCCGTGAGGCCGGTCCCGGACCGGGACAGTTGACGGGAACCGCTGAAAAAGAGGCATCCGCAGCGGAAACTGAGCTCTCTGAGCGCCTGCCGGTGAACGCGGCTGCCGCACTCTGGCATGCCATCATGCAGTACACCAGCCGCGATCTTCCCCCTGCCGGCTGGGATGCACCTGCGGGAATCAGTACGGTGGAGGTCTGCGATCCTTCCGGCCTGCTGCCGACGGCATCCTGTCCATCGGTCGTCAGCGAAGTTTTCTTGCAGGGGAACGAACCGGTTCAGCGCGACAATCTGTATCAGGAGCTGCAGATCAATCGTGAAACAGGCCGCCTGGCAACATTGTTCACGCCTTCGGAGCTGATTGACGAGCAGGTTTATATGCTGGTTCCCGAACAGGCGGAGGAGTGGGCGCACACTTCAGGGATAGCAATTCCCCCGGAGTCTTATGACCCCATCCCTCCTCAGGGACTCTCGCCAGACGTTCACATCGACTCGCCCGAGATGTTTGCCTACGTGGGCGGCCAGGTTGCCATTCAGGGTACAGCTGCCGGCGAAGGATTTGATTTCTACCGTGTGCAGGTAGGGCAGGGACTAAACCCCAATCGCTGGGTTCAGATTGGGGAGGATGGTTCGCAGCCGGTTCAGGATGGGATCCTGGCGGAGTGGGATACGGAAGGGCTGGATGGCCTGTACGCCGTTCAACTGCTGGTCGTACGCCAGGACCGGAGCGTCGAATCGGCTGTGCTGCAGGTATCAGTAGACAACCAGGCGCCCAGTGTGCGCCCCTCCTACCCGGATGATGGACAGACGATCGAACTCCCATCCAGTGGGTATATCACCCTGCTGGCCAACGCCGAAGACAACCTGGCTATCGGGCAGGTGGAATTCTACGTAGACGGCCGCAGGGTCGAGACGCTGACCCAACCGCCGTTCGCTGCGCCCTGGCGGGCCAGAGCCGGGGATCACGAACTGCGCCTGGTCGCCATCGACCGGGCCGGTAATCGAGACGAGATCACGATCGAGTTTATAGTGGAATAGATCCTCGCCAGCCGCAGCCTCACGCACACCCGGTTTAAATAAATTCAGCGCCCGTGGGTTACCACGGGCGCTTTGATTCCTGCCTTGTTCTGAAACTGCAGGATGGGTTCAGGGAACGGTTACACTGAAATAATCGAACTCCACAATCACCGGGGTGACATTGAACGAAGACACTGAGAGCCCGACCTGCCCGGTCTTGAAGAAGGTGTCCCTGACCGTGCGGATCTCAACGCCGTTGATGCCCAACGTCAGCTCATTCCCATCGCAGATGGCGGTGTAAATATTGACTGCACCCTGACTGGTATCGATCAATGTGGTGCCGCCGGTGTACAGAGCTACCCAGGGCCATTCCCCGCGATTGAGTTTGCTCTGGTCGAAGCGCAGGATGTTCCACTCGCCGTTATTGGCAACGTTGAATTCATACCAGCCGTCTTCGGAGTAGCGGCAGATCAGACTCACGTTGTTATTGTTGCGCCCCTGGTTCTCAACCGTGGTATCAATACGCACATTGTCATAGAGCCAGGGCTGGTAAATCATGTACGTATAGGTATCGGTCTCATTGATCTCGAAGCGCAGGCGGCTGTTGATGGTCTTAGCGGTGAAAGCATCGTCATCGCCCAGCGCCACAAACCAGCCCCAGTCTGACATATCATCATCGAACTCTGTGTAGTAGAAGAAGTCACCCGAGCCGCTGGGTGAAGGGTTGACAATGGTGGTTCCAGAGCCGGTGCCGGGGTCAGAAGGTGATTCGGTTTCGGTGCCCGGGTCAAAAACGAAGGCTGTGCTCAGCTCGCGCCCGTTGATCTGGCCGGTGAGGACTTCGCCGGAGGCCCAGCGCAGGACCTCAACATTCAAGGTATCGGTGGGCTGGTGGCTGCGGAGAATGTCGCAGTAATCCGCCATCGTACCATCGGTCGCCAGCACCAGGTTCTCGAGCATGGTGACAATATCACCGGCCTGGATCCCCGCTTTATCCGCCGGAGAGCCCGACTGGACCGAAGAAACCCAGATGCCGGTCAGCGTACCGTCTTCAGTGTACACAGCCTGGCCGTTGATACCGATGGTGTCAACGTTCCTGCCGCCGCGCAGATCATCGATGATTCGCAGAGCAATATCCTTCGAAATACCATAAGCCTGGCGAGTGCTGCTGTTACCTGCATAATGGATGCCAATAACTTTTCCATTAGGATCGATGACCGGACCGCCCGAATTGCCGGGATTGGTGGTCGCATCGTATTCGATGACAGAATCGACCGAGGCCCAGGATGACTCACCCGATGCTTTCGCTTTGGAGATCACGCCGCGGGTCAGCGTATATTCCGGATCGCCCAGAGGGAACCCGGCGACATAAACATCCATGCCCACATCGACTGTGCCCTGATACCAGTCGAGATATTCATAGCCATCACCATCAATGTCAATGACCGCCAGATCGGAGCACTCGGAAACTCCCAGCACCCGCGCATTGCGAGGTTCATCTTCTCCGCCCACCCATACTTTGAGCAGCGCGGCTCCGGTGACGACATGGTTGTTCGTAATGGCAATACCCTCAGGATCAATAATAAAGCCCGAACCGCGGCCGGCGCCGTTCAGCACCAGACCGAACTCGGGATCAATAAAAGTCCCCTGGGATTCGATTTGAATAACTGCTTTCCTGACATCCTGCAGGGTCGCTACTGCGCCAGGAGCGGCTGCCTCTTCAGTTGGTTCAACCTGTGCTTCTTCTGTCGGCTCTTCTACCTGGACTTCTTCGGTTGGAACCGCGGGCTCCTCGGTGGATGTGCTGCCTGAACCGAAGCTGCAGGCCATACTCACCAGCATGACCAGAAGCAGCAGGAAAACCACCGGTTTGAATACTTTTGTGCTCATCGCATCTTCTCCTTCAGACAATCATGTATGGGTGTGATGTTTATTCTCACGTGCTATAAATCAGAAATCGGAGAAATTCGCCTCAGTTTACCATAATTCTTATGTTGATTTAATTATTTTCCAACCCTTATCGGTCCCTCTCCTTCTGGGAGCTTCCCATCGCCCAAAGCAGCCAAATTCAATCTTCTTCACGTTTATACACCAGCCATGTCCCCCAAACGTTACGAAGACTGTTACGAGGAAAAGAGCAAGAAAATTGGTAAAGGGGGAAAAAACCGGCGATGGTAACGTTAAGAGGTAGCGGCTAAAATTTTTTTGGTGGTATTAAAAGCAAGGGGGGGAAGATTAGAACGCGAGAAAAAGGCTGCCCGGTCAACATCATCGGCAGCCTTTAACTGACCTGAAACAGGCTCAGCCCTGTAGAAGATAACCAGATGCGCTCCCCGGGCATGTTCCTGACCGGAAAGCACATCGAGCAGAGAGGTCACCCGGACCTGTAAACCTGTTTCCTCCAGGCATTCTCTCTGCGCGGCCTCTACCGGGTCTTCGCCGGCATCCATAAAACCAGCCGGGAGAGTCCACAGGCCGCGCTGGGGATCGTTGTTCCTGCGCACGAGCAGTACCTGATCGCCGCGTTCGATGAGCACAGCAACGGCGACCTTTGGATCGGCAAAATAGATCCATCCGCAGGCAGGACAAATCGGGCGCAGTTTGCCAAAGCGCTTTTCTTCAACGACAGCTGTCCCGCACTGGGGACAAAACCTTATTACATCGGCGAGCATCAGCTCATGGTCCTGCGAAGGATGAGGGCAATTGCGCCGGCCAGCAGGGCGGCAATCGCCAGTCCAATTTCGATGATTCGCACCGTTTGCGGAGTGATGGACGGAACCTGGTCAGGAGCAGCAGCTGTATCTGTAAAACCTCTGTCATTGGGAGCAGGCTGCTGAAGCTGGCTGTCTGGCGGTTCAGCCGGCGCTTCCATTGTATCAAATTCTGGTTCACTGGTACCACTGGCTGTTTCTGGCGCTGGCAGTGCTGCGAGGGTTTCTTCAGCGGGGGTTTTCTCTACAGGCAAGCTGAAACTTTCCACTTCACCCCCGGAATCTTCCATCTCGCCTGCTGCAGGAACAGCTTCAAAAAGGCGCGCATCCTCTTCAACCTCTGGAGCAGCGCCGGGCGCGGCTTCCATTGCAATGATCTGTGGGTCCTGGGGTTGAATCGTATAAATTGGGGCACCGGTAAAGAGATCACCGATCAGAACAAACACCAGCAAAATGGCCGCAAAAGCAGAGGCAAAGCGGAAGAACGGATAGGCACGCGACACAGGTGCCGGCCGCTTTTGCCCGACCATCTCCGGAGTCAGCGTGAAATTGCGCGGAGCGCGCAGAAGCGGCTGGCTGCGCAGGATGAGGCGGGTACGCCGCAGATCTTCGAGTGCCGAACGCAGTTCAGGGAATCGCTCCAGGCTGCTCTCTAACTTCGCTTGCTCTCTGGGGCTTAGTTCTCTATCGAGGTAGGCCGATAAGGCTTCCCATTCTCGAGGGGAAATTTGTCTCGTCATGGTTATTAACTCTCATCTACCAGACGAAGCGAGGCCGGTAAAAGTTCCCAATAGCCCTGCAAACAATCTCGTAAGCGCAGACGCGCCCTGGCCAGGCGGCTCTTGACGGTGCCCAGTGGTTTCCCCATCGACTGGGCAGCTTCGGCATAATCTAACCCGTGCATATCAACCAGCACAACAACGGAACGAAACTCTTCAGGCAGTTCCCCTAAACACCGCTGCAGCGCCCTGCCCAGTTCATCGCGTTCCGCCACCTCTTCGGGCGTTTCGCCAGGGTCCGCCAGCCAGCGTGGGGACTCGATTTCATCATCATCCTCGTCCAGGGGCTCCAGTGGAGTTGTTGGACGGCGCTTCAGGCGCCGCAGTTCATCATAACTGGCATTTGTAACGATGCGCAGCAGCCAGGCCTTGAAAGAACCACCGCGATACGAATCAATCTTTCGGTAGGCTGAAATAAAAGCCTCCTGGGTAATATCCTCGGCAGCCTCTGCCTCACCCATCATCCGGTACGCCTGGCTGAAGACCAGATCCTGATAGGCCAGAACCAGACGATTGAACGCATCCAGGTCCCCCTGCTGCGCACTGGCGATCAATGCGCTCTCATCCATTTTGGTAACTCTTTCTCATCGTAAGCAGCCAGAACAGGCTGCGCCAGAGCAGAATGCCGAGTGCACCAAAACCGCCCAGCACCAGGACAAAGAGCGGCAGAACAGGAGCATTGAGCATCACTCCGCGCAGCCAGGCAGCAAAGGGCGCGGCAAGGATCATTGTCAGAAAAGGCTTCCACAGCTGGCGCGGATCACTGACACTGTCCATATCAAAAGCCCCGGAGATGGAAGCTGCAAAAAACCAGGCAGCCACCAGTGGAAGGAAGGTGGTCAGCATACGCGCCCCTGCTGTTCCGACGGTGCCGTGGCTGGCAAACCCAAACAGGGTGACAATTGCCAGTGCCAGTACATCCCCCAGCATTAAAGCAATTTGCTTTGAAGATATTTCTCTCATTTTCATCTGCGCCATAATCGTAACGCAAAGGAGAAAAAGGGGCAAGGGATTCTATTGTGCAGTCGGGCACGGAAATCAAAAGCGGGATGACAGGGTCATCCCGCCTCTATTTCTGCGGTTGTCGAGGAAGAATGATTACGCGGAGAGCGGAATCACCTCAGCGGACTGCTCAAAAACCGGCCGGGTGGGAAGCGCCCCCTGCATGGACCAGGGACCTGTCCAGGTGATCTGCACCGGCAGGATGCGGCCGCGCAGGTTCTCACTGGATTCAACAAATACCAGTTTATTAGTGGGGGTGCGGCCGCGCCAGCGCCCGCGCACCTTATCTTCAAACAACACTTCCACCGTCTGTCCCAGGTAGCGCGCATTGATTTCTGCGGCGATGCCTTCCTGCAGTTCCTCCAGCGCTCTGAAGCGGCGCCACTTCTCCTCTTCGGTCACGTCATCACCAAGCCGCCGTGCCGCCACCGTACCGGGGCGGGTGGAATAGCGAGCCAGATGGGCGACGTCCAGTTTTAATTCGGCCAGCAGGTCATAGGTGCGCTGGAACTGCTCGCTGGTCTCTCCAGGGAATCCGACGATGATGTCTGTGGCGATCGACACTCCCGGTATCCGCTGGCGGATGCGCTCGATCAGGCGGCGGTAATCATCGGCGGTGTAACCGCGCTTCATGTTTTCCAGCACCTGGTCGTCGCCGGCCTGTACAGGCACCTCAATGTGCGGCATTACTTTGGGAAGTTCTGCCACCGTATCCAGCAGTTCATCGGTCATCCAGTTGGGATGCGAGGTAAGGAAGCGAATTCGCTCCAGCCCATCCACCTCGTGGATGATGCGCAGCAGCGCAGCCAGATCAGGACCATCGGGGATATCCTTGCCGTAGCGGTCAACAATCTGCCCCAGCAGTGTAACCTCTTTTACGCCCTGCCTGACCAGTGAACGCACCTCTGCAACCACATCTCCCACCGGCCGGCTGCGCTCCACGCCTCGCCGGTAAGGAATGATGCAGAAAGTACAGGCATGCGAACAGCCCAGCACCACCGGGACATGCGTGGCGACCAGCTTTCCCCGTTCTTCGACGGGCAAGATCAGCTCGCCGTCCATGGCGGCAAAACGTGCTTCCGTCTCCTTCTGCTCCAGAGCGCGAGTCTCTCCCTGCGTGAGATGGGAAATCAGCGGACCTGGGTCTGACGGCGGAGAAAACACGTCGACATAAGGAAAGCGCTGTTTCAGGCGTTCATGCCCCTTCACACCGACCAGGCAGCCCATCAAATTGATCACCAGATCCGGGCGCTGTTCTTTTAACGGCCGCAGTGAAGACAGCCGGCCGTATGCCTTGTCCTCTGCGCTCTGGCGCACAACACAGGTATTTAATACAATGACATCCGCCTCTTCAGCCCGGCGCGTGGCACGGTACCCCATGCGCTCCAGGGCAGAAGCCACGCGCTGGGAATCGGCGACGTTCATCTGACAACCAGCAGTCCAAATATGATATTTCATGTCCGGTATTATATCTTAACGACAGCAGATGATCCTGAATTTTGCCTGTGCTCCGGCAGCCAGAACACGGAATGTTTGCTTCCCGTTTAAGGAGCTCCACAAAGGACATAGTATAACCGGAAGCAGGCTGCTGTGTATACAGCAAATCTAAAAGAAACTTAAGAAGTGTCCGGAAGCCCTTCATGCCAGGGGACCTGTCGTGATAACGATGTTACAATACCCGCCATGCACAAGAAAAGTGGACTTAAGCTCATGCTGCTGCCAGTGCTGATCGTGCTGGCCGTCATGCTCTACCAGCTGCCGCCCATCCACGAGCGGCTTTCCTGGCGAGTCGATTTTGCCCTTACTTATCTGCGCGGTTACATCCGGCCGGCATCTGCCATGCCCACGCCGCTGCCGCAGCCCCAGGTGCGCGTGACGCTTAATCCTCCCACACCATCGCCGACCATCCATCACACCCCTACCCTGGGACCCACAGCCACGCCTACCCCCTCGCCCACCCCTCTGCCCTCCTCGGTCTCACTGCAGGCACCCGCCTGGGAAAAGCAGGATATCAATAACTGTGGTCCGGCAACACTGGCCATGTACCTGCGCTATTACGGCTGGGAGGGCGACCAGTTCACAATTTCCGATGAAATAAAACCACTGCGCGAAGACCGCAACGTAAACGTCGAGGAGATCGCCTACTACATGCGCACTTTCGTGGGCTGGCTGCGCACGGAATATCGCGTGGGCGGGAATATAGAGCTCCTGAAACAGTTCCTGGCAGCCGGTATCCCGGTCATGATCGAAGAGAGCTTTTACTTCGAAGAGTCGTACTGGCCCAACGACGATCACTGGGCGGCACACTACAACCTGCTCACCGGCTATGATGATGCAACCCAGACCTTTACCGGCCAGGACAGTTACTACGGACCCGATCAGAAGATCTCTTACGACGAACTGGATGAACTCTGGCAGAGCTTCAACCGGGTTTACATTCTGATTTACCCTCCAGAGATGGAGGAGACGGTGAAAGAGATCCTTGGGCCCGATTGGGATCCTGACGTGAACCGCCAGCATGCCCTGGAAATCGCTCAGGCCGAGACCGAAGCCGACCCAGATAATGCTTTCGCATGGTTTAATCTGGGGACTAACCTGGTGTATTTCGAGCGCTACACCCAGGCTGCACTCGCATACGACACCGCCCGCAACCTGGGTCTGCCGCAGCGCATGCTGCGCTACCAGTTTGGCCCTTTCATGGCCTATTTCCACGGCGGGCGGAACGCCGACCTGCTGGCGCTGACAGAGTATGCTTTAGAACGCACCCCTAATTCAGAAGAGGCGCTGCTGTGGCGCGGTTGGGGATTATTCCGTGAAGGAAAATATAATCAGGCCGCTGAGCTTTTCCGCCAGGCACTGGAGGAGAACCCGAAGTACATCGATGCCCAGTACGCCCTGAACTATCTGTTAGAGAACCAGTAGGGCACGCTGGCAGCTAAGGCCCACCAGCCCCTTTCGAAACCGGAAAAAAAGAGCCCGGCATATGAGGTTCTCGTAGTGACAATTAATTTATCCTCGCACTGGAAAGCAGTCCTCCAGGCCCTGCTGGTCACCTTTCTTTGGTCCACTTCCTGGGTGTTGATCAAAATAGGCCTGGAGGATATTCCTTCTCTGACCTTCGCCGGGCTGCGCTATATGCTGGCCTTCCTGTGCCTGCTGCCTCTGGTGCTGCGTAAGCCTTACCGCAGTCAGATCAAGAAGCTGTCCCGCCGGGATTGGGCTTTCCTGCTTCTGCTCGGGGCTCTGCTGTATGGTGTGACTCAGGGGTCGCAGTTCGCAGGCCTGTTTTACCTACCGGCCATCACCGTCAGCCTGATGTTGAATTTCACTTCCATTCTGGTGGCGCTGATGGGCATCGTGTTCCTGACCGAACGTCTGACAGTGCTGCAGTGGATGGGAACAGCGCTGTTCATCCTGGGAATTTTGATCTATTTTTACCCCATCATCATCCCCCAGAGTCAGGTCCTGGGTCTGCTGATTGTTACTGTCGGTGTTGTGGCTAATGCCATCTCATCCATCATGGGCCGGGGTATTAACCGCAGCGGTCAGATCCATCCCCTGGTTATCACCTGCATCAGCATGGGAATCGGGGCGGTATTGCTGCTTGCAGCGGGTATTTCTATTCAGGGTCTGCCCCCCCTGCGCCTGCAGCACTGGATCATCATCGCCTGGCTGGCAGTAATCAACACTGCCTTCGCCTTCACCCTGTGGAATCACACCCTGCGCACCCTATCTGCGGTTGAATCAAGCCTGATCAACAACACCATGACCGTTCAAATCGCCATCCTGGCCTGGATTTTTCTGGGTGAAAACCTTAACCTGCAGCAGTTAATCGGGATGATCCTGGCGGTGATTGGTATTTTCATCGTACAGATGAGCGGCATCTCACTTTCTTCAATTCTGGCGGCTTTCAACCGGCAAAAAGCGCTTCCCTACGATCACCAGGATGAAAGCCCGGCCTGAGGTCTTATTGCCTGGAGAGTGATTTCATCCATCGAAGCTGGTCATCCGGTTCGCATGCATATGCTGCGTGGAGGTACAGAGCCGCCGGATGCGGATACCATGATGTCCGGTTTATTGAATTTGATCATTCGGATAAAAATTCAACTCCTCTTTGTCAATTTTGTAAATATAGTGTATAATCTTGTCTGTCAGGGGAAGTTATCCGAACGTCAATTCAGGTACTGTCTGCCTTTGAATTACAATACGGTAAACTCAACCTTCCAAGGATCCATCATTGATGCAGCCTACACAAAGCTAGCGTGCATCTAAAAGGTTTGCCTCCTGTCTGGATGCATGCCGCCATAAAGGTGCAATTGCGAATTCCCCTCTTCTAATTAATTTTGCTCCTTCTTCCAACCAACTCAGCCATCATCGCTGTGGCCGGGCGGTCCGGCATCTGCAGCGTCGGCTTCATCTGATCTTTACCCCCATCTTCTATACATAAGGTCTAGAACAAGAGAAGTATCACCATGAAAGTCCTTGAACTGGAAAATGCATCCCTCTCTGCTTTGAGACAGATGGCGAAGGACCTGGATATCCAGAACGCCACTCGCCTGAAAAAAGAAGATCTGATCCTGCGCATCCAGCAGGCCGAAGCCGAACGGCAGGGCCTGGAACTGCGCGGCGGAATTCTTGAAATCATGAGCGAGGGCATCGGATTCCTGCGGTCTGGTCATTACCAGCCCGGGCCCTACGACGTCTACGTTTCCCAATCGCAGATCCGGCGCTACAATCTGAGAAACGGTGACCTGGTCGTAGGGCACGTGCGCCCGCCGCGCGAATCAGAGCGGCACTACGGCCTGCTTAAGGTGGAAAATGTCAACGGTCTGCCGCCGGAAGAAATCCGCTACCGGCCCACCTTCGAATCGCTGACACCGATCTTTCCGGATAAGCGCTTCGATCTGGAAACAGACCGGCATACCCTGGCCACACGCCTGATCAATCTGGTGACGCCGATCGGGCGCGGGCAGCGCGGTCTGATCGTATCCCCGCCAAAAGCAGGTAAAACCACCATCCTCAAGCAGATTGCCAACTCGATCTCAACCAAATATCCGGAAGTGCATCTGATGGTCGCACTGATCGGTGAGCGCCCGGAAGAGGTGACCGATATGGACCGTTCCGTGGACGCAGAGGTGATCTCGTCCACCTTCGATGAGCCGGTCACATCGCATGTACGGGTGGCGGAAATGGTGCTTGAACGGGCCAAACGTCTGGTGGAAGTCGGGCGTGATGTGGTCATCCTGATGGACTCCATCACCCGCCTGGCCCGGGCATACAACCTGGTCGTCACCCCCTCCGGACGGACCCTCTCCGGTGGTATCGACCCATCCGCTCTTTACCCGCCCAAACGTTTCTTCGGCGCCGCGCGTAACATTGAAGAAGGCGGCTCACTGACCATCATCGCCACCTGTCTGATCGACACCGGTTCCCGCATGGACGACGTGGTGTACGAGGAATTCAAAGGCACCGGTAACATGGAACTGCATCTCTCCCGCCGCCTGCAGGAACGGCGCGTCTTCCCCGCCATCGACATCGAGCGCTCGTCCACACGGCGCGAAGAGCTGCTGCTCGGCCCCGATATTACCCCACGTGTATGGACGATGCGGCGCATGTATGACCAGATGGTCACCCCCCCGCCGCACGGTGCAGGGTTGGATCCGTCCACAGCAACCGAAGCGATTTTGCAGCGCATGGCGCGCACCGCTAACAACATCGAGTTCCTGGAGACTCTCACCGAGGGTTAATAATGCACGATAAAGCTTCGCCGGCGCCCGCTCCTGGGGAGCGGGTCGCTTCGGTGATCGGCTGGATTGCAGCCCTGCTGCTGGTATGTGCGGCCATTTACCTGGGCTGGCAAAAACTGTCAGCCCGGGGCCCGGCACAGGCGGCCGCACCGCTCGATTCCGAAGCGAATTTTTCTCTGGTGGAGCCGCTCGGGGGAAATGATCAGGCCTCCTTACCTTTATACCAGCCGGTCAGGCTGGTAAATTCTGTTACCCGGAAGGTCAACTTACATACTGATGTTCCCGAACGCCGGCCGACAGAGGTACAAACGTATACCGTTGTCGCTGGCGATTCGGTCTTTGAAATTGCCGGCCGGTTTGACATATCTCCGGAGACCGTCCTCTGGGCGAACTACGATTTACTGAACGACAACCCCGATCTGCTCTCTATCGGTATGGAGTTAAAAATCCCCCCCGAGGACGGGGTGATTTACCAGTGGAAAGAAGGGGACACGCTCGAGTCGGTTGCCGCTCAGTTCAAAGCCGATCCCGAGGCGATTCTGAACTGGACCGGGAATAACCTGGATCTTACCAACCCGGTCATTGAACCCGGGACTGAGATCCTGATCCCGGGCGGCAAACGCGAGTTCCGCCAGTGGGTCATTCCGGTTATCCCGCGCGGTAAGGCAGGCGTCTCCCCCAATCTGTACGGCCCCGGCACCTGCCAGGGCGGATATGAGGGTGCATACGGCACCGGCACCTTTATATGGCCGGCTGCCAACCAGTCCCTCTCCGGCAATGATTTCTGGGATGGTCACCTGGCCATCGACATTGCTGCCGGTGAAGGGGCCCCCATTTACGCCTCCGACAGCGGCGTGGTGGTCTTCGCGGGCGGGGCTTACGGTGGTTACGGCAACATGATTATGATCGACCACGGGAACGGTTTCCAGACCCTCTACGCACACCTGAGTTCAGTCCGGGTTTCCTGTGGTCAGAGTGTCGGGCAGGGCAGCATCATCGGCTACTCTGGCAGCACCGGCAATTCGACCGGCCCGCACCTGCACTTCGAAATCCGCTATCTGGGCGGCTTTATCAACCCGTGGTCCTATCTTCCCTGAGCCGTTATGACCGGCCCCGTCGCCGGTTTGGGAGGGCTTCTAAGCCCGGTTACTAATAAGGAGGCTTGCTGTGACAAGAGAAGAAAACGAACCAAAAACCGAAACCATTGCCGAGACAGAGAACTATCTGGCCTGGAGCGCGGAAGAGCCCGATGGTGAGGTGACCTACCATCTGGAGCTGAATAATGTAACCCTGCACTTCTTTCGAGAAGAATGGGAAGAGTTCCTGGAGCTGGTGCGCAGCCTGACCGGATAAGCAGGCGGCAGTCTGGCAGAGATGAAAACACAGGCGTTTCTGATCACAGAAACGCCTGTGTTTTTTTTCGTAAGACTTTCCCGGTGCTTCTGCCCGCAGATATTCAGGGATCGTGCCGGTGCACCGCAGGGAATGCGAGACCCGTCCTAAGGATACGGATACGGCCCTGTGGTCGGGGTAGGCAGCGGTGGTGGGTAGGCAGGGACGGTAGGCGTCTGCTGCGGCCCCGGGTAAGTGTCAACTGTGGGAGTGGGCTGCAGGGGCGGTGTTGCTTGCCCTGAGGGCGGCGTTTCAAATGGCGAAGGGACATCCTCGACCTCGCCCACATCCACACCGGGCGGCCTGTACTCGGTGATCTTTTCCACATAGGGCACTGCTCCCTGGCAGGCTTCGGTGAACTGTGTGGAGACATGATCCCAGGTCAGGAAATCACTGGTCTGCCAGGCGGAATGAATGGCATACGATACGCAGCCCGGGCCGGCGTGATAGTTTGCAATGGTAAAGCGCCACAGATCCTCATAGGTGCTCACCGAGCCGGCAATTTGATTGGATGCGTTGTACACGATCTGGGCTACCTGTTCGCAGTTCGCCTGCAGGGTCTGGGCAAAAAACGACAGGCTGAAATCGACATTGGTCAGGTCGATTCCCAGCGGGCACTCTGCGCAGTCGGCGTTCACCTGCGTCGCCAGGGCGCCCCGCAGCAGAGCCCGGTGCTCCGCATTAAGCCCCAGATAGCCCTCTGCACAGGCATCCTCCGCCAGCACCAGCGGGCAGAACTGCTCGTAAAAGCTCTTGTTCCACAGCAGGAGCGGCTCCACACCGTGATCGGTAATCTGTCCCAGCCCGAACTCGTAGGGCACCCGGAATACACCGGGCCAGAACTGGCTTTCCTGAGCGAACAGGTTCTTCATTAACTGCCCGGGGACTCCGGTTTCTTGCGCTACTTCAACCAGACGCGCGTCGAACATGTTCTGCCACTCTTCTACCATGGGACGCGCTTTTTCCAGGCCGCAGGCGTCTGCATACCCATTTGGCAGCAGACCGCCCGTCGGGCATGCGGAGACATCTACAGCACCCTGAGCAATCAAGCGTCCGGCCAGGTAAAAGTAAGGTTCCCCTGAAGCCAGCAGTTCGTGTTCGGTAGGCGTGGACAGCCAGGAGGGCGGTGTTCCGACCGGCGGGAAAGCATTCCAGATACGAGCGCAGGTAGCCAGCTGCTCGCCGAGCCACTGGCTGCTGATGACGTCTACATACCACCCGCCGCTCCCCGGGGCGTTCGATACCCCGGTATCCACCACGCGGACCTGAGCCGTGTAGCGTTCGCTCTGGTCGCCGTAGCTGGAGTGCGCCCAGAATTCAACCAGCACCCCCTCAATAGGGGTGGCAAAGAGTTCCAGCGTGCAGCGTTCACCCTCGCACAGGAAATGCCTGCCGTCGATAAAGCCCTCGATAAAGGTGATCTGCTCATTCGGAAGCGGCTCTTCGGCAGTCAGCAGCAGCGAAGGCATCTCGGTACAGCGGTTCTCCGGAGGTATCGGCGAACATCCCTCCAGTGATACGTAGACGACCGGGGGCGGCAGTTCAATGATCACATCTCGTTCCCGGGGCTGTGAAGAGACCAGGTGAAGATACAGTCCTTCACAGGTCGAAGTACCCGCCTCAGCATCCGTGATTGTACAGGCCGGGGTTGTCTGCCACTCTGCGTGCAGCTCAGACCCACAAAAAGTAAGGACCTCACCGCTCTGCGGCAGGCCCTCATGATCGACCAGTATGCGGCACTGTATGCTGTTATCTTCCCAGCGGATTAACCACCACTCGTGCTCGGTATAGGGCACGACAATCGTCGTCTGGCGGTTAGGTGTCTGAGCGCGGACGGATCTCCATGCCTGAACCAAACCCCCAAGCAGGAACACCAATATCAATGAAGCCGTCGTGAATCGCCTGGCATGCCCCATCTTGCAGCTAGAATATCATTAGAAAAGTTGCTTGTCAACTTAACACTTTACAAATGAGAAACTTGCACCCACCCGGTCACCATGATAGACTTACTTCATGGCAATCTGTTCTTCAGCGCAAACTACTCTGCCGCCCGTGTTCAGATCCGTTTAATTCCCCCGGACTGCCCTGTGCTGCCGGTATGCAGCGCAGCGGAGCCGCGCCGGTTATTAAAGGAAAGCAGATCGACTGCAGAGGTTTTGCATGCCCCCAACTCTGTATCTGATTGATGGCCATGCCCTGGCCTACCGTACGTTTTTTGCCATCACCAAAGGGAACCCCGGCACTTTCGCTACCCGCAGCGGTGAGCCTACTGCGGGTGTTTATGGTTTCACCAGTGTGCTGCTGCGCCTGCTGGAACAGGAACAGCCCGATTATCTGGCTGTCGCTTTCGACACCGGCCTGACCTTCCGTGACAAGATCTACCCGGAATATAAAGGCACACGCGAAAAAATGCCTGACGAGCTCCGGGTTCAAATCGAGCGCATCCGCCAGCTCGTCGATGCCTTCAACATCCCCCGGCTGGAGCTCGAAGGATACGAAGCGGACGATATTCTGGGAAGTGTGGCGCGCAAAGCAGTCGAAAAAGGCCTGGGCGTCAAGATCATTACCGGTGACCGGGATCTGCTGCAGCTTGTGGACAACCGCATTATCGTCAGCCTGCCCGGCAGATCACTTTCCGACTCCCGCGACTACCTGCCCGAAGACGTCAAGGAATACATGGGGGTTCGCCCCGATCAGGTGGTAGACCTCAAGGCCCTGGTAGGCGACAAGTCCGACAACATCCCCGGAGTTGATGGCATCGGTGAGAAAACGGCGATCAACCTGCTCGAGAAATACGACACCCTGGACGGGGTTTACGCTCACCTGGACGAGCTGCCTGCCGGCGTTCGCAAAAAACTCGAGGCAGGGCGCGAATCAGCCTACCTGAGCCAGAAGCTTGCCAGCCTGGTACTCGACCTGGAGATCCCCTTTGATCTCGAACGGGCACGCCCCTCGCAGTTCGACCCTGCTGAGGTGGAAGAAATTTTCCGCGAGCTGGAATTTCGCTCGTTGATGCCGCGCCTGACCGCCCTGGAACAGCGCTACGGTAAAGGAGAACCTGCCGGTGGACAGCAGCTTTCGCTGTTTGGCGCCGAATCCCAGGTTGAGCTCACCACCATGATGGGCACATCCAAGCCTCCGGCTACGGCCTCGATCGAAACCGTTGTAGTCGATACACCGGAAGCGCTCCAGGAACTTCAGGAGCGTCTGTCGCAGGCTCAGGTGATCTCCTTTGACACGGAGACCACCTCGACAGACCAGATGCGCGCCGACCTGGTGGGTATTTCCCTGGCAACCGAGACCGGCCGCGGTTATTACATCCCGGTCGGGCACCACTATGGTAAGCAGCTTCCATTGAAAGATGTCATCGAGGCCCTGCGCGGTCCGCTGACCGATCCAAAGATCCCCAAAGTCGGCCACCATCTGAAATACGATTTCGTACTGCTGGCGCGTCACGGCTTACGTGTTGCCCCTCTGGCTTTTGACACCATGATTGCCGAATGGGTCATTAACCCCAATTCACGCAATCTGGGCCTTAAGAACCTGGCCTGGGTCCGCCAGGATATCCGCATGACTCAGATCGAGGAGCTGATCGGCAAAGGGAAGAAGCAGATCACGATGGCTGAAGTTCCGATCGAACTTGCAGCCCCTTATGCCGCCCAGGATGCGGAAGTCATTCTGCGCCTGATGCCCGAGCTGGATAAAGAACTGGAAGAATGCCAGGGAAAGCGGCTGTTCACAGAAGTAGAAATGCCCCTGGTCACCGTGCTGGCTGATATGGAAATGGCCGGCATTGCTCTGGATACACGCTTCCTGGCCGAGATGTCGAACCAGCTCAGCAAGCGCCTGGCTGAGATCGAGCAGCAGATTTTTGATGCCTGCGGTGGTCCCTTCAACATCAATTCACCGCAGCAGCTTTCCGAAGTGCTCTTCGGCCGCCTGGGGCTGGAGCCGCCTGACCGTACGGCCAGAACATCGACCGGCTTCTATTCCACAGCCGCCGGCGTTTTAGATTCTTTGCGCGGTAAGCACCGCGTGGTGGATTGGGTGCTCGAATACCGCGAGCTGGCCAAACTCAAATCCACCTATCTGGATGCCCTGCCGCTGCAGGTCAACCCTCGCACCGGCCGGGTGCACACATCCTTCAGCCAGACCGGCGCTGTGACCGGACGGATTGCTTCCTCCGATCCAAATCTCCAGAACATACCGGTCCGTTCGGAGCTGGGGCGCCAGGTGCGCAATGCCTTCGTCGCCTCACCGGGCAACGTGCTGGTCAGCGTGGATTATTCGCAGGTCGAACTGCGCATCGTGGCTCATATGTCGCGGGACGAAGCCATGGTTGCCGCCTTCCAGGCCGGGCAGGACATCCACGCCACAACGGCTGCGGCGATTTACAACATCCCCCTGAACGAGGTCACCCCCGAACAGCGCCGCCGGGCAAAGGGCATCAACTTCGGCCTGATTTACGGCATCAGCGCCTTCGGATTAATGCGCTACACCGACCTGACCCTGGCCGAATCGGAGAACTTCATGGAAGCCTATTTCAAAAAGTTCCCCGGTGTGAAAGCCTTCCTGGACAACGTCCGTGCCATGGCTTCCGAACAGGGCTACGTGGAAACCCTGCTTTCCAGGCGGCGCTACTTCCCCGGCCTGAAAAACCAGAGCAACCGCAACATCCGCAACCGCGAGGAACGCGAGGCCATCAATGCGCCTGTACAGGGAACGGCTGCGGATATTATGAAGATCGCGATGCTGCGCATCCCCACCGCGCTGCAGCAGGCCGGCCTTTCAGGCCAGATGCTGCTCCAGGTGCACGACGAAGTTGTTCTGGAATGCCCCCGGGGAGAATTGAAAGAAACGGTCGCCGTTGTACAGGATGCGATGGAAAACGCCTATTCGCTGATCGTACCGCTTAAAACAGATGCACGCTACGGCCTGACCTGGGGAGAAATGACACCCATCGAGGTTTAACACACCATCCAGAGTTGAGCTTACATCGACTTGAATCTTGCCATTACAGAGAGTGAGCAATGAACGGACGTCAGGAACTCTTCCAAAAGGCCATGAACCAGGGGCATTCCGCGGCCTGGGACCAGCAGTGGGACCGGGCTGCCAGCTTTTACCGTCAGGCGCTGGAGGAGAAACCCAACCACCCGCAGGCCCTGATTAATCTGGGCCTGGCCTTATTTCAACTGCAGGAGTTTGACGAATCGCTGCAGTGCTACAAGCGAGCAGCCCAGATTTCTCCCGAGGACCCGATCCCACTGGAGAACATCGCCATCCTGTACGAGAGGATGGGCGAGCTCGATCTGTCCAGCCGTGCCTCGCTGCAGGCAGCCGAGTTGTATATCAAAAATCGCGATATTACGAAAGCCCTCGAAAACTGGCAGCGCGTGCTGCGCGACGATCCGGAGAACCTTCAGGCTCACTCTCGCCTGGCGCTCGTTTACGAGCGCACCGGAAAAAACCAACAGGCCGTCAGCTCATATCTGGCGGTTGCCAGCCTGCTGCAGCGCAGAGGCGAAACCGGAAAAGCCCAGCAGGTTTTGCAGCGAGCCCTCAAACTCATCCCCAACCACCCAGAGGCCGTCCATGCCCTGGCGTTAATCAATGCCGGACAGCAGCTTCCCCCGCCAGAGCGGCCGCGCGGCGGCACAGCCCCATACCGCATGTCGCAGGTTAGGCAGCTCGAAGCGCCGCAAAATGAAGAAAACCAGGATAACGGTGACCCCATCTCCCAGGCTCGCCAGAAGGCCCTCACCACACTGGCCGCGATCCTTTTCGATGTGACCGACGAAGAAGAAGCGGGAGACCAGCAGCGTCAGGATATCAGTGCGATCCTGCGCGGTGCCCGCACTGCAGCTCAGAACTTTGACTCTACCCGGGTGGTGCTTCATCTGAACCAGATGGTCGATGCCCAGACGAATAAGCAGTACGCACAGGCTGCAGAAGAGCTGGAGCGCGCCATCGAAGCCGGCCTGGACCACGCTGCAGCTTTCTTTAACCTAGGTTATCTGCAGGCCCAAATTGGCCGTCAGGAAGAAGCGGTTGCAAGCCTGCAGCAGGCTTTGCGCAACCCCACCTTCACCCTCGCCGCACACCTGCTGCTGGGTTCGCTTTACCAGCAGATGAACCGGGTGCGAGAAGCCGCTCTCGAATTTCTGGAAGCACTTAAGATCGCCGATTCTCAGGTTGTTGATCCCCAGTTCGCTGATGACCTGCGCCAGCTTTACGAACCGATTATTGAAACCTACCGTCAGGAAACCAGCGAGCAGGAGTTGAGCCGCCTGTGCCGCTCCATCAGTGAGCTGCTGCTGCGCGCCGACTGGATCGAAAACCTGCAAAGGGCGCGCAAACAGCTCCCCGGGCGGGGAAGCCGCTTCCCTGTCCCGCTCGCCGAGATTTTGACCGAGGCCAGCAGCAGCCAGATGCTTGAGGCCATTGGAAAGATCTTTGAGCTTTCCGAACAGGGCCAGCTCTACACGGCTATGGAGGAAGCATTTTTCGCCCTCGAGCAGGCGCCTAATTATTTACCCCTGCACACCTATATCGGAGACCTGCTGCTGAAAGAAAATCACCTGGCGGAGGCGGTGGCCAAATACATCGTTGTGGCGCGCACCTACAAATCACGCGGTGAGATTCACCGCGCGGTGGACCTTTACCGTAAAGTCACACAGCTTGCCCCCATGGATTTGAATGCTCGCAAGCGCCTGATTGAACTGCTGGTCGCCCGTGACCAGCTGGAAGAGGCCGTTCAGGAATATATTCACCTGGCCGAGGTGTACTACAACCTGGCAGATCTGGAGATGGCGCGCAAAACATATAAAGAAGCGCTGCGCCTGGCCCAGCAGCCCCGGGTGGACCGCCAGTGGCGCGTTAAGATCCTGCACCTGATGGCTGATATAGACCTGCAGAGCCTGGAATGGCGGCAGGCGCTGCGCATCTTCGAACAGATCCGCACCCTGCAGCCCGATGACGAACCCTCGCGCCTGAGCCTGATTGAATTGAATTATCGCCTGGGTCAGGAGCAGGCCGCGCTTGCGGAGGTCGACAATTATATAAACTATCTTGTAGGCGTGCACCGGGCCGACCAGGCAGTGGTCTTCCTCGAAAAGCTGGTGTCCGATTACCCGCAGCACAACGCGCTGCGCTCCCGCCTTGGAGACGCCTACCGGTTGAATGGGCGTAAAGCGGACGCCCTTCGCGTCTATGATGAGCTTGGGGAAGCATGTCTTGAGGCCGGCGACCGCGCCGGAGCGATTGGGGCTGTGGAAGCAATCCTGGCGCTCAACCCGGACAACAAGAATGACTACCTGAGCCTGTTGAGCCAGCTTCGCACCGGTTGAAGTCACACAGTCAACGAGAACCCAAAAATAAAAGTGGTTTGCACGACCTGCAAACCACTTTTCCATTCGTATTCAGAATACAGCTCACCACCAGATAAGGAATGAGGTCTGCGTCTCTCCCTGTAAATCCTGGTAACGCGCCGTGACGGCGATCTCTGCCAGGCCTACGTCGCCAGCCTTGTAGGGGAAGGTGTAGCGTACAACACCGTTCTGGTCGGTCAGCCCGGTGATGTACTGACCCTCAGCGCTGCGCGGCGGGCGGACCACAATGCTGACCTGAGCGTCCGGCACCGGCCGCTGGTTCTGATCCCGCACAATCACAGATATAGTCTGCTCGTCCTGCATCCCCAGTACAGCACGATCGGTAAATGCCTGCACCTTCAGCTCTGTGATCGTAGGCACCAGGTTGTCTGAAACAACGGGATCTCTGCGGCGCGGGTCTTCGCGAATGTAAAAGTACCGCGTGCCCAGGTCGGTCAGGACCACGCGCTGACCAGGCGGAAAATCCGGGCGCCATTCAAAGCGGGCATTTTCAAAATACTGAACGATGCGGCCTTCGTGCGATTCAAAGGAAGAGATCGGAAGTCCGAACTGTTCCTGACCACCGTTCTTTTCGTAAAATTCGAGGAACGCGTAGCAAACCCGATGCCCGGTTTCTGGAAACTCCCGGCAGGCGGGATTGCTGCCCGGGATCGGCAGCTCATCCCCCGGTTCGTAAAGGTACTTACCCAGGGGTGAAATTTTGACACGCTGGCCTTCCGGCTCGTTGGGGTGAAACTCAAAGCGGGCGCGCTGAAAGTACTGGATGATCCGGTTGCTGAGCTGGTCGTGAAAGGCCTCGGTAATCGGGAAACCGTACACCAGCACGGGATCGTCAGCAGAACGATATTTTTCCAGAAACTCTCCCCTGACGATATGTCCTGTTTCTGTAAAGTATTCTTCGTCCAGGCTCTGGGCAGCCGTCAGCCGTGTCGCTGCCGGCAGGGCAATGAGCATCAGGGCCATGAACAGGATTGCGCGCTGCTTGAGGGACATGGCAGATTAATTATATGCACGCTTTTGGGAAAAAGCAATAGCCTGTGTGAACCATTCCCGGGACAGCAGTGCCGGCGAACCTGCCTTCATTCGGCTGGGCATTCGAGCAGCACACCAGTCAGGTCCGTTGTGACCGGCAGGATCAGGTCAGCGCCGCTGCGCAGCAGTTCCGCTTCTTCGCCGAAGCCGCACAGCACACCCACGGCCTGGGCGCCAGCTGCCTTCGCGGCGCGTATATCAACCGTGGTATCTCCGACCATCAGGCATTCTGCAGCAGACACGCCCATCTTGCTTGCCGCCCAATGGATCGGATCCGGGTAAGGCTTGGTGTACCGGCAGGTCTGGGCCGTGGCGACACAGTGAAAGAAGGGCATCAGTCCGGTGTGGTTCAGGAAGTCCATGGTGGTGTGTTCATCACGTGCGCTGATCACGGCCAGCGGATAACGAGCTGCCAGCCTTGAGAGCATTTCCGTTACCCCGGGCACCAGCGGGTAATCGGCGGCCGTGCGCGGGCGCCGCTTTCGCCGCAGAAAACTTACCACCCGGTGCATTTTGTCATCCAGGTGAAAGCGATCCGGCAGGCCGAAGAGAAAAGTACCCAAATCCTCCGTGCGCATGACGAACCAGCGCGCCAGGTGCTGTGGATCGCGGCCGGGGAACAGAAAGCTGCCCCGGCGGAACAGGCGCGCCAGGGCCTGTACATACTGGTCGTCGGTTTCTCTCAGGGTGCCATCCACATCGAAACAAATGGCTTTGATCCGGGCAAGGTCCAGGGGCATGCTGTTATAGGGTCCTCTCTTTGGATGATGGACAATGTTCTGAAATGGCAGCCAGGTTAAGAACAGGCTTTATTTTACTCAACGACAGCGGCGCTTCGCGGTGAATTCAGCCGCACCAGCCAGCCTGCTCCCACATTAATTTCAACACCTTTTGGCTGTGCTATCTGCTCTAATCCCCGTCCTTCCTTTATAATCAGAGTATGGCCTACCTGCCTGTGCGTTTTATCAGCGAAGCGGTTGAGGTTCACTTCGACCGGCCGCCCCTGCTGGAGAAAAAACCCGGCTGCCCGGATGCGTTCACCTGGCGCGGATCGACGTACCGCATTGTCGCCCTTCTCAGCGAATGGCACGACTACCAGCGGCGTGGGCGTATGAGCCGCAACATGCGCCCGGAACACGCCGCCACCGCAGAGCGGCGCGGCTCCTGGGGCGTGGGGCAGGATTATTACCGGGTCAGGACGGAGGACGGGCGGATTTTTGATCTTTACTATGACCGCGCCCCCAAAGACGCCGGCCGCCGCAAAGGCGCCTGGTTTCTGGAAAAGGAACTGGCTGAAGAGCAGCCGGCTGAGTAACTATCAGCCCCGGCGCTTCATCACACTGCCCAGGGCCAGAAAACCGACCCCCACCACCACAAGCACCCCAATCAGCGAAAGCAGTCTGTCTCCCCGGCGCTCCTCAAAGAAAGAGAGCGGCAGCCCGGGGCCGGCCTGTGCCGGCGTGGCCGTCGGCGCGAACGGCGTGACTGTCATTTCCACCGGCTGCGGGGTGCGGCTGGGGCGCGGTGTCCAGGTCGGGAAGAGGACCCAGGAAGTCCGCCCCGCGGTTGGGGTGGCGGATGGTGTCTGATCTCTCTCGACCGCTTCCGTGGTCGCCGATGCTCCTTCGCGCGGAATTTTCAGTTGATCTCCGGGGAAAATCACCGCGCTGGCGGCAATGCCGTTGAGCACCAGCAGGTCGGCCAGATTGACCCTGTATGCAGCGGCGATGGTGATGAGCGTCTCACCGGGCTGTACCACGTGAACCTGTAACCCATCGGCTCCTGGTGTGACTGTAATGACCACCACGGTCCCCTCGGCAGGTGAGCTTGACGTCGTGCTGGCTGGTGAAGGGATTGCCGTTGATTCAGTGGCAGCAGGGGAATAAATTCTGCTCTCCGCCCCAACCGCTTTCACACCGGTCCCCAGAATCAGGCTGAGGGCCAGGATGAGAAGAACGATACCGAGACGGGAAGAGCGGCGCGGCGTGTTTCTACCTGTTTCCTTTTCCTGACATGTCTCCGTAGAACTGACAGAGAAAGATTTTCTCTTCTGGTCCGTCATCGCGCCCCATGATAACACAGGTTCAGACCGCTAAATCACCGCCACCGGGCCGTGCTCAATGAAGGTTTCTCCTGTTCAACCGGCCTTTCGAGGTCCAACTGACTGTATCGCCTCGCTTACAATCATTGCACTTCCGCTAGAGGAAGCTGCCCCGGGGAGCCAGTTTGATATCTGCTTCCCGGGCGGATACGATTAGAAGGTAGAATACTTTCGGGGGACAGGTGCACTGGGGGGAGAGCCAGACAGAAAGGAGACAGCAATGGCCAGTTGGAAAGAAATGCTGGCGGGTATGATCGTCGACATTGAGGATCATATCGACCGGGCAAAATACCGCCTGTGGGAGCGGTTAGGCCTGCAGCGCCCCATTATCATTATTCCTTACCGCGGTTTCGGTACCAATCAGGAAATTTATATCAAAGGACGCGTGCTGGAGAATAAAAACATCCAGCCAGCCGGCGATGACGATACCGTCTGGGACAATCTGGTCAATATGTATAAGCGCTTCGAGAGCGATGAAGTCCCATTTGCGCGGGTCCGTGTTAGCTTCCAGGGCAGCCAGCAGGAGGCTGCTGCCAATGAGGAGGGCTTTTTCGATGTCACGCTGCCGGTGCGCGAACCGCTCCCTGCGGACCGCATCTGGCATCCGGTGGAGATCGAGCTGCTGCATCCCATCCGTAAAGGGGAAGCGCCGGCCCGGGCCGAAGGGCAGGTCCTCATCCCCCCACAGGATGCAGAGTTTGGCGTGATCAGCGATATTGACGACACCATCCTGCAGACCAATGCCACGCACCTGATTCAAATGGCTCGCACCGTCTTCCTGGGCAACGCCCGTACGCGCCTGCCGTTCAAAGGGGTGGCGGCATTTTACCGCGCCCTGCTTCACGGAGCACAGGGCGATGCATCTTCACCCCTGGACATTAACCCGCTGTTCTTCGTCTCCAGCAGTCCCTGGAACATTTACGACCTGTTGAGCGATTTCTTTGAATACCAGAACATCCCCCTGGGGCCGGTGCTGTTCCTGCGCGACTGGGGAATCAGCCGGGAGGAGCTGCTGCCCACCCAGCATCGCGATCACAAGCTGCGCGCCATTCGCCGGGTTTTCGATCTCTACACACACCTGCCCTTCCTGCTCATCGGCGACAGCGGCCAGGAAGACCCTGAAATTTACGCCGAGATCGTGAAGCTCTACCCCGGGCGAGTGAAGGCGATCTACATCCGCAATGTCAGCCGGGATCTGGCCCGCCCGGAAGCCATCGCTGAACTGGCCCGTCAGGTGGCAAAAGACGGCACCACCCTGATCCTGGCGGAGGATACCCTGCCGATGGCGCAGCATGCTGCCGAACAGGGCTGGATATCTCCGGCTGCGCTGCCGGCTATTCAGGATGAGAAAGAAGCCGATGAAGCACCGCCCACAAAGCTGGAAGAGCTCGTGGGAGCTGCACCCGAAAAAGAGGAGGCGCCTGCAGTGGTCGTGGATACCCGTGACCCGCAGGCGGCCCAGGAAGCGGTTGAAGAAGGCGCTATTGAGGAAGCCCTTGAAGTCGGCAAGCAGGACAGCAAGAAGCCGCCTACCGTCATCGTTGAGGGGAACGACGACCAAGAGGGCTGAAGCCGATCAGCCTCGTGAACGCAGCCATTCCAGTATTCTGTACGGTTCCCAGGTGTTAATCACGTCCTGCGGTTCAACCCATCCGCGCCGGGCTGTGGCCACGCCGAAATGCAGCAGGTCCAAATCGGCAGCACTGTGAGCGTCAGTATTAATAGACAGCGGCACCTTCAATTCTACGGCCCGCCGGCTGTGGATATCGTCCAGATCGAGGCGGGCAGGGTGAGCGTTGATCTCCAGGGAAAGCCCGCTCTCCACCGCAGCCGCAAACACGGCGTCCATATCCAGATCCGCTCCCTCGCGGTTCGGGATCATCCGCCCGGTAGGATGGCCGATAATATCCACATGCGGGCTGTGGATGGCATTGAGCAAGCGTTCGGTCACCTGCTGACGAGGCTGCCGCAGGCTGGTGTGCAGCGAAGCGATCACAATATCCAGTTCAGCCAGCACTTCGGGAGGAAAATCGAGGCTTCCGTTTGCCCGGATCTCAACCTCGCTGCCCTGCAGGAGGATGATCGAGTCGCCGAGCTCTTTTTGCACAGCGTCGATCTCCTGGCGCTGCTTTTTTAAATCCTCAATAGAAAGTCCCCCTGCCACGCCAAGGCTGCCCGAATGATCGGTGATCGCCAGTAAGCGCATCCCGCGCTCCCGTGCGGCCAGCGCCATCTCTTTAATGGAAAGCTTCCCATCGCTCCATGTGGAGTGGGCATGAAGCGCGGCGCGGATATCCCCAACCTCGATCAGGCGCGGCAGCTTGCCGGCCCGGGCGGCTTTGATCTCGCCGCGATCCTCACGCAGCTCGGGGGGGATCCAGGGCAGACCGAGAATTTCATAGACCTCTTCTTCGGTAGCGCACAGAATCTCCGACCCATCCTCTTTTAAAAAGGACTGGTCGGACAGGGAGAGCTTCTTTTTTAACGCCAGTTCGCGCAGGCGCACGTTGTGATCCTTCGAGCCCGTCCCATAAACCAGGGCTGTACCGAAACGCTCGGGGGGATGCACCCACAACTGGGCGCGCATCCCATTGCGGAATTCCACACTGGCTTTGGTATCTCCACGGGCCAACACCTTGAGCACTTCCGGGTGGCTGGTAAATGCATCCATCACCGGGCCTGAATCCGCAGCGGCCGCAAGCAAATCCAGATCACCCACTGTCGCGCGCATGCGGCGCAGGCTGCCTCCTGCCTCTGCAGCGACCACACCGGGCACCTCGCGCAGCCGCTCCAGGATGCGCATGGCGAAAGGCCAGGCCATGCCAAGAGGGATGCGCGTCGATCGCCGGCTGACGGCCTCAACTCCGGCCAGAATGCGGGCCTCAGACTTCTCACCCATCCCCGGCAGCGTGCGCAGTTTGCCGGCCCGGGCGGCTGCTTCCAGTTCGGTCATGTTGGTAATCCCCAGCTCGCGCCAGAACAACGCTGCCTTTTTCGGGCCCACGTCCGGCACACGCAGCACTTCAACCAGGCTGGGGGGGACTTCGGCTTTGAGCTTTTCCAGGAACTCGAGCTTACCGGTGCTCAGGTACTCTTCGATCTTTTCAGCAATTGCCTTCCCCACCCCGGGGATGGTGGTCAGCTTCCCCTCTTTCCAGAGATCTTCAACGTCCTGCGACAGGTTGACCAGGTTATCAGCCGCTTTACGGTAGGCCAGGATCTTGTAAATGACCTCGCCCTTCACCTCCAGCAGATCAGCGATCGTGTAGAAAACGTCCGCAATTTCTCGGTTGCTCATTGGGTACCCTCCCGAAAGGCAATGATATCACAGCCATAGTCAGCGGAAGGATCCAGCCGGGATGATTGATACCCCACCCGCAGACAGCCATCTTTCTAGAGATGGTACAAAGGATGAGATTAAACAAAAAAGAGGGTGCTGTCTTGAGCACCCTCTTTTTGCTTTTATTTCGTCACCCGCAGGGCGACCCAATCGTTGATCTGCCGCCGGTCTGCCAGTTCCAGCCCCCTGGCTCTGGCTGCTGCCAGTACATCTGCGGCCTGTTCCTCGATAATCCCGGCCAGGATCAACGAGCCGCCCGGAGTTACCAGGTCCGCCAGGCCGTCCTCGAACAGCTGGATGATCACCGGTGCGAGGATATTGGCCAGCACCAGGTGCCCCTGGCGTATGGAGAAATCTCCCCGCAGCACCTCGCTCACCGATCCCAATCCCACTTCAAAACCGGAGGCGATCTCGTTCAGAGCTGCATTTTCCCGGGATACCCGCACCGAGATGCGATCAATATCCACACCCAGAGCCTTTGCGGCACCCAGCTTGAGCGCGGCGACCGAGAGAATCCCCGACCCGCAGCCGACATCGATC
>Ga0207873_1000400_pt1 | contig 48178 bp, 38 predicted proteins | sample BGWIniCompost_FD_187373 | JGI IMG/M metagenome (GOLD analysis project Ga0207873, IMG submission 187373) | Cellulose adapted compost microbial communities from Newby Island Compost Facility, Milpitas, CA, USA - BGW Initial Compost (SPAdes)... ...
CGTCAAGAACTCCCCGAGGGCCTCCGCGGCATGCGCCCGACGCTCGTCGGGGGCGGTGGGATCCTGCAGGGTCTCCACCACCTGCGAGTAGACCTCCCCCGGACCGAACACGCCGAAGATCCGGCGCCGCAGCCACCACGCGCCGATCTCCCGTGTCTTCGGGTGACCGGCATAGAGCAGCTTGGCCACATGGGGGATGCAGTCGAGGCACTCGACGCGCTCCCCGTGCTCGAGCACGCGCCAGATCTTCGAGGGCGCCATGTTCGGCAAGCTCACCGCCCGGATCGCGTCCGGCGTGCTCAGCCGCTCCAAGGACTCCGCCGGGAGCTGCCGGTACACCTCCGCGCGCCCCGAGTACACGTTGTGGGGATCGGAGTCGCCGCGCGCCCCCCCGAGGGACACGACGAGCAAGCTCGCGAGCGCGACCCCCGAGCTCACCCACCGTCGCATGCCGCCTCGAGCGAACCTGCGCGCCTCGTTCCTCGTCGAGTCAGTAGTCACGACCGTCTCCTCCACCCAGCGTGTAAGGTTCGAACGCGGTGTTCTTCCGCGAGTAGAACTGCCCCCCGAGATCGATGGCGCGGATCAGCTTCACCAGCTCCTCCCGCGTCAGGCCGGCCTCGGCGGCGTGATCCGTCCGCGTACCGCCTGCGATGCGCCCGTCGCTGAAAGCCTCCCCGAGGGGCCAGGCGTAGCGCGACTCGTCCTGGAACGACGTCACGTTCAGCTTCTCGATGAGGGCGCTGTGCCGCGCGTCGGACGGCACGGCCCAGCGCGGCGGCACCTCTCCCTCCACCTGAGCTCCCATGGCCATCGCCATGTCGAGCGCAGCCGGGAAGAACAGCGAGACGTAGGAGGCGGGCCACGGCTTGGTCTCGCCGTCGTAGGTGACGGTGATGGGCCGGGAGCTCAGATCCAGGCGCGGGATCTCGTAGGTCGACGTCTCCCCGCCCACGGGGGTCATCGACAGGGAGTAGAAGGTCTGCGGCTCGGACCCGTTCGTGGTCTCGTTGTGACAGCTCACGCAGCGCGCCTCGAGGATCTTCTGGATCTCGTTGGGGTCGTCCGCGTCGTTCGCGTAGGCCCACGGGTACTCCGTGCGCTCGTTCCAGGGCAGCATGAAGTCTTCCGGCCCCTTGCCCGAGGCGATGCCGAGCTGCTGCCCCGAGGGAGCGAAGGGTTCGGTGCGATCCTCGTGGCACCCACCGCAGACGCGGGCCTCCCCCGGCATGCCCTGGATCCACGTCGTCTGGTTGCGGATCGCCAGATCGAACTCGTCCACTACCTGCAGGTGCACGGGGATGAAGGGCGGGATCTGCGCGCTCCAGGAGCCGTCCGCGTGGACGGTGGCCTCGCCGAGCAGCGCGGCGCCCTCCGCCATCGTCAGCCCAAACATGGTCACCCCGGGCGCACCTTCGCTCGAGAAGCCCTCGATGATGCGCACCTTGACCGCCTCACGCAGGGCCTCGTCGATGGACACGCCGTCGCCGAACTGCGCTCCGGTCACCCGCTCCTCGTGGATGCTGCCCAGGGAGGTCTGGCGGACGTCCACCGAGCCGAGCAGCGTCGGGATCGTCGGATCTTGGCTGTTCTGGATGGCGCCGATGGGCGGCGGCTCGTCCCGCACGATGATCGGCTTCGCGTAGAGCTCCCAGGTGTCGGCGTAGTTCTTGACGAGCTGGTTGACCCTCGACTTGGCGTCGTAGACGTAGATGCCGAAGTCCGGAGGCGTCAGCGCGAGCTCGTTGACGTCGTTGACGGTGCCCTCGGCCCAAGAGGTGAGCACCCGACCGTCGGGCAACACGGTGGGCGCGCGGTAACGTCCCACCGGGGAGGCGTCTTCGCCGCGCGGCACCGAGGGCGTGAGCACCTCGTACTCGGCGAGCTCCTCGTTGTGGCCGTTGTCACCGCGGGCGTCGACCCGCACCAACGCGCCCGCCTGGATCGTGTTCTCCCGGGACGTGGCGATGCCCACGAACACCCCCGGCGTGGCGGTCTCCTGCATCTGCACCAGGGAGTTGGCGGGCTTGCCGTGTTGCCCCGCCAGCGCCGTCATCTGGGTGCAGTCGGGGTTCATGCTGAAGAGCTTGACGTCGTTGATGTTCTCGAGGTGCTCCCAGCGCGAGAAGCCCAGGCGGCCGTCGTGGAGCGAGAACAGCTCCACCGTGTGGGAGAGGTTCTGCGAGCAGAGCTTCCGGTCCGCGTCGCCTCCCTCCAGGGTGATGGTGGCGATCTGGGTCACCATGCGCGCGTGGTTGTACTCGTCGGCGCGCGTGCCCATCTCCGTGTACGGCTGCTCCGTCACGAAGGCGATGCGATTGCCGGGCAGCCAGAGCCCGTGGATGTCGTCGTAGGGGCCGAAGGTCAGCTGGTGGATCTCGAAGCGTCCCTCCGCGTCGCGCTCGAGGCTCGCCCAGTAGAGGTGATAGTGATCGTCGGCGCTCGTCTTCATCGAGAAGAGCACCTTCGTGGCGTCGTAGCTCACGTCGACGCTCGCGATGTCCGCGCTCTCGAACTCCTCGATGATGTTCGCGACCTCGCCCGTGCGTAGGTCCAACACCTCCAAGCGCCCACCGGGGACGTAGCGCTTGTAGTCCATGACCTGGCCCATGCCGCCGGCCACGTCGATGCGCACCCCGTCCTCGTCCACCACCGTGTGCTGACGCACCGCATACACGATGCGGGTCACGTCCGTGCGGTTGGGTCCGTCCTCCCGATCCGTCGAGCAGCTCGGCACCGCCGCGAAGGCCGCGGCGACCGCCGCGCAGAACGTGCCAGCGACGAGCAGACCGTTGCCCCACCTCCACCCGGTCTTCGCCCGAGGTCGAGCCGAACCGGCGGTGGTCGTTGGGAGGCCGACCTTGGATCGGAAAACGCGCATGAACAGGTACTCCGGTGGACGCACTGGATGGATCCCCATGCACACGATAGGCCAGGCTCGAAATCTCGGAAAAGGTCAATGATCCAATCTCAACGGAGGGAGCAGGCCCCCAGCTCGGCGCGGTGCGCTGGGGGGCACACCCCTCACGGAGGCCCAGGGCAGCGTCCCGGGGCGGCCCCCTCGCGGTCGGCGCCGTGAGCCGCTATCCCCCCTCCCGTGACGGACGTTCGCCTCCCCTCCGACCTCAAGCTCGATCCTCAGGGCCTCATCCCCGCCATCGTCCAGGACCGCCTGACGGGTGAGGTCCGCATGATGGCCTGGATGAACCCCGAGGCGCTCCAGGCCACCCTCCGGACGCGCCGGGCCACCTTCTACAGCCGCTCCCGACAGACGCTCTGGGTCAAGGGCGAGACCAGCGGGCACGAGCTGCGGGTCCACGACGTGCTCCTGGACTGCGATCGGGACACGGTGCTCCTGCTCTGCGACCCCGTCGGCCCTTCCTGCCACACGGGGCGGGACAACTGCTTCTTCCAGCCCCTGAGCGCCGCCGCTGCGCCGAGCCAGGGAGGCCCGACCCAGAAGGGTCAGGGGCCTACCCCCGACGAAGCCGAGGTGGCCCTGCCCCTGCTCGGCGCCCTCGAGCGCCTCCTCGAAGCCAGGAAGGAGAGCACCGGCGAGAAGAGCTACACCCGCTCCCTGTTCGACGGCGGCGTGCCGAAGATCGGCGCCAAGATCCGGGAGGAGGCCGAGGAGCTGACGGTCGCCCTCGCCGAGGAGACGGACGATCGAGTCGCCAGCGAGGCCGCGGACGTGCTGTATCACGTCCTCGTCGGCCTGCGGCACCGGGGCGTCGCCTGGCGTGACGTGCTGGGAGTGCTCGCGCAACGGCTGGGGACGAGCGGACACACGGAGAAGGCGTCCCGCAAGAAGTGACCGGGGCCCGCCGGTCTCTCGACCAGCACCGGGAGGACCAGGACGCCCCCGGAGGTATCGGGGACGGATTCTCGAGGGCTTCGGACGAGCGCACCGAGCCCGATCGCGGGGCGTCCCCGCGGCAGTTATCGAACTATCAATGCGCACACCGTGCGCACATCGTGCGACTCTGGCGCCGACGTGCATTCGTCAATCGAGGTGCGTAGCGGACCGTGAACGGACGCCGTGTCCAGCGCCGGCGCGTCGCCGCGAAAAGCCCATGCCATTTGACCGCTTCGAAGCAGGACAGGTACGCTCGACGTCTCCCCGACGCGACGTCCACGGACGGGAATGACAACAGCGCGGATTGCATCATGACCAACGTCCTCGTGTTCGAGAGTGACTCCGATTTCGCCAAGACCTTGCAGACCGGGCTCGGCACCTTGGGCTGCGCGACCACGGTGGTCGACGACGCGGAGCAGGGCATGAAGATGGCGGAGAGCCAGCGCCCCGACCTGATCCTCCTGTCGATCGAGCTGCCGCGCATGAACGGGTTCTCCGTCTGCAACAAGCTCAAGCGGAACGCTGCGCTCAAGGACGTCCCGCTCATCATCATGAGCAGCGACTCCACGGACGAGACGTTCGAGCAGCACAAGCGGCTGCGCACGCGCGCGGAAGATTATTTGCACAAGCCGATCAGCGTCGACCAGCTCGTCGAGCGCATCCGGAGCTTCGTCCCCCTCCAGAGCCCCGCGGCGGAGGAGGGCGACGATCTCGTGATCGAAGACGAGATCGAGATCGAGGAGGCGATCGAGCTGGACGCGGAGGGCGACGTCGACAACGACATGGAGGCGCTGACCGAGGCCGCCTTCGGAGCGATCACCTCGCCGTCGAAGGCACCGCCACCGCCGCCGCGCCCCGCGTCCGTCGCGCCCCCCGCACCCGTCGCGGATCTGCGCCCGCCGCCGCCGACCCGCGCCGGCGCGAGCAGCGCGAGCGCCGCGGACTCGGCGGAGCTCGACGAGGCGGACATCGCGGAGCCCAGCGCGCCGGCCGCCAGCCACGAGGCGCCCCTGCCCCCCCCCGCCGACCTCGCCGCCCAGCGGGAGCTCGAGGAGGCGCTCGCCCAGCAGCGCGCCCGCGCCGAAGAGCTGGAGCGCGAGCTGAACGAGGCGCGGGCCGCCGCACGCGCGGAGAGCGAGCGTCAGGCGCAGTCCCTGGACGCGGCGAATCGAGCCGTCGACCAAAAGGTTCAGGAGCTCGACAAGAAGAACCAGGAGCTCGAGCTCGCCCAGCGGGAGCTCGACGAGCTCCGTGAGAAGCTGGAGAGCGGGGCCGCCGCCGGCACCGCGCGGGAGTTCCTCGACCTGCGCGAGCAGCTCAACCGCAAAGACAAGGAGATCCTCGAGATCCGCGACAGCCTCATCTCGAGAGAGAAGGAGGTCGTCTCCCTCAACGAGCGCAACATCGGTCTCGAGCGCGAGAAGGCGGACCTGCTGGACAGCGAGGCCGAGCTGAAGCGCGCCAAGGCCGAGCTCGAGAAGGTGCGCGACGCGCTCACCGCCGACAAGGAGCAAGCCAACAAGCGCGCCTCCGACTACAAGGCGAAGAGCGAGAAGCTCGCCGAGGAGCTCGCCGCCCGCGGGGAGGAGCTGCGGCAGGCCCACGAGCGGCACGAGGCGGACCTGGCCACGCGCGACGCCCGAGAAGCCGCCCTCCGCGAGGACCACGCCCAGGCGCTGGAGCGCGCTCGGGAAGAAGCCGAGCAGGCTCGAGCGCAGGCCGTCGAACAAGCGGTGGCGGCGACGGAGGAGAAGGCCGCGCGCGCCCAGGAGGAGGCGCTGGCCGCCGCCGCCGTCGAGGCGCAGGAGGCGCAGGCGCAGGCGATCCGCGCTCGCGAGGCGGAGCTCAAGCACGAGCACGACTCGAAGATGGCCGCCCTGCACCGCGCCAACGAAGAGGCGATGGGCAAGCTCCGCGCGGAGCACCAGCAGAAGCTGATCGAAGAGCGTGACGCGACGATCGCCGCCCAGCGCGCCGAGTACGAGCCGCAGCTCGCCGAGCGTGACGCGCGGATCGCCGAGCTCGAGGCGGAGCTCGCGACCCGCACCCAGGAGCGCGACGCCGCGAACGCCACCATCGAAGCCCGCGACGCGACGATCGCGTCCCTCGAAGGGGCCCTGGCGGCTCGCACCGAGGAGCGCGACGCCGCGAACGCCACCATCGAGGAGCGCAACGGGCGCGTCGCGGAGCTCGAGGCGGAGCTCGCGAAGACCCGGCGGGAGCTCGCCGACACCCAAGGCACCCTCGCCAGCGAGTCCAAGAAGCTCGAGAACGCCCGTGACAAGTGGCGGGCGGACAGCGCGTCGATCCGCGCCGCGAAGGAGGCCCTCGGCGCCGCGCTCGAACGCCTCGCCGAGGCGGAGCAGCGGCCGCTCGAGGAGAGCTGAGCGCCCTCAGTAGTTCACCTGGAGCTGGAAGCGGAACAGGCGCCCGGACTCGAGCTCGTAGGGCGGCTCGGCGAACGTGCGCTCCGCGATCGTGTAGGCACCCACGAGCTCGAGGGCCTGGATGGCCTGCCACTCCACGCCGAGCTCGACCTCGCGCACCGTGTAGCTGGGCGCGTTCGTCTCGTGCTTCTTTCCTCCCTCGTAGTAGAAGCCGCGCACGTAGGGGATGAAGTCGCCGAGCACGAGGGACGCCAGGGCGTAGCCGCCGTGGAGGAACTGCTCCCGCACCTCTCCCGTGAACACGCGGCTGCCGTCGGGCTGCAGCACCTCACGGGCGTCGAGCTCGGGGCCGACGCCGATGTTGTACTCGACCTGCAAGCCGAAGGGCTGGGGGTACAGGACGAAGGTCGCCTGCGCCCGCGCGTCGCGGAACTCCTCACCCCCGCCGATCTCCGGGTCCTTCTTGATCACGTACTTGCCCACGTACCCCGAGGCGCCGACCTCCACGTACTGCTCCCCGAGCTGGAAGGGGTACGTCACGCGGGCGACGACGTGCTTGTTCTCGTTCTTTTCGGGGCGGTTCGCCGTCTGACCGTTGTAGATGCCGAGGCCCACCATGCCGTAGTCCCCGGTGCCCTTGAGCTTGCTCGATCCGAGGAGCTTGAAGCGCCGCCGCACCTCGACCGGCGCGTAATAGAAGAAGAGCCCGATGTCGCGCTCGTTCGCGACGGCGCTGTTCAGGGCGTCGGAGCGATCGAGGGGCAAGCGGTTCGAGCTCGACTGCATGTTCTCGAAGCCGAAGGGCACCTTCGATTGCCCGACGCGGACGCGAAACTCGGTCGAGGGATCGGAGATGTCGGCGTACCAATCCCGGACCTGCACGAAGTTCAGGGAGTCCCCGGAGGGAGCGCTGACGAAGTCGGGCTGCAGGTACAGCTGCACCTGCGGGTGGAGCTTCCCGTAGAGGATGATGCGAGCGCGCCGCAGGAAGAAGCCGCCGCCCTCGCCGCCCCAGGACTTGTCCCCCTGTACGTTGACCAGGCGCGGGTTCGTCTGTCCCAGGTGGTTGTAGCGGAGCTGCGTGTAGCCGCGGACGTCGATGCGATCGAAGAAGTGCTCCGTGGGTTTCTCTGGCGGGGGGGCCTCGATCGTCCCGGGGTGCTCCGCGCCGCTGCCTCGCCCCGCACCCTGAGCAGGGCCGTTCGGAGGCGCGGAGGGCGCGGGCGCCGAGTCCGGGGTGCGTGCGGAGGGCGGCGCAGCGGCGGGCGCCGACCGCGAGTCGGACGGAGCTGGCGAATCGGCGGGCGCCGACGGCGAGTCGGACGGAGCTGGCGAATCGGCGGGCGCCGACGGCGAGTCGGACGGAGCTGGCGAATCGGTGGGCGCGGGCGGCGAGTCGGACCGAGCTGGCGGATCGCTCGGAGCCGTCGAGTCGGACGGAGCTGGCGAATCGCTCGGAGCCGTCGAGTCGGTCGGAGCCGCGGGCGCGGAGGGCTCGGACGTCGGCGCGCGGGGTGTCGTCGACGCGTCGGGAGCGCCTGGAGCCGGCGGCGCTGGCGCGGGCGGCGGGGGCTCCGGTGCCTGGGCGGCTCCCTCCTGGGCGAAGGCCGGCAGGGGCGACAGCAGGGGCGACAGAGGCGCCGCGCAGCCGGCGGCGACGAGGAAGAGGAAGCGCAAGGCGCCAGAGGGGGCGCCCCGGTGACGTGAAGTGCCTCGGAACGTCATGGGGCCGCCTTGTCGGCCTCCCCTGTGACAATCCGATGACAACCCCGTGCCGCCTTTGCAGCATCCGTCTCCCGGGCCCGCCCAGCTGGCCTCGGGATCCGGCGCGCAGGGGCACCCTGCCCGCCCTTCGTGCGATCAGCGGGCAGAACCAGCGCGCGCCACCGGCGTTCTCCGGCGCGCGGTCCGTTCCCCCGACGTGCAGAGCGCCTCGCCGTGACGGCTCAGCGCGTCGATCCAACGCGCGCCGCCAGCGTTCCAGCGCGCCGAGCCCTCGCCGTGACGGCTCGGCGCTCTCGGGAATCACCCCCTCGGCGCGCTCACCGGAACGTCTGCCAGGCGCCGTCGACGAGGCGCTGATGGGGACGGTACCTCGCCTTGTAGAGCATCGCGTCGCACTCGGCGATGTAGAGGCCGAGGTAGAGGTACTCGAGGGACCAGCTGCGACACAGCTCCAGCTGCTTCAAGATCGAGTAGGTGCCGATGCTCAGGCGAGACGCCGCCGGGTCGTAGCAGCAGTACACCGCGGACAGGGACCGCTGGCCCCGGTCGACGATGGCGACCCCCACGAGCTCGCCGTCGAGGTGGTAGGAGAGCTCGAAGCTCTCACAACAGGTCGAGACCAGAAAATCCCGGTACCCCTCGGCGTCGATGGGCGGCTGCCCGTCGTTGAGCCCGCGCCCCGACTTGTGCTCGTTGTAGATGTCGACCCGGCGACCGTCGACCTGAGGTGGCCCGATCAGGACCTTCAGCTCCGCGTCTCCCCGCTGGAGGATGCGCCGCTGCGACTTCGTCGGCGTGTAGTCCCCCGCGGCGATGCGGATCGGCTCACAGGCGACACACTGGGGGCAGTGGGTCCTGTACAACACGAACCCCTGACGCCGATCGCCCGCCTCGAGCCGCTCATCCAGCTCCTCACGGCTCAGCGGCCGCGCCGGCAACCTCAAGGGCATGCGCGCGACCCGATCCTGCAGATAAGGGCAGCGCTGCGCCCGATCGTACACGATGAGCTCTGGCGGGTTGGCCAGCGTCAGTCGAGGAACGCTCACTTCTGCCCCATCCACCTCGGCATGCTCCAGTCGTAAGGATACCCCGACCCGAGGCTCACGCACGCTCGGTCCAGAGATCCTCCATTCGAGCTCAGCGATGCGGCCGTGTCACCCCTGGGTCACCCACGACCTGTCGGCCGCCGCCCCCGCGGCCCCACAGAGCCGCGCACACGTCACTCCACCTTTCTGTAGATCGTGCGGGTGGAGATCCCGAGGAGCTGAGCAGCGAGGGACTTGTCGCCGTTGGTGTAGCGCAGGGTCTCGCGGATGAGTCGCTGCTCCACCTCGGCCAGGGGCGTCCCGATGGAGAACACCAGCGGCGCCGGATCCTCGCTGGACACCTCCGCGCGCCGCACCTGCTCCGGCAGATCCTGGAGCGTGAGCACGTCGCTCCGACACAACACCGCGGCCCGCTCCATGACGTTCTCCAGCTCGCGCACGTTGCCTGGCCAGCTGTAGTCGACGAGGCGCTGCATCACCTCGGGCTCCACGGACAGCCGCGCTCGACCATTCTTCTTGCAGTAGATGCCGAGGAAGTGGTCCACCAAAAGCGGGATGTCCTCGCGCCGCGCGCGCAGCGGCGGCGCGGTCACGGAGATGACGTCGAGCCTGTAGTAGAGATCCTCACGGAAGCGCCCCGCCTCGACCTCCGCCGCCAGATCGCGGTTCGTCGCGGCGACGATGCGCACGTCCGCCTGCACGGTGTTCCCCCCCACGGGCTCGTACTCCCCCTCCTGGAGGACGCGCAGGATCTTCACCTGCACGCTCGGGCTCAGCTCGCCGATCTCGTCGAGGAACAGGGTCCCGCCCCGAGCCTTCGCGAAGCGCCCCTCCTTGCGCGCGACGGCCCCCGTGAAGGCGCCGCGCTCGTGCCCGAACAACTCCGCCTCGAGGATCGTCTCCGGGATGGCCGCGCAGTTGACGGCGACGAAGGGCGCAGAGGCGCGGGAGCTCCTGGAGTGGATGTAGCGGGCGATGAGCTCCTTGCCCGTCCCGCTCTCGCCGAGGATGAGCACGGTCGCGCTCGAGGGGGCTGCCTGGTTGGCCACGTTCAGGACGCTGCGCAACGCGACGCTGTGCCCGACGATCTCGCGCGCCGTGAGGGAACGGAGCTCCTCCCGCAGCGAGCGATTCTCCGCCACCAGGCGCTGGCGCTCCGCCGCCTTGCGCACGCTCTTGACGATGGTCATGCGCTTGAGGGGCTTCTCCACGAAGTCGTAGGCGCCGTCGCGCATGGCCTGCACGGCGGTCTCCACCGTGCCGTAGGCGGTCATCAGCACGATCTCCGTCTCCGGGGAGATCTCCTTCAGCGCGCGCAGCAGTTCGACTCCGTTGACGCCGGGCATCATCAAGTCCGTGAGCACCACCTGGACCCGGTGCTTGCGGACCAGCTCGAGCGCTGCCCGCGCGCCGTCGGCGGTGAGCACGCGCATGCCCTCCCGCACGAAGGTCTTCTCGAGGGACGTCAAGTTGCTGGGCTCGTCGTCCACCACCAGCACGGTGATCTCCGACGCGTCCGTCTCCCTGCTCGTCGTGGGGGCTCCCGGGACCTGCTCCGAGCTCACCTCCGCGTCTTGCGCCAAAGCGTCAACCATGCACGCCATCCTGTCACAGCCGTGACAGAATGTCACCACCCGGAATGCAGGCTGTTTTCCCTGCGTTTTTCAGCGCATGGCGCGGGACAGGGCCTTGAAGGCCGGGTGCCCCGCGTGCTCGAGCAGGTCGAAGACCAGGGTCTCCGCGGTCGTGAGGGTGGCGCCCGCCCGAGTACACAGATCGAGCCCCACCTGCCGGTGGTCGTCCCGGCGGGACACGACTCCGTCGATGGGCACGTGGACGGCGAACCCTCGCTCGATCAGATCCCGCACGGTCTGGAACACACACACGTGGGTCTCCATGCCGATCACGATCACCGCGTCGAGGTCGGGGGGCAGCGCGTCGCCGAAGCCGCTCGCGCCACAGGCGCTGAAGCTCGTCTTCTCGACGCGCAGCGCCCCGAGCCCCTCGAGGTCCTGCCGCAACGCGGCGTTCGTCGGACCGAGGCCCTTCGGGTAGTGCTCGGTGAAAATCACCCGCAACGGCAGCTCGCGGGCGGCGCCGAGCAGGATGTGCGCGCAGCGGTTCAGGTCCGCCATGCGCTCCTCGGACATCACCGCGCTCAGCTTCTCCTGCACGTCCACCACGAGCAGGGCAGTCCGTTCCGGGCGGGGGCGGCGCAGGCCCCGGGGGACGGAGTCGGCACTGCGGCGTTCATCAGCAACGCGGCGTTCGTCAGCAACGCGGCGTTCGTCAGCAACGCGGCGTTCGTCAGCAACGCGGCGTTCGTCAGAAGAGTGTGATGGCTGGCTCATGATCCCTTCGAGATTGCCTCGCCCCCACCCGAATGCAAACTCAGCCTCCGAGCCGACCCACTCAGGATCGGTTCGTCCCCACGCCAGCAGCGCCGACGAGCTCGCCCGCCCGCACGATCCAGCCTTCCATGAGCCGGGTGAGGCGCTCGGTCGCCTGCGCCGCCGTCTGCTGGACCTCCGCGTGATCGAGGGGCGCCGCGGCGAGACCGGCCGCGGGATTGGTGATGCAGCTCAAGCCGCCGACGCGCACACCGCGGTGTCGGAGGGCGATCACCTCGAGCACCGTCGACATCCCTACGGCATCCGCCCCGAGCTTCGCGAGCATCCGGACCTCCGCGGGCGTCTCGTAGCTCGGTCCGAGCACCCCGGCGTAGATGCCCTCCGCGAGCTCCACGTCGTGCTCCCGCGCCGCCCGGCGCGCCGCCTCCCGGAGCTCCGGATCGTAGGCGAGCGACATGTCCGGGAACCGGGGCCCGAGGCGCTCGTCGTTGAGGCCCACGAGGGGGTTCTTCCCGGTGAGGTTGAGGTGATCGGTGATCAGCATCAACGTCCCGGGCGCGAAGTGCGGAGCGATGCCCCCCGCCGCGTTCGTGACGAGGACGGCTCCGACCCCGAGCTCCGCCAGGAGCCGGACCCCGAAGACCGCGTCCTGGGCCGTGTGCCCCTCATAGACGTGGGCGCGCCCCGCCAGACACGCGACGGGCACCGCGCCGATCTCGCCGAGCACCAGGCGCCCGGCGTGACCGGCGACGTGGGGCGTCGGCATCCCGGGGAGCTCCCGGTACTCGATCGCGACCGCGTCGCTCAGCCGCTCGGCGAAGTCACCGAGCCCGGAGCCGAGGACCACGCCGATCCGCGGGCTCAGGGAGGTCCGTTCGCGCACGACGGCGCGCGCGCTGGTGAGGCGATCCAGGACGCCGAGGGGGGTGGCCGGGCTCGTGAGTCCAGTCGTGTTCATGGACACACTCTAACGTCCTTCCGCCCGCTCCGTTCGTCGGAGGTCGCTGTTCCGCCGACCCGGGCTCCTCCTTCCGGGACGGCTACTGGGCCCCGCTCCTCCCCCCTGCTAAGGTCCGCGCCCCCGCGCCCTTCGGGCGGGGGCCCTTCACTCGGGCGGAGACACGGAGTCTCCGGTCCGCTCCAGGAGACAGCATGGCATCCAAGTTTGCCGAGTTCATCGAATCCAAGAAGATCGACCCCCGACGCATCGTCGCCGTCTCTCGCAGGATGGAACGTCTGCGCCCCGAGGATCGCGTCCTCAAGCAGAAGAAGCGCAAGGGCGCGGCCGCGGAAGGCGAGGAGAAGCCCGCCAAGCCCCGCTCGGGTCGTCCCGTGACCCCCGTGCTCCTCGATCGCATCAACGCCGGCAAGCCCGTGAGCGGCGCCGCCAAGACGCGCGTGCTCCGCGCCGTCAACGCGGTGCTCGAGCAGAAGAAAGAGCAGCCCGTCGAGCTGAAGCAGCTCTTTTGATGGAGCGGGGCGCTCCGACGTCGCCGTCGACGCGAGACGTCACTGACGTCGCATGACGATGGAGCGCCCGCCTCCGAGCACCCAGCGCAGGCTCGCCTCGTCGTCGAGCAAGAGGACGAGCTCGGAGGTCTCCCCCGCCGGATCCAGCACCGCGAGCCGCACCGTGCGCTCCTCGAGCGCCTCCACGCGATAGGTCCCGGTGCGTGGCTCCTCCGCCGGGATCGCGACGGTCAGGGTCGAACCCGCGAACTCGAAGCTCGTCCCCTTCGCCCACCCCATCGCCGCGGCGGACACCTCGTCGTCGAAATTCTCGACCGAGTCGCCCAGCCAGCGCCCTTGGAGCGCGCGCTGGGTGGGGTGCCCGCAGCCCACGAGCGAGAGCGCGAAGGGCACCGACAGCAGGAGCAGCGACGCGGTCCAGCGCCGCGAGGATCGATCCGCCCGCGCGCCGAGGGGGCCGCTCGGGCGAGACACGGAGTGCGAAGCGTGAGCAAGCATCCCGGAGATTCTACCCACCTGCACCTACATCGGGCTACATTTCAACACCACCAGGAGGCCGTTGATGTCGAAGTCCGGGAGCCTCCGCACCCGGAGCCCCCCGGAGGCGCGCGGAGCCGCTCAGGGGAGCCCGGGATCCCGGCAGCAGCGGGTCCCGAGGCTGTAGTCCAGGTAGCTCGGCGCGTGGGACGAGATGGACGCGTCACAGCCCTCGCGGTTCGCCCGTGAGTAGAACCCGCCGAGGAAGACGCCGCTCTCGTCGTCGATCCACTCGTCGAGGTTCCCGACCATGTCGAAGATGGCGTCCTCCCCCCAGCGGCTCGCGCACCCGGGCGTCGCCCCGGTGGGGCGGAGGAGCGGACCGTCATGGGCCTGCACCAGGGGCAGGCGTGGATCGAGGTGGTTGATCGAGGCGCTGCCGTGGAGGAGCGCCGCGGGGTGGGCGTCCCGGTGGACGTTGCACACGCCGGCCCGGTACGAGGGACCGTAGGGAAACTTCATGTCCTGGTCGCCCCGGCAGGCGCGGACCCACTCGTCGCGGCGACACAGGCGTTTCCCTGCGCTCTGGCAGGCTCGCTCGGCGGTGTCCCGGGAGAGATAGCCATTGGGGATCGCGCCCCGCTCGGAGACCGCTCGGGGTACGAAGGGCTCCTCCAGCTGAAAACGCGGTGGCGCGGGGATGGCGAGCAACCTGCCGAGCTCCGTGGTGGCCCGAGCCTGCCGCTGCTGCCAGCTCTCGTAGAGCTGCTGGATGCGTCCGCGCACCGGTGGGTAATGCGGAGAGAGCCGGCGACCCTGGGCGGCGTCGACCAGGGACACCTCGTAGCGGTCGATGCAGAACTGCCCGGCGACGTCCACCATGTCCGCGGGGCAGCGGCGCCCCTGGGCTGGGGGGGCGAAGACCGGCGCGCCGGCGACGGGACGTGCCTCGTCGAGGCGGACGGACTCCTCGGGGGTCCCCTCCGCCAGATCCAGGACCCGCGGCGCGCTCGTCAGGCGCGGAGGTGCCGGCGGCTCCGTGGGCTCCGTCCGCTCGGGCGGAGACGGGCCGTCCTCACAGCCACAGCCGGTCAACGCCGGAGACGTACACAGGGCCGCGAGCAGACACGTGACGCGGGCCCACCCCAGGAGGGACGCTCGAGCTCGCGGGAACGCCTGCTCCCGAGGGGCACCCCGGTCCGGAGGGGCAACTCGGCCCAGAACTCGGCCCCAAGAAGGAGTTCGGCCCAGAACGGACGCCCGGCGGAGCGAGCTCGACCGGGCAACGACATCACACGCGGACGACCGCGTGGGCGGCCTCAACTGCGGCCGCGATACACGATGAGCCCGTGGCTCAAATCGTAGGGGGACACCGCCACCCGGACGCGATCGCCGGGCAGCACACGGATGTGGTGGCGACGCATGCGACCGGAGAGCTGGGCTCGCACCACCGCTCCACCTTGGTCGACCTTGATCGTGTACTGACCACCACCGAGAGCGTCTTGAATCACGCCCTCCATCTCCAAAAGGTCGCCTTTGCTCATAGAATTTCTGTATCTTCCCCACGGGGCGGCGCCTCGTAAGAACGGCTGCAGCGGCCCGAGGTGGGCGCAAGCTGACACAAGGCGAGACGGAGGGCAAGGCGCGGGCCAACCGCGCTCTCCTTCCCTGGAAAACTGCCTCCCCCGAAAAACTGCGGCCCTCCCCGAAAAATCGCCACTCGGTGGGTGCCGCGGCCAGGACGGCCCCTCTGGGCCGGCCGGGCCGACCGTCTTGGTTCTCCACCGGTACTTCCGCTAAGGACGAAGCCCGTGTTCCCCGCAACCCTCTTTGATTTCAACGGTGTGCTCGTCGACGACGAGCACGTACACCTCGAGGCCTTTCGCGACGTGCTCGCCCCCCTGGGGATCGAGGTCTCCGAGGAGGCCTACTGGGAGCGGTACCTCGGCTTCGACGACCGCGGCGCCTTCGAGGCCATCTTGCGAGACGCCGGCCGAACCACGTCCCCCCGAGAGCTCACCTCGCTGATCGAGGCCAAGCGGCCCCACTACATGAACCGCGCGAAGGCCTCCCTCCGCACGTTCCCCGGAGCGGGTGAGCTGGTCACCCAGCGAGCGGCCGCCGGTCCGGTGGGGGTCGTGTCGGGCGCGCTGCGCGACGAGATCGAGTTCGGGCTCGGGCACCTGCGCGTGCGGCAACACGTCGAGCGCATCGTCTCGGCCGAAGACACCACCGCCTCCAAGCCCGATCCGGAGGGGTATCGGATCGCCATGGCCTGGGTCGCCGATCGTCTGGGAGCGGAGGCCGCGGCGACGTCCCTGGTCATCGAAGACTCGCCGGCCGGGATCGCCGCGGCTCGGGCGCTGGGCCTGCCGTGCATCGCCGTCGCGCACAGCTACTCCCAGGAGGAGCTGGCGTCGACGGAGGCAAACGCCGTCGTCGCGACGATCGCCGACATCACCCCCGCGCTGCTGACCCGCCTCTGGAGCGACCTCGGGCTCTGAGCGCCATGGGAGGAGCTCGCGCGCTGCTGGCGGGTGCCCTGGCCCTCCTCGTGATCGGAGCCGCGGCCCCGGGCACGACCGCCCCCCGTCAGCCTGCCTCCCCCCGAGCGGCGCGCTCTCCCGCGCCCCAGCTCCTCCCGCACCCCGACGCCTGGGCCTCGTCGGAGGCGCGGGCGATCCGCGGGATCACCCTCGGCCCCATCGAGAGCAGCCTGCAGCCGGGGCGCGGCTACGGCACCCCTGCGTCTCTGCGGGCGATGCAAGAAGCCAAGGCTCTCGGCGCCAACTGGATCAGCCTCACGGTGTTCGGCCGCGTGTGGGACACCCAGAGCACCGGGGTCACCCTGGACTTCGAGCAGCCCGTCCCCGTGAACCGAGCGGCGGTGCGCGCCGCGATCGCCCAGGCGCACTCCTTGGGGCTGCGGGTGCTGCTCGTCCCTCACCTCTGGGTGGAGACCGGGCAGTGGCGGGGCGAGCTCGATCCGCCGAGTGACGCGGGCTGGGAGCACTGGGCGGCGAGCTATGGTCGTTTCCTGCTCGAGTGGGCGGGCTTCGCGGAGGCCACCGGGGTGGACATGCTCGCCGCGGGGGTCGAGCTCCGCACCTGGGTGACGACGACGCACGCCCCCAGCTTCGCGCGGCTGCTGAAGCAAGTGCGGCAGCGCTATCACGGTCTGCTCACCTACGCGGGCAACTGGGACGACGTCGAGGAGACGGTGATCGCCGGTGAGCTCGACGTCATCGGCATCAACGCCTTCTATCCCCTCGCCGAGCAGGAGGGCGCGACCTTGGAGGAGCTCCGCCGCGGCGCTGCCCGGGCCGCCGAGCGCGTCACCCGGCTCGCCGAGCGCTGGGATCGCCCGGTGATGTTCACGGAGTTCGGCTACACGACGCGCCCGGATCCCGCCGTGCGGCCGTGGGAGTGGCCCGAGGCGCTGCGCAACGTACGCGTCGATCAGCAGGCGCAAGCGGACGCGTACCGGGCGCTGCTCGGCGCCATGCTGGACTGTGAGGGCTTCGCTGGTTTGTTCGTGTGGCGCTACTACGCCGATCCCGCGGACCTCTCCCAGGAGGCGGAGTGGGGGTTCTCTCCCCGTGGGAAGGCCGCCGAGCGGGTGCTCTACGACGCCTTCGGCGCCCGCTGGCGCGCCGATCCCCCGCGCCGCGGACACGCTCTGATCAGCGGGCGCGAGTCGCCGATCGTGTTCTGATCGCAAACACTCCACGGCGCGGCGGAGATCCCGTGCTCCCGGCGTTCGCCCCACGGCGCGGCGGGGCTCCCGTGCTCCCCGGCGCGCAGCGCTCGGCGGACCGCTCGCTCAGCCCTTGGGATCCTGGGCCTCGTCGACGTTCGCTGCCGCGGTCCGCTCGGCGGAGTCCGTCCCCGTCGGGGCGGAGTGAGCCGGAGGAGTCGAGCGGGGGACCGGGGCCGCGCGAGGGATATCGAGCGTGACCCGGGGAGGTGGCACCGACGCCGTCGGGGGCGGAGGCATCGTGTCGAGCAAGGACAAGCGTTCCGCCATGTCCATCGGGAGGGCGGACCCGGCGGGCATGGATCGGGCGTTGACCCCCTCCGCCGCGGGGGTCAGCTTCCGCTTCACGATGGGGAAGCCGACCGCGAAGATGAGGATCGTCGTGAAGACCGCGGAGAACACGATCACCGGAAATGACTCGGTCCCCGGGACTCCCTTGGCGACCGGGAGCGTCGCGAGCACGCCCGCCGCCATCCCCCGCGGCAGAGCCACCGCGACGAGCCGCTCCTGATCCTTGGTCAGCCCCGCGCCGATCAGCGCGGCCTTCACCGCCGGGATCCGCACCAGGAAGAGGGCGATGCCCAGAACGATACCGAGGAACACACCGCCCCACGGCGGCCCCAACATGGCCCCGATGAAGACGAAGAAGAACGATTTGATGATGAACGCCATCTGGTGGTGAAAACCACGGACGGCGATGTCGAGCTCGACCTCCTCGCTCAGGCCGATCGACTTACCGATCGATTGGGCGTTCCCCAGGATGAGGGCGACGGTGAGGATGCCGAACGCCGCGCTGCCTCCGGCCATGTCGATCACGACGTAGAGAGCGAGCAGCGCCGACAACGTGAACGGATAGGCGTGCTGGTGGTCACGCAGGACCCGCAGGAACAACAGCCAGATGACGCCAGCCACCAGTCCCAGGCCCGCGCCGATGCTGAAGGAGCGGACCAAGGCCATGGCGGGGCCCGAAGCCCCCGAGCTCGTCGCCCCGAGCATGATGTCGATGACCGCCGCCGACCCGACGACGCACAGCGCGTCCGTCACCGCCGACTCGAGGTTTGCCAGGTTGGCGAGGCGCGGCTCCACGCGGGCGGCGGCCATCGCCGGCATCAGGATGATGGAGCTCGAGCCGCCGAGGATGGCGCCGAGCAGCACCCCGTGCATGACGCTCCACTCCGCAGGGACGAACCGATCGACCCCGAAGATGTCGTGCATCTTGTCGCTGGCGAAGCCGAACAGCAGGCTCAGCGCGATCATGACGACCACGGACGCCGCGAAGGTCGACAGCGCGAGGACCCCGGAGCGAGGCGCCGTGTGCCGCAGGTCCTCGAGCTTGAGCGCACTCCCACCCTCGAAGAGCACCACGACGAGCGTCAGCGCAGCGAAGTAGGGCGCCACCGACTGCAGCATCTCGCGGGTGACGACCCCCGACACGGGGCCCAACACGATCCCCGCCAAGATCAGCCACACCACGTCGGGAATGTTCGTGCGTTGGAAGATCAGCTCCCCGAAGGCGCCGATCACGAAGATCGCCGAGATCGAGAGGAGAAAAAGCGCAACGCTGTCCATATCCAAGAAAGTACAAGAGGTTGGCCTCCGTGGCTCGATCGATGCGCGTATTCTTCACTCGGAGGCGAAAACCACCTTACCTGGGGGCGTCCCACAATCACCTACCCAGCATCCGGCCCGTCGCGCGGGATCGCTCCCACGCGCCCTTTCGGGCTCACCTGGGGCTCTCCGGCTCCCATCTCCCCGACTGAGCCCCTCCGACGGCGCCGGAGCGCCGCGGCGCCGCGCGGCGCCGGAGCGTTCGCGGGCGCCCGCAGCACCCTCGGCTCAGTAGGCGTCCGCGGGCGCGCGGAGCCCCCGCGGGATCTCGAGGCTCAGCCTCGGCACGGCGTCCGCGCCCCCCGCCAGGTACGTGTAGCGGGCCCAGTTGCCCATGACCCGATACACGTAGCCGCGCGTCTCCGTGTACGGGATCCGCGCGACGAACACGTCCAGGGGCAGCTCCTCACCCGCATGCAGCCAGCGGGTCGCCGCGTGGGGCCCTGCGTTGTAGGCGGCCGCGGCCAGGTAAGGCTGCTCCCCGAACATGTCGAGGAGCCTCCGCAGGTAGTAGGCGCCGAACCTCACGTTCACCGCCGGCGCGCGCATCAGGCTGGGATCGTAGGTCTCGTCCAGCTCGCTGGCGATGTTCCGCGCGGTCGGGTCGATGATCTGCATCAAGCCGACGGCCCCCGCCGGGGACTCCACGGTCGCGGAGAAGGCGCTCTCCTGCCGCATCACGGCGTAGATGAAATGCTGCGGCAGCGAGTGCTCTTCCTCCGCCCGCGCGACGACCTTCTCGTAAGGTTGCGGGTAGATGCAGTCCCACTGCCAGGCGGTGGCGGGACTGGGCGCGACCGCGAGGGCGTCCGAGCTCACGGCGCTGTGAGCGATCTGATAACGACGCCGCGCGCTGCGGAGCTGCCCGTAGGTCTGGCACAAAGCCTCGCCGCTGCGCACGCCGTACTCGCGCCGCAGCTCGCTCTCGTGCTGCCGCAGCTGCTCCTCGGCCTCCGCGTCGAGCCCCACGGCGTGGAGGCGCGCCACCTTGTCGGGCAGCGTCGGCCGCACGGGCTCCGGGGGCGGCTCCGGCGGCGCTGGCGCGATCAGCGGCGGCTCCGGCTCCCCCAGCTGTCGCAGCCGAGCCGCAGCCACCAGCGCTTCGAAGGACAGCGGTCGCTCGGCGATGACACGTCGGAACGTCTCCACCGCCGCGCTCCGCTTGCCCGCCCCCTGCTGGGCGACGCCCTCGAGCTGGAGCAGACGCGGCACGAGGAACGCGCTCTTCGTCTTGCTCCGCAGCAGCCGCAGCTCGACCTCGGCCTGGGCGAACTGTCCAGCGGCGAGGCGCGCCACCGCGAGCTCGTAGTTCACGCTCTCGACGTTGCGCCCGTTGGGGCGACGCTTCAGGTAATCCTCGTACGCCTTGACCGCGGCCTGCCACTGTCCATCGATGAAGCGGAGCCGCGCCGCGCTGTAGTGGGCCGAGTCCGCCCAGCCGCTCCGCGGGAACCTCTTCACCAGCGCCTCGTACTTCTCGATCGCCTCGGAGTCCCGGTGAGCGCGGGAGAGGCTGCTCGCCTCGAAGTACGAGTTGCGGTCGCGCCCCACCGGCGACAGCTTGGCCGCTCGCCCGTAGAGCTCCGCCGCGCGCGCGTAATCGCGCCGAGAGCGATAATATGCCCGCGCCAACACGGCGACGGTGTCCGCCTCGTCCACCTTCGGGCCCGGCGCGTCCTTCAGCAGCTCCAGCTCCCGCTCGACGTTCTCGAGGGCGCCGGCCTCGGCGAAGGCTTCCGCGCGCTGCATGCGCTGTTGACGGGTGAGGCGCTGCTTGGCGTCCAGGCGCTCCAGCGCCTCGTCCGCCCCCACCGCGGCGGCCTGGGTCGCCCCATCGAGAGCAAGCCAGCGGTAATCCAGGATCGCCTGGTTGCGATGCCCTTGGGCTTCGGCGATGCGCGCGCGCAGGGCGCGGGCCTCCGCGCGGACCGACTGCGACCGCTGCTTCATGGACGCCGCGACGATCTTGTCGGCCCACACGCGTGCCTCCGCCCAGCGCTCCGCGTCCGCCAGGGCGCGCGCCGCCACGAGCCACGAGGGCACGTCCGACTGCGTTCCGTAGAAGGCCACCACCTCGTCCGTGTGGCCCGCCGCCAAGTGAGCCTCTGCGCGCAGCTGCCGAACCTCGGCGGCGAACATGGGCGCGTCCGCCTCGAGATCCTTCACCGCGATCAGGGCGCGCTCCGGATCGCCCAGCTCGAGCAGCACGCGCCCTCGCAGGTACCGGACCTCCGGGCGGGCCTGCTCCTTCGCGGGCGCCGCGTCGAGGAAACGGAGCGCCGCCTGCCAGTCACGCAGGCGCACCGCCTCCGGATAACTCAGCGGACCGATGGGTTGCTTCGGCTCCAGGGGGATGTCCACCGAGCGCCCTTGGAGATCCGCCACCTTCACGGGGATGGCCGCGAGCCGACCGACCTCCCCGCTCGCCAGGGTGAGCGGGGCGTCCTCGTTCCGTGAGCCCTTTGAGAGCTCGGGCGTCGTCGAGGTGGAATGACCAGCACAGCCGGCGGCGAGCAAGCCGGGGGCGCAGAGGGAGAGCGCCCTCACCCAGCGGCAAGTTTGCCGAAAAAGCATGGAGCCGTTGGTAGCACGGGCTCTGCTCTCGTTCCCAAACTCCGGCATGATTCGACCCGACGCGCGCGCGGTATCCCCAAGACTAATGGGTCCTAGAACGGTCTTCCACTTTCGGGGTGGCCCAACTCGAGCTCAACTCGGGACGAAACGGACGCTCCTACGCGCGCGCCGTCGTCGTGTGGGGGAGCGCGCGGGGGTCGTCGCACCATGCACGACGACGCCTCCGTGACGTCCGTCCAGCTGCGCCGCAAACAGCTACGAACACGAAAATGAACGCAAAAAGCCGGCGTGCGCCGAGCACGGAGCGAGCGCGCGCGGCGGCTGGACGAGCGCGTTGGACACCAAGCACGCACGGAATCGCGGCACGAACGCCGCGCGAAACGCCTCAGAACCCCCAGCGATACTCGGCGCGCAGCTGCGCTCCGTACTCCCAGGAGCCCGCGAACAGGAAAGCGCTGCGCCCCACCACCCCCACGCCGAAACTTCGACTCACCGCGTAATCGAGCCCGAGCATGCCGGACACGAGGCCATCGTGACGGCGCAGGTCCTGGACGGGAAGCGGTTCCTCGAAGGCCAGGAAGTAACCGGCGCCCACGGAGATCCACGGCACCCAGCGCAGGATGTCGATCTTGTAGGCCAGCGCCGCCTCGGTGCGCAGAAAGCCGCGCCATTCGTCGACGCTCCGGTGGCTGACCGGGAGGAGCGCCAGGCGGCTCTCGAGCCGCACGTCGAAGCTGTCGGTGATCCCGTACGCGCCATGCGCGCCGACCTCCGGCCCCCAACCGACTCCCGTCGCGGTCAGATCCGTCGCGCCCACGCCCACCCCGAGGTGCCACTCCCGCTCGAACGCCGCCGCGGGGGCCGTCACACCCAAGCAGGCGACGAAGAGCGCCGCCGCTGCGGCTCTCCTTGGGCCCGGCACGAGCGCTCTCGGCACACGCCGTCCCGACACGCGCGCTCTCATCACCCCTCCACCCGATCCCGGGTCTTGCCCGCCTTGGCGTTCTTCTCGATGTACTCGATGATCGCCGAGGCCACGTCCTTGCCCGTCGCGTTCTCGATCCCCTCGAGGCCCGGGCTGGAGTTCACCTCCATCACCACGGGGCCGTGGTTCGAACGCAGCAGGTCGACCCCACAGACGCGGAGCCCGAGGGCGCGCGCCGAGCGGATGGCCGTGCTCCGCTCCTCGGGACTCAGCTTGGTGAGCTCCGCCTTGCCGCCTCGGTGGAGGTTCGAGCGGAACTCACCGTCCTGCGCTCGACGCAGCATGGCGGCGACGACCTTGTCGCCGATCACGAAGGCGCGCACGTCCTCGCCGTGGGCTTCCTTGATGAACTCCTGCACCAGGATGTTCGCGTCCAGCTGTCGAAAGGCCGCGATCACGGACTCCGCCGCCTTGTTCGTCTCCGCCAACACCACCCCGACCCCCTGGGTCCCCTCCAGCAGCTTCACCACCAGCGGGGCACCCCCGACCACGTCGATGAGCCCGGCGATGTCCTTGGGAGACCGGGCGAAGCTCGTCACCGGCAGCCCGATGCCATGTCGGGAGAGCAGCTGCAGCGCCCTGAGCTTGTCCCGAGAGCGGGAGATGGCCTGGGAGCTGTTCACCGGATACACGCCGCGCATCTCGAACTGCCGCACCACCGCCGCCCCGTAGAACGTGTAGCTGGCGCCGATGCGCGGGATGATCGCGTCGAAGTCGAGCTCCTCGTTGCCGAGCAGCACCGACGGTCGCCGCGTCGTGATGTTGATGTAACAGCGCGCGTAGTCCACCACGCGCGCTTCGTGGCCACGCGCCCGCGCCGCCTCGAGCAGACGTCGCGTCGAGTACAGCTGGGGTTTGCGCGACAGGATGCCGATCCTCATGGGGCCCCCCGCCCGGCGTGCTGCCGGGACGCCAGGAACGAGCGCCCCGGGTCCACCATGAAGCGGCCGCGGATCGCCTCTCGGCCGAGGAGCATCCGGAACCCCATGGCGTCGCGGCGGGTGAGCGTCAGCTCGATCTGCCAGCGCAGATCGCCCAGCTCGATGTCGGTCCGGATCACCGGGCGCACCTCTCGCCGACCGTTGGAGCTCGTCACCTGGCGGTACTCGAGCAGCTGCGCCTCACACTCGACGATGTGCCTGTCGTTTCTTTGGAGCGGGTGCACTTTGAAAACCAACCAAACCTGTCCGTGACGTCGAACCTCTCGCAGGTCGTAAGCGTGGAGGCAGGAGCTGCGAGCGCCCGTGTCGACCTTGGCCTTGACGGCCTTGACCCCGAGCGACGGCAGGCTGATCCATTCCCTCCAACCCACCGCGCGTCCTCCGGCCAGGGTGACCGTCGGCTCAGCGCTACGCACCATGCGGCCGTAGGGTACTCCCGTGCCCGGCGGCGCACCAACCGCCCGACGCGCACCGGCGTCGACGACCGCCACCAGGTCTTTTCGTGCGATGCCGCGGGGGCACGACGTCGCCGGCGCCGAGGTCCGTCACCGCTTCCGACGACACCAGGCGCGGCCTCCACGCCCCCCGGCCGAAAGGAGCGAGCCCGAAAGGAGCGAGGCCGGCCCAGGTCGCAGGAGCAGGTCGCAGGAGCAAGCCGCAGGAGCGGGCCGTAGGAACACAGCACGACGCTCCGCCGCCGTGCCCCAGCTCAGAGCATCCCCAGGGGATCGACGTCGATGCTCACCCGCACCCGCCGATCCGTGGGCGCGCGGGCGACCGCCAGGAGGGGAGCGCGCAGCCCCGAGCGCTCTCGACACCTCAACATGAAGCGATACCGGTAGCGATTGCGGAGCCGCGCCAGGGGAGCGGGGCTGGGCCCCAACACCTCCAGCGCCCCCGGAGTGCCGGCGCGACGGGCCAGCTCCGCGAGCCGCTCTGCCTCCCGCAGGGCGCGGGACTCCTCCACGGCGTCGAGCCGCACCAGGGCGATCCTCGAGAACGGCGGATAGCGGAGCTCCTCCCGCGCCAACATCTCCTGCTCGACGAAGGCGCGCACGTCGTGACGGGCAGCGAGCTCGATCGCCGGATGTTCGGGCTGCCGGGTCTGGATGAGGACCCGCCCGGGTTTCCCGGCGCGCCCGGCGCGTCCGGCCACCTGCACGAGGAGGTGGAAGGTGCGCTCCGCCGCGCGAAAATCCGGCAAGGACAGCGCGGCGTCCGCGTTCACGACGCCCACCAGGGTGACCTGCGGCAGGTCGTGTCCCTTGGTGACCATCTGCGTCCCCACGAGGATGTCGACCTCGCGGCGGCGCATGCGGTCCAGGATGGCCTCGCTCTTCGCCCCCGAAGCGACGTCCCGATCCAGCCGCGCGAGGCGGGCCCCCGGGAACTGCTCGGCGAGCACGGTCTCGATGCGCTCGGTGCCCATGCCCTCCTCGAGGAGCCGCGGCCCCTTGCACGCGGGGCACAGCTCCGGGATCGACACCTGGTAGTCGCAGTAATGACACTCCAGGCGCGCCCCGCGGGCGCGGTGCAGGGTCAGGGACACCGAGCAGTGGGGGCACTCGACGATGGCCCCACAGGACTCACACTGGAGCGTCGGGGCGAACCCGCGCCGGTTGAGGAAGAGGATCGCCTGGTCCCCCGCGGCCAGGGTCGCCTCGAGGGCCCGGTGTAGGGGCAAGCTGAGCAGCGCTTCGCCGCTCGGACCGCTGCGGAACTTCCGCAGGTCGACGATCTCCACTTCGGGCAGGGTCGCGTCCGCGCGGGCCCGCGCGGGGAGCTCCAGGCGCTCCAGGCGTCCGGCGCGCACGGCCGCTTCGCTGGTGAGGGACGGCGTGGCCGAGCCGAGCACGCACACCGCGCGCGTCCGGTGCGCCCGCAGCAGCGCCATGTCCCGCGCGTTGTAGCGGACCCCCTCCTCCTGCTTGAAGGAGCCGTCGTGCTCCTCGTCGACGCAGATCAACCGCAGATCACGTACGGGGGCGAAGAGCGCCGAGCGCGCGCCGATCACCACCCGGAGCTGCCCCGAGCGCAGCGCCCGCCACATGGTGAGCCGCGCCGTCTCCGTGAGGCCGCTGTGCAGAACGGCGATGGCGTCCCCCAGCCGCGCGCGGAAGCGGGCCACGAGCTGCGGGGTCAGGGCGATCTCCGGGACGAGCAAAATGGCCCCTCCGCCCGCCTCCAGACAGCGCTGCGTGGCGCGCAGGTACACCTCCGTCTTGCCCGACGCCGTGACGCCGTCGAGCAGGAACGACGTCGCGCCCCCTCCCCCGACGAGCGCCGTCCCGATGCGCTCCACCGCCCGCTGCTGGGCCGCGTTGAGCTCCGGCGGGACGTCCCGCTCCGCGCGCTCCGCGAAGAACGGATCGACGTCCTCCGAGCGCCGCTCGATCCGCACGATCCCCCGCTCCGCCAGCTTCTTCACGGCGGCGCGTGCGTTGCCGAAGCTCTTCGCCAGCTCGCTCACCCGGGTGTCCCCCTGCGCGCGCAGGTGCTCGACGATGTCCCGCGCCTGCCCCCGCAGCTCGGCGCCGCTCGCGGCCTCCGGCTCCAGGCACACCACCTGCGTCAACCTGCCCACCGCCTCGAGCTTCTTGCCGGCGGCGTCCTCGATGCGCTGCGCGAGGGATCGCTCGAGGGCGGGGAGCGCCAGCCGCAGCACCTCGCCGACGGGCGCGAGGTAATACCGCGCGAGCTCGAGCAAGAAGTCGAGGAGCTCCTCCTCGAGCACGGGCTCGTCCCCCACCGGCGCGAGGATCGGCTTCAGTTTGTCGAGGGGCACCCCCGCTGGTGGCTCCGTGCCGAGCCCCACGATGACCCCCAGCACCTTCCGTCGCCCGAACTCGACCAGCACACGCCAGCCGCGATGGAGCGGGAGCGCCTCGGGGAGGACGTACGTGAACGTCTGCCCCAGAGGCACCGGCAAGGCCACTCGGGCGTACCGCGTCGCCGCCGTGGACTCGGGGAAGAGCTCGCGGAGCCCGCGCATGGGCGGCGACATAGCGCCCCGCGCCAAGGCTGACCAGTTGATCAGCGACGCCCCGGCGCCGGGGCGCCCTGCTGCGCCCGAGCCCGCCGGAGCCGCGCCTGCTCCCGCTCGACCAGATCGGGGCACGCTTGCGCGATCCACTCCGCGGCGGCGGCGACGTCCGTGACCGCGGCGGCGCCCCACGCCCTCTGCCAGGCGGCGCGCATCTCCGAGGCGGAGCGGTAGCGCTCCTGGGGATCCGGCGCGAGGGCCCTGCGCAGCACCGCCCCCGCGGGCCCCCGCGCGTCCACGAGCTCACCCCGCGCCGCCCCCTCGAGCCCGACGGAGCGCCCCTCGGACACCCCAGCAGACCCGGCAGACGCACCCCAGAGCTCCGCCAGACACGCCGCGAGCTGATGGAGATCCGCGCGGGCGTCGGGCGGCACCCCGCGCGCCACCTCCGGTGGCAGGTAGCGCGGCGTACCCTGGCCGATCTCATCATCCTCCAACATCCCGTGCCAGGCGAACCCGTGCGCCAACCCGAAATCCGTCAAGCGCACGCGCCCATCGAGCCCGACGAGCACGTTCGAGGGCGTCACGTCCCGATGCACCAGATCCGCCGCGCGGCCCGGAGACAGCTCGCACCCGTGCACTCGAACCAGCGCCGCCAGGAGCGCGTCCCCCATCACCGCGATGACCACGTCCGGGACCGGTGCGCCCTCCCGCGCGACCCGCCCCTTCAGCTCGGCGAGGGTGAACCCCACGACGTACTCCCGCGCGACGAACGCCCCCGCCTCGGCCTGCCCCCAGCCGACGACGCGCGCGATCGACGGGTGCGCGCAGGCCGCCTGGAGCTCTCCTTCCCGCAGCAACGCCGCGCGCTGTTCCATCACGTCGGCGAAGGGCTGCAGGGTCTTCAAGGAGAGCAGCGCGCCGTCGCTCCGGCCCACGGCCAGCCAGCTCCGCGCCTGGCGGCCCTCGTGCAGGATCTCCACCCTCCGATAGGGCCCCCAGTCCCCCTGCTCCGCGTCCCGACTTCGACCTGCCACACCTTCTCCGGACCCGCGCGTCTCGCCATGAACCCCATCGCCCGCGGATGGGGCGCCCTGCCGCAGCCGTCCCCCCGTGAGACTGACACTCACCTTTCGGAAGGGGAAGCTCCACGCTGCGTCCCGCCGCGCGTCCGCTCCCGCGGGGCGTCCCCCGGCGGCCATCCACGTCGTCCCAGCCGTACGCAAACGAGCACCCCCCTATGCGCGCCCCCCCGCGGTCCGTTCCTTGGCGGCGAGTCCGCCCCGAAGGCCCCCTCCGCGGGCCCCCTCCGAGACGGAGTCGCGGCGCTCCCGGAGCACTCTTCTCGACGCCTACGGTCTCGATGCCTACGGATTCCATCCCCACTCCCCTGGAGAGCCAGCGACACCGCTGCGCGCGCGCCCGCGTGGGCTCGACGCTCTCGGAGAAGTGGCGGCTGGACGAGCTCCTGGGCGTCGGCGGAATGGCCGCCGTGTACGGGGCGACCCACCGCAACGGCCGGCGCGCGGCCCTCAAGATCCTCCACCCGACCCTCTCGGAGGTCCAGGAGCTCCGCGATCGGTTCTTCGACGAAGCCTACGCCGCCAACCTCGTCAACCACCCGGGCACCGTCGCCGTGCTCGACGACGGCGTGTGCCCCGACGGATCGCTGTACCTCGTCATGGAGCTGCTCGAGGGCGAGAACCTCGACGCCCGCCTGACGCGGGCCGATCGCGGGCTGCCGCCCGCGGAGGTGCTCGCGCTGACGAGGCCGCTCCTCGAGGTGCTCGCCGCCGCCCACGAGCGCGGCATCCTGCACCGCGACGTCAAACCCGAGAACGTGTTCCTGACCACGTCCGGGGAGGTGAAGCTCCTCGACTTCGGCGTCGCGCGCATGAGCGACTCGCTCCGCACGTCGCGGACGCGCGCCGGGCTGACCCTGGGCACGCCCTCCTTCATGCCCCCGGAGCAGGCGCGCGGTCGCTGCGCCGAGCTCGACGTGCGCGCCGACGTGTGGGCGGTGGGCGCCACCATGTTCACCCTGCTGACGGGGCGCTTCGTCCATGAAGCGGAGACCCAGAACGAGGCCCTGCTCGCCGCCATGAGCCACCCGGCGCCGCCGTTGCGGAGCGTCGCGCCCCACGTCCCCGAGCGCGTCGCCGCCGTGGTCGATCGCGCCCTCGCCTTCGCGCGGGAGGAGCGCTTCCGTGACGCGCGCCGCATGCTGCGAGCGGTGCGAGCCGCGGAGCGCACCCTCGCCAAGCTCGAGGGAGGTTTGCCGCCGCGTCCTCGCGCGGGCGAGCCCATCGCGCCGCCGCGCTTCGCGCCCATCGAGGAGCCCTCGTCGGAGATCCATCGCCGCGTCACCCTCGCCGAGGGCGGCGCCGCTCCCCCGCCCCGCCGCGCCCCGGACGGGACCGCCGGCAGCCCCAAGGCCTGGGGGCGATGGTCGACCGCCCCGCGGCGGAGCGCGGCGGCGGGAGCTCTCGGCGTCCTGGCCGTGTCCCTGGTCGGCGCGGGCTCCGTCCCGTCCGTGGCGGGGCTCTCCGCGGCGCTGCTGGAGCCGTCGCACGGCGCCGCGTCGCCGGCGCAGGGCGCCCCCGCCGACGTCGGCGCCCCCGTCCGCACCAGCACGACACACGTCGAGCCGACGCGCAACGGCGCCGCGTCGCCGGGCGACAGCGGGGCGCCCACCCCATCGACGCTCGACGGCGCGGCACCCACGACTCCGTCGACGCGCGGTCACGCGGCGGCACGACCGACGCGCAGCGAAACACGCGCGCCGGCCGGCGGCGCTCCAGCCCGCTTCGACTGCGCTCCAGTGGCCGCCCGGGGCGAGGCCGCGCAAGCGACGCGCTCTGCTCGAGCGAGTGGCCCCCCACCCAAGCGCCGCGCGAGCGCTCACCCCACGCCCCGCTCCCCGCGCGCCACGTCGCTGCCGCGCCGCGATCCCCTGGCCCGCCGCAAGTGACGCGCAGGGACGCGCGCCCATCTCCTTTCACCCCTGGAGACGAGGCGCCGCCGCGCGCCGCAGCCGATCCACGATGGCCCGCCCCACGCCGACCTCCGCGGGAGGCACCACCAGCAGCACGTCGACACCGCGTCGATCCACCTCCCGCAAGCGGGCGTAGAGCTCCCGCGCGACGCCCTCGAGATCCCTGGAGAGCTCGAAGCGCTCCACCTCCGACGGCAGCCCCTCCGGGATCTCCGAGGCGAGCACCCCCACCCGCGCGCCGGACGCCACCAGCTCCTCGGCGCGCGCCGCGATCTCCGCACCGGTGAGCAGCGAGACGCTCGCGCGCGGGGCGTAGTGGGACGCCAGGAGCCCAGGGGCGCGCACCTCGCTCGTCCCGCCCGCGCGGATCGGCGCACCGAGGACGCCCTCGAGCATCTCCTGCGTGATCGCCCCGGGGCGCAGGATGACCGGGGTCGTCCCCGAGCAGTCGACGATGGTCGACTCCAACCCGACCTCGCAGCTGCCGCCCTCGAGGATCAGCTCCACTCGATCGCCGAGCTCGCTCGACACGTGCTCGGCGTGCGTCGGGCTCACTCGACCAAAGCGGTTGGCGCTCGGCGCCGCCACCCCGTCTCCCACCTTCTCGAGCAGCGCGCGGGCCACCGGGTGCCGCGGGATCCGCAGCCCGATCGTCTCCTGGCCTCCGGTCACCTCGTCGGGCACCCCGGGCGCCCGACGCAAGATGAGCGTCAGCGGGCCGGGCCAGAACGCCTCCGCCAGCTGGTGCGCCGCGTCGGGCACGGCCACGGCCCAGGACACCACCTCGCTCGCGCGGGCGAGGTGCACGATCAGCGGGTGGTCCGCGGGGCGCCCCTTCGCGGCGAAGATCTTCGCGACAGCGCGGGGATCACGCGCGCGCGCCCCCAGCCCGTAGACCGTCTCCGTCGGGAAGGCGACGAGCCCGCCTCGCCGCAGCACCTCCGCGGCTTCGTCGAGGTTCGCGGTCAGACGACCCGAGGTCGCGCGCGGTCCAGGCTCGTGGGGGCTCATGGGAGATCGAGGCGCAGCCCCGTGTCGCGGCCGGCGCCGCGCGGAGGTTGCCACGGGGTCGCACGCATCGCCACGCCGGGAGCAGCGCCGTCGCGAGGGGCGCGCCCCGACGCGCGGCCCCGGAGCTCTCCGGAGCCCTGCTGGACGCCCCCCCGAGGCGGGCCTAGCTTTCCTTCCCCCGATGGCAACCAACTCCGAAGCACCCGTGCGCCCCGCCTACACCGAAGGCCCGCGGGGCGAGCTCCAGCTCGTCCAGCGCCCGAGCGATCCCATCGACATGCGCCTGGTCCTGCCCCCGGGGGGCCAGGTGAGCTACCGGCACGCCTTCGCCGTCTACCTCGGCGTCCCCGGCTGCTCTCTGATCGACCACCCCGCCTTGCCCGCGGGGGAAGCGGGCTGCAGGTTGGTCACCGTCCGCTACATCGTGGCCAACGGGCAGGCGTGGCTCGACCACTTCGCCTGGCAGGGCCCACTGCGCGCGGCGCTCACCCCGCACCTCACCGAGCAGGGGCTGAGCGGGGCGGCGCTGGAGCAGCGCCTCGAAGAAGCCCTCGAGCGCGTCCGGACCCTGGTCGCCGACATCGCCGAGCTGCGCCGGGCCGCCGCGGCGGAGCCCGCCCCCGACGACGCCTGGCTCGCGGCGCTCCTCGATCCGAGCACGCCGACCTGCGCCACCCTGTGTGGTGACCCCCGCGAGCCCGAGGCCCTGCGGATCCTCGCCCTGCTCCACGAGCACCCGGAGCTCCGGGCCCGTGGACGCGAGCTCCTCCGGCAGCGCGCGAACGCCCTCTACGACGCAGCTCCTCGCCAGCTCGATCTCCTCTACCTCGCCTTGTCCGAGCTGGGGCGTTACCCCGCCACGACGGTGAGCGCGGGCGAGCTCCGCTACGTGCTCGTCGCCGACAAGGGCGAGATGGGTGTGCGCGCCGTGCGCGAGGCAGCGGCCCTCGGCAAGGTGCCCGTCGCCCTCTACAGCCTGCAAGACGACGCGGACTCCTTGCAGCTCCGGCTGGCGGAGGCGTCCGGTGGGTTCGGGATCGGGCTCGAGGGGGCCTTCCGCGAGAGCTACGCGAACTACGCCCAGATGAGCGAGCGGATCCACGCCACGTTCCAGGAGCGCTTCGGCGACGACTGGGAGGCGGAGCTCCGCCGCGCCGCGCTCTACCCGGGCTACGGCCCCCTCGCGGAGAACGCCGCCGCCATCCGGCACTTTCGCCGTCACGGCATCGTGTTCATCGGCCCGCCCCAGGACGTGGTCGAGAACATCGGAGACAAGCGCAACTTCCGCCGCCTGGCCCAGAGCCTCGACCCCAAGGCGGTCACTCCGGGCATCGTGATCGACTCCAACGACGCCGCCGAGATCACGCGCCTCGTGGAGGAGGGGCTCGCCCGGGGCGATTTCGCGTTGCCCGGACGGATCAAGGCCGCCAACGGCGGCGGAGGCCGCGGCCAGGCCCTGGTCGGCAAACCCGAGGAGCTCTCCGGCGCCATCGCGAAGGTGCTCGGTGAGATCCAGACCTACGGCTGGGATCCGGGCGTGATGTTCGAGCAGAACATCTTCGAGACCATCCACCTCGAGGTGCAGGTGCTCCGGGATCGCTACGGCAACACGCGCCACTTCGGCATGCGTGACTGCTCCGAACAGCGCGCGAGCCAGAAGATCCAGGAGGAGGCGCCCCCGGCGCTCCTCGTGGCGCGCCCGGAGCTCCGCGCGCGGATCGAGCGCACCGCCGTCGAGATCATCGACTCCGTCGGCTACGTGGGCGCCGCCACCGTGGAGCTCATGTACAAGGACGAGAGCTTCTATTTCCTCGAGACGAACACGCGCATCCAGGTCGAGCACCCCGTGACGGAGGAGGCCCACTGCATCCAGCGCGGCGAGGGCCCCGACGGAGCCACGCCCCTCAACCTGGTGCAGCTCCAGATGCGCATCGCCGAGGGGGCCCCCCTGGACTTCACCCAGGACCAGATCGTGCCCACCCACGTCGCGCGGGAGTTCCGGATCAACGCCGAATCCTGGAATCCCCAGCTGAAAGACTCTCGGGACGGGCAGCGGGGCCTGTTCTTGCCCAACGGCGGCATCTTCGACGAGCTGTACGTGCCCACGAGCGAAGACGTGTTGGCCGCGCTGGACACGAGCGACCTCGGTCCCGAGGAGCGCATCGAGGAGCTGAAGATCCGCTTCGACACCGGGTTCGAGGTCGGCGACACCCTCGTGAACAAGGATCCCACCTTCGGGAAGCTGATCGTGGCCGTGCGCGCCCCCTCGTCGCGCCGCCCCTACGAGCTCCTCCGGCGCGCCAGCCTCGCCGTCCTGGAGCGTATGCGCATCGAGGGGCGCCAGGTGCTGCCCACGGGCAAGGTGCTCGAGGACTCGCCCTTCCGCACGAACATCGCGGATCACCGGCGGATCCTGGTGGAGCAGGTGCTCGTGAGGCATTCTGGAGGAGACGAGACGGGGCGCCACGTGAACTGGGTGCTCGCCGCCTTCCGGGCTCCACGCGCCGAGGATCAGCCGAGCTGAGCTCCCGCGCCCCACGGTCGTCGCCATCTCGTCTCCGAATCCTAGCGAGCTCTCATGCGCACTCTTCTCCTGCTGTTGCTGATCCTCACGATCGTTTTCTGGTGGTGGGGCTTGAAGCGCAGCAATCAGCTCTTCGTCGTGAAGATCCGGGAGGGACGCGTCGCGTTCTCCCGAGGTCGCATCCCGGCCGAGCTGCTGGCGGACATCGCGGACATCGTGGCGCGCGCGGGTGTCACCCGGGCGGAGATCCGCGGGGTGGTGAGCGACGGCGCGCCGCGCCTGCTGTTCCAGGGCGAGATGAGCCCAGGGGTACAGCAACAGCTCCGCAACGTGGTGGGCACGTTCTCCACCACGCAGATCCGTCAGGGCAAACAGCGCTGAACGAGACGCACTGGACCTTCACGAGCGACGACGAGCCCTGGCTCGCCCCGAGCTTGCCCCGTGACTCCAAAACCCTAGTCTCCATTCGCCGTCCGAGACCGCTCGTCGTCCGGCCCCCGCGCGCGGGGGCTGAATGGCTCTTTCATCTTTCCTCCCGTCGGCGTCCGAAGTTAGGGTGCCGCCACGACCGGGGAGAGTGGAGGGACGGAACGGATGAGCTCGCTGGTGACCTACGTGGTGCAGGTGTCATCGACCCTGCTGGTCTTCGGTGTCATCGCCGCCGCGCTCATCCACTTCGGGCGCCGATCGGGTCGGCGCCCTGCGGGCCCCCTGGAGCTGCTGGACCGCCTGCACCTCGGGGGCCGACGGGTGGTCTATCTGGTGCGCGCAGGGGAGCGCGTGCTCGTCGTAGGAGGGAGCGAAGGAGGGCTCACGCGGCTGGGTGAACTCGACGCCAGCGCGCTGCCCCGCACCACGCCGCGGCGGTCCCTGGGCGCACGCCGAGAGCCCGCATCACGGGAGCCTGCGTCACGAGAGCCCGCATCACGGGAGCCTGCGTCACGAGAGCCCACCGGCGCACTCCGCGAGCCCGGTGGCGCGCTCCAAAGGTCCAGGGGCGCCGGCGAGGTGCCCAGCGCCAGCCAGGAGCCCCAGGGCGCCAGCCCCGCGACAGGGCCCGGGCCTGGGAGCTGGCCACGGAGCGGGGCCGCAGGAGGAACTCCGAGTCGCTGAGGGGGCGCCGTGCAGAACACCGACCTCGTCCTCGTGCTGGCAGCCCTCGGGCTGGTGCCGCTGGTCTTCATGGGCCTGACCGCCTTCGTGAAGATCTCGACGGTGCTGTTCATCACCCGCAGCGCCATCGGCATGCCCGCCGTGCCCGCGAACCTGGTGGTGACGGTGCTGGCCGGCGCCTTGACCGTCGTCGCCATGATGCCCGTCGGGCAGCTCATCCACGGACGGCTGACCCCGCTGCTCGAGCAGGTCGAAGAGCGACCGCTGGGCGAGCTCGCCAGCGAGGCCCTGGACCGGCTGCGGGAGCCGCTGCGCGATTTCTATCGCGCCAACGCCGCCCCCGGAGAGATCGAGCGCTTCGCCCGGCTGCAGGAGGAGCAGTCCGCGCCCGGGACCGAGGTGGACCACGGCGCATTCACGGTGGTGATCCCCGCGTTCCTGGTCACGGAGCTGCTCGAGGCCTTCGCCCTCGGCTTCGCCATCTTCCTGCCGTTCCTGGTGATCGATCTGATCGTCGCCAACGTGCTCGTCGCCCTCGGTGTCCAGGCGATGAGCCCGACGCAGGTCGCCCTCCCCTTCAAGCTGCTGCTGTTCGTGGCCGTGGACGGCTGGGGCCTCCTGGCCCGCTCCCTCGCGAGCGGCTACGTCCCGGGCTGACGCTACGGCGGCGCCCCTTGCTTGGGTCGCCGCGGGATCGGCGAGGCGCGGCAGGTGCGGACAGGGGCGCTCCGAAGGCTCGGCCGCCGCTCGGCCCCTCACTCACTCGGGAGCCGAGCGGCGGAGGGCACGGCACAGCTGGGAACCGCCGTAGGCCGCCGCCGTCCATGCGCCTTCGACGGGCTCAGAACCGCACCACGTGGTCGACGCTCATCGCGAGCTGCTCGGCGTCGGAGCCCGTGGTCACCGCACGCACCCGCTCGAGCACCTGGCGCCCCGTCGCCGCGTCCTCCGCGGTGACGTCCACGAGGTACCCGTTCTGGGCGGCGGACACGCTGACCCGCACCCCGGGGATCGCAAGCGGATCGCTGCTCTGCTGGCTCGAGGCGGCGTGCTGGGCCACCTGGCAGCTGGCGGCGCGGTGCACGTACTCCTGCGTCACACCTTCCCGGGCGGGCACGAACACGCGCGCGCCGGTGGTTTGCTGTCGGGGCGCCCTGCCGATGGGACGCTGCTCCTTGCGCGCCTCGACGAAGGACACGCCCTCCCAGGCGAACAGGCTCACGTCCCGGGCCTCGGTGGGCAAGCCTGCGCAGGCCCGATCGGGATCTCCCGCGCGCGCGCTCTCGGCCTTCGGGGTGGCCGCCGAGCACCCGAGAGCGAGGAGGAGGGCGGGAACGGCGAGGGCGAGCTTGCTAGTATACATCGAAGTCTCCATGGTTGGGTTGAGGTGGCTCCTTGTCACCTCGGCAACGTGAGGCACCCATCCCGGGGAGTCGATGAGCACATTTGCCCATGCACGATCCGTCTCTTAGCCCATACTCGACCGGGCATGACCCCTATCATCCCAGTCGAACCATGAGCGACCTCCGGGTCGTCGTCATCGACGATCAGACGATCTTCCGAGAGATGCTCGCGGAGATCGTCGCCAGCCGCCCTGGTTATCGGGTCGTGGGGCAGTTCCACACGGGGCGGGAAGGCCTCGAGGACACCCTGGGCTTGCACCCGGATCTGGTGGTGCTCGACGTGATGTTGCCCGACATGAACGGCATCGACGTGCTGCGAGCCCTCGTGCGGCGACGCCCCTCTCTCAATGTGCTCATGATGACCGCCTACGAGAAACCGACGGTGGTCCAGGACGCGCTCCGGGCGGGTGCCAAGGGCATCGTGATGAAAGGGACCCCGCTGCGGGAGCTCAAGGAGGCGATCGATCGTGTCTCCCGGGGCGGGACGTTCTTCTGCCCCGCCTCCTCGGAGCTCCTGCGCCGCACGGTGGAGCGCCCGATCCAACAAGTGGAGCTCAGCCCCCGAGAGCGCGAGATCCTCCAGCTGGTGGCCTCCGGTCTCAGCACGAAGGAGATCGCCCGCAAGCTCTCCCTGAGCGCCAAGACCGTGGCGAACCACCGGCTCCACATCCGCAACAAGCTGGACCTCCACGACGTGGCCAGCGTCACACGCTACGCCATCGATCGCGGGCTCATCGAGCCCAAGGTATGAGGCTCATCGAGGAGCCCTCCGATGCCCCCTCCCAAGCGGGAAGCAGCCCGCTCCCCCCTCCCCTCTTCAGGACCCACGCAGGACGCGGGTGAGGGAACGCTCCCCGCTCGGGGCGCTCCGGACGAAGGCGGAGAGAGGGCACGGCGAGAGCTCACGGGCGGCTCGAACGAGGTGTTTCGTGCCGTCGCCGACTACACCTACGACTGGGAGAGCTGGATCGACGCCACCGGGCAGCTCGTCTGGGTGAACCCCGCCGTCGAACGCATGACCGGCTTCGGGGTGTCGGAGTGCTTCCGGATGAAGGATTACCCGCTGCCGCTCGTGCACCCGGAGGACCGGGAGGCGATCGGGGCGCTGTTGCGAGCGGCGGCCGCGGGCGGCTCCGGCAACGACTTCGAGTTCCGCGTCGTCACCAGGCAGGGCGAGACCCGCTGGCTGGCGGTGTCCTGGCAGGGCCTCCAGCAAGGGGACGGAGTGCCGTTGGGGTACCGCACCAGCGTGCGCGACATCCACGAGCGCAAGCTCGCGGAGCGACGCCTGCAGGAGGCCATGCGCTGGGCCGAGCAGGCCGCCGCCGCGCGACAGGACTTCCTCGCCACCATGAGCCATGAGCTCAGGACGCCCCTGCAGTGCATCGTCGGCTACGCCCAGCTCCTCGAGGGAGAGCTCGGGGACGCACGACAACGTCACTTCGCCGAGATCGTCCGCACGGAGGGAGAGGCGCTGCTGCGCATCATCGGCGGCGTGCTCGAGTTCTCGTCGCTCCAGGCCGCCGAGTCCCCCCTCGAGGAGCGCACGTTCCAGCTCGCGGAGATCGTCGAGAGCTGCGTGCGCGCCGCCCGCCCCCTGGCGGACGCGAAGGGGCTGTCCCTGGTGACGAAGATCCGCCGTCGCGGGCTACCCCGCTACGTGATCGCCGACGATCTCCGCATCCGTCAGGTGCTCACGAACCTGGTGGGCAACGCCATCAAGTTCACCGAGCGGGGGCGCGTCGTCGTCACCCTCGAACCAGGTCACCCCGCGAGCGATCCACTGGGTGACGACACGGCGACCACGGCGACGACGGCAGAGCGGCCCCGCCGCAGGGTGCGCCTCACCGTGGCGGACACCGGCCCTGGCATCACGCCCGCGGTCCAGGCGCGGCTCTTCTCACCATTTTATCAAGCAGACGAGAGCACCGCACGGAAACACGGGGGCACGGGGCTCGGGTTGGCCATCTCCAAGCGCCTCTGCGATCTCCTCGGCGGCGAGCTGTGGGTGGAGACGGAGCCAGGTCGGGGCTCCACCTTCTCCGTGGAGCTGCCGGTCCAGGTGGCCGAAGCTCACGACATCGGGCGCCCTCCCGCGGCCCCGCTCGCCGACGCGGAGCCGGACCTCACGCCGCCCCGGGCCGACCGCGGCTTCGCCGAGCGTCACCCCCTCTCGCTCCTCGTCGTGGACGACAGCCCCGCCGTGCTGGAGCTCACGACGGAGTTCTTGAAGCTGCTCGGCTACGCCGCGGACACCGCCGCCACGGCTCACGAGGCCGTCACCGCCGCGGCCCGCCGTCCTTACGATCTCATCCTCATGGACCTGCACATGCCGGATCTCGACGGCATGACCGCGGCCCGCCTCATCCGCGCCCAGGGGGCCGAGCGCTCCACGCGGCCCGCGATCGTCGCCCTCACCGCCGACCCCTTCGCGCGGGCTCGGGCGCTGTCGAGCGAGGGTGGCATGGACGCCTTCCTCACCAAGCCTCTGGCCTTCGTCGACCTGAAGGCGTTGCTCACCCGGGTGGCCCAGGGGGAGGCGCTCACGGACCCCCTCCGCCCCCCCCGAGAGGGCCCCCGAGAGGCCCGACCAGGCCCGACGACGACGCGCCCCCGCACCCGACGAGGACGCCCCGCACTTCGCGAAGCGGAGCTCGACGCCCGCGTCCTCGACGACCTGCGAGAGACCCGGAGCGGCGACGGCCGAACGCTCCTCGACCGCATGGGCGCCCGGGTCCTCGAGGACGGAGCCCCCCTCCTCGCCGAGTTGGAATCCATCGTCGCTGCATGGATCCCCGGAGAGCGGAACCCGACGAAGCCGCCTCGGGAGGGGACCGCCGAGGCCTCCCAAGCGCTGCGCCATGTGGCCCATCGGCTCAAGGGCAACGCCTTGCTCGTGGGCGCCACCGAGCTGGCCCGCCAGTGTCAGAAGCTCGAAGACCTCGCCGCGACGGGTCGGATCGGCCGGCGTCAGGTCCGCGCCGTCGTCGAGGAGCACCGGGCCCTGGAGCGCACCCTGCGCCGGATCCTCGGCGCTCCCTGAGAAAAAAACTCCCCTCCCTGAGGAGGCCCGGAATAAATGCCCCCCCAGGCGGTTGGCCACCGCGACGGGCTGGGTGTTCCCCTGGTGACCGCGCGCGCAGTCGCCCCCCTCCCTCATCAATCCATGCAATTGACAGTGATCGACTCGTCGTTAGGATGCCGCGGCCGCGTCCCCCCCAGTGGAGGGACGATACGCCGATGGGAGAGGTACGCGGCGCAGGGAGCCAGTGACCCCTTCGTTGGGTCTCCGCGTCTCCCGGGGCACCCCCACCAGGGAAGTGGCCTTTTCAGAAGCGGGGTTCCGCGCTGCGGACACCTCGGCTCCTCGGATCACGGTTTCGTCGGCGGAGGCCCCTCGGGTCCCGCCTCTCTCGAACAGGAACGGCCCAGCACCCAATTGGAGGTCGGATGTCTACCGACGTCATGATTCAAGCCAGCGACCTGTCGAAGCGTTTCGGACACGTGCGAGCGCTCGACAAGGTCAGCTTCCAAGTGAAAAAAGGCGAGGTCGTCGGATTTCTCGGCCCCAACGGGGCGGGCAAGTCCACGGCCATGCGGATCCTGACGTGCTTCCTGTCGCCCAGCGCGGGCTCGGCGACGGTGCACGGCTACGACGTATTCGACGATCCGCTCGCCGTGCGGCGCTCCATCGGCTACCTGCCCCAGCGCGCGCCCCTCTACACGGACATGTCCGTCATCGACTATCTCCGCTTCACCTCGGAGATCCGCGGACTGTCCCCCGCGACGTTCAAGAAGCGCCTCGGCACCGTGATCGAGGTGTGCGGACTGGCCCAGGTGATGACGAAGGACATCGGCACCTTGTCCCACGGCTACCGCCAGCGCGTGGGCCTGGGGCAGGCGCTCATTCACGACCCGCCGATCCTCATCCTCGACGAACCGACGGCGGATCTCGATCCCAACGAGAAGGCGGAGGTCATCCGCTACATCCAGGAGATCGGCCGCGACCGGACGGTGCTGCTGTCCACGCACAACCTCTCGGAGGTGGAGCAGGCCTGCGCCCGCGCGATCATCATCAGCAAGGGCAAGATCGTCGCCGACGGGCAGCTCGAGGAGATCCGCGCCAAGTCGGGCGGCATCCGCTACGTCGTCGCCGTCGACGGGCAGGGCGCCGAGGGCGACCAGGCGGCGCCGGGCTACTCGGATCTCGAGGAAGCGTTCGGGAAGCTGCCGGGCGTGAAGCACGTCCGTGAGCTCCGCACGGAGGAGAACGCCCGCCGCGTGGAGATCGCCGGGCCCCCCGACGCGGATCTGCGGGCGGAGATTTTCCGCCTCATGGTGGCGCGGGGTTGGACCCTGCTCGAGCTGCGCCGCGACGCGCAGAGCCTCGACGCCGTGTTCCGGGATCTCACGAAGGCCGACGAGGCCCTGGATCGTGGCCGAGAGTGGGACGAGGCCGTTGCCGCGGGTCCCGCCGACGAGGACGACGACGACGACGACGATAGCGAGGACGACGACACGGACGCGGCGAGCGCCGCCGAGCCCGTCGCCGAAGCCGCGGAGAAGAGGTGACCATGACGCCTACCTTGACGATCGCGAAGCGCGAGTTTCGCTCCTACTTCGATTCCCCCCTGGCCTACGTGGTCATCTGCCTGAGCTTCTTCGGCTTGGGGCTGTTCTTCTTCATGTATCGCGGCGGGTTCTGGCAGCTGGACCGCGCCACGATGCAGCCGCTGTTCGAGTTCGTGCCCGCCGGGCTGGCGATGCTGGTCATCCCCGTCGTGACGATGCGGCTCATGGCGGAAGAGAAGCGCAGCGGCACCCTCGAGATGCTCATCACCTTGCCGGTGAAGGACAGCGACGTCGTGCTCGGCAAGTTCATCGGAGCTTTCGGCCTGGTGCTGACCATCGTGACCGCGACGCTCCTGTACCCGGTGCTCATGTTCAAGGCGCCCTGGAACCTGGGTCCGCTCGACATGGGGCCCGTGTGGAGCGGTTACCTCGGCCTGGTGCTCTACGCCGCCGCTGCGGTGTCCGTGGGACTCTTGATCAGCTCACTCACGGACAGTCAGGCCGTCGCCTTCTTCGTGACCTTCTTCGTGCTGGGTGCGTTCTGGTTCTCCGGGAACGTCGCCGACCACCTCTCCGGCGCCAGCGCCAACGTGCTGCACTACGTGAGCTTCCAGTCACGAATGAGCGGCTTCATGCGCGGGCTCATCGACTCCCGCGACGTCGTGTTCTTCCTGTCCATCACGATCCTGGCGCTCGTGGTGGCTTTCCGGGCGCTCGAGCGCCGCAAGTGGGCGTGACCGATGGCTAACCAGGACCGCAGGCGCAAAGTCGCCACCCAAACCGGGCTCTACCTCGTCGTCATCACGGCGATCGTAGTGGTCGCCAACATGCTGAGCGCGGGCGCGTACGTCCGCTCCGATCGGACCAAGACTCAGCGCTACACCCTCAGCGAAGGCTCCGGCCGGCTCGTGCGCACCCTGAACGAGCCCGTCCACGTCGAAGCCTACGTGAAGACGGGCCTCGCTCAGCTCGACGCCTTCGTCCGCGATCTCACCGATCTGCTGAAGGAGTACGAGCGCGTCGGCGACGGGAAGTTCCAGTACACGATCATCGAGCCGGACACGGACGAGCTCCGTGAGCGGGCGCGCGAGGCGGGCCTCCAGGAGCAGCCCTTCGGCGAAGCCAGCGCGACCGGCGCCGACCAGGCCTCCGTGACGCAGGGCTTCATGGGCTTGGTGTTCAAGTACGGCAGCGAGAAGGGCGTGATCCCTGCCCTGCATCCCGCCCGCGGCGAGGGGCTCGAGTTCTGGATCACGAACAAGATCCGCGAGATCCGCGACAAGAACGACGACATCAAGCACCGCATCGGCGTCGTCACGGGCAAGGACGAGCTCAAGCTCGACGACACCAACCTGGTGGCGCGGCAGGGCGGCGGCGGTGCGCCCAGCCTCAAGCAGATCATCCAGCAGGCGTTCCCCTTCTACACCATCGAAGAGGTGGACCTGAAGGAAGGCAACGAGCCCATCGACTCGGGCTTCGTCGGCCTCATCATCACCCAGCCGCGCAAGGCCTACACGGAGAAGGAGCTGCGCCGCGTCGACGAGTTCCTCATGCTCGGCGGCAAGTCCCTGGCGGTGTTCGCTTCCGCCGTGACGATGAAGCCGAACGATCCCTCCATGAAGGCGGAGCTCGACCTGCACGGCCTCGATCAGCTGCTCACCGGCTACGGCATCGAGATGAAGAAGGACGCCCTCTTCGATCACGGCGCCCAGTTCCGTCTCCCCGTGCTGACCCAGATGGGCGGCATGGGTTGGATCCGCCACCCCGGCATCGCCCACGTCGTGAACGACTCGCGGTTCGAGGAAGACGAGAAGCTCCTGGACACGAGCTTCCCCGGCTTCTTCCGGATGGACGAGATGATGGTGCCCTTCCCCTCGAGCCTCGTGCTCCATCGGGACAAGCAGCCCGAGGACGTGGAGCTCAAGGTCACCGCGCGCACGACGCCCGGCACCACCTCCACGACGGACGGCCCGGTCGACATGAGCCTGCGTGAGCAGTGGGAGACGAGGCCGCCCTTCGAGCAGCGCATCATCGGCGCGGTCGCCGAAGGCAAGCTGAAGAGCGCCTTCGCCGGAAAGCCCGACGAGTCGATCAAGCCCGCCGACAGGGCGCCCGAGCCCTCGCGAGTCTTCGTGCTCGCCTCGAGCCAGTTCCTGACCAACCCGTTCGCCTACGCGGGCAACGGCCCCGAGCTGGGCGGACAGTTCCAGATGATGGGCGGGATCGGTGGCGACCAGCAGCTCCAGATGATGGCGGGGCCCTACGCGCAGAAGTACCTCACCGCGACGATCCTCTCCCTGAAGAACACCCTGGACTGGATGAGCGGGGACACCGATCTGATCGCGGCGAGCGCCAAGATCCTCGGCGAGCCCAACCTGACCTACTCGAGCATCCGCAAGCCCGAGTTCAAGGCCGAGGACAGCGAAGAGGAGATGCGCCGCAAGGACGAGGAGTACCGCAAGAAGCGCAAGGAGCTGCAGCAGCAGGTCCAGTGGTCCCTCACCCTCGGGGTGCCCGTGCTCTTCGCGGGCTTCGGGGTGGTCCGCTGGCGTTCACGGGAATCCAAGCGCAACAGCAAGGTCGTTTGAGGGAGGTTTGCCATGGCAATGACCGCAGACAAGAAGCTCTACCTCTCGCTCGCCGTGCTCGCGGTGCTGGGCGGCGCGCTGTACTACCAGAACCAGAGCGCCGCCGCGGATCGCAAGGCGCACTCCTACGAGGGCATGACGAACCTGCCCTCCCTCAGCATCACCGAGGAGGACACCAAGGCGCTGACGCGCATCGTGATCGAGCAGCCCGCCAAGGAAGCCAAGGACGGCGAAGAGGCCAAGGCGACCAAGCACGTCCTCGTGAAGGAGGGCGACGAGTGGCGCCTGGAGGAGCCGCTGAAGGCGCGGGGCAACCAGGCCAACGTGGAGAGCCTGCTCAAGAACCTCGCGGGCATGAAGGTGAAGGAGCGGCTCTCGAGCGGCGCCGACGCTCAGGCGGCCTTCGCTCAGTACGACCTCACGGACGACAAGGCCGTGCACGCCACCTTCTTCGCCGGCGATGAGAAGAAGTACGAATTCTGGTTCGGCAAGGGCGGCGGGCGCGGGCAGACCGCGCGCTGGGACGGCGCCGACGGCGTGTTCGTCGTCGACGGCTACTCGAGCTTCCTCTACACCCGCGACACGAAGGGCTGGCGCGACCTGTCGATCTTCAAGTTCGAGCAGGACGACGTCGTCGCCGTGACCATCGAGAACGAGCACGGCTCGTACCAGTTCGACAAGGACGGGGACGAGTGGTCGGCGAAGTTCAAGAAGGCCAAGGCGCCCGTGGCGGCCAAGCTCAAGGACTTCGAGCAGAGCAAGATCGATGACATGCTCCGCGCCTACAAGTCCCTCAACGCGAGCGGCTTCGGCGACGACAAGAAGCCCGCCGAGGTAGGTCTCGACGAGCCCCTGGCCACGGTGCTGATCCGCCTCGACGACGGCGCGCAGCGCAAGCTGATCTTCGGCTCCAACGCAGAGGGCTCGAGCCGCTGGGCGCAGGTCCCGGAGAAGGAGCAGATCTACACGGTCAGCTCCTGGGCCGCAGACTGGGCCTTCGCGGAGGAGTCCAAGTTCCAGAAGGCGAAGGACGCGGACGACGATCCGCATCCCTGACCGACCGAGCTCGTCCGGAGCTCCCCGACGACGCCCCACGCCGTCCCCCCGTGACGGCTGGGGCGTCGCTCTTTCCGGCGCGGCGGCTCCGGCGCCACCGAACCAGCTCCCGAGGACCAACCCCGACGACGCCGAAGCCGCCCTACGTCCTCCGGCTCGCGCGCTACGTGCACACGCGGCCCGGGGCGAGCCGATGACTTCCCCCGCTGCTTCCCCCGCTCCGGCCGCGCCACGCTCGGGACCGGAACTCCGTCAGACGGAGTTCCTTCAGACGCGATGCGTACCGCGCCCCGCTGCCGCGGCTCGCTCCGCTCGAACCGCCGGTGAGCGCGCCTCCCGGATCGCGCGACCGCGCAGCTGGTTGTCGGGCTTCACCCGGGCGCCACCGCCCCGGCGGGTCGACTTGCGGGACGGCTCCGTCTGCGAGTCCTCGAGGGCGTAGGTGGCCTTGATGTCTGGCCCCTTGGTGTTCCGGGTCGCGGTCGCGCCCTCACCCACCTTTCGATCCGAAGCGCTGACTCCCGGCGCCGCGGTGTTCACGGGGAACTTCCGATCGACCTTCTCGGGGCGACGCGCCGCGGCGGCCACGTTGGCCTTGCTGGTCCCCACGCGACGTCCCACCAGGCTCCCCGCGGGAGACGGGGGAGCAGCTGCTGCCCTCGCGCTCGTCTTCCTAAGGGATGCCGCGGCCTTGCGGGTGACCTTCGGAGTGCGGGTGCCCGAGCTCTCGAGGGCCTTGCGCACCACCCGGACGCTCCGATCCGCCGCCTTGTTGAAGGCCAGCGGGACGGTCTCCGCCACCTCCGTGACGACGAGACTCGGGAGCCCGCTGAGCACGACCTTGATGCGGCACTCGATGTCGACGCCGCCCTTCGGTCCGTTCACGTCCTCGAACCGCACCGTGACTCGCTCGATGTGCGGAGAGAACTTGCCCAACTTCTTGCCGAGGCGAACCCGGAAATAGCCGCGCTCCTCGGGCGCCAGCGCCAAGCCCGAGGTCCTCACGTTGAGCGGCGTCTGGCTGGTCTCCGTACGACCCGCCTGTCGCTTCTCCTCGCGCGGCAACGCCTCCGTCATCGGTGCCCTACGCGAAGGCCCCGTCCCCATCCGCACTTTCTTGTTAGGCACTCTAAATTGTGAGTGTGCCTGGGCGACTCCGTCAAGGAAGAACGCTGGGCGCCCTCGCGCGAGCGAGCCCGAGTGGGCCAGCGCGAAGCCTCGAGAGGCGTCGGCAGCTCAGTGTTCGGCCTCCGCCCCGGCCGCCGCTCCTGCGGCTTCGCGTCCTCCGACGCCAGGATCCTCGCGACGGGCCACCCGCTCCGGCGCGAGCTCCTCGACGTCCGTCCCATGAACGGCCTCGAGCCTCCAGGCAGGCTTCGCGCGACGGGGCGCGTCAGCGCTGCCGAGCCGGAACGTCCGCTTCACCGCCTCCGGCAACGGCCGCAGCGCATCACCGGAGAAACAGCGCACGCGCCCACCACTGCCCTGCGGGTCCTCGTCCTGCGCGTCGTTCTCCTCGCTGATGGCGACCGCGGCCTCTGCCCCGGAGGACGCCGCGAGGACCGCAGGCTCCGCGGCGGAACCGGCATCGTCACCAAACACCTCACGGAGCAGTCGCGCGCCTCCCTTCCCACCCAACTGATGACTCCACACGTCGGTGACCAGCGCCGTCCGCCCGGAGGCGTCCAGATCCTCCGCGGAGAGCGTCACGGCCTTGTGCCGGTCGTCGTCGGCGATGCCACCGATGGGCGCGAGCTCGCCGCTCACCGGATCTCGTCGATAGGTCACGGAGGCACCCTCGATGTCACCGGGTCCGTAGAGCAGCTCGCGCGCGCCCGGCAACAGGAAGAACGTGTGGCTGTAGAACGCGTCGACGAAGAGCGCCGGCAAGACACCGTAGGTGAGGTTGTTGCTCCCCCACGGGCGCTCCGTCGACCAGTAAACGAAATAGCCGACGGTGAGCTGATCGCCGTGGCGGCGATAGTGATAGTAGACGGTGTCCGCCATCGTGCCCGCAGACCAAACCCGCGAGCCGATGCACACGGGATGCGCCTCGATGGCCGCGCGATCTGCGGCTTCCTGCTCGCTCATCTCCGGGTCGAGCGTCGCCTGCATCGCTCCGCACCAGTCGCTGCTGTGGTCCGGGCAGATCGCCGCCGCGAGGGAAAGGGTCGCCGCGAGGGAGGTGAACCTTTGGAAATAGGGCATTGAAGGTCGTGGATAGCAGTGCAGGCACGACGATCCAGCGACGGACAGCTGTCCGAAGGTTCTCACATCGTACGCTCACCGTACGCACACGACCGTCACGCCCGCACAGGGGCGGACACTCGTCCGCGCGACACGTGAAGCCGAGCTCCGCGGGATGCGCAACGCGCTCGCGGCGCAGCCGATGCGCGAAGCGACACGACGCGAGACGTGCGACGCGAAGGGTGACGCACGCAGATGCACGACCACCGAGGCACGCGACACGACGCACCGAGACGCGCGACACGAGAACCCGTGACGCACCGAGACGCGCGCACTCGTCTCCCGAGGAGCACGGACACGTGTCCGTCTTTCACCGCCTCGCACCCACTCGTGGGCAGCGCATCCGCTCGTGGCAGCGCACCCATTCATGGCGCCGCACCCACTCATGGCGCCGCACCCACTCATGGCACCGCACCCATTCATGGCGCCGCACCCACTCATGGCAGCACACCGACCCCGGCTCCGTCCTTCGCGCTCTGCCAACGCGCTCTGCCAACGCGCAGGGCCCAGCGCCCCCGGCAATGCGGCGCTCCCAGCACGGGCGGCGCTCCCAGCACGGGCGGCGCTCCCAGCATGGGCGGCGCTCCCAGCATGGGCGGCGCTCCCAGCATGGAGGTACCCGGAACTCCCCCCCCGCCGCGACGGGGAGCACGGGGAGCACACACCCGCAGGAGAACGCGCCCCCCGGCTTTCCTCAGGGGCCGGCTCACGTCCGTCCTACCCGTTCTGCCTGGAGCCCCCGTGTCGCCCGCGCCCGAGTCATGAGCCCCCGGACGCGCTAGCCTCGGAGGATGGCCCTGAGCGAAGACAGCCAGATCGTCATCACCATCCCTGCCTGGGTCGACGAGACCGTGCAGAGCTTCGGACCACTCGTGGACGACGAGTCCCGCGCGCGACTCGTCGTCCGGTTGGCCCGGATGAACTCCGAGCGGGGCGGCGGCCCCTTCGGCGCCGCCGTCTTTCTCGGCGACGAGCTCGTCGCGGCGGGGGTGAACCGAGTCCTCGAGACTCAGCTCTCGATCGCCCACGCAGAGGTGATCGCCTTGATGCGCGCCCAGCAGGTCCTCGCGCGCACGGGGCTGCCGACGACGGGTCCCTACACCCTCGTGACCAGCACGGATCCTTGTTGCCAATGCTTCGGTGCGTTGATCTGGTCCGACGTGGAGCGCCTCGTCTGCGCGGCCCACACCGAGGACGCGGAAGCGGCGGGGTTCGACGAAGGGCCGAAGCCTTCGGATTGGGTCCAGATCCTCGAGGGGCGCGGCGTCGCCGTGACCCGGAGCGTGCTGCGCGAGGACGCTCGACGGGTCCTCGAGGACTATCGACTCCGGGGCGGGCGCATCTACTGAGACGTCGGAGCTGCAGGCCGTCGCCTTCCGGCGGCCCCACACTTTGTCGGGACGTTCGCCGCTCGTCGCGGGTATACACGGGCCATGAAGATCCGCTTCTTCAATGCCCACCGCTACGAGCGTGAGGCCTTCGAACAGGCGAACGTCCGTTTCGGACATGAGATCGAGTACATCGAGCCGCGCCTCACCGAGCAGACGGCCTCCCTCGCCGCCGGCGCAGAGGTCGTCTGCTCCTTCGTGAGCGACAAGCTGGACGAGGCCGCGCTCGGCGAGCTCCAGCGGGCGGGCGTACGACTCATCGCCCTGCGCTGCGCTGGCTACAACCACGTCGATCTCGAGGCCGCCGCGCGTCTCGATCTGCCCGTGGTGCGCGTCCCGGAGTACTCACCGTACGCGGTCGCCGAACACGGCGTCGCCCTGATCCTCACCCTCGACCGCAAGATCCACAGGGCTTACTCGCGGGTGCGCGAGGGCAATTTCTCCCTCGACGGCCTGGTTGGCTTCGACCTCCGCGGAAAGACCGTCGGCATCATCGGGACAGGCAAGATCGGCTCGATCTTCGCGCGCATCATGCGAGGCTTCGGGTCCCGCCTCCTGGGTCACGACGCGTTCCCCTCCGAGGCGCTGGCTCGCGAGCTCGGCCTCGAGTACGTGGACCTCGACCAGCTCTACGCCGAGGCCGACATCATCTCCTTGAACGTGCCCCTCACGCCGAGCACCCGCCACATCATCGACGCGGAGAGCCTGGCGCGCATGAAGCGCGGCGTGATGATCATCAACACGGGGCGCGGCGCCTTGATCGATACCCGGGCTCTGATCGCGGCCCTGAAGACCGGTCACGTGGGCTCGGCGGGGCTCGACGTCTACGAAGAGGAGGAGGGCATCTTCTTCGCGGATCTGTCGGGAGAGGTGATCCAGGACGACGTCTTGGCGCGCCTGCTCACCTTCCCCAACGTCATCATCACGGCTCACCAGGGCTTCCTCACCCGTGAAGCCCTGGCGAACATCGCCCACACCACCCTCGAGAACGTCAGCGTCTTCGAGCGCGGCGAACCCCTCCAGAACGAGGTGCGCGCCGAGGAGATGGTTCGGCGCTAGCCCGCCGACTCAGAAGGAAGATCCCGGCTGCTTCAAGAACTCGACCTCGTCGGGCGTCGAGG
>Ga0207873_1000404_pt1 | contig 47923 bp, 48 predicted proteins | sample BGWIniCompost_FD_187373 | JGI IMG/M metagenome (GOLD analysis project Ga0207873, IMG submission 187373) | Cellulose adapted compost microbial communities from Newby Island Compost Facility, Milpitas, CA, USA - BGW Initial Compost (SPAdes)... ...
CGTTCAGGCGGATGACCAGATCCTGGTCGGCGTCGAGATACATCGTCTCGATGACTTCGCCGCGGGTCGGCAGGTAGTAACCCGCTTCTTCCAGGCTCGCCGGCCATTCGCCGCTGCCGAGGTAGTACTGGCGCAAGTGTTCGCGCACCGGGGCGCTTTCCTGGTAGGCCATGCTCACCCTGGCGCGCACGGTGTAGTCCTGGTAGGCCGGCAAGGCGATCGCCATGAAGATGCCGAGCACCGCGATCAGGACCACTAATCCGGCGCCGCCGCCAGCGCCGGTGCGCGGCACGAAGCAGGCCAGCAGGAAGGCGAAGAAGCTGCGTCGCGGCACTTCACGCGGCTGGCCGAGGTGGGCGGCGCGTACGTGCTCGAGCCGTTTCACCAGCCAGGGATAGTCGCCGGTGTACTCATGAAAGGACATCCAGAAGCCGCCGGTCTGCGCGACCTGCAGGCGGTATTGTTCAAGATCGAGCCGCTTCCACAATGAATCGCCCGAGGCCAGCACTGCCAGGGCGCGCTCGGCGTCTTCCAGGGAGTCGCAGCAGGCCAGCCCGTAAAGGTCGCAGGTGTACTCGCGGGCTCGCGAGTAGGCGGTGCCGAGATGCGGCAGCAGCATGCCGGGCCACAGGACCGGGCCCCAGTTGAGGTGGCGCTGCTTGATGTGGCCCAGCTCGTGGGCGATGTAGAAGTTGAGCGCCTCGGGCCGGTCCTCCAGCGCCTCGACCACTTCCGAGTAGAGCACGATGAAATGGTCGCCGAGGAATTTCGTCGCCAGTGCGTTCAGCATGCCTTCCGAGTTCACCAGGTAAACCTCCGGCTTCGGCGAGATGCCGAGCCTGCGGCAGCAGTGCTCGACGCGGGCATGCAGCTCCGGGAACTGCCGGGGCGTGACCTTCACGCCGTTGCCGCGCAGCCAGGAAATGAACGCCGATTGCACGAACAGGTAGACGAAGAAACCGAGGCCGAGATAGATCAGCGCGATGCCGAAGGTGGCGACGATAAGGACCAGCCAGAAAAGCAGCGAAAACGCGAGCGCGATCCAGAAGAGCGGGCGCTCCTTTCCGTAAATGTTCACGTTGAATCCCCCTCAGGAAAGTTGTCGTGATCTTGTGATGCGGCACTATACCAAGCGCGGCCAGGCGTGAGACGACGGCAGAGGCGGGAAGATACCGTCAGCCTTGTGGTTCCCGGATTTCGCTGCGCTCGACCGGGGCTTCGCGCCGAGACGACGACTGTTGCGGAAGCCTGCTCCTCTCCCCTTGTGTGAGAGCGGCTGCGCTACGCGTGGCATGGCACGGCGAGAGTGAGACGAAAGAAGGGGAGAAGGAAGAAGGTTTCGGAAGTCCGTCGCCCTGCGATTCTTTTACCTTCTTCTTCTACCCGTTTCCCGGGTTTCGCTTCGATCAACCCGGACTACGCCTTCTTGCCGTCTCGCATCTCACCCCTTCAGCAGTCGTACCGCCGCCTCGGCGATTTCGGGTTCCTGCACCAGCACGAGGTTGGCGGCATCGGCGAGCGGAATGTAGCTGTCCTCGCCGGCCACCCGCGCAAGCTTCACCTTCTCGCCGCAACGCTCGACGATATGCGTGAAGATTTCCTCGGCGATGCCGCCGGTGCGACGGCCTTCATCGACCACCAGCACGCGGCCGCATTCGGCGGCGTGCTGCGCGATCAGTTCCACGTTGAGCGGCTTCAGCCAGCGCAGGTCAAGGATGCGGACCTTCTTCTTCGTCTCCGCCTCGATCTTGCGCGCCGCGCGCAGCGACATAGGTACGCCGTTGCCGAAGGTGATGATCAGCAGGTCCTTCGCGCCTTCGTTGTAGACGCGGCCCTCGCCGAGCGGAATGGCCTTGTCCGGCGCGGGGTAGGCGAAGTTCCACAGACCGTCCTTGTCCTCGTACAGGTCCTTGGTCATGTAGAGCGCGATCGGCTCCAGGAAGGCGCACACCCGGCCATCGACCCTGGCCAGCGCTGCCAGGGTGCGCAGCATCATCGCAGCGTCATCGCCACGCGACGGACAGGCGATGACGAGACCGGGGATGTCGCGCAGCGCGGCGAAGGAATTGTCGTTGTGGAAATGCCCGCCGAAACCCTTCTGGTAGGCCAGCGAGGCGATGCGCATCACCAGGCCATTGGAATACTGCGCGTTGGAGAAGAACTGCAGCGAGGCCGCCTCGCCGCGAATCTGGTCGCAGGCATTGTGGAAGTAGGCGAGGTACTGGATTTCCGGGAAGGGCAGCAGGCCCATCATCGCCTGGCCCTGCGCCATGCCGAGAATCGTGGTCTCGTCGAGCAGCGTGTTGAAGACGCGCTGGCCCTTGAAGGTCGCGAACAGGCCGGAGGTGACGGTGTACACGCCGCCCTTCTGCGCCACGTCCTCGCCGAACAGCGTCATTTCCGGGTACTTCGCCATCAGGTCGTGCAGCGCACGGTTGATGAGGATGGCCATGTGGCGCGCCGGCTGGTTCTCGGGGAAGCCCTTCTCCGAGCCGAACGCCTTGATGCGCGCTTCGGCGGACGGCGCGCGTGCCGCTTCGGCGTTGACGAGCTCGGGATGATAGGGCGCGAGCGGCGCGATCACTTCCTCGCGCGTCATGAGCTTCTTCGTCTTCGCCGCCTTCTTCGCCGCTTCCTGCACGCGGGCGCGAGTCGCTTCATACAGGTCACGGATTTCCTGCGCCGTCATCGCGCCGGAATCCAGCGCGGTCTCGGCGCTGATCAGCAGCGGGTCGCAGGCCTCGATGGCTTCGAGTTCTTCCGGCGTGCGGTACTCGGTTTCCATGTCGGTGCCGGCATGGCCGAGCAGGCGCTTCAGCTTGAGGTGCAGGAATACCGGCTTGCGATGGGTGCGGCAATACTCGATGGCTTCCTTCGCCACTTCATGCGTATCGACCAGGTCCAGGCCGTCGCACTTGAAGTACTTGATGCCGACGCGACTGGCGAACTGCGCCTCGATCCAGCCCGCGGGCGTGCGCGTGGAAATGCCGATGTCGTTGTCCTCGCACACGAACAGCACCGGGCAGGGCAGGTTCTGGTGCGCGGTCCAGCCGGCAGTGTTGAACGCCGCCTGCGCGGTGGCGTGGTTGGCGGAGGCATCGCCGAAGCTGCAATAGATGATGGAATCTGCGGGCACCGGTGCTTCGACGCCGAGCAGCCGCGCCTGGCCCAGCGCCACCGCCGCGCCCACCGCCTTGGGCAAATGCGAAGCGATGGTCGAAGTCTGCGGCGGCACCCAGGCCTTCACCGAGCCCCAGACCTTGTGACGGCCGCCGGAAATCGGATCCTCGGCCGAAGCGCTCAATGAAAGCGCGGTGTCGTACACCGGGTCCTGGCCGACCTTCCTGAGCCGTTCCATCATGAAGCCGCCGGAACGGTAATGCAGGAAGGCGGGATCGGTGTGCCGCAGCAGGCGGCCGAGCACGGCGTTGCACTCGTGGCCACTGGAGCCGATGGTGTAGAAGCCTTCGTTGCGCAGGCGCATGGCGCGCGCCTCGAGGTCGAGATGCCGCGAGCACATCTGCGATTCGAACAGCGCCTTGAATTCCGCCACGGAAAGATCGCTGTCGCCTTCACGCACCGGGTCGGAATCCGCAAGCCGCACGCCCGGCTGGTAATCCCATTCCTGCAGGAAGCGCAGGAAATTCTGGTCAACGACTTCGGCGCGGTTGACGTTGCGCGTCGCCTGGCGGGCGAGGGCGGGATTCTTGCTCATGTCTTCTCTGTGACCTCTCGGGCCGGATGCCTATGCAGGTGTAAGTTCGCGCCGGTGCGCGTCCGCGAATTCCGCCAGGCTGCGGAAATGGAAATCGTAGCGCGCCGCTTCCGTGGGCGGATGCGTCGCGCCATAACCCTCGTCGTCATGCCGGCGCTGTATCCAGCAGGTCGCAAGGCCAAGCTTCTGCGCCGGGATGTGATCATGGAACAGGCTCTCGGCCACGTGCAGGATCTGCTGCGGCTGCACGCCCTCTTCCTCGAGCCTGGTCAGCATGTAGCGGAAGTTGGCGAGATCCGGCTTGTAGCTGCCGATCTCCTCGGCGGTGAACACCTGGTCGAAGGTTACGCCGAGCTTGGCGTTGGAATGCTCGAAGGACTGGCAATCGACGTTAGAGAGCACCACCAGCCGGAAATGACGCTGCAGGTATGCCAGCGCGTCACGCGAATCGGGGAAGGCGGGCCATTCGCGCACGGAATGACCGTGCCTGAGCGCGTCTTCCTCCGTCACCTGCGCGGCGAACTCGGCACCGAGGCGCTTCATCACTTCCGCGAGGATTCCCGAATAGCGCATGCGCGGCATCTCCGCCTGCAGCGCCGCCTCGTGGCGGCCGTGGGCGGCCAGCATTTCGTTGGCCGTGACCGCGATCTTCTCGCGCTCAAGCCACGGTCTCAGCGCCGCGGAAATGCCCTTGTTCCAGTCGATGAGGGTGCCGTAGCAATCGAAGGTGAGAACCTTGAAATCGGAGAGCTTCATGTCGAGCGGCAGTCGTCTGCGTTGTAGGTGGCGAGGCTTGCTGTCCCGGCGTTCAGATCCAGTGCTGGTCTTCCTTCGCGACGGTGATCGCGGATTGCGTCCTGCCCGTGTGCTCCGTCGAGGCCGGCTCGATCAGCAGTATCCAGGTTTCCTCGTCCGCCATCGGCTTGTGTTCCACGCCCTTCGGCACGATGCACATCTCGCCGGGCCCGAGTTCCACGCGATGCTCGCGGAACTCGATTACCAGCCGGCCCTTGATGACGAGGAACAGCTCGTCCTCGTTGTCGTGCGAATGCCAGACGAACTCGCCCCTGGCCTTGGCGATCTTGACGAGCTGGCCGTTGGTTTCGCCGATGATTCGTGGCGACCACGTTTCATCGAAGCTGGCGTACTTTTCCGCGAGATTGATCTTGTTCATGCCCGACCTCAAAGGAGAGAAACACGGCGTTGATTCCTGTGATCGACGCCGGGGTTCTCACCGCTCTCCGGAAGCTTCGCCAGGCCGGAGGTCTAGAACGCGTTCTTGCCGGTCAGTTCCTTGCCCACCACCAGCTGGTGCACGGTCTCGGTGCCCTCGTAGGTGATTACCGATTCCAGGTTGAGCGCGTGACGGATGGCGCTGTGCTCCAGCGTGATGCCGGCGCCGCCCAGCAGGTCGCGCGCGTCGCGCGCGATGTCGATGGCCATGCGGATGTTGTTCCACTTCGCCATGGAGACCTGCGCCGGCTGCATCTTGCCGGCATCCTTCAGGCGGCCGAGCTGCAGGCTGAGCAGCTGCGCCTGGGTGATGCGGCGGGACATGTCGGCGAGGCGGATCTGCACCGTCTGGGTGTGGTCGATGGAGCGGCCGAACAGCACGCGCTCCGAGGTGTATTCCAGCGCTTCCTTGAGGCAGGCCTGCGCCGCACCGATGCCGCCCCAGGTGATTCCGTAGCGGGCCTGAGTGAGGCAGGACAGCGGACCGCGCAGCCCCTTGACGTTGGGCAGGCGGTTTTCTTCCGGCACGACGACGTTGTCGAAGTACAGCGCGGAGGTGACCGAGGCGCGCAGCGACATCTTGTGGTGCACTTCCGGCGCGTCGAAGCCCTTCATGCCCTTCTCGACGATGAAGCCCTGCACGCCTTCCTCGGTCTGCGCCCAGACGATGGCGATGTCGGCGATGGAACCATTCGTGATCCACATCTTGGCGCCGTTCAGCACCCAGTCCGAGCCCTTCTTCTTCGCGTTGGTCTTCATGTTGGCCGGGTCGGAACCGCCGTGCGGCTCGGTCAGGCCGAAGCAGCCGATCACCTCGCCGCGGGCCATGCGCGGCAGCCATTTCTGCTTCTGCTCCTCGGAGCCGAAGGCGTAGATGGGATACATGCACAGCGAGGACTGCACGGAGACGAAGGAACGGATGCCGGAGTCGCCGCGCTCCAGCTCCTGGCAGATCAGGCCGTAGGAGACGGAGTTCAGGCCGGCGCAGTCATAGCCTTCCAGGGAGGAGCCGAGCAGGCCCAGTTCCGCGAACTCGGGGATGAGTTCCTTGGGGAAGCGGCCGTGCTCGAAGCATTCGCCGATGATCGGCAGGATCTTCTCGTCCACGAAGCGTCCCACCGTGTCCTGCACCATCTGCTCGTCTTCGGTGAGCAGGGAACGAACGTCGTAAAAATCCATCGGATCGATTGCCACGGTAGTCTCCAGCCTTCAAATTCGGTGAGCTTGCAAGCAGAATGGGTTCGCCGGTCGCATCCGCGGCAAAGGGCCGCGATTCCCGGTTCATGAAGCGGCCAATCATACCCTACCGCCGCCGCCGAAGCAGCGGGCGGCACACACCTGGGAGGCGCATGGCTTACTCACTTCTGGTCTTCCTGCTGGCCCTGGCGGGCGGCTTCTCCATCATGTCCATAGAAATGCTCGGCGGCCGCATCATGGCGCCGTTCTTCGGCTCGTCCATCTATGTCTGGGGCTCGATCATCACGGTATTCATGGTGGCGCTGTCCATCGGCTACCTGCTCGGCGGCCAGCTCAGCCTGAAGAACCCCTCGCTCCGGAAGTTCGGCGCGCTGTTCCTGTTCTGCGGCGTCGCCGTGCTGCCGATGATCTGGGTGGACCAGCCGCTGATGAACTGGGTGTTCATGGCGGTCGAGGACGTGCGCTACGGCTCGCTGATCGCCGCGACGGGGCTGTTCTTCCTGCCCACGGTGGCCATGGGCATCATTTCGCCCTACGCGGTGCGGCTGCTTGTGCACAGCACCCATCGCTCGGGCTCGGTGGCAGGCAAGCTGTATTTCGTCTCCACCGCGGGCTCGGCCGCCGGCGTGCTGATGACTTCCTTCTATTTCGTGCTGTGGTTCGAGATGGACACCATCCTGCTGTTGCTCGCCGGCGTGCTTGGCGCCTGCGGCGTGATCGCGCTCATCGGCGCGAGCATCATCGGCGAGCAGGCTGCGCCCCCGGAGGCCCGATGAAACGAACGCTCACTCTTCTTATATGTGCCGCGCTGCTCGCGGGCCCGGCCCAGGCAGCGCGGATCATCTACCAGAAGCCCTCGCTGTACCAGAACGTCACGGTGACCGACGACGGCAGCCGCATCTGCATGCAGTTCGCCAGCCGCGGCCGCTTCTATTCGCAGCAGAGCTGCCAGTTCAAGGACGATCCCGACCGGCTGGTGTTCGAATACGCGCGGCTCGCGTTTGCCGGGCTGATGATCAATCCCGAACCGTCGCGCGTGCTGGTGGTGGGTCTCGGCGGCGGCTCCATCCCGCGCACCTTCCGCGAGCTGTTCCCGGAGGCGAAGATCGACACCGTGGAAATCGACCCGGCGGTGGTCGAGGTGGCCGAGCGCTACTTCGATTTCGAGGACGACGAGAACCTCGACATCATCGTCAAGGATGCGCGCGTGTTCGTGAAGCAGGCGGGCATCATGAAGCGCAAGTACGACTACATCGTGCTGGACGCCTTCAACGGCGATTACATTCCCGAGCACCTGATGACGAAGGAATGGCTGGAAGAGGTCAAGGCGGTGCTCGCCGACGGCGGCGTGCTCATCGCCAACACCTTCTCCATCAGCGATCTCTACGACAACGAATCCGCGACCTACGAAAGCGCCTTCGGCTGGATACGCAACGTCAAGCTCGATACCGGCAACCGTCTCATCCTCACCGGCAATTTCGAGCCGGTCTCAAAGGAGGACATGCTGGCGCGCGCCGAGCGCCTCGACAGCGAGCGCTTCGAACCCTACGGCTTCACCCTGCGCTGGATCGCGGAGAACGTCCACGACGAGGCGGACTGGGATCGCAGCGCGCGCGTGCTCACCGACCAGTACGCGCCGGCGAACCTCCTGCAAGGACGCAAGAGCGGCGATTGAACATGAGCTACCCGCCGCGCTACCACCTGGAGCTCGACGAGAACATCCTGTTCGACGCCATCGAAGCGTTGCGACATGCCACGCTTGTGGTAATGGCCGATAATCGCAACCTGGTTTCATTCACGCCGTTCCTGCTCGATCGCGAACGGCGCGTGCTTCGCGGTCACATCGCCCGCCGCAACCCGCAGGCGGACTGCCTGGACGGCAGGCGCGTGGATGCCATCTTCCATGGACCGCATGCCTATATCTCGCCGCGGCTCAACGGCAACGATGACGTGCCGACATGGAACTACGTCAACGTGCACGTCGCCGGACGCGCGCAGGCGATCACGGATGAGGCGCGGTCATGGCAGCTGTTGCGCGACATGATCGAAACCTTCGAAGGCGCGAACACGGACGCCTACCTTGCCGGCTACGGCGACAGGCTGCGGCGGCTGCTACCGGGCATCCAGGCGTTCGAGATTGCCATCGACGAAACGAACGGCCGTTTCAAACTCGGCCGCAACGATCCGCCTGACCTGCAGCAACGCACCTTCGAAGCCTTGCGCGCGGAAACGCCGCCTTCATTGCGCGCGTGGCTGGAAACGCTGGCACCGTCGTCTTCCTGAAACGCGTGCTGCTACCTTGCCGGATGCACGGGCAGGGCCCAAACTTGCTGACCCGTCGAACATCGCACTGCTGGATTATTGAAGAATGAAGATCCCCGAGATTCTGCTGGTCGAATCGCAACACAAGCCGGGCTCGCTGGCGAAGATCCTCCAGGTCATCAGCGAATTCGGCCTGCTGGTCGAGAATCTTGATGCCGTCCGCCGCGACCAGGACAAGACGGTCTGGGAAATCACGCTGGAGATGGATGAAGACGCCTACGTCAACGTGGGCGAGAAGATTTCCGCGCTCCCCAACGCGCGCCTGCTGGGCCGCTCCGACCGCGTCTTCACGCGCCATCAGGGCGGCAAGATCAAGACCGTATCGAAGCTGCCCATCGACAACCTGCAGATGCTGCGCGACATCTACACGCCGGGCGTGGCGCGCGTCTGCCTTGCGATCAAGGACAACCCCGAGCTTGCCAACCAGTACACCGCGCGCCAGCAGACGGTGGCCATCGTCACCAACGGCACGGCGGTGCTGGGCCTCGGCGACATCGGTCCGGTCGCCGGCCTGCCGGTCATGGAAGGCAAGGCGGCATTGCTGGCGCGGCTCGCGGACCTTTCCGGCGTGCCCATCCTGCTGAACGAGAAGGACCCCGAGAAGATCATCGAAGCGGTAGCGGCGATCGCGCCGAGCTTCGGCGCCATCCAGCTGGAGGACATCCGCGCGCCGGAATGCTTCCGCATCGAGGCCGCGCTGCGCGAACGTCTCGACATTCCCGTGTTGCATGACGACCAGCATGGCACCGCGGTGGTGTCGCTGGCGGCATTGCTGTCCGCCACGCGGCGCGTCGGCCGGCGGCTGCGCGATTCCGTGGTGGGCCAGATCGGTCTTGGCGCCGCCGGCATCGGCATTTCGCGGTTGCTGATGGCCTATGGCGTGCGCGACGTGATCGGCGCCGACCTCAATCCCAATGCCCGCGCCATGCTCGAATCCATGGGCGGCCGCACCGCCGAACTGCCGGACCTCATGAAGCAGGCGGACATTGTCGTCGCCACCACCGGCGTGAAGGGGCTGATCAAGCCCGAGATGGTGCGCGAGGGCCAGCTCATCCTCGCGCTCTCCAACCCCGATCCCGAAATCGAGCCGACGACCGCGCTCGCGCATGGCGCGGCCTTCGCCGCCGATGGCAAGAGCATCAACAACGTGCTGGGTTTCCCGGGCCTGTTCAAGGGCGCGCTCGATGCCGGCGCCACCGAGATCAACGACGCCATGCTGTTCGCTGCGGCGGAGACGCTGGCGCTGATCGCTCCGGAAAGCGAGCTCGTTCCCGACGCGCTCAACCTGGAAGTCCACAAGGCGGTTGCCGAAGCCGTTGCCTTCGCCGCACGCCATGGCAGCGCGCAGTTCGACGACGAACCGCCCGAAGACGATACCGACGCCGGCGAAGAATGAAGAAAACCCGCGCGGCGGGTTTTCCCTCGTCAGTAGCGGATGCCGAGCCGGCGATAGATGAAGCCGAGCAGCCAGACCGGTCCGATCAGCAGGAACTGGATGTCCTTGAAGAAGGACGGCTTCCTGCCTTCGATCCTGTGCCCGATGAACTGCCCGATCCAGGCGACGACGAAGATCGCGAGCGCGATCTGCCACAACGGCGTCTCGAGCTGCGCCAGCGCATGGTTGCCCCACAGCACCAGCGCGCTCACCACGATCATGCCCAAGGCGAGCTGCCAGGAAAGCACGAGGTAGTAGAGCATGGCGGCGAGCACGAACAGCGAGCCCCAGTTCAGCCAGGGCGAGATCTCCGCGAATGCCTTCGGTACCGGGATGGCCCACAGCAGCCCGATAAGGCTGAACACGATGGCCGGAACGCAGATCCAGTGGATTGTCTTGTTGGCCGGGTGACGATGGCTCTCGCCGTATTCCTCGAACCAGCTGTCGGCGTTTCTCATGGCTGTTTCCTCCCTCTGCAATGGTGCGTCGTCTGCGACCATGGGACAAGTCTCCCCTATAATCGCCGGCGACCCTGGGAGGATGCATGAATCGACTGATGCGCTGGATGTGGCGAATCAACGCCGTGTCCGACAAACGCAAGCTCGAGCTTTACCCGCCGTTCTTCCTGATGCGGGTGAAGGTTCTGGAAATTCGCGACGACTGGCGCTACCTGCGCATTCGCCTGCCGCTCAACACCTTCTCGCGCAACCCGGGCGGCGTGATGTTCGGCGGTTACCAGGCGGCGCTCGCCGATCCCATCGCCGCCATCGCCTGCGCCCGCGTGTTCCCCGGCTACTCGGTGTGGACGCGCGCCATGACCATCGACTTCCAGCTCGGCGGCTCCACCGATCTCGATCTCGTCTTCGAGTTCCCCGCGGACCTCGAAAGGCGCATCGCCGAGGAACTGGCGGCGCGCGGCCGCGCCACGCCGGAATTCGAGTACGGTTTCCATCTCGCCGACGGTCGCCGCTGCACGCTGATTCGCAACACCGTGGCAATCCGCCCCAAGGGTTACGTCAAGGCCACCACGCCGGGCGCGGACTCCGGCCTCTAGCGGCTTGCTACCGGCTGCCGGCTTGTTTATACGTGGACGCGCGAGGAACTCACCAAAAAACAAGAGGGGGCAAGACAATGAAGGCACTTGATCGCAGTACCGTGGAAGCCTTGATCGCGTATTCCGAGCAGGCCGAGCTCGACAATCTCACCGGCGAGCTCGTGCGCCTTTCCCCGGAAGCCATGGCGGAACTCAAGGCGCTGGTCTGGCTGGGCCGGGACGAGGAATCCGCGCGGCACTGGGACGCGCTGGTGATCGAGGCCCGCTTCCAGCTGGATGACCAGACACTGCGCGTCATCGCCGGCACGCCCGGCCTTGGCACCTTCCTGCGCGAGGGCCTGACGCGGCTCGAAGCCGCGGGGCGCATCTGAGGTGGACGGGGCGCGGCAGCAGTTGCTGGATGCCGCGCTCCTTCTGGCGCGCGATCGTCACTGGGAGGAAGTGCGGCTCGCGGACGTGGCCGAAGCCGCCGGCATGTCGTTGCGCGAACTGCGCGCGCATTTCCCCGACAAGGAAGCCTTCGTCGATGCGCTGTGGGATCGTGCCGACGACGCCCTGCTCGCGGCCGCAAACGACGAGATCCCGATGGCAACGGGCGAGCGCATCGAGCGGCTGGTGTTCGCCTGGCTGCAGCCGCTGGCGGCACATCGCAGGACCGCGCGGCAGATGCTGCTGGTTCGCCTCGAGCCTGGACACCTGCACATCCAGCTTCCCACGCTGATCCGCATCTCGCGAACGGTGCAATGGCTGCGCGAAGCCGCGCGTCTCGAGCAGGGCTTCCTGATGCGCGCGCTGGACGAGACCGCGCTCACGGCATTGTTCGCTGCCACCGTGGCATTGTGGCTGCGTGACAACGACGCGGCCGCGCGCGATCTCCTGCGCCGCGGTCTCGCGCTTCGCAAGCGCCTGGTTCGCTTCCCGAGGTAACCGCTTCATGGACACGATCACCCACGCCATCAGCGGCGCGGTCATCGGCATCGCCACCACGCGCCGCCCGGAGGAAATGCGCCGCCGCGCCTTCTGGGGCGCGATGTTCGCCGCCTTCCCGGATGCCGACGCGCTGATGATCCCGTTCGTCGATCACTTCACCTATCTCAACGAACACCGCGGCCTGACGCATTCGGTCGTGATGCTGCCGCTGTGGAGCGCGCTGCTCGGCTGGCTGGCGGCGCGCGCAGGAAAACTGCCTGTCCGCGAGATGGCGGCGCTGGCGGCCGCCGCGCTCGCCGCGCACATCCTCGGCGATCTCATCACTTCCTATGGAACGCGCATCTTCACGCCGATCTACGATGCGCCGTTTGCCTTCCCGATCGTGTTCATCATCGATCCGCTGTTCACCCTGCTGCTGGCGGGCGGGCTGGCGCTCGCGCTGCTGAAGGGCAGGGTGCAGCCGGCCGCCTGGGGCGGCGCGCTGCTCGCCATCTACCTCGTGATGCAGACCGTCCTGCACCTGCATGTCGCCGGCATTGGCCGCGCGCAGGCGGAGGCCATCGGCATGCCCGATGCGCCGGTCGTCGTGCTGCCGCAGCCCCTGTCGCCGTTCAACTGGAGCGTCACCGTCGTCACGCCGGAAGGCTATCGGCGCGCGCACCTGAACCTGCTGGCTTCAGGCGTGCAGGAAGCGCCTGAAGGCGCCAGCCTCCTTGCCCGCCTGCGCACACACTATCGCCCGAGCGATGCGCTGGAGTGGCGCCGGCTGCCGCGCTGGCCTTCGGATGCCGCCGCCCGCGCGGTGGCGGAAGAGGCGTGGATGCAGCCCGGCTTCGCAGGCTTTCGCCGCTTCGCGCTGCTGCCCTATGTAACCGCGATGCGCGGCAGCGACAACGGCGTGTGCGTGTGGTTCGCGGATTACCGTTTCACCCTGCCTGACTGGCGCGAGCCGTTCGAATATGCCATCTGCGGCGTGCCGGGCGGGGAATGGCAGCTCGAGCTCGGTCGCGAGCGCGCCTGATCCTGTAAAGGTCATGGACGCGGTGCCGCGGCGGGGGCGTCATTTGTTACCATAGCGCTCCTTTCCCGCAGTCCAGGCTTCCGTAATGAAGGCACTTTCGATTCGCGGCCTGCGCAAGGTCTACCCGGGCGGGCTCGAAGCCGTGCGCGGCATCGATCTCGATGTCGAGGAAGGCGATTTCTTCGCGCTGCTCGGACCGAACGGCGCAGGCAAGACCACCACCATCGGCATCATCACTTCCCTGGTCAACAAGACCGAGGGCAAGGTGACCGTTTTCGGTCACGACATCGACACCGACTTCCCGGCGGCCAAGGCCTGCATCGGTCTCGTGCCGCAGGAAATCAACTTCAATCACTTCGAAAAGGTCATCGACATCGTCGTCAACCAGGCGGGCTTCTACGGCCTGCCGCGCGGCATTGCCCTGCAGCGCGCGGAGAAGTACCTGCGCGAGCTGCAGCTGTGGGACAAGCGCAACGAGATGTCGCGCAATCTCTCCGGCGGCATGAAGCGGCGGCTGATGATCGCGCGCGCGCTGATGCACGAACCGAAGCTGCTGATCCTCGACGAGCCGACCGCGGGCGTGGACATCGAGATCCGCCGCTCGATGTGGAGCTTCCTGCGCAAGATCAACCGCGAGGGCACCACGATCATCCTGACCACGCATTACCTCGAGGAAGCCGAGGCGCTGTGCCGGAACATCGCGATCATCAACCATGGCCGCATCGCCGAACGCGCCGGCATGAAGGACCTGCTGGAAAAGCTGCACACCGAAACCTTCGTGCTTGATCTCGCCGCGCGCGTCGATGCGCTGCCGACCTTCCCGGGCTATGCGGTCACGCAGACCGACCCGACCACGCTGGAAGTGGAAATCCGCCGCGAGCAGAGCATGAACGAGCTGTTCGGCCTGCTGACGGAGAAGGGCATCCGCGTGATTTCCATGCGCAACAAGGTCAATCGCCTCGAGGAGCTGTTCGTGCGGCTGGTCGAGAACAGTGAACGGCGGGCCTGAACGGAGATGGCAATGTCACGCTTGAAGGAAAACCTGGTCGGCATGCGCACCATCATCCGGCGCGAGTTCACGCGCGTGCTGCGCATCTGGGTGCAGACCATCGTGCCGCCGGCCATCACCATGACGCTGTACTTCATCATCTTCGGCAGCCTGATCGGGCGGCGCATCGGCGAGATGGGCGGGCATGACTACATGTCCTACATCGCGCCCGGCCTGATCATGATGTCCATCATCACCAACAGCTACTCGAACGTGGCGTCGAGCTTCTTCGGCGCGAAGTTCGGCAGGCATATCGAGGAACTGCTGGTCTCGCCGCTGCCGAACCAGTACATCCTCATCGGCTACGTGATGGGCGGCGTGCTGCGCGGCCTGCTGGTCGGCGCGGTGGTCACCGGCGTGGCGCTGTTCTTCACCGATCTCGACGTGAAGCATCCGCTGATCACGCTGAGCACGGTATTGCTCACCGCCATCGTGTTCTCGCTGGGCGGCTTCATCAACGCGGTGTTCTCGCGCAAGTTCGACGACATCTCCATCGTGCCGACCTTCATCCTGACGCCGCTCACCTACCTCGGCGGGGTGTTCTACTCGATCGAGCTGCTGCCGGAATTCTGGGAATCGCTGTCGCGCGCGAACCCGATTCTCTACATGGTGAATGCCTTCCGCTTCGGCATCCTCGGCAGTTCCGACATCGGCATCGGTACGGCCTACGCGATCATCATCGGCTTTGTGGTGGCGCTCTATTCCTTCAGCCTGTACCTGATGAACCGGGGCGTGGGAATGCGGACGTGATCGCGGCGGTCCTGCGACCGCCCCTGGTCATTGCAGCGAATCCTCGAAGCGCCTGAGCAAGGTCTCGAAGGACACGTCCAGGACTTGCGCGATCTGGCGAAGCTCGGGCAGGTCGATGCGGCGCTCGCCGCTCTCGTACTTCGAGACGAAGGATTGCGGTGCGTTGAGGCGCTGCGCCACTTCTCGCTGCAGCAGGCCCTGTTCCTCCCGGATGGTTTTCAGCAGTTGACCCAATGCCGCCCGTTGGGCGCTGAGTGCGCGATTCTTCATCTCCCTATGATTCCTGTCAGGTGCTGCCGGCAGTCCGATCACCGTTGCTGTTCTTCCCTGCGTGCCCTGCACGTACCCGGCAGCGAGTTATGTAAAAACCTTAACCTGTTTGCGACGTACATCCCGAATCGGGATACATTTGCAATGGGTAGGGAGGAGCGGATTGCCAACCGGTGATTCGCACCAATCCGAACCGATGGATCCGCGGCGGGCGCTGATCCGGGAAGGTTTTTCGCATGGGAGGGTTACGGAAGCATGGGCTTCCCCGGCGCTCAGCCGCCGATGGACTGCTTATACATCAATGCACAGGAGGTGCCGCATGTCGGAAACAAGGGACAGGATGAAGCAGCGCAACACGAGGGCGCTCCGTTCGCAATTCGTCACGCTGATCGTGGAACGGGGCGCGGACGGCCACCCGCGGCTGGTACTGGAAGGCGCGTCCATGGCGGCGTCGGGCTTCGAGCCCGGTGACACGGTGGAGGCCATAATCCAGCCGGATCTCGTTTCCATCCTCCGTCTCGACTGACATCCCTTTCCGGTTCCCCTTGAAGATTGCCGTCGCGGGAATCACCCTTCTGTTCGCGGAGGTGACTCATGCGGGAACCGGAAATTCTGCTGAAACGTGCCCAGGAACCCGCCGCGCCCGGCGACGGCTACCGCGTGCTGGTGGACCGGCTGTGGCCGCGAGGCAAGTCGAAGGTCTCCCTGGCGATCGACGAATGGCGGCGCGATCTCGCGCCCAGCGATGAACTGCGCCGCTGGTTCGGGCATGATCCGGCGCGCTGGTCCGAGTTCCAGCGCCGCTACCGCGCGGAATTGCGCGACAAGACCGAGGAACTCGACGAACTGCTGGCGAAACCGCGGCTGACCCTCGTGTTCGGCGCGCGCGACGAGCAGCACAACCAGGCGGTGGTGCTCCGAAAGCGCCTGCTGGAACGTTTCCGCCGCACCCACCGTTGATCCGGGAGAAATCATGCGAAGGATGATCGTGGCCGCCGCGATGCTGCTCGCGCTCGGCGTCGGCCTTGGCGCGTTCGGCGCGCATGCGCTCAGGATGCGGCTTGATCCGGCCATGCTGGCGGTGTGGCAGACCGGCGTGCAGTACCACCTGGTGCATGCCATGGGTGCGCTGGTTGTCGCCATGCTTGCGCTGACACAGCCCGAAATGCGCCTGCTGCGCGCGGCCTGTGCGCTGCTGCTGCTCGGCGTGCTGCTGTTCTCCGGCAGCCTCTACGCGCTCGCGCTGAGCGGCGCGCGCTGGCTGGGCGTTATCACGCCGCTCGGCGGCGTGGCGTTCATCGCCGGCTGGCTGACGCTTGCCATCGCCGCGCTGCGCCTGCCGGCTCAGCCGGCGGGCGGCTCGTGAAACGGCAGCGGCAGGCGATCGGGCGGCACGAACTCTCGCCGTGCGCGTTCCTCGGCAAGGCAGGCGTCGCTGTAATGGCGCGCGACCAGGCCCTTCGCATCGGCAAGCAGCTCGGGGCAGGCGGCCAGGAAGCTTTCCCAGTCCGGTTGCGGATGCGCCTCGCGCAGCGCCGCGATGATGTGCATGAAGGCGAGCGTCAGCGTCAGGTGAAACTTTCCCGGCGCGCCGGCCGCGGTGGCGTAACGCTGGATCGCCGTCGCGCAGCGCCTTGCCGCTTCCGGCAACGGATATCGATCCAGGTACAACCAGGCCGCGCGCAGGTGATTGCGGTGGCTGAACTCCGCCGGGGGCAGGGTCGTATCCTCGAGGGCGCGGAGAAATTGCTGGTCGTTCATGCTGCTTGTTCGCCTGTTTCCTGTCCCGGCACGCGCGGCCGCGGTTCAATTCCGGGCCGGTTTGAGAGACAATACATGACTAATTTACTCAGGAAATCGGGATCGCATCCCGCTTGATTCCATCTTCATGGCCGCCAAAGTCCGCCTTCAGCCCGCCGGTCGCGAATTCGCCGTCGAACCGGACGAAACCATCATCGATGCCGCCATCCGCCAGGGCGTGGCCCTGCCATACGGCTGCCGCTCCGGCAGTTGCGGGACCTGCGCCTGCCGCCTGATCAGCGGCGAGATCGACTACCCCGAAGGCCCGCCGCTGGGCCTGATGGATGACGAAATCGCCAACGGCCACATCCTGCCCTGCCGCGCGCATCCGCGGAGCGATCTCGTCATCGAGGGCGAGGAGCTCGCCGGGCTGGCGGACATCGTCATCAAGACCCTGCCGGCGCGCGTGGTGAAGATGACCAAGCTGAATCACGACACCATGCAGGTGTGGCTGAAGCTGCCGGCGGTGGAGCGCCTGCAGTTCCTCGCCGGCCAGTACATCGACATCCTGCTGCGCAACGGTGCGCGGCGCAGCTTCTCGCTCGCCAACGCGCCGCACGACGACGAGCTGCTGGAACTGCACATCCGCCACGTGCCCGGCGGCGAGTTCACCACACAGGTTTTCAACGAGATGCACGAGAAGGCGCTGGTGCGCCTGCAGGGCCCGCTGGGCAGCTTCTACCTGCGCGAGGATTCCGCGCGCCCGGTGATCCTGGTCGCGGGCGGTACCGGCTTCGCGCCGATGAAATCCATCATGGAGCATGTCTTCCACGCCGGCCTCGAACGGCCCATTCATCTTTACTGGGGCGCGCGCAGCGAGCAGGACCTGTACATGCCGGACCTCGCCGCCGGCTGGGCGGACGCGCACGCCAACGTCGAGTTCACGGCGGTGCTGTCCGAGCCTTCCGCCGACTGGGGCGGCCGGCGCGGCTGGGTACACGAGGCGGTGCTGGAGGATTACAGCGATCTGTCCGGCTTCGACGTCTACATGGCCGGGCCACCGGCCATGATCAACGCCGCCAAGGGCGAGTTCCTCGCCAGCGGCGTGCCCTACGAGCGGCTGTTCTACGATTCCTTCGATTTCGCGCCGGAAGTGCGCGCGCGTCTCGATGCGCTGGCCGAGGAGGCCAGCGGCGATATCTACTGACCGCCCTGCAGCCTGAGATCCAGGCCCTTGCGATACGCCTGCATGGCCGCTTCCGGCTGGCCGAGGTCCTGCAGCAGCTGGCCGAGGCGGCGGTAGGTGGCCGGGTTGGGGCTGAGCCGCGCGCTGGTCTCGAGATAACTGCGCGCCTTGCCCCACAGCTTGTTGACGGCGCACAGCTCGCCGGCGGCGTACAGGAGCTCGGCGCTGTCGCCATGTTCCTTCAGCCAGGCTTCCACGCGCGCCAGCTGCTTTTCGGGATGCGCACTGCGCACCTCGCCATACAGCAGCACCAGGCGGTCATCCCATTCCGACTTCAGTGCGTTGCGCAGCACCGCCTCGGCGGTGTCGTCGGCGCCGGCGCGCAGCAGGGCGCGCGTGTAGGCGAGCAGCACGCGCCGCTTGCGGCGCATGCGGCGCGGCGTATTACGCCAGACGTTGTCCAGCGCCGCCGGGCCGTCGAGAGCCGACTGCGCGAAGGCTTCCTCCAGTGTGCGGATCTCGATGCGCTCGAGATCCTCCGGCTTCATCACGCCGGACTTGCGCAGGCGGGGAATGAGCTCCTCCAGCTGGCGCCATTCGCCCAGCGCCTCGTGCACGCGCGCCAGCAGCTTGAGGCCGAAGGCGTGGCCCGGGCTGCGCTCCTGCAGCTGGCGCAGGGTGGCGAGTGCGTGCTCGGTCTGGCCGTGGGCGATCTGCAGCTCCGCCTGGGTCAGCAGTACGGCGACGGTGGCCTGCGGCGTGCTCTCGTAGGCCGCCTTGAGGTGCGCGTCGCGGCGCTCGTCGGCGGACAACAGCTGCGCGGCCCGCGCCGCCATCAGGTAGTTGATCAGCGGCACTTCGCTGTCGCGGGCGTTGCGCACCAGGCGGCGCTCGCCCTCCTTCCAGCGGCCCTCGGAAATTTCGATCAGCCCGCGCGTCAGTGCGCGGCGCGCGCGCACCTGGCGGCGGCGGGCGAGGCGGGCGCGCAGCCTGGCCGGCAGGTTCCACAGCCAGGCCAGCACCGTGACCACCAGCCACAACGCCAGCAGCGCACCGGCGCACAGCAGTGCGAACACCGCCAGCGTCATTTCCATGGCGGTGTTGCCGTAATAGATGCGCACCAGTCCCGGATCGCTTTCCAGCATCACGCCAAGCGCGACGGCTGCCGCGAGGGTCAGGAACAGGAACAGGATCCAGCGGATCATTCGGCGAAGGCTCCCGTGCGGCGGCTGTCGCCGACGATGCGGCGGAACTCGTCGAGGGCCGGATGGATGTCCGGCAGGGCCGGCTGCAGCGGCATCTCCAGCAGACCGCCGATGTCGGCGATGGCATTGGCGACCGCCATGTCACGGGTGTCGAAATAGCGCGTCAGCCATTCGCGCGCCAGCTCCAGGCTCTGCCGGTAGACCTCGGCCTCGCCGGCCATCAGCGCGGCGCGCGCGGTGGACAGCTGCAGCTCGACGTTGCGGTAGAGCATGAAGTGCTGCTCGGGCGTGAGCAGCGGTGGTGGCGGTTCGGCGCGCTGGACCACCACCAGCTTGCGGAAGACGCGGTCGAGACCGGCCTTGAAGCGCGCCCAGGTGCTCTCCGACTGGTCTTGCGCCTCCCTCGTCCCTGCCGCGCGCGCATGCTGGGTCTGCTTCAGCGGCAGGCTGGCAACCTGGCGCATCATGCTGCCGAGCTTGAGCGTCATGCCGTCGATGTCGGCGGTGGAAACCGCGGCGAGCGCCTGCAGGTGATCGCTGATGCGCTCGCGCACCGGGCGGAAGCGCGGCTCGGCCAGCTGCCGCAGGCGGTCGTCCGCCGACTGCAGGGCGTAGATCGCCGTGTCCGTGTCGCCGCTGAGATAAAGCGTGTCGGCGGCGACGCGCAGCAGGTACTCGACCTCGGCAAGCACCAGGTCGCGGCGGCCGCCGCGCGCGGTCTCGCGGATGCCTTCCAGTTCCGAGAACACCCGCGCCAGCTCCTGCTGCAGGCTCTCGCGCGTGCCTGCCAGTTCATCCTGCAGCTCGCCCAGCGCGTCACGCGACGCGCGAGAACGCTCCAGGCGGCGCAGGCTTTCCTCCAGGGCGGCGATCCTGGCCTGTTGCGCCTGGGCGGCACTCGCTTCCATGACGCGCTGCTGCTGCAGCCATTGCCAGCCGTACCAGCCGCCTGCGGCGAGTCCCGCCAGCACCAGCAGGAGGAGCAGCGTGACGAAGAAGCGCCAGGCGCGACGGCGCGGCTTGCGGGCAGGCGTTTCGGGAGCGTGTTCTTGCCCGGGCGTGGCGGAAGGCACGACCGGAACGTTGTCGTCTTTATTCTCGGTAGTCATCGGGAACCCTGCCGCCGGGAATGCCACCAGCCGGCAAGGGCGTCCAGCAATGCATCGTCTGAAGCAGTTGCGGCAACGACCGGCGGGGGACGGATGTCGAATTCGTGCGCCAATTTAAGCATACGTGCCGTAGGCACCACCAGTTGACTGTTCCGCAGAAAGCGGCGTCCTTCCTCGTCCAGCATCTCGTACAGGTTGGCAAGACCCGCCGCGCTGCCGGTGACGATGGCATCCACCCGGCCGGCGCGCCACCAATCCATGAGCGGTGTCACCGATGCTTCCGGAACCTGTCTTTCATAGACCTCGATGAATTGCACCTCGGCGCCGCGCTTGCGCAAGGTGTCGGCGAGCAGTTCGCGGCCGCCGCGACCGCGAACGATCCACACCCGCCTGCCTCGCATCTCACGGAAGGCGGGAGCGTCCAGCAGGCCCTCGGATTCCTGGCGGTCCGGAACGATCTCCACGGCAAGACCGGCGGAACGCAACGCCCGCGCGGTGCCTTCCCCGACGGTGGCGAGTCGCGCATTCGCCGCGATCTCGCGCAGCGCGCGCGGGGCATGTTCGATGGCGGCGGCGCTTACGAACACCATCCAGTCCGGTGCGGACGCGGGCAACCCGGGTGGCGGCAGCGGCGCGATGTGGATGGTGGGGAAGAACAGCGCTTCGCCGCCGAGCGCGCGGATGCGTTCGCAAAGCGCTTCGCCGCGGCCCTCGGGGCGGGTGACGATGACCCCGGCGCCGTCGAGCCGCTTCATCCGCCGTTGTTGCTGCGAAGGGATGCGAGCAGGTCGGCCGCGCCCCGCGACAGCAGCTCGGTGGCGAGCGCCTCGCCGAGCGCTTCGGGATCATTGGCCGGACCGATCATCTCGCCCTGGATGAGCGCGGAACCGTCGGGTGCGCCGACCAGGCCGCGCAGGCGAATGGAAACACCGTTGTGCAGCTCGGCGTAGCCCGCGATGGGCACGTCGCAACCGCCCTGCAGGCGCGCGTTGAAGGCGCGCTCGGCGCGGGTGCGCAGCGCGGTTTCGGCGTGCTCCAGCGGCCGCAGGTAGCGGATCAGGGTCTGGTCGTCGGCGCGGCATTCGATGCCGATGGTGCCCTGGCCGATGGCCGGCAGGCTTTCCTCGGTGCTGAGCAGGCTGCGGATGCGCTCCACCTGGCCAAGCCGCCTGAGGCCCGCGGCGGCGAGAATGATGGCATCGAACTCGCCGGCATCGAGCTTCGCCAGCCGCGTGCCGACGTTGCCGCGCAGGGGAATGATCTCGAGATCGGGCCGGCGCGTGGCCAGCTGGCACTGGCGGCGCAGGCTGGAGGTGCCGACGCGTGCGCCCGCGGGCAGCTCGCTCAGCGCCTCGTACTTGTTGGAGACGAAGGCATCGCGCGGGTCGTCGCGCTCGAGGATGGCGGCGAGCACGAAGCCGGACGGCATTTCCGCCGTCACATCCTTCATGGAATGCACGGCGATGTCGGCGCGGCCTTCGCGCATGGCGATTTCCAGTTCCTTGATGAACAGGCCCTTGCCGCCGATCCTGGAGAGCGCCCGGTCAAGCACCTCGTCGCCGCGGGTGGTCATGGGCACGAGCTCGACCTCGATGCCGGGATGGGCCGCGCGCAACTGGCCTGCGACATGCTCTGCCTGCCATAGCGCCAGCGGCGACTTCCGGGTTGCAATACGGATTTTTTCTGACATGAGCTTCCCTGTTGGAACCCGCGACGGCGCCGGTGTGTGTCGGGGAGGCACAGTTTAGCCGCCGGCGGCGCGGTTTTCGAGCGAGGAAAAAGGAGTATCAGGAAGCGCGGATGAGCTTTCTCACTTCAGGTACGAGACGGCGGCTCACTTCCAGCAGTTCGTCGATTTCCCGGATGCGCACGTGGAAATGCCCGTTCGCGTCCTTCTCCAGCGCGCCGATGCGCCCCGTGGCCACCAGCGCGTTGCGATGAATGCGCGTGAACAGGCCGCCGAACTCCTCTTCCAGCGACTTCAGCGAATCCTCGATCAGCACCTCGCCGCCGGTATGCCGGACGGTGACGTATTTCTGGTCGGCGCGGAAATAGTAGATGTTGTCGACATCGATGAGGCGCAGCGAGTCGCGCACGCGCGCGCAGATCTGCCGGCGCCGCTGGCCGTCGCTCTTCGACAGCGCCGCCTTCTGCGCGGCGTTCGGCCGGCGGGCGCGCTCCAGCGCCGCTTCCAGCCGTTCCTTGCGCACCGGCTTCACCAGGTAATCGGTGGCCTGCGCCTCGAAGGCGTCGATGGCGAAGCGGTCATAGGCGGTGGTGAAGATGACCGCGGGCGGCGTGGCGAGGCTCGCAAGATGGCGCGCGCACTCCAGCCCGTCCATGCCCGGCATGCGAATGTCCAGCAGCACCACGTCGGGGTTGTGCTCGACGACCTGGCGAAGCGCTTCTTCGCCGTTGCTCGCTTCGCCAACCACTTCCGCGCCTCCGATCGCCTGCAGCACGCTACGCAGGCGGAGTCTCGCCGGCGCCTCATCATCCACGATCAATATGCGCATCATGTTTCGCTCGGCGGCAGTCTGATCTCCGCTTCAAAATAGCCCGCCGAGCGCCGCGTGGCCAGCGTCGCCCGGTGACCCAGCGTCAGCGCCAGGCGCTGGCGCGTGTTGTCGAGCGCGATGCGAAAGCCGCGGCTTTCACCGGCGCCGGCCGCGAGCGGATTGCGTATCACCAGCCGGTAGGCATCGTCGATGCGTTCGCCGGTCACCGTGACGGTGCCGCCTTCGGCAAGTTTCTCGATGCCGTGATGAATGGCGTTTTCCAGCAGCGGCTGCAGCGTCAGCCGCGGCAGCTGCTGTCCATCCGCGGCACTGATGTGCCAGTCGACCCGCAGGCGATTTCCAAGACGCTTTTCCTCGAGGCGCTGGTACAGCCGCGCCAGTGCGATTTCCTCGTCCAGGCTCACCAGCGTGTTGGCATCGCCCAGGCTGGCGCGGAACAGGTCGGCGAGGTCCTCCACCGCCTGCTCGGCGGATTCCGGCGCGGCTTCGATCAGCGCGGCGATGGTGTTGAGGCTGTTGAAGAGAAAATGCGGGCGGATGCGCGCCTGCAACGCCTCGATGCGCAGGTTGGTCTCGCGCTGGACCTGGTGGCGCCACTGGTACTGGACATGGAAGTAACGCAATACCACGGCGCTGACGATGGCGCTGATGCACAGGTTGCGGCCGGTGAACGCGAGTCCCTGCTCCGCGCCGATCAGGCCGAGCTGCAGCACCTCGTCGACGATCACCGAGGCCACGCTCACCGCGAGTGTCGCCAGCAACAGCAGCAGGTAGCAGACGAGATACGACTGGCGCGCATCGAGATGGCCGAGCCGGCGCGAGACGAGGCACAGCGCCGCGGTGGCAGTGAGCGCCAGCCACAGCATGAACAGCGAGTTGGCGAGAAAGTCGCGCAACACGTCGGCGTTCACGGACAGGCCGCCCGCCATGGTGAGCACCATGGCAACCAGTTCCGCGATCACCAGGATTTCCGCGACGGCGCGCGCGGAACAGAAGTCCGGAAGGAACAGGGAGCGGGAAGGTCTTTCAGCGTTCGCCATGCGAAAAGTGTCGTTCGCGGCGACGCGGAACACAAGCGCGGCGCGTTTCAGCCTTTCGGGTTGTCGAACATCGCGCGCTTGAGACGGTACAGCGAGGAAATGTCCTCGTCGCTGTGGCCCTGCTCGATGAGGCGCCGGTAATGCAGCAGTGTCATTTCCACGATCGGCAACTGCACGCCAAGCGATGCCGCCATCTCGCGGCAGATCTTCAGGTCCTTCTCGTGCAGGCTCACCTTGAAGCCGAGCGGAAACTCCATCTTCGCCATGTTCGGCCCGCGGTTGGTCAGGTGCCAGCTCGCCGCCGCGCCGCCGCCGACGACTTCGATCACCTTGTCGAGATCAAGTCCATGCGCACGCGCGAAGGCGAGCGCCTCGGCAACCGCCTGGTTCACGCCGGCGACCGCGATCTGGTTGACCGCCTTGGTGGCCTGGCCGGAACCTGCCGCACCCATCAGCACGATGCGCTTGCCCATGGCCTGCAGCACCGGCTGCGCGCGCTCGAAATCCTGCGCGCTGGCGCCGCACATGATGGCAAGCGTCGCATTCTTCGCGCCCTCGGTGCCGCCGGAGACCGGGCAGTCGAGGAAGCCGATGCCGCGTTCCGCGAGGCGCGCCGCCGCGGTCTTCGCGGTTTCCGCGCTGACCGTCGAACAATCGATCACCAGCGCGCCTTCACCGAGCGAATGGCCAAGCGCATCGGCGACGGCAAGCACGTCCTCATCGGCGCTCACGCACATCACCACGCAATCGCAATCGCGGGCGAGTTCCGCGATGCTCGCCGCCGCGCTCACGCCGGTCTCGGCCTGGAAGGCCTGGGCCTTCTCCGGCGAGCGGTTCCAGACCGCGGCGAGCAGGCCCGCCTTGTGCAGGTTGCGCGCCATGGAATAACCCATCGCGCCGAGACCGATGAACCCGGTTTTCATGTCGCTTCCTTCGCGGTCCGTCATTTTTCGAGATAGGTGTAGCCGGTGAGGCCTTCCTGCAGCGCCTCCATGTAGCGCGTGCGCGTCTTCTTGTCGAGACCGGCCTTGAGCAGCTTCTCGCGGTAGCAGGCAAGCAGTTCCTCGGCGTAGAGATGCACGTAGGCCAGCACTTCGTCGGCGCGGTCGCCCTTCTCCGGGCGCACCATCACGAAGCTGCCGTTTTCGTCGCGCTCGACGTTCACCGAGTCGGTGTCGCCGAACAGGTTGTGCAGGTCGCCGAGAATTTCCTGGTAGGCGCCGACCAGGAAGAAGCCGAGCAGGTAATCCTGGTCCTTCTGCAGCGGATGCACGGCGAGCGTGGCCTCCAGGCCGTCGCGATCGACGTACTGCTCGATGCGGCCGTCGGAGTCGCAGGTCATGTCCTGGATCACCGCGCGGCGCGTCGGCACTTCGTTGAGGCGGTGCACGGGCATGATCGGGAAGATCTGGTCGATCGCCCACACGTCCGGCAGCGACTGGAACACCGACATGTTGCAGAAGTACTTGTCGGCAAGCTTCTCGTTGAGCTCGTCCACCATCTCGCGCTGGCCGCGCGCGGCCGGCTTCAGCGCGGCGCGCACGCGCCGGCAGATGGCGTAGTAGAGCTGCTCGGCGCGGGCGCGCTGTTCCAGCGAGATCACGCCGTGGATGTACATGGCCTGCGCTTCCTGCAGCCAGTAGATCGCATCCTGGTAGATTTCCAGCTGGGCGCGGCCGTCGGTGTTCTCGTAGCCCTCCCACAGGTCATGCAGGATCATCGGGTCTTCCGGCGACGGCGCCTCCGGTTCCATTTCCATGACGCTTTCCGCGTCCACCACGTTGGTGACCAGCACGGCGTGGTGCGCGGTCATGGCGCGGCCCGACTCGGTGATGATGTCCGGGTGCGGCAGCGAGTATTCCTCGCAGACTTCCCAGAGCGTGCGCACGATGGTGTTCGCATACTGCGACATCGAGTAGTTGGTGGAGTAGTCGCGCCGCGAGCGCGTGCCCTCGTAGTCGATGCCGAGCCCGCCGCCGACGTCCATGGTGGTGATCGGCACGCCGAGCGCGTGCATTTCCGCGTAGGCGCGCGCCGACTCGCGCATGCCGCGGGCGATGTCGCGGATGTTGGCGAGCTGCGAGCCGAGATGGAAATGCAGCAGCTGCAGGCAGTCCTTCATGCCGGCTTCCTCGAGGCGGCTGACAGCCTCGAGCAGCTGCGAGGCGAGCAGGCCGAACTTGGACTTCTCGCCGCCGGTGTCCGCCCAGCGGCCACCGCCGGCGTTGGCGATGCGTACGCGCACGCCCAGCGTCGGCCGCACGTTCATGCGGTGGGTAAGCTCGATGATGTGATCGATCTCGTTGAGCTTCTCGACCACGATGTAGACCTTGTGGCCGAGCTGCTGCCCGATCAGGGCAAGCTCCAGGTACTCGCGGTCCTTGTAGCCGTTGCAGACGATGGTGGAGCGCTCCGGCGCCAGCGCCAGCACTGCCATCAGCTCCGGCTTGGAGCCCGCTTCCATGCCGACCTTGTCGGCGCCGAACTGCAGGATGTCCTCCAGCACCGAGCGCTGCTGGTTCACCTTGATCGGGTAGACCGCGGTGTAGCGCGCCTGGTAGCCGTAACTCTCCATCGCGCCCGCGAAGGCGTTCGTCAGGCTCTCGATGCGGTGCCGGATGATGTCGCCGAAGCGGAACAGCACCGGCAGCGACAGCCCGGCCTCGTCCACGCGGCTGGCAAGATCGTAGAGGTCGACCGCGCCATCCTCGCGATTGCCGGTCGGGTAGACCAGCGTGTGGCCTTCCGGGCTTATGTCGAAATAGCCTTCGCCCCAGCGGGCGACGTTGTAGATGTCACGGCATTCCTTGATGGAATCGTCAGTCATGTCGGGGAGCACCGGAAGGTTGAAGTGGAGGGGGGCCGGGAAAGTGACGCGATTATAGGGGATGCGGACGGCGCGGCGAATACAGGAGGTATACTTTGCCGCCCCCTTTGACCGGAGAATGCCATGACCGAGACGCGCTTTGCCGATGCCCAGTGGTTCACCGAGGTTGCCACCGAGTGCGGTTCCGCCTTCTCGCTGGAGATCCGTGCCAAGGTGCATGAGCAGCAGACGCCCTTCCAGAAGATCGAAGTCTGGGAGACGAAGCGCTGGGGCTACCTCATGGTGATCGACGGCTTCGTCATGCTGTCCTCGCGCGACAACTTCCTCTACCACGAGATGATGGCGCACGTGCCGCTGTTCACCCACCTCGATCCACGCCATGTGCTGATCATCGGCGGCGGCGACTGCGGCACGCTGCGCGAAGTGCTGCGCCACCCGCAGGTCGAGACCGCCTGGCAGGTGGACATCGACGAGGGCGTGACGCGCGCCTCCGAGAAGTTCTTCCCCGAGCTGTGCGAATCCAACAACGACCCGCGCGCGCGCCTGCACTTCGAGGACGGCATCAAGTGGGTGAAGGAAGGCGAGGCGGAAAGCGTGGACGTCATCATCGTCGACTCCACCGATCCCATCGGCCCGGCCGAAGGCCTGTTCACCGAGGCCTTCTACCGCGACTGTCTGAAGATGCTGCGCCCGGGCGGCCTGCTGGTTCAGCAGAGCGAATCACCGCTGCTGCACATGCAGATTCTCAAGGAAATGCACCATGCCATGCGCGGCGCCGGTTACGCCGACGTGCGCACCTACCAGTTCCCGCAGCCGGTCTATCCCTCCGGCTGGTGGTCGGCGACCATGGCGCGCAAGGGCCGTGCCATCGACAGCTTCCGCGAAGCCGAAGCGCTGGCCGCGCCGGAGAAGTTCGGCACGAAGTACTACACCGCCGACATCCACCGTGCCGCCTTCGCCATGCCGGCGTTCTTCAGGCGCGAGATTGGCTGAGCAGCAAGAAGGTAGAAGAAAGAAGGCAGAAGACTTGTTCTTCTGCCTTCCTCATCGCGAGGCGACTCAGGAGCATTCCGCGAAAAGAAGAAGGGAGAAGAGCGGCTTCTCCCTTCTCCCTTCCTACCTGCCGCAATACTCGTTCACCTGGTCCTGAGCATCCTGGCGGCGCTGGATGATCTCTTCCGATTCGAGGTAACGCTGCTCGCCGTTCTCGTCCACCGTCACGCGCCGGGCGCGCATCAGGCGTTCCAGCCGGTCGCGCGCCGCCTGGCAGAGACGTTGGCGTTCCTGCTCGCGCTCCCTGCGCCTCGCCTCGGATTCGGCGTTCACTTCCGCCTGCCTGTCCAGCGCCTCCAGTCGTGCGCGCCGCTGTTCGGCAGACTCGCGAATGGCCTCGGGATCAGTGGGACGGTTCTCGATGTCGAGCTTCTCTGACTTGCCGTCAGGGCAGGGCCGGTCGGCGTAACGCACTGCGCCGCTTTCGGTCACGCAGCGATACACGCCGCCCTTGGCGTCCGCCATGCCCGGCAGGGCGAGCAGCAAGGCGGCGAGCAGCAGTCCCGCTTTCATCAGCAACGCTCCGCGATCTGCTGGCGCAGCCGCTGCATTTCCGCGGCGGCTTCCTCGTCGCTCAGGCGGCGCTCGCTGCCATCGTCATTGCGCTGGATGAGGTAGGGCGCGTTCTCGTAGCGCTCGAGCTGGGTGCGCGCCAGTTCGCAACGCTGCTTCTCGATCTCGAGCTGGGCCTTGACGACCGGGTCCGTCGCCTCGGCGATGCGCTCGTCCAGGGACTTGCGCGGCGCCTGCGATTCGGCGCGCGGCGGCGCCTTGGGCACGTCAAGGCGCTTTTCCTCGGCGCCGGCCGGGCAGGGCGTGCCGGTGTAGTAGGTCTTGCCGTCGGCGCCGGTGCACTTGTACACGTCCGCCGCCGCGGCGGGCCCGGCGAGACCGAGCATGGCCAGGATCATCAGGGCTGCCAGTCTGGGCATGTCAGCCTCCTGTCGCGAAAGGGGAAATGCATGGACATATAAATAATGTGTCGGCGGTCCGGTGACCTTGTCGCGTGTCACAGTGCGTCGCTGCCGGTTTCGCCGGTGCGGATGCGGATCGCCTGCTCCAGCGGGCTGACGAAGATCTTGCCGTCGCCGATCTTGCCGGTGCGGGCGGCGCCGATGATGGCTTCGACCACCTGCTCGGCGAGCTCGTCGGGCACGGCAAGCTCGATCTTCACCTTGGGCAGGAAGTCGACGACGTATTCCGCGCCGCGGTAGATCTCGGTGTGGCCCTTCTGCCTTCCGAAACCCTTTACCTCGGTGACGGTGATGCCTTGCACGCCGATGTCGGAGAGCGCCTCGCGAACGTCATCGAGCTTGAAGGGCTTGATGATGGCGGAAATCATCTTCATGTCGGTGGTGTCCGTGGAGAAATCTGCGGCCACAGTCTAGCGCATTCCCGGGCAGCGCCGTTGCGTTGCATTGCGCCTGTCCCGCCCTGCCGGTAGGCTTTCGCCCGGCTTTCATCACGGGGACCATCATGAAGCTCGATCCCAGCATTCTCGACGACCTGGCTCGCCGCCTTTACGAAGCGCTGCCGAGCGGCCTGCGCGAGGCGCAGCGCGACCTGGAAGCGAATTTCCGCAGCGTGCTGCAGAGCGTGCTCGGCCGGCTCGACCTGGTCACGCGCGAGGAGTTCGACGTGCAGACCGAGGTGCTGAAGCGCACCCGCGAGAAGCTGGAGAGCATCAATCGCCGGCTGCTGGAGCTGGAGGAGTCCATCAAGCCGCCGCCGCCGAAGAAGTGATCCCGCCGGCGGCCGGCCACGAGCGGCCGCAACACTCAACGCCCCTGCCGTTCCGCCACCTCGCGAATCGTTCTCGCCAGGAACTCGCCGTAGCGCTCGATGTAGTTCACGTCGCCGGTGTTGTCGAGCAGCCACGGATTCATCAGCGTGTGGCGCAGGATGAAGATGCCGTCGGCATCGACCTCGCTGATGCCCAGCGTTTCCAGCACCCGCAGGAATTCCTCCTCGCCCATGCCGCGACGTGACAGCGTGGTGTAGGAGCCGAAGAACTCCCTGGTCTGTACCGGCACCGCCGGATCGACGCGCATGGCGCGGAACACTTCGCGCGCGAAGCGGTTGGCCGCGCGCAGCGAGCGGTTGCCGGCGGGATTGATGGCAACGCAGACCAGGTTGCTGTCCGGCTCCACCGGTACCGACAGTCTTGCGCAACCTTCGAGCTCGCGGGCGATGACCGGCATGTGATCGAAGAAGTGCTCGGCGGCGCGAATGGTTTCGCGAATGATGCGCCCGAGTCCTTCACGGTGCGGCGGCACCACGCGTTGCGCGACGTACACGCCCGCGGCCGCCGCGCCCGACTTCGAGCCTTCGAGGATGTAGCGGCCGAGCTGGCGGAACTTGGCGCGGTAATCCGGCGCATCGCGTTCCGGGTCGAACACGTAGTCGGCGTCCTGCGCGACCAGGTCCAGCATGCGCTGGTCGCGGAACACGATGGCGCCGGCGCCGAAGGGCACGAAGCCGAGCTTGTGCGGATCGACGGTGATGGAATCCGCGTGCCGCACGGCCTCCAGGGAGGCATGCACGCGTTTGCTTGGAAAATGCCGGAATTCGCGGCGCACGCTGTCATGGTCCGCGAAGCTGCCGTCGCTTTCGCGGAACAGCGCGGCGAGATAACCGCCCCAGGCGGCATCGATGTGCACCGGCGCATGCAGGCCGCGCCGCTGCCAGCGCTCGCGGCAGGCGATGATCTCGTGGATGGGATCGATGGTGCCGAACTCGGTGGTGCCGAGCACCGCGACAATGGCAAGCACCGGCTGCCGTTCCGCGGCGAGTTCCGACAGCAACGCATCCAGCGCCGCGCTGTCCATGCGCATGCCGCGTTCCGGCACCTTGCGGAACTGCGCGGTGCCAAGCCCGTTGAGTTTCATCGCCTTCTGCCAGGAATAGTGCGCGGTGGCGGGCAGCAGCACCACAGGCTCGCGCCACTCGGGATGGCGGCGCGCGAACTCCACCAGGCCGAGATGCTCGACGCGCTCCGACTCGACCGCATCCAGCCAGGCGCGTCCCTCGCGTTCCGGCATTTTCGATGCGGCCTCCAGCACGGCGGCATGCAGTGCGATGGTCTCGGCGTTGGAGAAATTGAGCAGCGTCCACGCATCGAGCGCGCGAACGTCGCCCTGGCGGCTGCGGATCCCGACGTCGCGGTTCCGCGCCGCGGCGGCCACCGCCAGCGGGTAATGGCGCAGCGCGCGCTGCACGTTCAGCGCTTCGTAGTTGGCGACCGTGCCGCCGGAGGTGAGATGGCCGAAGGCGCAGTCCGGCCGGGATTCGTCGGTCGCATAGCCCAGCATCCTGGCAAGCTGCAGGCCGACGGAAATCTCCATGTCCAGCGTCACCGGCGCCGCCTCGTCGACGACATTGTTGGGGTTGTAGGGCAGCGTCATGATCTGCGCGACTAGTGCCGGCAGCAGCAGGTCGGAAGTCATGTGGCCGATGTAGCGCGGGCTGGAGAACGGCACCGAACGCTTCAGCGCCGCGCTCAGCGCATGCAGCTCGCGGCTCATGTGCGCGACGAAGTCGCGGTAGCCGGGCGAGTTCATCGCCAGCAGCGGGATGGCCGGCGGGTCCTCGGGATGGAAGTTGCGCCGCCAGTAAACGTGGTCCCGGAGGAATTCCAGCAGGAGTTTCTCGAACAGGTCGTTGTTCTCGCCGTAGGGACCGAGAAACAGCGGGTGGAGATGGCTTCTGTCGTTCATGCGCGCCTCGCTTCGAGGCGCGCAATTGTGTGCAGCCGGGAACGCACTCGCATTGACCTGCATCAATGCCGTTCCCTGGCGTTACCGGCACGATCGATGCATGCAAGAAGCCTGGCGGGAAAATGCCATCGATCGCCTGCTGGCGGAACGCGCGGCGGCGCCGTTCACGCCGGTGCGGGCGCTGTCGCTGCGCTGCGGGCGGCAGCTCCTGTTCAAGGACGAATCCGTTCACCCCAGCGGCAGCCTCAAGCATCGCCTCGCGCGCGCCCTGTACCTGCACCACCTTCGTGAAGGCCGTCTTGCGCCGGGCATGGCGGTATTCGACGCCTCTTCCGGCAGCACCGCGGTTTCCGAAGCCTGGTTCGCCGAGCGGCTCGGGTTGCGTCACTTCGCGGTCATTCCCGAGCACACTTCGCCCGCCAAGCAGGCACTGATCCGTTCCTTCGGCGGCGAATGCATCACCGTGAACCCGCAACGCTGCTGCAAGCAGGAGGCGGCGCGGCTGGCGCAGGAGCACGGCGGCGTGTTCCTGGACCAGTTCGGCAATGCCGCCCGCGTGGTGGAGTGGCATGCACACAATGTCGCCGTCGAATTGTTCACGCAGCTCGCCGAGCGCGGCATGCCGCTGCCGGACGCGTTCATCTGCGGCGCCGGCACCGGCGGGACGGCGGCCAGCACTGGAAGGTTCCTGCGCCGTACCGGCAGGGCGACGCGCCTGCTGGTCGTCGATCCGGAGGAGTCCGCGTTCTACGCGCATTTCACGGGCAGGGAAGCCGGTTGCCTCTGTGCGTCACGCGTCGAGGGCATAGGCCGGCCTGCGGTCGAGCCCGCCTTCGATCCCGCGCTGATCGATGCCATGCTGCGCGTCCCGGACGCGGCCTCGTTCGCCGCGGCGCGCTGGCTCAAGTCCCGGCTTGGCTGGTCGGTGGGCGTGTCCACCGGCACCAACTTCATCGGTGCGATCCATGCATTGGCTGCCGGCGGGCAGTGCGTGGCTACCTTGATATGCGATGGCGGCGAACGCTACGCCGGCACGCTGGACAACGAGGACTGGCTGGCCGCGCAGGGCTTCCATGTCGCTGCCTGGAAAGAGGCCATCGACCGGTGGTATGCCGGCGGCGACTGGCTGCCGCCCCAGGCGATCTCGGCAAGCGAGCCTTGCCGCAGGTCGACCGGCCGCGCCGCGGAGTAGCCCTGGACCGGCGGCAACTCCTTTTCTTCCTTCCTTCATTACGCACCTCCTTCGAACCTGCCGCCTTGATGGCCACCAGGCGCCCTTGACCGCCATCAAGGCAAGGCATGGCAAGGCCGCGGAAGATGCGCCTGCCGCACGTGCGGAGGAGGAGCAGGTCATGAACGAGACGAAACGGCTGTGGTGGACGCTGGCAGCCATTCTTGCAGTGTCCTTCGGCGTCATGCTGTGGCTGGGTGGCGAGATCTACCGCACCATGCCGCCGGTGCCGGCTGCGTATGTGAGCGCGGATGGCGAGGTGATCTACAGCCGCGCCGATGTCGAAACCGGGCGCATGGTCTGGCAGAGCACCGGCGGGCACCAGCAGGGCTCGATCTGGGGGCACGGCGCGTATCTTGCGCCGGACTGGACCGCAGACTGGCTGCATCGCGAAGCGATGGCGCTGCTCGACATCTGGAGCCGGCGCGAGTTCGGCAAGGCGTACGCGCAACTCGAGGCAGACCACCAGGCCATGCTGCAAAGCCGCCTGCAGCGCGAGATGCGCGCCAACACCTATGCCGCCGACGTCGACCGCGTGGAGATTTCCGCGGATCGCGCCGCCGCCATCCGCGAAGTCGCGCAGCATTACGCGAAGCTGTTCAGCGACGATCCCGAACTCGAGGCGTTGCGCGAGGATTACGCCATCCGCAACAACCCCATCGAGGATCCGGCGCGGCGCGAGGCGCTCGGGGCGTTCATCTTCTGGAGCGCCTGGGCCGCGACCACGAACCGTCCCGGGGACGACATCACCTTCACCGCCAACTGGCCGTCCGAACCGCTGGTCGGCAACAGGCCCACCAGTGCGGCATTCATGTGGACGTTCATTTCCATCCTGCTGCTGCTCGCGGGCATCGGCGCGCTGGTATGGCATCACGCGCGCATGTCCGGGCGCGAGCAGCCGCCGGCGCCGCCGTCCATCGATCCGTTGCACAACCTGAAGCCGACGCCGTCGATGAAGGCGACCATCAAGTACTTCTTCGTGGTCGCGGCGCTGTTCGGATTGCAGGTGCTGCTTGGAGCGATCACCGCGCATTACGCCGTCGAAGGGCATCACTTCTACGGACTGAATCTCGCCGACATCCTTCCCTACGCGGTGACGCGCACCTGGCACACGCAGCTCGCCGTGTTCTGGATCGCGACCGCGTGGCTCGCGACCGGGCTCTACATCGCGCCGGCGATCTCCGGGCATGAACCGAGATTCCAGCGCGCCGGCGTCAACTTCCTGTTCGTCTGCCTGCTGGTCATCGTCGCCGGTTCCATGGCCGGGCAATGGCTGGGCGTGATGCAGAAGATGGGGCTGGACATCAATTTCTGGTTCGGACACCAGGGTTACGAGTACGTCGATCTCGGCCGCTTCTGGCAGATCTTCCTGTTCGTCGGCCTGCTGCTGTGGCTGCTGCTGATGGGCCGCGCCCTGTGGCCGGCGCTGCGGAAGAAGGATGAAGGCCGGCCGCTGGTGATCATCCTGTTCCTGTCGGTGATCGCGATCGGACTGTTCTACGGCGCCGGGCTGATGTGGGGCAAGCACACGCATCTCGCCCTGGTCGAGTACTGGCGCTGGTGGGTGGTGCACCTGTGGGTGGAAGGCTTCTTCGAGGTGTTCGCGACGGCCGTCATTGCCTTCCTGTTCACCCGGCTGGGTCTCGTGCGCACGAAGAACGCGGTCACCGCGATCCTGTTCGCGACCATCGTGTTCCTCACCGGCGGCGTGCTCGGCACCTTCCATCATCTCTACTTCACCGGCACGCCGACCTCGGTCATCGCCATCGGCGCGAGCTTCTCGGCGCTGGAGGTGGTGCCGCTGGTCTTGCTCGGCTTCGAGGCCTGGGAGAACTACAGGCTGTCGCGCGCGGCGCCCTGGGTGGCGACCTACAAGTGGCCGATCATGTTCTTCATCAGCGTCGCCTTCTGGAACCTGGTCGGCGCGGGCCTGTTCGGCTTCCTGATCAACCCGCCGCTGTCGCTCTATTACATCCAGGGCCTGAACACCACGGCGCTGCACGGACACACCGCGCTGTTCGGCGTCTACGGGATGCTCGGCATCGGCCTGATGCTGTTCTGCCTGCGCGGCCTCACGTATCGCCGCGAGTGGAGCGAAGCGCCGCTCAGGCTCGCGTTCTGGACGCTGAACATCGGCCTCGCCGCCATGGCGCTGTTCAGCCTGCTGCCCATGGGCCTGCTGCAGATGCATGCCAGCGTCACCGAAGGCTTCTGGTATGCGCGCAGCGCGGAGTTCATGCAGCAGCCGCTCATGCATCTGCTGGTGTGGATGCGCGTGCCGGGCGACGTGATCTTCAGCGTCGGCGTGCTCAGCGTGGCCTGGTTCGTGCTGCGGCTGTTCATCGGCCCGTCGCGCGAGCGAAGCGGCGCCGCGCTCAGCCCGCTCGCCGAAAGCGCGGACTGATTCCTCCCCGGTGCAGGCGCGGCAGGGAGGCCGCGCCTTTCTTTTCCGCCGGATTGCGTTTTGGCTAGACTCGCCGCTTTCACGAACAGGGAGTGTTCGCATGAGCCTGGCAAGGATCTTCAGCCGCGCGCGGCTCGGCGTGGCGGCGCCGCCGGTGGAAGTGGAAGTGCATCTTTCCGGCGGCCTGCCGGCCTTCAACATCGTCGGCCTGCCCGAGGCCGCGGTGAAGGAATCGCGCGACCGGGTGCGTTCCGCCATCCTCAACAGTCACTTCGACTTTCCCGCCAGCCGCATCACCGTCAATCTCGCGCCCGCCGACCTTCCAAAGGAAGGCGGCCGCTTCGACCTGCCCATCGCGCTCGGCGTGCTGGCTGCCGGCGGCCAGGTGCCGGCGGCGGCGCTGCAGGACATCGAATGCCTGGGCGAGCTTGCGCTGGACGGCACCCTGCGCCCGGTGCGCGGCGTGTTGCCTGCGGCCATCGCCGCGGCGCGGGAAGGCCGCGCGCTGATCGTGCCCACGGGCAACGGCGAGGAGGCGGCGATCGCCTCCGGCGTTGCCGTGTTCGAGGCCTCCAGTCTGCTGGCGGTGGCTGCCCACCTGCATGGCCGTACGCCCCTGCCGCGCATCGAGCGCGCGCCGCCGCGCGTGGATGCCACCGAGTGCGCCGATCTTGCCGACGTGCGCGGGCAGTTCCGCGCCCGCCGCGCGCTGGAGATTGCCGCGGCCGGCGGTCACAGCCTGCTGTTCGTCGGCCCGCCGGGCACCGGCAAGAGCATGCTGGCCGCGCGCCTGCCGGGAATTCTTCCTGCCATGAGCGACGAGGAAGCGCTGGAAGTGGCGGCGGTCGCTTCCATCAGCGCCGGCGGCTTCGATGCCGCGCAGTTCGGGCGGCGGCCGTTCCGCGCGCCTCATCACACCGCCTCGGGCGTGGCGCTGGTGGGCGGCGGTTCGCAGCCGCGCCCCGGGGAAATCTCGCTTGCCCATCAAGGTGTGCTGTTCCTCGACGAGCTGCCCGAGTTCGATCGCCGCGTGCTGGAAGTGCTGCGCGAGCCGCTGGAAAGCGGCCGCATCGTGATCTCGCGCGCTGCCCGCCAGGCGGAATTCCCGGCCTGCTTTCAGCTGGTCGCGGCCATGAATCCCTGTCCCTGCGGTTACCACGGCGATCCTTCCGGGCGTTGCCGCTGCACCGAGGAGCAGGTGGCGCGTTACCGGGGCCGCATTTCCGGCCCGCTGCTGGATCGCATCGACATGCAGGTGGAAGTGCCGCGGTTGCCGGCGCAGGAGCTGGCGCGCCTGCCCGCGGGTGAAGCATCCAAAGCCGTGCGCGCCCGCGTGGAGGCGGCGCGCGAGCGGCAGCGGGCGCGCGGCATGCCGAATGCGCGGCTGGAAGGCGAAAGCCTGCGCGAACATGCCGCCTTGCCGGCGGCCGGCGTGCAGTTGCTGGAGCAGGCGGCGGCACGGCTGGGGCTGTCGGCCCGCGCTCACGACCGCATCCGGCGGGTCGCGCGGACCATCGCGGACCTCGCCGGGCAGGCGAACATCGGCGTCGAGCACCTGGCCGAGGCCATCGGTTTCCGCAGTCCGGAGCGCTGAACCGGTTACCGGTTCGGTGGGTCCCCGGGGCGCAAAGATGCTTTCCTGGCAGATTTGGTTATATTCTCCCGTTGCTGACGGCGGGGAGGGGGAGCCATGCCGGGGGAGCAGCAAGCACCGCACTTTCGCACCATCGAGCAGCGACTGCTGCACGTCGTGCTCCGGAACAATCCTTTCGCGCAGATGGTTGGCGTGCTGTTCGGCGGCTTCGGCGTGATCGGACTGCACGATTACACCTCGCCGCTGCGGCTGTACGGCTGGTTCAGCGTGCTGGTGCTCGTCATGCTGCACCGGCTGTGGGCGATCCGCCGCTATGCGCGCACCGGCAACTACGACACGCCCGATGTCGAGGCCATGCGGCGGCGCTTCACGGTCGGCGCCTTCGCCTCGGGCACGCTGTGGGCATCGCTGCCATGGATCGTGCAGGCGGAGACCACCGAGGCGGTGTTCTTCATCGCCATGCTCATGGTCGGCATGCTGGCCGGCGCGACCGCCGCGTTCGGTTTCGTGCGCCGCTTCTTCCTTGCCTTCACCCTGCCGCTGTTCGCATCGCTGACCGTCTACATGCTGCTCAACCCGGTGCCCATCGGCCGGCTGTCGGCGTTCGCGCTGCTGGTGTTCTACCTGCTCATCATCAAGGGCTCGGGCATGGTGGCGCACGAACTTCGCAACCACCTGCGCGCGCACTTCGATGCCGACCTGCATCGCAAGGGCGTGGAACGCCAGGCGGCGGAGCTCGCCAGCGCCAACGCCGCCAACCTCCGGCGGCGCGAGATGCTGGAAGGCATGCTGCGCATCGCGACGCTGCCGGAGACAGACACCATGCGCAAGCTCGAGCAGCTGCTCGAGTTCGGCTGCCGCGCGCTTGGCCTGCGCGTTGGCGTGATCGCCGAAACCCGCGACGGCGAGCGGCGGCTCTTCGCGAAACACGATCCCCACGGACAGGCGGACCTCGCCGCGCTGCCGCTGCATGTCACGCTGTGCTCGCAGGTCATCGAGCGCGACGAGGCGTTCAGCTTCGCGAATCATGAAGAAGCCGCAGCAAGGCTGCCCGCCGATTACCAGGGCAAGCGCGTCGGCGCCTTCATCGGCGCGCGCGTGCACATCTCGGAAGGACTGTTCGGCACGGTCTGCTTCCACGACGTCGCCGAGCGCCAAGTGCCGTTCACGGACACCGAGGAGAACTTCGTGCGGCTGCTGGCCAGCTGGATGGGCGCGGAGCTGTCGGAGTACTTCATGCAGCGGCGGCTGCGCGCCAAGGAACGGCAGCTGTCCACGCTGGCGGATGCCATGCCCTGCGGCATGGCGGCGCTGGATGCGGGCGGCCGGCTGCTGTACGCCAATCGCCTGTTCGCCGCCACCTTCAACGTCGAGGACATGCCGCTCATCGGCCGGCATGTCAGCGAGCTTTTCCACGGTTCGCCGGAATTCTCCGCGCTGGTCACCGAGCAGGTGACCAGCCGGCAGCCCGCGGAATTCGAATACCGCCGGCCCGGCGGGGACGAGGAGCGCATCTATCGCATCAGTCTCGTGCCCAACACCGACGAGGACGGCACGCAAGGCGGCTGCTTCGTGCTGACGCTGGACATCACCCAGGACAAGGCGCTGCAGTCCGAGCTGGAGCTGAAGGCCTCGCTGGATCCGCTGACGCGCATCTACAACCGCAAGTACCTGGAGGAAACGCTCGACCAGGTGCTCTCCGACCGGCGCCGCCGCAAGCCGGTGTACGTGGCGTTGCTCGACCTGGACGGCTTCAAGCAGATCAATGACAGCGCCGGCCACGATGCAGGCGACGCGATCCTGCGCGAGGTGGCCGCCACGTTGCGCGACGCCCTGCGCAAGCAGGACCTGCTGGCGCGTTATGGCGGCGATGAATTCGTCGCGCTGCTGCATTGCCTGGACGACGAGGACCTTGCCGATACCTGCGAGAAGCTGCTGCAGGCGATCAGCGGCCGCAGCTTCCATTACGGCGGCAACGACTATCATGTCGGCGTGAGCATTGGCGCGACGCGCATTCGCCGCGGCGAGCCCATGCACCATCTGCTGGTGCGCGCCGACAGCGCCATGTATCTCGCCAAGCGGCGCGGCCGCAATCGCGTCGAGATCGTTCCCGCCGACGAATCCGCGGTGCGCATCCGCAATCGCACCGCCTGATACTTCGCAGTTCGAGAATTTCAAGACTGGCGGGACGGACGCGCGCCGGTAGAATAGCGCGCCTATGTCTGCCGTCCGCTCACCCTCGCTCAATCCCCGCCAGCGCGAAGCCGTGCGTCACATCGACGGCCCCTTGCTGGTGCTCGCCGGCGCGGGCAGCGGCAAGACGCGCGTGATCACCGAGAAGATCGCCTATCTCATTCGCGATTGCGGCCATCGCCCCGAGCAGATCGCTGCAGTGACCTTCACCAACAAGGCGGCGCGTGAAATGAAGGCGCGCACCCGCGCGCTGCTCGGCGAGGACGCTTCCAGGGGCCTGGCGGTTTCCACGTTCCACACGCTCGGCCTGCGCATGCTGCAGCAGGAACACAAGGCGCTCGGCTACCGGCGCAACTTCACCATCTTCGATGCCGAGGATGCGCGCGCGCTGGTCACCGAGATCCTCAAGAGCGAGCGGCTGGATACCAGCGATCTCATCGATCGCATGCTCTGGCAGATCTCCGGCTGGAAGAGCGACTCGGTGGCGCCCGAGCTTGCGATGCAGCAGGCGGTGGATGCGAAGGACATGCAGGCGGCGCGCGTCTATGCCGCCTATGATCGCGCGCTGCGCGCCTACAACGCCTTCGACTTCGACGATCTCATCGCCAAGCCCGTGCAGTTGCTGGAAGGCGACAGCGAGGTGCGCGAGCGCTGGCAGAACCGCTTCCGCTACCTGCTGGTCGACGAATACCAGGACACCAATGACGCGCAGTACCGCATGCTGAAGCTGCTCGCCGGCGTGCGCGCGGCATTCACTGTGGTGGGCGACGATGACCAGTCCATCTACGCCTGGCGCGGCGCGCGGCCGGAAAACCTGGCGCGCCTTGCCGAGGACTTTCCCGCGCTCACCGTCATCAAGCTGGAACAGAACTATCGTTCCACCTCGCGCATCCTGCGCGTCGCGAACACGCTGATCGCCAACAACCCGCACGTCTTCGAGAAGCGCCTGTGGTCGGAGATGGGCGAGGGCGACGAGGTGCGCGTGTTCGCCTGCAAGGACGCGCAGCATGAGGTCGAGCGCGTGGTCACCGATCTCGTGCACACGAAACTGCAGAAGGGCCTGTCGTTCCGCGACTTCGCCATTCTCTATCGCAGCAATCACCAGTCGCGCTTCTTCGAGAAGGCGCTGCGCGAGCATCACGTGCCGTATCACCTTTCCGGCGGCATGTCGTTCTTCGATCGCGGCGAGGTGCGCGATGTGATCGCCTACCTGCGCCTGCTGGTGAATCCGGACGATGACAGCGCCTTCCTGCGCATCGTCAACGTGCCGCGGCGAGAGATCGGCACCGCCACCCTGGAAAAGCTTTCCGAGTACGCAAGCCGCAGGAAGGTGAGCCTCGTCTCCGCCTGCTTCGAGATGGGTCTTGCCGAGTTCCTGCAGGAGCGCATCGTCGCGAGGGTGCGCGAGTTCGCGCACTGGGTCAGCTACTGGTCGGAGCGCATGGAGAGCGAGATCAGCGTCGGCCTCATCGAGGAACTGCTCGCCGACATCGGCTACCGCGACTGGCTGGAGGAGAGCGCGCGCGATCCGGACAAGGCCAGGCGGCGCTGGGAGAACGTCGAGGAGCTGCTGTCGTGGATGGGCAACATTCTCAAGAGCAACGACGGCGAGATGTCGCTGGGCGACGTGCTGGCGCGCATGAGCCTGATCGACCGGCTGGATCGCAACGGCGACGATGACCCGGGCGACGTGGTGCAGCTCATGACCCTGCACGCCGCCAAGGGACTGGAGTTTCCGTACGTGTACCTCGTCGGCGTCGAGGAGGAGATCCTGCCGCACCGGAACAGCATCGAGGCGGACACCATCGAGGAAGAGCGCCGCCTGATGTACGTCGGCATCACCCGCGCGCAGCGCCAGCTGACCATCAGCTACGCCGAGCAGCGCCGCCGCTACGGCGAGGACTTCGATTGCGAGCCGTCGCGTTTCCTCAAGGAGCTGCCCGAGAACGACCTGTACTGGGAAGGCGGCGGCAAGGAACGCTCCCGCGAGGAGAAGGTCGCCACCGGCCGCGCCACGCTCGCCGGCCTGAAGAGCCTGCTGGAAGGCTAGCCGGTCGCCGTGGTCGAGACATGCAGGCAACGAAAAAGCCGCCTCGAAGGCGGCTTTTTCGTGGAAGACGCGAGGCTCAGCGGGACTGCTCGACCATGTAATCCACTGCGGCCTTGACCTGCTCATCGGAGAGGTCCATGCGGCCACCCTTGGGCGGCATGATGCCGGTGTTGCCGGTGAAGCCTTCAAGGGAGTGCTGGTAGAGCACCTCCATGCCCTTGGCGATGCGCGGCTCCCACTGCGCCTTGTCGCCCGGACGCGGCGCGCCGGCAGCGCCGGTGCCGTGGCAGGCAAAGCAGGCCTGGGTGAATACCGCCTCGCCGCTGACCTCGGCGTCCGCTTCCCTGGCCTGCTCGGCGCCGGAGGGCGCGGTGGTGACCGGGGCGGGACGCGGGTTGTCGGTGGTGGCCACTTCGCCGATGGGACGGATGCGGTCGGTAACCGCCTGCTGGGCCAGCGGATTCTCCAGGTTGTCCGGATCCAGGTGCGCTTTCTCGACGCCGGTCGCAATGAAGAAGATCACAATAGTCATCGCCACAAGGGCGCCGATCACGATAAGAAAGGTGTCGAGAAACTTGCGGTCCTGATCCATCGTCTTGTCCGTCGGTTGCTTGGGGAGTGGCCGCGCGGGCCCGGGTCGGGGCGCAAGTATACTGGGTCCCGCCCTGAGGCGAAACACTGGCCACATCCGCCCTGAAGGCGCAAAACATTGACATCAAAGGAGTTAACCATGCGGCAGCTGTTGCTCGGATTGCTCGTTGCCCTGTTCGCGCTGCCGGTGCTTGCCGAGGAGCCGGTGATCTACGTGGTGCGCCATGCCGAGAAGCTGGCGGGCGATGATCCCGAGCTCAGCGAGCAGGGCAGATGGCGGGCGGCGCGGCTCGCGGACCGGCTTGCCGATGCCGGCATCGAGCGCATCTTCAGCACCGACACGAAGCGCACGCGCGCGACCGCCGCGCCGCTGGCGGAGAAGCTCGGGCTGGAAATCGAGCTATACGATCACCGCAGGCAGCACGAGCTGGCCGCGAGACTGCGCGCGGGCAGCGAAACCGTGCTGGTGGTCGGCCACAGCAACACCATCGACACGTTCGTGAAGGCGCTGGGCGCCGATCCCGGCCCGCCGGTGGGCGATGACGAATACGACCGGCTCTACGCCGTCCGTCTCGCGCCGCTCGCCGCGGAGCTCGAACGCTACGCGGTGGAATGACCGGGCAGGAAGTCCGCGAACACCTGGCGGGGCTCGGGAATGAGGTGACGGATCTTGCGGCTGATGGTCTCCGCCTTGCGGATGCCGGTGAGCTGCATGATTTCGTGGCGGCTGAGGCCGCGCTGCCACAGCCGCACGATGTAGGTATCGCGCAGCACGTGCGGGCTGTGATGCTGCAGGCCGGCGCGGTCCAGCAGCTCGCGCAGCTGGCGGTTCATGCCGGAGGGCAGGAGGTCGGTGGAACCCGGGCTGCGCGGCGTCATCGCGAACGGCCGGCCGTGGTTGTTCACGAACAGCGGCGCCTTGGCCTCGAAGCCGCGGAAGCGGTTCGCCTCCGTGCGGTCCCAGCCGAGCTCCGCGCGCCAGTGCAGCCATGTCTCCAGCGATGCCACGAAGGCCGGGTCGCGCAGCCAGGCGGTGCGGGCCAGCCCATTGAAGGCGAACGCGGCGGGAAGCACGAAGCGTTCCCGCCACTCGCCATCCACCGTCAGCACATGCTGGACCTCGAGCAGCGAGAGCTCGGTGGCCGTGAATCCCCAGTACAACGCCGCGCGCACCAGCGCCGCGTCGCGCGCCGCGAACTCCGTGGCGTCCGCGGCGCGATACAGGGCTTCGAGCTCGGCGTCGCTCAGCGTCATGCGCTCTTCGTCACCGGCAGCTTGCCGAGCAGGTCGCTCATCGAGCCGACCGAGGCCATCAGGCTGCTGGCCTCGTAGGGCAGGAACACGCGCTCGCCGTCCTTCGCGATGTTCGGCAGCGTCTCCATGTATTCCAGCGCAATGAGATAGGCGACCACGTCGCGCGGCTGCAGGCGATCGCTGCCGGCCTTGAGGATGAGGTCGATGGCTTCCTGCTGGCCGCTGGCGCGCAGCACCGCGGACTCGCGCTCGCCCTCGGCGCGCAGGATGGCCGCTTCCTTGTCGCCCTCGGCTTCGCGGATGGCGGCCTCGCGGTGACCCTCGGCGCGCAGGATCTGCGCGCGCTTCTCGCGCTCGGCGATCATCTGCTGGCGCATGGCGTCCTCGACCTCGCGCGGGAAGGCGATATCCTGGATTTCCACGCGCGTCACCTTCACGCCCCACTTGTTGCCGGCCGCGTCCAGCACCACTTCCAGCGCCGAATTGATCTGGTCGCGCGATTCGAACAGCGTGTCGAGATCCATCTTGCCGATCTCGTTCCTCAGCGAGGTCTTGGCCAGCACCTCGATGGCCTGCACCAGGTTGTCGACCGCGTACACCGCCTGGCGCGGATCGATGATCTGGTAGTAGAGCGCGCCGTTGACGGTCACGGTGACGTTGTCCTTCGTGACCGCGGACTGCGCCGGGAAGTCCAGCAGCGCCTCGCGCATGTCGATCAGCGTGGTGTGCTCGATGATGGTCATCTGTTCGCCGAGCACCCGCTTGCGGGTGATGGCGCGCGGCTGGTCGATGAACGGCACGATGAAGTTGATGCCGGGCGAGAGCGTGCGGTGATACTCGCCGAGGCGCTCGATCACCATGCTTTCCGACTGCTGCACGATCTTCAGGCCGCGGATGACGACGATCACCGCCAGCACGGCCAGCGCGACGATGATGAGAGTGCCCATGGTTATCTGCATGTTTCTATCCCCAGGTGTGTGTCTCAGATTCGTTCGACGATGGCGGTAAGGCCGCGCATCTCCAGCACCCGTACCAGCTCGCCGGCGCGCAGCGGGTCGCCCTCGGTGCTTGCGGCCGGGAAGAAATCGCCATCGATGCGGATGCCGTGGCGGCTGCCGTACTCCACGACGGTGTACTCGGCGTCGCGCCAGACGCCGTCGCCGACCAGCGCGCGCGTGCCGGTGGCCTTGAAGCGGCGGCGGTAGAAGGTCATGAACACCGGCACGAACAGCGCCGCGGCGATGCCGTAGACCAGCAGTTGCATGTTGAGGCCCAGATCTGCGGTGGCGGCGACGAGTCCCGTGGCCAGTGCTGCCGCGCCCAGCGCCAGCAGCACGAACTCCGTGCCAATGACTTCTGCGATGATCAGCAGCAGTCCCAGCGCCAGCCAGACGTGCCAGGCGGCGATGTCGAAGGATACGGCCATTCTTGGTCCCTCTTTCAAAAATCGGCGAAAACGCCGATTTGTTTATATGCGGCGCTGCCAAAAAACGCAAGCGAGATTCAGGTCCCGGGCAAATTCGCCTAAGATGCGCGCCTTTTGATCACCTCGGGGGAGGAGAAAATGCGCAACTGCCTGTTCGTCCTGATGTTCGCCGCCCTGCCTGTGCAGGCGGACACCCGTTTCCTTGCCGGTCTCGGCTTCGCCCATGGCGGCGACAAGCTCACCACCGTGGAGTTCACCGACGGCAGCAGCGAGACACTGCGCGCCGGCAGCGGCATCGCTTTCAACGCGGGCGTGGTGCATCACTTCATCGATGCACCGTTTTCCATCCAGGCGAGCTTCGGCTACCTCCTCGAAGACACCGCGGCGAGCAATTCCAATATCCGCTTCTCGCGCTATCCGCTGGAAGTGCTCGGCTTCTGGCGCAACGGCGACCATCGCTTCGGCGGCGGCCTGGTGCACCACTTCTCGCCGACCTTCGACATGGACAACCTCGGCCCGGGGAAGGTGGAATTCGACGACGCGACGGGCTTTGCGCTGGAGTACGGCTGGCGCTTCATCAGCGTGCGCTACACCGGCATCGAATACTCGTTCGATACCCCCTTCGGCAGCGCGAAGGTCGACGGCAACGGGCTTGGCGTTTACCTGACGTACGGGTTCTGAGGAAGGGAGAAGGGAGAAGAGTCGTGAGACCATACGTTCTTGCTTCTCCCTTTTTTCTCCGCAACGGCTCGGCTCGAACCGGTCTCTTTTTTCTGTCAGAGGTTCGAATCCTTGCGGATCCGGGAAGGGTGCGAAGCGTCAACGATGCGGATTCAATGGCGCGCCCGAGAGGATTCGAACCTCTGACCTTTGGCTCCGGAGGCCAACGCTCTATCCAGCTGAGCTACGGGCGCAGAACGGGGTGGTGAAGGGCGCAAAGCATAACTGCTCGCGGCCGTTGCGTCCATGCGGCTAGACGGCCTGGCCGGCGGCGAAACCCGAGGCCCAGGCCCACTGGAAGTTGTAGCCGCCCAGCCAGCCGGTCACGTCCAGCACCTCGCCAATGAAGTACAGGCCGGGCACGTTGCGCGCCTCCATGGTCTGCGACGAGACCGCGCGCGTGTCGATGCCGCCAATCGTGACTTCCGCGGTGCGGTAACCCTCGGTGCCGGCCGGAACCACTTCCCAGCCGTTCAATTTCCTGCCCAGCGCCTCGAGCGCCGCGTCCCGGCATTCCGCCATCACCCGGTTCTCGAACCATTGTCCTTCGATGGCATCCACGAACCGGTCGGGCAGCCGCTCGGCCAGCACCGTGCGCACCCGGGCGCGTGCGCGCGTGCGTTTGGCCTCGCGCAGCCACGCAGGGGCATCGAGTTCCGGCAGCAGGTCGAAGCTAACCGTACCGCCTTCCTGCCAGTAGGATGAAATCTGCAGCACCGCCGGCCCGCTCAGGCCGCGATGCGTGAACAGCAGGTTCTCGCGGAACGCGGCCTTGCCGATGCGCGCCACGCAATCCATGGCAATGCCGGCCAGTCCCGCGCAGAAGCCGAGCATCTCGTCCTCGAACACGAACGGCACCAGCGCCGCACGCGCCGGCAGCACCGGAAGACCGAACTGTTGCGCGATGCGATAGCCGAAATCGGAAGCGCCCATGGTAGGGAACGACAACCCGCCGCTCGCGATCACCAGCGAATCGCAGGCGAGCCTGCCGCGCGTGGTCTCAAGCGCGAAACCCGGTTCCAGCGCCTGCACCGAATCCGTGTCACAGCGCGTGATGATCTGCACGCCGGCGCCGCGGCATTCGTCCGCCAGCATCTGCACGATCTGCTTCGCCGAGTCGTCGCAGAACAGCTGGCCGAGCTTCTTCTCGTGGTAACGGATGCCGTGTCTTTCCACCAGCGCGATGAAATCGGTGGGCCGATAGCGCGCCAGCGCCGATTTCACGAAATGCGGGTTGGAAGAAAGATAGTTCGCGGGACCGGCGTTGATGTTGGTGAAATTGCAGCGGCCGCCGCCCGAGAGCAGGATCTTCTTGCCGATGCGATTGGCGTGCTCGATCACCAGCACGCGCCGCCCGCGCTGCCCGGCCGTCATCGCGCACATCAGCCCGGCCGCGCCGCCGCCGATCACGATGACATCGTAGTGTGGAAGCTGTTCAGCCAAGGGCCGGCACCTCGAAGCGATGGCCGTAGTGGTTGGAGAGCGCATCCATGAAGCGCTGCGCCCGCGGCGGAAAGCCTTCACACGAGCAGCGCACGAGTTCTGCATGCACCTTGCGTGTGAATGACTCGCGGTCCACGGCAATGCCGGAGAGATTGTCGACGCTCACCCGGAACGGAAAGCCGCAGGCGATGGCGAAGGCCCATTCGATGGCCTGCGGCTTTGTTTCCACCCGCTCGAACTCCGCCTGCTGGCCGGCATCGCGTCCATCCGGCGCATACCAGTAACCGTAATCCACGAGCCTGCGCCGTCGCTCACCCGCGATGCACCAGTGCGCGACCTCGTGCAGGGCGCTGGCGAAGAAGCCGTGCGCGAACACGATGCGGTTGAAGGGGCAGTCTTCATCCGCCGGCAGGTATACGGGCTCGGTCGCAAAGCCGCCACGGAAATCCCGCCGCCAGGCGTCGGGATGCGGCAGCAGGCGGGTGTTGGCGTGCGCAAACGCGCGGTCGAAGATGGATGCGACCACGCTGATGTCGTGCAAATCGAACGCGGCTTGATGAGTTACTGACACGTTGGCGAGGGGGTGATCGATTGAAGCGGTGCATTGAATAGAAGGAGCGACAGCAAGTCCAGTCCCGCTGTCTATGCCAGGCGGCTAAAGTGCTTCGTCGAGGGCCTTCCTCGCCTTTTGGGTTTCGACGTGATCCGGACCGAGTTCGGCAAGCAGGAGTTCGTAGCCCTTGCGCAATTCGGCGCGTGCTTCCGGATCGCGGCCTTGCAGCAACATGGCCCGGCCAAGGACGCTGCGCACCACGCCGACTCGCCAATGCTCCTCGCCGAGGCTGTTCTGAAACGCTTCCAGCGCCTGCTCGAGGTTGGCGACGGCTTCGTCCGCGCGCTCAAGTTCGAGCAGGCTGCGTCCGATTCCAAGACGCGCATTGGCCGTCTGTACGTGCGCCTCGCCTAGCGTCGTCTGTCGCACGCGCAGGACTTCGTTGTACATCCGCAGGGCCTCCTCCCAGTCACCGCGTGCGCCGTACAACCACGCGAGATTGCTGAGAATGGTCTGGATGTTGGGATCGTCGGGCTGCGAAACCTCGCGTCGTATCTCGAGGGCGCGCAGGAGCGCGGCTTCAGCCTCGTCATGCCGTTCCGGCAGGTCAAGCAGCGTGAAGGCGAGGTTGTTCCAGGCGGACGCGGTCTCGAAGTGCATCTCGCCGTAACGACGTTGCGCAGCCTGAACGAGTTCGCGGCGGATGCGAATCGCGTCATCGATCCGGTTTTCATAATAGTAGGCGCGCGCCAGCCCGGAAAGCGCGATCTCGCCCCTGGCAGTCAGTCGCCCTTCGTCGAGCGTCTCAAGAGAAATCACTTCGAGGAGCATCTTCTCGGCTTCGGCGAAGCGGCTCAGTTCCATGTACACGCGCGCGAGCAGAGAAAGGGCGTCCGATCGGTCGCGGGTCTGCATGCGCGCGCCTGAGCGCTCGAGCAGCGTCTCCAGAATCCGCGCAGATTGCAGGAAATCGGAATCGCTGCGCAGGACGTCCGCGAGTTCGATCAATGCGCGGTGTTCGAGCTCCTCGTGCCGCGCGCGCTGAGCAAGTTCCAGCGCTTCACGTGCGTATTGCTCGGCAGCCTGAAGTTGGC
>Ga0207873_1000406_pt1 | contig 47825 bp, 44 predicted proteins | sample BGWIniCompost_FD_187373 | JGI IMG/M metagenome (GOLD analysis project Ga0207873, IMG submission 187373) | Cellulose adapted compost microbial communities from Newby Island Compost Facility, Milpitas, CA, USA - BGW Initial Compost (SPAdes)... ...
CAGTTCGAGCGGGCCCCATGCAATCCCGGCCTTGCCCGCGACCTCCGGTATGCCTCGCACCGCCTGCACCACCAGCGCGCCGTCCTGCTCCTGCTCGATGGCCGCCACGTCGTACCGGAGCACCTGGCCAAGCTGCTCCAGGATCAGCGAGAATACCTGATCGCGCTCCAGCGACGCGCCAAGCGCCGCCGAGGCACGATACAGCTTCTCCGCCACCTCACGCCGCGCCCTTTCCGAGGCGTAGAGCTGCGCATTATGGATCGCCACGGCGATCTGCTCGGCGAACACCCGCAGGCGCTCCCCGTGCTCCGGCGTAAATGCGTCGGGCTTCGCGCTGTCGGCATTAATAAAGCCCATCAACTCACCTTCACGGGTGATCGGCGCCCCGACGTATGAGCGCATCCAGTTCTTTGGCTGGTTGGTGGCCCAGTGGGGGCTTCCTGGCACGTCAGAGACAACCACCGGGCGGCGCGTCCGGGCCATCTCCTGCAGGTAGTAGAACTCGCTGAGCTGGCCTTCCAGGGCGAGCAGGTGATCCACAAAGTCATGCTGGTCGTAGTAACCCCGGCAGCGCTTGACACGCACCACACCATCTTCAAGCAGCATGATGTTCGCGCCGTCATGCGGCACCACCGGCTCGACATTCTCCAGAATGCGGTCGAGCACCTGGTCAAGGTCGAGGGTTGAGTTGAGCGCCGCCGCAGCGTTGTACAGCGCCTCGGCGAATACCCGCTGCTGGCGTTCGGCTGCTTCGGCGCGCTTGCGCTCAGTCACATCGCGCACGATGCCAATCGTCCCCTGCAGCTCGCCATCGCCATCCCTCAGCACGCTGATACTCAACTCGCCGGGGAAGCACTCGCCATCCCGCCGCCGGAACATGAACTCGGCGTTTGACAACCGCCCGTCGTGCAGGTCTGGTATGTCCTGCACCAGCGAGCGCATCGGCTCCTCCAGCGCGAAGAGCTCCGCCACCGGCAGGCCGATCATCTGGGAGAGATCGTCAAAGCCGTACATGTCGATGGCCCGCTGGTTGGCGAAGAGGATGCGCATGTCCGGCCCGGTGAGAATCACCGCATCGAGCGACATCTCGACGAGTTTGCGATAGCGGGTGGCGCTGGCCTCCAGCGCGCGCTCCGCGCACTGCCGCTGGATAGCATAGCGCAGCGAGCGGGCAACCGTCTGTGCATCGTCCTCACCCTTGATGAGGTAGTCGCGCGCGCCTTCCACTATCGCCCACACGCCCAGTTCGTGCATCTCCGGGTTGACGAGCACGACGACGGGTACATCAACAGCCTGCTCAAGCACCGCACTGATAGCCTGCTTCGGGGCAGTACCCGGCAGGCACGGGTCGAGCAGCACGCCGTCAACCCCGTTCTGCGCAAGGCAAGCGCTGGCAGCGGTGAGGCTGTCCGCAACATCTACTTCAAAGCGGAAGCCTTTCACCTGCGTCAGCAGGTTGGAGAAAAACCGGGCATCGGTGGGGTCGGCTTCGATAAGCAGGATGTGAAAGGGTGTGGCGAGTTGACTCATCGGGCCTCTGGTCTGTGAGGATACAGCCCACTGCCGGGTGGGCGGTGGGCGGGGCCAAACGCTGGTATGGTATTCGAGTACTACAATAACACAAAAACGCGCGGCGCGCGTTGGGAATTCTACTAAGGGACGCCTGTGCCGTTTATCATACTCGCGGGGTACAATGGGTTGTGATGTTATGACAGTCAGAAGGAGTTGTACTACATGGGTCTGAAACGCGACGAATCAGGGCGACTGCACATCGAAACTCCCCTCATGGCCGAATCCCTCATGGACCGTTCCCTGCTGGAGCAAACGGAGGTCGGCCACATCTTCCGCCCGATGCCTGACCTGACGGTGATCAAGCTGGGCGGGCAAAGCATCATCGACCGGGGGCGCGAGGTCGTCCTGCCACTGCTTGACGAGATCGTCGCCCTGCGCCGCGAGTACCCGCTGTTAATCATGACGGGCGGCGGCACCCGCAGCCGCCATGCATATGCCATCGCGATTGATCTCGGCATGCCGACCGGCATCCTGGCGAAGCTCGGGTCCAGCATCAGCGAGCAGAACGCGCTGATGATCTCGACGCTGCTGGCGCCCTATGGCGGGCTGAAGATCGGCAACGATGACCTCGTCAAGCTGTCGGCGTACATGTCGCTGGGGGCCATCCCGGTGATGCACGCCATGCCGCCTTACAGCCTGTGGGAGAAGCCGCCGGCGGTGGGGCGCATCCCACCCAACCGCACCGACGTGGGCACGCTGCTGACGGCAGAAGTGATGGGCGCCTCGCGTTGCATCCTCGTGAAGGACGAGAAGGGGCTGTTCACCGCCGACCCGAAGAAGGATCCCACCGCCGAGTTCATCGAGGAGATCGAGGTGAACGAGCTGATCGCCCGCGATCTGGACGATCTGGCCGTGGAGCGGGCGATGCTGGAGACGCTCTCCAACGCCCGCAGCGTGGAAGAGGTGCTGATCGTCAACGGGCGCGAGAAGGGCAACCTTACCCGGGCCGTCGCTGGTGAGAATGTCGGGACGCGCATCTATCGCCGCAGACGGGAGGAGTAGGGCCATCACACAGGCAGCCGCGAAGTTTATTCGCGGCGTGTTTTCACAGGCCCGCTCGCCAATTAAAGCGGTAGGGCGGGTCGTAATGCGCGATGCTCTGCATCGACCGCATCAATAGACCCGCCCCCTACAGATTCTCGATAGGAAGCCGCGACTGAACGTCGCGGCGATTTTATTTCATCCCCACGCAACGCCCTTCTGCTGAAGGTGCGTGGCGTCGGCAGATCGCCTTCACCCGTGTTCCGGGTCTTCGAGAACAAACGTCCCGCCTACGATCTCAAGCGCCTGGCCCTGCACGAGCGCCAGCGCAACCTGCCGCCGCGCGCGGGCCAGCACGCGCTGAAACGTCGAGCGCGAGATGCCCATCCGCGCGGCAGCATCCTCCTGCGTGAGCCCTTCCAGGTCCGCCAGGCGCAGCGCCTCAAGCTCCTCGGTTAGAAGCTCGACGCGCCGCAGCTTCTCCAGCGAGACCCCGGCGGGCTTGTAGACCGTCGCGCGGGGCCGGTATCGGACGCGACGCCGCTTACGTGGACGGGGCATCGGGCAGCTTACCCGGCGTCACCCGAGCCGCCGCGCCGCCGGCGCCTACCGCCGGAGCCGCGCCGCCGCTCGCCGCCTTCCCAGTTTTCGTCAAACTCGCCACGGGGAAGATATACTATCTCCGCACCGACCTCACCGGCGAGCTTTTCGAGTTCGTCCCGGCGTACGCGAGTCTTGGTCATGCGAAGATCGGTACCGTGTACGGCAACAACCGTAAACCGTGGACGCCCCGCACCTTCACCAACGTGGCGGCGCTCCCGAACAAAGATCTTGGCCATCAGTTTCTCCTTCAAACTCGCTCTCGGTGAACGAAACGTTAGCACCTCGTTTTGAGCATATGCCCATAACCAATTGTACCTGACTTCCTGAGAGATATCAACATGATCTACATTGGGCTTGACGACACCGACATCCTGAACACACGCGGTACGGGCCACCTGGCCCGCATCATCGCCGGAGAGCTTGCCAGCATGGTGCATGTGGTCGGTGTAACCCGGCACCAACTGCTGAAAGACCCCCGCGTGCCCTGCACCTCCAAGAACAGCTCCGCCACAATTCACGTCGAGGCGCCGGAAGATGTCAGCATCGACGAGATCGCCGGGCGCGTCCGTGAGGTGATGATGGCAAACTTCATCGAGGGCAGCGACCCCGGCCTGTGCGTCGTCGATGACGTTCCGCCCGCGGTGGTCGAGTTTGGCTGGCGGGCCAAGCGTGAGCTTATCCAGCAGAGCGAGGCGTGGGAACTGGCGCAGGCAACAGGCATCCGGCTGATGGGGCTCGGCGGCACCCGGGATGGCGTCATCGGCGCGCTGGCGGCGGTTGGCCTGGCCGCCAGCGGCAACGACGGTCGCTACGTGATCGTCGGGCGCTCCCGCGAGCTTAGCGGCCTGCAGCCGGTCTCGGCGCTGCTTGAGGCAGGCGTGCGCGGCGTGCAGAGCGTGGACGGGCAGATGGTGACGAGCGGCCTAGTGATGGCCGACAAGCTCCGCCCGGCACGCCGCAACGGCAACGCCATCGCGATTGTGCGCTGGGCAGATGGCTTCTGGGAGCCGCTCAAGCTCGACTGAGGCGGCTTACCAGGGCACGTCCTCGCCCATGCGCTCGTAATACGCTTCAACTCTCTTGCGGATGTCCCGAATCACGTCGTCGGGCAGATCCACGCCGCCGCGCGCACCTTCAAGCACTGCGGCAACGGCGTGGATGCCGCGCGGCACGGCTTTTAGCTCGCCGTTGATGACATGCGCGAACGGGAGCTTATAGCTCGACTCGCGCTCGGTATCATCCGTGTTATACGCAAAATGCCCGAGCCGCACCCTGTGCGGCTTAAACTCGTCGCCCTTCCTTGCCCACTCGAACATTGACTCTGTCGCAGCGTCACCATCCCACTCGCGATCGGAGTCAGCGAGGGGCAGATCGGTCGCCCCGGATGCTTTCCACGGCATGTGCGCCTCCTTCTCGGCCCGGCGTGCTTACGGCTGGAGAGCCAGCCACGCTTCTTCCATACAGGCCTGCGGGCTGGAGATACCCTCCGACACGCAGCTAATCCAGTAGTTAAAGTCTGCGCCCTGCTCGGTAACGAAGTCCTCCGCTGCCTCGCACTCCGCGATGTTGGCCGGGTCGTTGCAGTACACAAGGCAATCGAGGTTCGAGTCGTAGGCGCAGGTCAGCGGCGGCAGCGGCAGGAAGGGCACTTCCACCGTCGCGGTTGCGGCGGGCGTTGGCGAGAGCGTCGGCTCAGGGGTGAGGGTGATGGTGGGCGCGACCGTCTCGGTCGGCGGGGCGGGCGTTGGCGCGGGCGGGGCGACCGCCCCACCAAACGGCGAACCGCCAAACACCAGCACCAGGCCGACGATGATCAGGCTGACAACCAGCAGCCCGCCGATCAGCAGCGCGGCAACCCACAGCCCACCGAACTCGGGCCCCGGTTCCGCAATCTCCTCGGTATACACCACGCGCGACGGCGGAAGCTCGGTGTCATAGTCGGGAGGGTCGGGCGTGCGACGCACCGGGCGGCCCGGCCCGGTATCGCCGCGCCGGATGCGGTCGATGCGGCGCGCTGCTGCCTCCCGCTCGTCTATCGGGTCGTCGTCGGGGTAGAAGTCGTCACTATCAACCATTATGTCCCTGCTCTCTACCCGGCAGCCAGCCGGAGGACGCCTCCAGCAGGCTGCAAATCGGGCATCACCTCGCGCGTCTCCTTCCTGCACCCACACTGCAGGCCAAAGGCCGGTAGACACCGGCTACCTTCTATCCTATCAGCCCGCGTCTTAAAAATGCCAAGGGTAAGCCCCACCCCCAACCCCCTCCCAGTATCGCAGGGAGGGGGTGTTACGCGCTGTGGTCCGGTCTACCGAAAATCATGGTAGGGGCGGGTGTGATGCGCGCGATGCTCCGCATCGACCGCATCATTAGACCCGCCCCTACAAACCATCACACAGGGAGTCGCGAAGTTCATTCGCGGCGGTCCCTGACAAATCCCGCCCCATCACCCATTTAGGATTTGTTTATTCACGCTTTGGGACTTTTTTAGGCGACCAATGCTACTGTAACAATGGACGCTGCTCGCCGACTCGGCGCGGGCGGAGGGGACCACAGGGTAGAGGATAAGCATATGCACCTGGAAGGCAGAGTCGCGCTGGTGACCGGCGCGGGGTCAGGGATCGGCAGGGCGGCGGCGGTGCTGCTCGCCAAGCACGGGGCGAAGGTCGGCCTGCTCAGCCGCACGCACGACGAACTGGAGTCAGCCGCGGACGAGATCGAGGCAGACGGCGGCGCGGCGCTCGTCCTCGAAGCAGACGTCTCCCAGCCGGACGACATGCAGCAGGCCATTCAGCAGATTGACGAGACGTGGGGCAGGCTGGATATCGTGTTTGCCAACGCGGGAATCAACGGCAAGTGGGCCCCGCTCGACGACCTCACCCCCGACGACTGGGACAAGACGCTCGACGTAAACCTCAAGGGCACGTTCCTCACGGTGCGCTATGCGCTTCCCCTGCTCAGACGGCAGGGCGGCTCGGTGATCATTACCTCCTCGGTGAACGGCACACGCATGTTCAGCAACAGCGGCGCGACAGCTTACGCCTGCTCCAAGGCGGCACAGGTGGCCTTCGCCAAGATGACCGCGCTGGAACTGGCGAAGGACCGGATACGCGTCAACGTGATCTGCCCCGGCGCGATCGAGACGGAGATTGAGGAAAGCACCGAGACGGAAAACATCGAGCACGCGCGGGAGCCGGTCGAGTATCCGGAGGGCAAGATCCCGCTGACGGACGGGCAGCCGGGCACCTCCGAGCAGGTCGCCGAGCTTGTGCTGTTCCTGGCGTCGGACGCCTCCAGCCACATCACCGGCACGCCGATCTGGATCGATGGAGGGCAGTCGCTGCTGCAGGGCTAATGAAACAGATGCAGGGGATGAGTGGTTGGAGGGGAGTCAATGAAATTTAAGCTCAAAGACCTATTCCCGCTCTTTAAGGAAACGATCAAGCAGTACAGCGAAGACAAAATCTCCCGGCTGGCAGCGGCGCTCGCGTATTACACCGTCTTTTCATTAGCGCCGATGCTGATCATCGCCATTGCCATTGCGGGCTTTGTCTGGGGTGAGGAAGCGGCACGCGGCCAGCTTCTCGACGAGATCGCTGGGCTTGTCGGCGAGGACGCGGCGGGCATGGTGCAAACGATGATCCAGAACGCCAGCAGCCCGGGCCGCGGCATCGTGGCAACGATTATCGGTGTCGTGACGCTGATTCTTGGTGCGACCGGCGCATTCACACAGCTACAGGCAGCGCTGAACCAGGTCTGGGACGTGCCCGAGGAGCAGACGCGCGGGGGCATTATGGGCATGCTCCTCTCCCGGCTGCTGTCCTTCGGGATGGTGCTCAGCATCGCCTTCCTGCTGCTGGTGTCGCTGGTCGTCAGTGCGGCTGTCTCGGCGCTCAGCGAGTTCGTCGTCGACCTCGCCCCCGGCATGAACCTCCTGATCAGCGTACTTAACTTCGGGCTCTCGCTGGTGCTCATCACCGGCCTGTTTGCGCTCATGTTCAAGTTCGTGCCGGATGCCCGGCCCAGATGGAAAGACGTGTGGATCGGGGCGATCGTCACGGCGCTGCTGTTTGTGATCGGCAAGCAGCTTATCGGCTTCTATCTGGCGCGCAGCAGCACCGCCTCGGTCTTTGGCGCAGCCGGGTCGCTGGTGCTGATCCTGCTGTGGGTGTACTACTCCGCCCAGATCGTCCTCATCGGCGCGGAGTTTACGGCGGTATACGCGCAGCGCTACGGCTCGGGGGCAGAGAAGCGCGCCACGCCGGTCGACCTGGAGGAGGCCCGCAGCGGCGAGACGTGGGGCCGCCGACTGGCGCAGGAGCAGAGGGCCAGCACCGGCGCGCTGCCTGCGGGCGCGGGCGGAGGGATGCAGCCGGTCGGTGCCGTGCAGTACCCCGTGCAGCCCACCATACCCGCGCCGCGTAGCGGGTCGCCGTTCTTCTTCGGCATGGTCGTCAGCGCCGCGCTTGCGGTGATCGGCCTGGTGCTGAACTCCGCACGGCGGTACTGGTAGAAAACCCTCACCCGCATCGCAGGGAGGGGGTGTTATGTGTTGCGGGCTGCCCGCCGAGAAATATGGTAGGGGTGGGTCCATTAATGCGGTCGATGCGGAGCACCGCGCATCACGACCCGCCCCTACGAACCATCACACAGGGAGCCGCGACGTTCAGCCGCGACGGGGTTAACCCGAAAACCAAGGTACTCCCCACCTGCGCGCTGCGCGCGCTTTCCTCCCCCTTGCAAGAGGGAGGGGCAAGCCGGAGGCTTGCATGGAGGGGGTTCTACCCGGAGCCGCGCGTTCAGCCGCGGCGGATTTGTTCTCCATCCTGCCGCCCCTACCCCTCCAGCAGCAGCGCCTCCGGATCCTCAATCAACTCCTTGATCTTCACCAGGAACTGCACCGCCTCGCGCCCATCGACGATGCGATGGTCGTAGCTCAGCGCGACGTACATCATCGGGCGGATGACCACCTCGCCGTTCAGCGCAATCGGGCGATCCTCGATCTTGTGCAGGCCGAGGATGCCGACCTGCGGCGGGTTGAGGATCGGCGTGCTGAGCAGCGATCCAAACACCCCGCCATTGGTGATCGTGAACGTACCACCCTGTAGATCGGCCAGCGAGAGCGTGCCCTCCTGCGACTGCTGCACAAAGCGGCGGATGGCCTGCTCGATCTCGGCAAAGGTCAGCTTGTCCGCATCGCGGATTACCGGCACGACCAGCCCTTCAGGGTCGCCAATCGCCACGCCGATATCATAGTAGTGCTTGTACACGATCTCATCGCCGTCGATCTCGGCGTTGAGCCGGGGGAACTGCTTCAGCGCCCCAACGGCGGCCTTCACAAAGAACGAGGCGATCCCCAGCGAGACGCCGTGCCGCTCCTTGAAGCCCTCCTTGTGGCGGCTCCGCAACGCCATCACCGCGCTCATATCCACCTCGTTGAAGGTGGTCAGCATGGCGGCGGTCTGCTGCGCCTCAACAAGCCGCCGGGCGATGGTGCGCCGCCGCCGGGTCATGCGCTCGCGCGTCTCACGCCGGTCGGGCTCGCGGAGAGCCGGGGCCGGAGGTGGCGGTGCAGGCGCGGCGGGCGCTTCCTTAACAGGCGCGGGTGGGCGCTGCTGCTCGCCCCGCTGCTCGATGAAGCGCTGCACGTCGTCCTTCGTCACCCTTCCGCCTGTCGCCTCAACCTGCGACAGGTCCACGTCATGCTGCGCGGCAAGACGCTGTGCGACTGGCGTCGCCTTCGGGCGGCCATCGCCGGGCGGCTCGGGCTGCCGTTCCGCCGGTTCGGCTTCAGGAGTGGGTTGGGGCTCGGCTTCAGGGGCGGGCTGAGGCTCGGCAGCCTCCGGCGCAGGCTGGGGCGGAGGGGCAGCGTCAGTGGCGTCGGCGCTCTCGTCCACCGTGCCGAGCACGTCGCCCACCCGCACGTCTTGGCCCTCCTGCACGGCGATGCTCGCCAGCACGCCCGCCCGCTCCGCGCCAACCTCCAGGTTAACTTTATCCGTCTCCAACTCAACGACCGGCTCGCCCGCCTCGACCCGCTCGCCCACGCCCTTCAGCCAGCGCGCGACGGTCGCCTCGGTCACGGATTCGCCCAGGTCGGGCACGACAATCTCTATTGCCATGGCTTTTCTCTTCTCTCCCCGGTCAACCCTGTGCTGATAAACCCGCAAACACGGCTTCGACGAGCGCAGCCTGGTTCGCGGCGTGCTGGCTGGCCGAACCTTCGGCGGGGCTGGCGTTACGCGTCCGCCCGATGTAGCGCAGCGGCCAGCGCCCGTCGATTAGCTCATACAGGCGCGCCCGCACAAATTCCCACGCGCCCATGTTCTCCGGTTCCTCCTGCGCCCAGACCACTTCTTCGAGGTTCGGGTAGCGGCCCAGCACGTCGGCGATCTCCTCTGCCGGGAAGGGGTAAAGCTGCTCGACGCGCACGAGCGCCACCCCCCGGCAGTTCTCCGCCTGCTCGCTCGTGGCGAGGTCCACGAAGAACTTGCCACTCGTCAGCGCGAGCCGCCGCACCTCGCCACGCACCTCCGCCACACGCGCATCGTCGATCACCGGCTGCCAGCGACCTTCTGCCAGTTCCCGCAGCGACGACGCCACGCGCGGATGACGCAAGAGGCTCTTGGGCGTCATAACGATCAGCGGGAGCGGGTCGGTGCGGAGCAGTTTCGCCTGTCGCCGCAGCAGGTGGAAGTACTGCCGCGCGGTCGTGGCATTAGCGACGCGGATGTTGGTTTCCGCTGCAAGCTGGAGGAAGCGCTCCAGCCGCCCGCTGGAATGGTCCGGCCCGGCGCCCTCAAAGCCGTGCGGCAGCAGCAGCACCAGCGAGGGCGTCTGCCCCCACTTGGCCCGCGCCGACACGATGAACTCGTCCACGATGGTCTGCGCGTTGTTGATGAAGTCGCCGTACTGCGCCTCCCACAGCACAAGCCGCTCCGGCTCCTCGATGTTGTAGCCGTACTCGAAGCCGAGCGCCGCCTGCTCGGAGAGCGGGCTATTGTGGATCTCGAAGGACGCCCGCGCCTGTGGCAGCGCCGCCAGCGGCGTGAACGTCTCGCCAGTCTCCGCATCGTGGAACACGGCATGGCGCTGGCTGAACGTCCCCCGCTCGACGTCCTGCCCGGTCATGCGGATGGGGATGCCCTCTGCGAGAATGGTCGCGAGGGCCAGTTCCTCAGCCGTCGCCCAGTCTACAACGCGCGCGTCCGGGTCCTGCAGCGCTTCGAGCCGCCGCGCGCGGAACCGCTGCAGCTTGCTGTTCAGGCGGAAGCCGTCGGGCAGGGTCAGCAGCGCTTCGTTGAGCGCCTGGAGCGTCTCAAGCGGCACGGAGGTATCCACACGGCGCGCCGCGCCCGCCGGCGGCGTCTCGGCGATGTCTTCGGCGAGGTCTTCCTCCGGCTGCAGCGCGTCATAGGCCGCCTGAAGCCGGGCGCGCGCCTCGGAGACCAGTTCCGCCGGTCTACCCTCATCGATTACGCCCCGCTCGACAAGCTTCTGCGCCCAGATCGCGCGTACGGTCGGGTGGCGGCGGATCTTCTCGTACATCACGGGCTGGGTGAAGGCCGGCTCGTCGCCCTCGTTGTGCCCGTAGCGGCGATAGCCGATCAGGTCGATCAGGAAGTCTTTGTGGAAGCGCGCGCGGTAAGCCGCCGCCAGCCGCGTCACCTCGACCGCCGCTTCAGGGTCGTCCGCGTTGACGTGGACGATGGGCACCTTGAAGCCCTTGGCAAGGTCGCTCGCGTAGAGCGTGCTGCGCCCGGCTTCGGGCGGCGTCGTGAAGCCAAGCTGGTTGTTGCTGATGATGTGGATCGTGCCGCCCGTCCAGTAGCCGGGGAGCCGCGACAGGTTAAGCGTCTCCGCAACGATGCCCTGCCCGGCAAAGGCGGCATCCCCGTGAATCAGCACCGGGAGCGTCAGTTCCGGGTTGAAGGTGGGCGTGCCGGGCTGGTCGGCACGGGTGCCTGCCGCACGGGCCATGCCCTCCAGCACGGGGTTGATGGCTTCCAGATGGCTGGGGTTCGGCGGCAGCTTGACGACCGGCTGCTTCCGCTCACCGGCGAAGGTGTGCTGCGCGCCCTTGTGATACTTCACGTCGCCCGTCCAGCCCAGTTCCGCCTCGAAGCGGTTGGGCCGCAGCGGGTCTTTAAACTCCGCGAAGATCTGCTCGACCGGCTTCTGCAGGATGTGCGCCAGCACGTTGAGCCGCCCGCGATGCGCCATACCGATCAGGAAGGACTCGATGCCCTGCCCGGCGGCCTCGCATAGAAGCTCGTCGAGCATGGGGATCATAACGTCCAGCCCTTCGATCGAGAAGCGATACTTGCCGGGGAACAGCCCATGCAGGAACTGCTCGAACACCTCGACCTCCGTCAGCCGGGCGAGCATCCCCTCCGGGTCGAACGTCTCCGGCGTCGGGGCGAAGCGACGCGATTCGGCTGCCTCGCGCAGCCAGGCGCGTTCTTCGGCGTCGCGCAGGTGGGCGTAGTCATAGCCGATGGTGCCGCAGTAGACGGCGTACAGCGCCTCGATCGCCTCGCGGGCGTTTGCAGCGCGCTCGGCGACCGGCCCGCCGACCAGGCTGGCAGGCAGCGACTCCAGTTCTGTCAGTGTGATGCCGTGATACGCGGGATCCAGAGCGGGGTCGCCGGGCGGTTCGCTGCCCAGCGGGTCAAGCTGCGCCGCGAGATGGCCGTACTCGCGGATCGCCTGTGCGAGGTTCGCCGCGCCGACAATCGTGCGGATCGCAGGCGCGGTGACCGTCTCAGCGCCGTCCAGCGCCAGCGCCGCCTCGGACGGCGCCCAGCTTTGGAAGATCGCCCGTGTCTGCTCGTCAACGGATGACGGGTCCTGGCGAAAGCGCTCGTACAGCTCCAGCACGTACCCGGCGTTTGGTCCGTGGAAATCGTGTAGACTCAAGATCGCCTCAGCTTTTCAGTTCGTTTCCGGCCCAGGAACAAATATCAGTGTGTGGACTAAGGATATCGAAAAGGTCGGGGGGAATTCCAGATGCGTACCCTCACCCCGACCTCACCGCGGCGGCTTCGTACCGAACCCCCTCCGTACGGCCCGTAGGGCCGCCCACCTCCCCCTTGCAAGGGGGAGGTCAACCGAGCAGCGACGCGCTCGCTGCGAGGTTGGGTGGGGGTTCTTTCCCAAAACCCACCTCCCCACTCGCCTTGACTCTGCCGAATCAACTTTAGCATAATAAAGGTGGCAGGCTCCCGGTCGAGCCGCGATACACCCTCACCAACCACGACCTTTCCCCATCCCCTTCCTCCCGTGTCCATCGGGCGCTGCCACAATCACGCTTTAACGGTACGTCCGGAGTTGTTGATTTTTCTGGTAGTGGAGGAGACATATGGCAGACAGAAGTAAGGTTGTTGTTGCAACGTTCAACACGCTGGAGACAGGACGCAACGCGTGCCAGAGCCTGCTGCTGCAGGGTTTCGAGCGCGGGTACATCGGGCTGGCGGCTCGCAAGGGCGCAGAGGATGGGTCGCTCGTCAGCGTCACCGTAACGGACGACGACGTGACGAAGGCCAAGGAAGCTCTCAACCGGCACGGCCCGCAGTCCATGCAGACGCACGAAGTGCAGTGGCGCGGCAAGGGCTGGCCTGAAGAAATCCCCAACGCGGACGCCTACACCGCCGTGGATCTGGTCGAGTAGCCTGGCGCACCGGGGATCACACGCGACACGGCAGTGACACAGATTTCGACGAGCAAACGAGGTGGTGCCTGCTCCGGTGCGTGGTGCAGGCACCCGTTTCTTTTATAAGCATGGCAGGGAGCACTTATCATGACGCCACACGCAGAGGGTAAAGGCAGTGGAAAAGGCAACTGAGCAAGCGCTGCGGCTGGGCGTGCAGGATCTGTACCGGCACACCGACTGGAAGCAGTTCGACTTCGAGACGACCGACGACGTGACCGAGACGACCGAGATCCTCGGGCAGCCGCGCGCCCTAAGCGCCATCCGGTTCGGCGTCGGCATGGAGCAGGAGGGCTACAACATCTACGCGATGGGGTCGGCGGGCACCGGCAAGCGCACGCTCCTCAACCAGTTCTTCCGCGAGGCCGCCCGCGAGCGGCCCGTCCCCAACGACTGGTGCTACGTGTACGGCTTCGAGGAGGCGCACAAGCCTCAGGCGCTGAGCCTGCCTGCGGGGATGGGCGTTCAGCTTCAGCAGGACATGCAGACCCTGCTCGAAGAGTTGCGCACGGCCCTCTCGGGCACGTTCGAGAGTGAGGAGTATCGCCAGCGGCGGCAGGAAATTCAGGAGGAGATCAACAACCGGCAGGAGCAGGCGCTGGAGGCCATCCGTGAGGAGGCGCGCGGGCGCAACCTCATGCTGATGCGCACCCCCGCCGGGCTCGCCTTTGCCCCCACCCGGGAGGGCGAAGTCATCTCGCCGGAGCAGCTTGAGGAGATGTCCGACGAGGAGCGCAAGCAGCTTGAGGACAGCATCCAGGAGATGCAGAAGAAGCTGCAGAACATCCTCCTTGAGCAGCCGCGCCTGCAGCGCGAGCTTCGCGAGCGGACCAGACAGCTCAACGAGGAGATGGCCGGGCTGGCCATCGGCGGGCTGTTTGATGAGCTGCGCGAGAAGTACGGCGAGCTGGAAGAAGTGGTCAGCTACCTGAATGCCGTCCAGAAGGACGTCATCGACAACATTGACCAGTTTCGCGCGGACGAGCAGCAGGACGTCGACGAACTGCCCCAGGTCTTTCAGGGTGTCCGCACGCAACGCCGCGAGTCCTTCAAGGAGCGCTATCAGGTCAACGTTATTGTCAACAACGCTGATCTCGAAGGTGCGCCGGTCATCTTTGAAGATAACCCGACCTATCAGAACGTCATCGGGCGGATCGAGTACGTGGCGCATCTGGGCGCGCTCACCACCGACTTCAGGCTGATCAAGCCCGGCGCGCTGCACCGCGCCAACGGCGGCTACCTGATCCTCGAAGCGCGGACGCTGCTCACCCAGCCCTTCGCCTGGGAAGGGCTCAAGCGGGCGCTGCGTTCCGGGGAGATCCGCATCGAGTCGCCGCGTGAAGTTAGCGGGGTGATCAGCACCGTCACGCTGGAGCCGGAGCCGATCCCGCTGAACGTCAAGGTTGCGCTGATCGGCGACCGCGAACTCTACTATATGCTCCAGCAGGTCGACCCGGACTTTGCCGAACTGTTCCGCGTGGTCGCCGATTTCAACGAGGTCATGACGCGCGACGAGGAGAGCCAGCAGGCCTACGCCCGGCTCATCGCGCACTTTGTGCGCGAGAACAAACTTCGCCCGTTTGACCGGCAGGCCGTGGCCCGCGTGATCGAGCACAGCAGCCGCCGGGTCGGCGACGCGGAGCGGCTTTCCACGCGGGTGAGGGAGATCGCCGACCTGCTCAGCGAGGCCAACTACTGGGCCGGGGAGGCGGGGCATGACATCGTGCGCGAGGAGGACGTGCAGCGCGCCATCGACGAGCAGATCTACCGGCTGGACCGCATCCGCGAGCGCTCGCAGGAGTCGATCCTGCGCGATATCGTGCTCATCGAGACGACAGGCGAGGCCATCGGGCAGATCAACGGGCTGACGGTGCTGCAGATCGGCGACTTTACGTTTGGCCGCCCGACGCGCATCACCGCGCGGGCGCGCCTGGGCACGGGCGACGTGCTGGACATCGAGCGCGAGGTCGCGCTGGCCGGGCCGATCCACTCCAAGGGCATGCTCATCATGCAGGGCTTCGTCGGGGAGCGCTACGGCGTGTACGACCCGCTCTCGTTCTCCGCCAACCTGGTATTTGAGCAGTCCTACGGCGGCGTCGAGGGGGACAGCGCCAGCGTCGCAGAGACATGCGCGCTGCTCTCGGCGCTGGGACAGGTGCCGCTCAAGCAGTCGCTGGCTGTGACCGGCTCCATCAACCAGCACGGCTATGTGCAGACCATCGGCGGCGTCAACGAGAAGATCGAGGGCTTCTTCGACCTGTGCCGCGCGCGCGGGCTGACCGGCGAGCAGGGTGTGATCATCCCGCGCTCGAACGTCAAGCATCTGATGCTGCGGCAGGACGTGGTTGAGGCGGTGGAGAACGGCCAGTTCCACGTCTACGCCATCAGCACGATTGACCAGGCGCTCGAACTGCTGACCGGCATGCCGGCGGGCGAGCCGGACGAGGAGGGCAACTACCCGCCGGATACAGTCAACGGGCGGGTGCAGGCCCGGCTTAAGGAGCTTGCCGAGCGCCGCCTGCGGTTCAGCGGCTCGCTCAACGGGCGCCGCGACCTCACGATGGATAGTGCAGATGAGTGACATCAACATCGAGCGGATCCTTGTCGCAGTGGATGGCTCGCCGCAGAGCCTGCAGGCACTACACGCCGCAGCGCCGCTCGCCGCCAGCCTGGGCGCCGAACTGGTGGGCCTGTTTGTTGAGGATCAGGCGCTGCTGCAACTCGCCAGCCTGCCCTTCGCGCAGGAGATCCGCACGTACTCGGCCACCGTCCGCCAGATCAGCCCGGAGGCGCTTCAGCGGGAGTTGCGGCGGCAGTCGCGCCACGCCCGCCGCGCCATCGAGCAGGTCGCCATCCGCAGCGAGGTCACATGGAGCTTCCGGGTGCGGCGCGGCGCGGTCGCCAACGAGTTGCTCCGGGCCATGGCCGACGCCGACCTGATCGTGCTGGGGCGCGGCAGCCAGATCGGCCAGCGGCGGGTCGGCTCGACGGCCCGCACCATCCTGCTCGAAACCACGCGCCCGGTGCTCATCCTGCACCGGCGGCTGCCGCGCGAGCCGCACGCGCTGGTGCTGTACGACGGCTCCGAGCGCGCCGAACACACGCTCGACGTAGCAGGGGAGATCGTCGGCGCGCGCAATGGTTACCTGACGCTGGCCTGCGCCGCGAGCAGTTCCAGATTGGCGCTCACCACGCAGGTTACCGGCTTCCGCCACCTGCGGCGGCACGGGCGGGAGGCTCAGTGCCGCTGGCTCATCGAGCCGACCATCGACAAGCTGAGGCACGTCGCCCGGGCCGAAGGGGCCGACCTCATCGCGCTCCCGGCTGACATCGCGCTGCTGCAGGGCCACCGGCTGGACGACCTTCTGGAGCAGATCGACCTGCCGGTGCTGGTGGTGCGATAGGCGGGCGTATCGCAATCGTTGGTAGGGACAGGTCCATTGATGCGATCGATGCGGAGCATCGCGCATCACGACCTGCCCCTACAGGAAACGGGCGTATTTTAAGCCCCACCCACCGGCCAGGCGCGTGCCGCCTCCAAGCCCACGCGGGTGATCTCCCGCGCCACCCACACCCGCTGATCCCAGCGTCCGGCATCGGCATCCCAGGCAGCGGCAAGCTCGCGGCGGACGTCCTCCCCAGCGACCGTGGGCAGGAACTGATCGGGCGTCTCCCAGGCGAGCCCATCCACGGCGCGGTAGGCGACCGGCCAGCCCGCCCGGTGCAGCATCAGCGGCCAGGCCGCGTCGATGGCCCAGCCCCATGACTCCGGTGTGTGGCGCAGCACAAACTCGGCGGCGGCACGGCTGAACAGCTTCGAGCCCGCGCCGAAGTCGATCAGCGCATCCGATCCGAGCAGGTGCGAGAACACGCGGTTGAAAATCACCTCCGTCTCGATCATGCAGCGGGGATGTGTGGCCCATGCCTGCTCGGTGCGGCCCAGCACGAGGCAGGCATCCTGCCCGGCCTGCGCCAGAACGTCGTTTAGCTCGGCGGGGGCGACCTCCAGCCAGTGCAGCAGCCGGTCGAGGTCGCAGGCGTGAACCGCGCCGACATCCTCACGCAGCGCGTGCCGCACGGCGTGATGCCGCGCCAGCGTCCAGTCGTCGGCAACCACCGCCTCGACGCCGGTTACCCCTGCAAGCCGCGCGACGAGCGCCGTGTCGGTATCGGGCGGGACGACCACGACGAGGCAGGCATACAGGGCGTTGAGCTGCGGGCTCAGCCGCTCGATGCGCGGCAGTTCGCCGCGTGGGTTCCACGTGCTGGCGAGAGCTATTTTCACGTTGCCTGGCTCCTGATTCGGCTGGCGGTGGCATGCTGCCGGCGGAATGCGGGCCTTACTCCAGCCGGCCCGTCCTCGGCTTGAACTGGATCAGCCCCCACTCGCCGTTGATCAGCCAGTCGGGGTCTTTCTGCGTGAGGTTGGCCGCCTGCCCGGTGCGCAACCCAACAACGACTTCGGACTTACAGGTGCGCAGCGCCAGCAGCGGCGGCAGGAAGTAGCTCGCCACGTCCTCAAAGGGGGTGGTGAACGGCCAGTGACGGTCACCCAGAATACGCCGGTAGTTGGCGTCGCCCTTGCTGATCACCAGGTGCGAGGGATTGACCTCGTCCTGAAGCAGACGGGGCAGCGCCCACAGCGCCAGCGGCGAGTTCCAGAAGAAGTCCTCGTGGAGCACAAGCCGCCCGTCGGCCAGATGCCCGCGCAGGCGCTCGCCGAAGGCGCGGACTGCGTCGTCGCCCTCCAGCAGCAGGAACTCAACCGTCTCGTGCACGTCCTTGATCATCGCGTCCGACACGAAGGTCGGGTGTGCCTTGAGGTGCAGGTGCACAGCGCTCGCCGCCCCGACGCTTAGGATGTAGTCGACAAGCGCAAGGTCCGTCACCAGCTCAAAGCCCGCGTTGTCGCCGAGCACGTCGATGCGGGCCGCCTGCCCCCGGCGGGCCTCGATATGTTCGGCAACGGCCTCGCTGTCGTCCACGATGATCATGTCCTCGCGGCTACCCGCCCCGGCCTCGCTCGCTTCAGCTTCAGCATCGGCGGGCCACAGGCTGAGATCCGCCTGGTTGCCCCACAGCGAGATCCCCAGCAGGCGGGTGAACGCGTCGCGGTCCCACGCGCCTGCCGCCACCCACCCGGCGAGATCGGCAGCTAGCCGCCCGATCTCCGCACGGGTCGTCTCAAGCCCCTGCCGCTTCTGGTACTCGAACGGGTCGACACCCTGCAGCGGCCCCTGCTGGAAGTAGCCGATCGCCTCCATGATGCGCCGGTAGAAGTAGTTTTCGGCGAAGAACCAGGGCACTTCCAGCCAGTTCTGCCCCTCGTATTCCGCAACGTAGCGCCGCCACTCCAGCACATCCGGTGCGAGGCGGTCCTCAATGTGGCGGATCGGCACGTGCGGGATGCCCTCGCCGAGGGCGCGCAGCCGCTCCTCCACCGCAGGTGGGAAGCGGTTTTCGTTCAACGTGCGCTGCACGATATCCGGCAGGCGCTCGACCACCGAGTAGTGTGTAAACGTACCAACTTCCGCTGCACGAAGCGGGTCAGGAAGGGAGCGCTCGTCGAGGGGAGGGGCGGCCATAGAACACAGCCTTTCCGTTCAGTTTTGAGACGATTTTCCATGCCGATCATACTCCAGCCGGGGGCCAGAATCCAGCCTGAGAAACGCGTCTGAGCGGCCCGAATCACGACCAACCCGGGCAAGTAGATTGTCATTAGACGCCTTGTGAAATAAGTCACTTATATCTCTAAAAGTGTAGGCAAGCCCCTTGGTAAGACTTACAATGAAGACGGATGGACCTACTGCGAGGCGTCATGCTGCAGAGGCGGCGTCTACCGCCTTTCTCCGATCCTCCAAACCCGTTACCGCGCCATCTGTGTTGAGCAAAGCCGCCAGCCATACGCTAGCAGACAGTAGTTGACCATGAGAAAGGTTCACGCCAGAAAAACCGTGATAAGTGGGCAGGCAAGAGGAGTGCCGCGGCTCCTCGTATTAATGACTTTTGTGACACGATAACGATAAAGCCGCCACTCCCGGGCGGCTTTATGACTTTGCTGATAAGGAGAAAGCAGTGCTCGTTTACGTCGCGCTGATGGTCGGGGCTGCTGTATGTGCCGCCCAGGCCGTTCGTGCCCAAAAGCTGCTGGCGTCGGTCTTATGGTTAGCTGGCGTCAGCGTTTTGCTGAGCATCGTCTTCTACCTGATGGGCGCGGCCCAGATCGCGGTCATCGAGCTGAGCGTAGGGGCGGGGCTCATCACAGTCCTGTTCGTCTTCGCCATCAGCCTGGCCGGTGACGAGGGGCTTGAAGCGCCTCCCATCGTGCCCAGGTCGATAGCGGGCCTCCTGGTGGCGTTCGCCGTCGCCCTGCTCGGCCTCCAGATACTGCCCTTCCCTGCTGTGGAGCAGGCCGGTGCGACAGCGCCGTTCGCCGAGGTGCTCTGGCAGGAGCGCGGCCTGGACGTGCTCGTGCAGCTAGTGTTGATCTTCGTCGGCGTGGTCGGCGTGCTCGGCCTTATCGGGCACCCGCAGGAAGCGGCTGACGAGCTTGAAGAGATTGAGGGTGGCATAAGCGATGTGGTCTCCCACGAGTATAGCCCTGCTGGGCGTCCTGAGCCTGATGGGCATCGGCCTCTACGGCCTGTTGATTACCCGCAACCTGATTAAGCTGGTCATCGTGCTGCAGGTGCTGGTCAAGATGGCGCTGCTCGCGCTGGTCGCCGCAGGCTATGCGACCGGCCAGGTCAACCTCGGCCAGAGCCTCGCAGTGACGGTGCTGGTGGCTGACACCGTCGTCGCTGTCATCGGGCTGGCGCTTGCCGTGCAGGTGCGCCAGCGGCTTGGCACGCTCGACGTAACACAGCTCTCGGAGCTACGGAAATAAACCATGGTTAGCTGGCTTATTCTTCTGGTCATCGGGTTGCCCTGGCTGGGCGCTGCGGCAGCCTTTTTCATGCGTGAAGCCCGGCCCCGAGCCCTGCACACGCTGGCCGTTGCGGTGAGCGTCGTCAGCGCTGCCTGTGCGGTCGCGCTGCTGCCCTTCGCAACGAGCGAAGTCGCGCTGAGCCTGCCGGTCGGCGGGGTCTTCGGGGATTTCACCTTCATCCCAGACGGCATGGCGATTGTCCTCTCGATCATCGCGACGGTGATCGGCAGCCTGGCCGTCATCTTCTCGATCAACTATATGGAAGGCGAGAAGCAGCTTGGCCGCTACTACGCGCTCGTGCTGCTGTTCATCGGCGCGATGTGCGGGCTGGTGCTGAGTGGTAGCCTCCTGCTGATGTTCTTCTTCTGGGAGATCACGGCGCTGTGCTCGTATGCGCTCATCTCCTTTGACAACGACAACCCGAAAGCCGTCGAGGGCGGCCTGAAGGCGCTCATCATCACGCAGTTCGGCGGCGTCGGCCTGCTGGCGGGCGCGCTGATCGCCTACGGCACGCTGGGCACGTACCAGATCCCGGTGTTCCTGGCCCAGGCGCAGACGCTGGCCCCTGCCCTGCTGAGCGTGATGGCGTTCGGCTTCCTGGCAGCAGCCGCCGCCAAGTCCGCGCAGCTTCCGTTCCACACGTGGCTGCCGAGCGCAATGGAAGCCCCGACGCCCATCAGTGCGCTTATCCACGCCGCGACGATGGTCAACGCGGGCGTGTACCTGCTGGCCCGCTTCTACCCGGCGTTTGAGGCCGTGCCCGGCTGGACGACGGCAGTCGTCATTGTCGGCGCGCTGACCGCGCTGCTCGCGGCTATCATGGCTATCGTGTCCAACGACCTGAAGGAAGTGCTCGCCTACTCGACCGTCAGCCAACTTGGCTACATGGTCTACGGCATCGGCGTGGGCGGCGTGCTGGCAGCGCAGTTCCACCTGCTGAGCCACGCGGTCTTCAAGGCGCTGCTCTTCCTCGGCGCGGGCGCGGTGATCCACGCGCTGGGCACCCGCGATATGCGCCGCATGGGCGGCCTCGGCAAGGAGATGCCGCTCGTGCGCGCGGTGTTCGTCGTCGGCGCGCTGGCGCTGGCGGGCATCCCGCCGATCTTCAACGGCTTCTGGAGCAAGGACATGATCCTCGAAGCCGGTGCGGAAGGCGGCCCGACGTGGGCGTACATCATTATGCTGGCCGTCGCCGGGCTGACCGCCCTGTACTGCGCCCGCATGGTGTGGATGGTGTTCTACGGCGAGCGCCGCTCGACCGCGCACGTCCACGATGCGCCCACCGCGATGCGCGTCGCGCTCATCCCGCTGGCTATCGGCACCGTCACCACGTGGCTGCTCATCGGGCCGTTTGGCCGCCTCTTCGGCGACACGATGCCCACTCACGACCTGCATCTCGTCAACCTGGGCGGGATGGCAGCCGGGGCAGCCGCACAGCTTGTCATCGCCCTGCCCGTCATTGCGATCGGCCTGCTGGCCTTCTGGTTCCGTGACCGCCTGAGCGGTGTGACGCGGGCCCTCGGCTGGCTGGCGGCCCTGGCCCGTGCCGACTTCGGGTTTGAACTCGCGAACCGTGTCGTTGCCGGCGCTGCGCGCGGCGCTGCCGGTGTCGTGCGTGAGACGCAGACTGGGCAGCTCAACTGGAACGCCGTCGGCATCCTGGTTGGCCTGGCACTCGTACTCGCCGTGCTGGCATTGAGGTGATCATGACTTATCCGACGTTTATCTGGCTCATTGGAATTCTGCTGCTGGCATCGCCCGTGATCTATCTCGTCGGGCGCATTACTCGGCGCGAGGATTCCACCGCACCGGTGGCCCGCTGGCTGGCGCTGGCGGCGGTGCTCGGCGCATGGCTGCCCTACCTCCTTGCGCTCAGAGATACCAACGCCAGCATGACGGTTGGCGCGGTCGCCCTGACGATGGACGGGCTTGGCCTGCTGCTGGCAGCGCTGTCGCTCGCCCTCGGCACGCTCGTCGTCGTGTACTCGATGCGCTACATGGAGAACGAGGCGGGCGAGGAGAAGTACTACTCGCTGCTCGTCGCGATGATCGGCGTGATGATCGGCCTGGGCACGGCAACGGACATCTTCAACCTGTGGCTGTGGTTCGAGGCCATGGCTATCACGTCCTATGTGCTGGTCTCGTTCTACCGCAACAAGCCGCTCGCGCTGGAGGCGGGTGTCAAGTACCTCGTGCAGAGCGCGGCGGGCTCGATGCTCATCCTGGTCGGCGTCGCGCTGGTGCTGATGCAGACGGGCACGCTCGACATTGCGGAGATCCGCGCGCTGGCGGAGCCGACGCCCGGCTTCATCGTGGCGGGAGCGCTGTTCATCATCGGCTTCGGCGTGAAGGCGGCACTCGTGCCGCTGCACACCTGGCTGCCTGATGCGTACACACAGGCGCCAAGCGGCATCAGCGCGATCCTGTCCGGCGTTGTCACCGAGGCCGGTCTGATCGCCATGCTGCGCGCGCTGAGCGCCCTGGTCGCCATCTCAGCGTCGTGGGGCCTGCTGCTGATGATCTTCGGCGCGCTGAACATGCTCGTCGGCAACCTGCTGGCGCTGCGCCAGACGCAGGTCCGGCGCATCCTGGCCTTCTCCAGCCTGCCGCACATCGGCTATATGCTGATCGGCCTGGGCATCGGCATCTCGACCGGCGTGGCGAACGGCCTTGATGGCAGCATGTTCCACCTGCTGAACCACGGCCTGATGAAAGCTCTGGCCTTCCTCGCCGCCGGTACGCTGCTGTGGGTGCTGCACGTCGCCGGGACGGACCACGACGAGCTTGTCACCGCCGACCTCTCAGGCGCGGGGCGGCGCTACCCGATTGTGGCGCTGGCCTTCAGCATCGCGGTGCTGGGCCTCGGCGGGCTGCCGCCGCTCGCAGGCTTCATGTCCAAGTGGCAAATCTTCGTCTCCGGCTTCCAGACAGGCGACGCGCTGATCATGGCGACCGTCGTGTTCGCCGGGCTGATGAGTGTGCTGTCGCTGGCTTACTACGCGCCCCTGGTTAACGCCATCTACCGGACCGTGCCGTCGAGTGTGGTGGCACACGGCCCCACCATCCCGGTGCTGATGCAGGTTCCGCTTGCGCTCATGGCGCTGGCGGTGCTGGTCATCGGCCTGTGGCCCAGCCTGCTGAGTTGGCTGGCTGCACCGGCAGCCGAGGCGCTGCTCGCAGCGTTCGGTGGGTGATACAAGTCAAGGAATCATGAGAAGGTGGGATCGATGAGAGAGATTTTACTGTCACCACCGGTGGCATTCGTCATCTACGCCCTGCTCGCCGGTATTCTGATGCGGTTCGGGCGTCGCATCGCCGCCACGGGCGAGGATGCGCGGTTTAAGCGAACCGTCTACGCCAGCGGCGAGCCTGCCCCCACCGCGCCCGCCGCGCCCGGCTACCGCCCGTTCTTTGTGGTCGCGCTGTTTTTCGCCATCCTGCACCTCGGCGTGCTGGTGGCAGCGAGCGGCGCTCTATCGCCGCTGGTGGGCGTGTACCTCGCCGGGCTGATCATCGCACTGATCGTTCTGATTCTGGGCTGACGGCGGCTGGCGAATGGCATCTAGCAGATAGCACGCACGCCATCTACGAACGGGAAGGCATATATGGCCGAGACAGAGAACAACAATCTGCTTGAGGAAATCATCGACGGGATCACCTCGTGGTCTCGTATCAACTCGCCCTGGGTGGTTCACTTCAACTCGGGCTCGTGCAACGGCTGCGACATCGAGATCCTCGCAACGCTCACGCCGCGCTATGACGTGGAGCGGTTCGGGGTCCGGCTCGAAGGCAGCCCCCGGCACGCCGACGTGCTGATCTGCACCGGCCCGGTGACGCGCCAGCAGCGCGAGCGTCTGCAGCGCATCTACGAGCAGATGCCGGAGCCGCGCTTCGTCGTGGCTGTGGGCACCTGCGCCATCTCCGGCGGCGTCTTCCGTGACAGCTACGCCGTGTGCAACGGCATCGATAGCGTCATCCCGGTGGACGTGTACGTGCCCGGCTGCCCGCCTCGCCCGGAGGCCGTCATCGACGGCATCGTGAAGCTGCTGACCTCCCTCAAGCAGGCGAAAGAGGAGCAGGTAGCATGAGCCTGGAAGAACGAATCACCGAAGCGCGCGCGCGTTTGGAGCCGCTCGTCGAGAGCATCGAGCAGCCCGCGCCGGACCGCATCGACGCGACCATCCCGGCGGATAAGCTGCTTGACGTCGCCAGCGCGCTGATCAAGGACGGATGGAGTTACCTCACGACGATCACGGGCCTGGACCTGGGGGTTGAGGCAGGTGAGATGGCGTTCCTGTACCACTTTTCGGCAGGCGCGCTTCTCGTGACGCTGCGCGTACACGTCCCCCGCAGCGAGCCTATCATCCCGAGCGTGTGCGGGATCATCCCGACAGCCACCCTTTACGAGCGCGAGCTGATGGAGATGTTCGGCGTGACGATCACCGGCACGCCCAACACCGAGCGGCTCTTCCTGCCTGAAGACTGGCCCGCAGGCGTCTACCCGCTGCGCAAAGACTTCGACCCAAGCCAGCCAGAGATCGTCGTGCAGAAGGATGCAGCCGAATGAACAACGGGAATGGCAACAAAATAGCAAACAAGTTCGTCGTCCCGATTGGGCCGCAGCACCCGGCGCTGAAGGAGCCGGAGCACTTCGAGTTCACGGTTGATGGCGAGACGGTGATCGACGCCACCGCGCGTCTCGGCTATGCGCATCGCGGCATCGAGAAGACGGCGGAGAGCCGCACCTTCGTGCAGACGCTCTACATGATGGAGCGCGTGTGCGGCATCTGCTCGCACGTCCACGCCACCGCGTTCTCGCTGTGCGTCGAGAAGCTCGCCGAGGTCGAGGCGCCGCCGCGCGCCCAGGCCATCCGCGTGCTCGTCGCGGAGCTTGAGCGGATCCACAGCCACCTGCTGTGGCTGGGTGTCGGCGCGCACGAGGCCGGTTTCGACGCGCTGTTCATGTACTCCTGGCGCGACCGCGAGGTCGTCATGGACATCCTCGAAGCGCTGACCGGGAACCGCGTCAACTACTCGGCGAACGTGCTCGGCGGCGTGAAGTGCGATGTCACCGACGCCATCCGGGACCAGATCCTGACCGGCATCGACTACCTCGAAGAGCGCACCCACCACTACTACGACGTCGTCACGACGGATGCCGCCTTCCTGCAGCGGACGCGCGGCGTCGGCACGATGACGAAGGAGCAGGCCATGCGGCTCGGCGTGGTCGGCCCGACGGCGCGCGGCTCCGGCGTTGAGCAGGATCTGCGCGTGGATGCGCCCTACGCCGCCTACGACATCTTCCGCGTCAACCGGGTGGTCGAGCAGGGCGGCGACCTTGAGGCACGGTTCATCGTCCGCGTGAAGGAGCTATTCGAGAGCTACCGGATCATCCGGGAGGTGCTCGACAACCTGCCCGAAGGCGAGCTGACGGCGCGTATGCCCCGCCGCATCAAGGAAGGCGAGGCCATCACCCGCGTCGAGGCCCCGCGCGGCGAACTGTTTTACTACGTCCGGTCCAACGGCACGGATATGCCGGACCGCGTCAAGGTCCGCACGCCAACCATCCCGAACATGGCGTCGGTGCTGCATCTCGCCATCGGCCACCAGCTTGCGGACGTACCGATGATCCTGGCCGGTATCGACCCGTGCTTCTCCTGCAACGACCGCTCCGTGCGGCTGAAGTCCGCCGGCGGCGACGACGTGTGGACGTGGGAGAAGCTACGGAAGTATGGGATTGACTACTACAATGACTGAACTGAACCCGATCATCGCGTTGATGTTCTTCCCCGGCGGCATCTTCGTCATGCTGCTCGGGCTGCTCTACGTCTGGATCAACCGGAAGCTCCGGGCGCGGCTCCAGAACCGCGTCGGCCCGCGCTGGTTCCAGCCGATCGCGGACCTGTTCAAGCTGCTCTCCAAAGAGGAGATCATCCCCGAGGACGCCAACCCGACGCTGTTTGTCGTGCTGCCGGTGCTGGCCCTCGCAGGGGTGCTGACCGCCGCGCTGTACGTGCCGATCCTCGGCATGAAGGCGGTACACAGCGTCCCCGGCGACCTGATCATCACCGTGTACCTGCTCAGCCTGGTAACGATGTGCATCGGCCTGGCGGGCGCCAACTCGACGGGCCGCTTCTCGCTCGTCGGCGTCACGCGGACGCTGACCCAGCTCTTCTCGTACGAGGCGCCCTTCCTGCTGGCGCTGCTCAGCCCGGCGATCATGGCGGGCACCTGGCAGATCAGCGAGATCGTGGACTACGCGGGTGGCCGCTGGCTGATGTTCACGCACCCGATCAGCTTCATCATCGCCATCGTCGCGCTGATGGGCAAGCTGGAGATGCCTCCGTTCGACGCGCCTGAGGCGGAGACGGAGATCGTCGGCGGCGCGCTGACCGAGTACAACGGTCGCGGGCTGGCCCTGTTCAAGCTCAGCCATGCCGCCGAGATGGTCATCGGCTTTGCGCTGGTCACCGCGCTGTTTATGGGTGGCACCACTAACCCGCTGCTGTGGGCCGTACAGACGCTGGTCCTCCTGCTCGTCGTGACGCTGATCGAAGTGCTGATGGCGCGTATGCGCATCGACCAGACGGTCGGGCTGTGGTGGCGCTACGGCTCGGTGCTCGCGATTGTGCAGATTATTGTGCTGGTCGTGTGGCAGAGGATTGTGCTATGAGCGTAACCAAAATCGGAACCATGTTCGGCGACGTGGTGAACGGGCTTTTCAAGAAGCCCGCCACGAACCTCTACCCGTTTGAACGGCGGGAAGCACCCGAACGCCTGCGCGGCCATGTCGTGTGGGATGCGTCCCTGTGCACCGGCTGCGGCCTGTGCGCCAAGGACTGCCCCTCGAACGCGCTCGACATGATCGTGCTCGACCGTAAGGCAAAGCGCTTCGTCATGCGGTATCGTCTGGATCAGTGCACGTACTGCGCGCAGTGCGCCACAAGCTGCCGCGCGGGGGCTATCTCGCTCGCCTACGATCAGTGGGAGCTTGCCGCGCCTACGCGCGAGTCGTTCCTGCACATCTACGGGGCTCCGGATGACATCGCAGAGGCGCTGGCAGCAGAAGCTAACGGAGAAACTGGCGAGGCCTGACCGGGAGCCGCCGCTACGCGTGGCGGTCGTCGGCGTGGGGCAGGTGCTCAACGGCGACGACGCCGCCGGTGTGGCCGTCGCACAGGCTTTGCAGCCGCTTGCCGACGAGCACGAGCGGCTGCTGGTCATTGATGCCGGGCCTGCCCCGGAAAACGTCACCGGGGCACTGCGGCGTTTCTCGCCGGACTTCATCCTGTTTATCGACGCGGCACAGATGGGAGATCCGCCCGGCATGGTGCGCTGGCTGGAGTGGGAGGAGATCTCCGGCGTAAGCGCCTCCACGCACACGCTGCCCCTGCACATGGTCGCCTCGTACCTCCAGACCGAGCTGGGGGTGGAGGTGGCGCTGCTGGGCATCCAGCCGGGGATCATGCTCCCCGGCACAGACATCTCGCCTGCGGTGCAGCACGCCGTTGACGAGGTCGCCGCGGCGATTGCCGCAGCGTATGGCGGGCCGAACACAGGCTGAGCGGCCTGTTGTACCCTGAACAACCTGCCGACCGGCCATGGAATACCCAGCCGGTCGGTTTGGTTTTACCTTGCGCCGCGTGCTAACACTGGGCCAGGTATTTCATTTTCCTGTCTTTTTCATTACACTATAAACTGGTCGCCACGCCCCGGCCCCACATGCCGCCTGCCTGTCATAGGCTCTACGCCTCGCCCCGCACCCGTACCGGGAGCAGGGCCGGGTGGCACCGCAGCACCCATGCTCTACCCTCATTGCAGAGGCAACAACTAAAGACGGAGCGGCACGCATGAAGAAGATCCTGATCGTCGACGACCAGCCTGAGGTCAGAGAGTTAGTGAGCGTCACGCTGGAGATCGGGCCGTACCAGATCCTCACAGCGTCCAACGGCAACCAGGCTATCGAGATTGCGCGGCAGGAGCACCCCGACCTGATGCTGCTCGACGTGATGATGCCGGGCGGAGGCCCGGATGGCTTTGAAGTCTGCCGCCGCCTCAAGAGCGACCCATCCACGCGAGACATCACGATCATCATGCTCACCTCTAAAGGCCAGGATCGCGACCGCGAACTTGGCTATGAGGCCGGCGCCGACGATTACTTCGTCAAGCCTTTCAGCCCGCTGGAGTTGATTGCCAAGGTCGAAGAGGTACTCGAAGCATAACGTCGCGGCGGCTGTGAATGCGCCGCTCTCACCCCTCACCCCGGCGCGACTGCCTGCCGTGGTACAGTTGACAAAGGGGTGAGGACCGGACTCAGCGTGTGCTGCCCCTTCTCCGCTCGTGGGAGAAGGGTGTAGACCACCGAAGGTGGCCTGCTGCGGGATGCGGGTCCGCTTCCCCCTGCCCCCGCACAGTATGACGGGCCATCGGGAATCCGCTACAATAGTCAGCGAGTCAGCGACGAGCGCCTATTCACAGGTATACCTTATGGATCACGATCCGCGGGAACAGCCGGAAAACCCGACTGCCAACGAGTTGAGCGAGGCAGAGCTTGCCCACAAGCAAGCATTGAAGTACGGCGAGGACCTTCGCCGCGTCTACCTGGCGGAAAAAGCCAAACGACAGGAACTTCAGCTAGCCAACCAACTGCTCAATGCAGTCTTTGCGAGCACGCCCCACGGACTTGCCGCCCTTGATGAGAATTTGATCATCCAGCAGGCAAACCCGGTATTCTTGCGCCTTCTCGAGATGCCCGCCGAGGCGGTCATCGGCAGGCCGCTCGCGGATATCAAGCCGCTCCGTGACGTGCTGGAGGTGCTGCATAACGCCGCACCGAGCGAACTGCAAAACGCCCAGTTCGAGCTGGACATCGAGACGCCGGTGAAGCGCTCGCTGCTCGTCAACATTGCCGAGTTGACCGCCGGGCAGCTCAAAGGGTGGTCGCTCACGCTGCAGGACCAGACGGAGCGCAAGCGGCTGGAGTACCAGAAGATCGAGTTCGTCAATATTGCCGCGCACGAACTCCGCACGCCCCTCGCGACCCTTATCGGGCTGTCGGAGCTTGTTCTGGAGAGCATTGAGGACGACTTCGACCCGGAACTGCGCGAGTGCCTGACAGGCATCCACAGCAGCGGCTACCGGCTGGCGCACATCGTTGACGAACTGCTCGCCTTTGCGCAGATCACGCAGGGCAGCCTGCACGATGCTGACAGCGGCGCATTCAACCTGGCTGTCCTGCTGGGCGACATCGTCGATGAGCTTGAGCCGCAGGCACAGCAGAAGCAGGTCAGCATGCACTTCGACCCTGCCAGCGCGCAGGTCGAGATGACCTGCAACCGGGTCCTGCTGCGGGCGGCGCTGTACCAGCTTCTCCTGAACGCCATCAACTTCAATAAGCCCGGCGGCAGCGTCTGGGTGCGGGTGAGCGTTCAGGGCGACACGGTGCAGATCGAGATCGAGGACAACGGTCTTGGCATCCCCCAGGCGGAGATCGACGCGATCTTCCAGCCCTTCTTCCAGGTCGAGGAGCACAGCATCCGGCACGTGGGCGGGCTGGGACTGGGCCTGCCGATTGTCAACCACGCCATCGCACAGCTTGGCGGCAAGATGACCGTTGAGAGCGCGCTGAACGAGGGCACGACATTCCGCCTGTCGCTGCCGGTGCACCAGCCGGAGGCAAGCGGCCTCACCCCTCAGATGCGCGCCCGGCTTGCATCCACACACCAGCAGTCGCTGATCTACGCCCGCGATGTGCGGCGGCTCTACCAGCAACTGGAGGAGCATTTCCTCGAAACACTGACGATGATCATCGCCGCGCTGGAAGCGCGCGACGACTTCCACATGGGGCACTCGGAGCGCGTCACCGCGCTGGCGAGGGCCATAGGCCGCGAGATGGGCCTGCCCGAGCAGGAGCTTCAGTCGCTGGAGATCGCCGCCCGCATCCACGACATCGGCAAGATTGCCATGCCGGACAGGGCGCTCTACGAGGCGTACGAGCAGCCGGAGCACCGCGACGCCATCATGCAGCACATCGAGGCGGGGCGGCGCATCCTGACGCCGCTGCGCTTCCTTGCAGACGTCCTGCCCATCGCGCTGGCGCACCACGAGCGGTATGACGGGCAGGGCCTGCCCGACGGGCTGGCAGGCGAGGCCATCCCGCTTGGCGCGCGCATCATCGCCGTCGCCAACGATTATGACATCATGACCTCGCCGCGACCGCACCGCCCTGCCCTGTCCCCTGACGAGGCACGCGAGGTCATCCGCGCGGGCGCGGGCACAAAGTGGGATCCGCACGTTGTCGAGGCGTTCCTGCGCGTGGTGGAAGAGTGAGGCGTTTTGCCGTAAAGAAGTCAGCCGGTTAACCATGCGAGTAAAAAGGCCGCGACTAAACGTCGCGGCTTTTGTCCGGTTATGCGGGCCGAGCCAGGATCCATGTGTGGCGGCCCATAGGGCGCCTGGAGGGGGACACCTATCTAGCCGCCCTCGCCGCTCGCGTCGGACGGCGGCTCCTCGCCCGATCCGTCCTCGGCTGAGGGCGTTTCCTCACTCTCCAGTTCGCCCGGCTCCGGCGTTGGTGCCGAGCACATCTCGTAACCCGACGTAATCGCATCGATCAGCATCTCGTCCTGCGCGATCGCCATCGCCTCGTCAAGATACTGGATCGCGATTTCGCAGCGCCCCTCGTTGGCATATGCCAGCCCGACCTGGTACTTCAGCGTATCGGGCAGCGAGTCGAGCGCGATGGCGCGCTCAAACGCGACGATCGCGTCCGCGTAGCGCCCGTTGAAGTAGCGCAGCGACCCCAGCCGCACCCACGGGCTGCCGAAGTTCTCGGCCAGCTCGGCGGCGCGCCCGTAGTACTCCATCGCCGCCTCGGTATCACCAATGTAGCTCTCGTAGGTGCGCCCCAGTTCATACGCGACGAGCGCGTTCGTGGGGTTGATGGTCTGCGCCTCGAAAAGCTGGTCAAGCGCCTCGTCGTAGCGGCCCAGTTCGCGGTACACACGCGCCAGCGATACCCGCAGCGCCATGAGCCTCGGGTGGAGGTTCAGCGCGGCCTCATACTGCGTCGCGGCGGAGGCGTAGTCGCCGAACATCTCGTGCATGTACCCGTAGTCTCGCCGCACATCGACATGATCGCCGTTCAGCGCGAGCGCCTGCTCGATGCTCGTCTGCGCCTGATCCCAGCGGCTCAGGTCGACGTACGTCTCGGCCAGATAGCCATGCGCCAGGCCGTAGTTCTTGTCGATGTCCAGCGCACGCAGGATGGTCGACGCGGCCTGGTCGGGACGGCCCTGCCAGTCAAACACCTTGCCCTTGATGGCATAGCCTGCCGGGTCATACGGGTCCACGAGGATGGCCGTCTCGGCGGCCTCCATCGCCTGCTCAAGCAGCGCGTCACGCTGCTCGCCGACCGCCGTCGCCGACTCGTAGATCAGCAGCCGGGCGATCTGCACGTAGTTGTTGGTGTGATCGGGCGCAACCTCGGAGGCGCTGCGGTACAACTCGACGGCGTCAAGGAGCTGCCCCTGCATGTAGGCCTGCTCCGCCTGCGCCTCGAGTTCCTCCGCACTGAGCACCTCATCACCGGAGGGCTCGGCCCGCGTGGCGACCAGCCCCTGGCGCGGCTGCCCCTCAACCGTGCCGCCGAACAGTTCGGCCCGGACCATATCCTGGTTGAAGTACACCCAGATGCCAGCCGCAATCAGCACCAGGTAGAAGACGATGCGAAAAGGGTCGTTGCGCGGGCCGTTGTTGCGGCCAGGCGGCTTCCAGTCAGCATAACTGCGGCGGCGGCTCCTCCGCCGCCGCTCTTTTAACGAGATGCTCAAGGGAATGCTCCTCGGGTCGTCTTACGGATTGGTGGGCTGAGCCTCCCCGCCGCCCTGGCCTTCCTCGGATTCGGCATCCTCGCCATCGTTACCGCCGCCCTGGCCTGGCAGTTGGAGCACCACGTCAGGCTCCTCGTACCGCTCAGGGAACTCAAAGCGGATCGTCGGCGGGGTATTGGCATAGTCCCGGCACAGGACAAAGACTTTCAGAATGTTGTCAAGCGCATTGGGGTCGTCCATGCGCGTATCTTCGTAAATATCCAGCGCCTCAAACGCGCGCGGCACAGCCATGTTACACAGCGGCTCGTCGTCCGCCGTGCGGTCAAGATAGTAGAAGTCGGCGGCGGAGATATAGTACACCTCGATGGGCAGTTCGACGTCGTTGACCTTCGCCCAGGCGATTAGCTCCTCGTAGATGGCAATCGCCGACTCGAAGTTTTTACGGGCGTGGTAGACCATCCCCAGGCGGTGCCAGGCAGGCACATAGACCTCCTCAGGCAGCTCACTCTCGGGGATCTCGAAGTCCATTTCTTCGAGTTCCTCGTACGTGTGCAGCGGGCATTCGTCGCACACAAGCTGCACGGCGCGCTCAAGCCACTGCTGCGCGGAGCTATCCTCGCGGATCTCGAAGTAGGTGCGGCCCAGCCCCACATACGGGAGCGGGTCGTCCTGCGTCCGCGCGATGATTTCCTGGAAGGCGGCAACCGCTTCGTCGTACTGGCCGTTCGCGCGGTAGTTCCGCGCGATACCATACCACAGGTCGAGCAGGTTGGGGTGAAGCTGGAGCGCCTGCCGGTACTGGGAGATCGCGCCGCCATAGTCGCCGTAGTACTCCAGCACGTAGGCGTAGTTACGGCGGGCGTCCACGTTGAACGCGTCAAGCGCAATCGCCTTCTCGGCTTCCTCACGCGCCTGCCGGAGCTGGCCCAGGTCGGTGTAAGCCTCGGCGAGATAAGCCCGCGCCTCGGGCATGTTGGGGTCCAGCTCGATGGCCCGCAGCGCCTCAATTGCGGACTGGTCGGCATCGCCGGACCAGTTGAGCGCGCGCGCCTTCATGGCGTAGCCGCGCGGGTCCTCCGGCGCGGTGAGGATCATCTGATCGGCAACGGCAATGGCCTCTTGCCGGGATTCTTCGGTGTTTACAAGCGTCAGCATCCGGGCGAGGTCGGCCTGCAACTGCAGGTCATCAGGCGCTAGCCGTGCAGCCTCGCGATAATAGTCGGCGGCAGCCTCGAGTTTGCCCGCCATGTACCGCTCGTAGCCCAGCTCGCGTAGCGCCTCAGCGGTGAGCGTCGGCGTGGGCTCAGGCCCGAGAGCCGCAAGCACCTTCGGCTGAAACGTCTCCAGGTTCATGAAGACGTACAGCGCCGAGCCGAGTATCGTGAGATACACGATGATGAACAGCAGGGAAAAGCGGCGACGGCGACGCTTGCCAAAGGTGAGGTTGCCTTTGCCCAGTGGTTCTCGCTTGATATACATCGGTAACGCCTGGCCTACCTACCCACTCTACCAGTCTAGCGGTCTGAATGACGGCGGCGCTGCCGCCGCCTCGCTCAACTTCGAAACCGGCGGAGCACACTGCCCTCGCCGGCGGGCGGCAGACTACCAAATGTCCCGGCGATCTTAACAAGTGTATAGCAGGTCCGCAAGACGCGGAACCGCCGCCTGCCTGCCGATCAGCCGCCGCCGGGCGGCGCGGATAGCGGCGCGCAGACTGGCCTCGCCCGCCCCGATGGCCTATACTTAGCCCGGTTCACAGCAGTCATGAGGGGCGATGACGAAACGCGCAGTGTCACCTAAACTCAAACGCCGACATATCGAGATGGGCCTGTTCTGGGGCGGCGTGCTCCTGAGCGCCGCCGGAGCCGTGCTATTCGCCCTGCCTGCCCCGCCCGCGCCCGTCGTTCTCGGTGCGGGGCTGGCCGCGCTGGGCCTCAGCCTGTTGCTCGCGGGGGATGTCGTCGCCGGGCCGGCGCCGCGATCCTATTCGGCACGCGGGCAGGTGGTGCGGGGCCGGGTGGACATTGCGGCGGGGCTGTCCAACGTGATGCTGCGCGGCGGGCTGACGGATCGCGCCGCTGCCGTCACCTTCGGGCCGTTCGGCAGGCCGCAGGTCACCGTCGAGGAAGGGGTGGCGCACGTGCGCCTCGCCAGCCCCCGGCTGCTCCCCAGCCTCGCCACGTGGCGTGCCGAACTGGCCGGTAACGTGCTGTGGGACCTCGACGTGCGCAGTTCGCTCGGCGGCCTGCTGCTCGATCTGCGCAGCCTGCGGCTGGAGCGCGTCAGCGCGCGGACGTGGATGGGCCGGCTGAGAGTGATCTGCCCGGAGACACTTGGGCACACAGAGATCGAGTTAAAGACCACACTCGGCACGATTGAGGTCATCATCCCGGAGGGGGTGGGGGCGCAGGTCACGGTGTCCCATGGCTCGCTGGGCACCGTGCGACAAAAAAATGAGCGGCTGCTGGCTCCCGGCCAGCGCCGCTACGTGACAGCCGACTTCGAATCGGCAGCCGCCCAGGTGGACATCCGCATTGAGGCTGCCTCTGGCGACGTCGTGCTCGCCTGAAGGCTAGGTCGTCGTGGTCGCCCTGCGGCGGCGCTGCCCGGGGTAAATGGGGATCTCCGCGTGCAGGATGCTTTCGCGCTCCTGATTGGTCAGCCGGATATTCACCATCTGCGGGTCGAACTCCACATAACGCGAGATCACCTCAAGAATCTCGTCCTTCATCCGCTCGACCTGCTCCGGGGACAAATTGCTGCGATCATGCACCAGGACAAGCTGGAGCCGCTCTTTGGCGACTTCCCTGCTGCTCGGTTCTTTGCCGCCGAACAAACGGCTCAAGATACTCATACCCTATCTCCTTAAGTGCTGGTCTGGCCCTGCTGAATCAGGGTGTGCGCTTCTTCCTGGTGCGAGTCGTCTTGGCGCTGACCTCGACCTCGTCCGACGCGGCCTTTTTCCCTTCCGGTGATGCCCCACTGGCCGCGCTGGTGTCACTGCCAGACGAGGTGCTTGGCGCGGCTGCCTTCGCGGCGGGTTTCTCCTCGCGAGCGGGCGGCGGGGCGCTCGGCGCGGATCGCCGCTGATTGATCGGTGCGGTATGGTTCGCCGCCTCACCACCGAGCCCCAGACTGCGCAGCAGCCGCTGGAACCACGACGGCTCTTCGTCAATCGACAGGAAAGGAACGGTCTCACCCATCAGCCGGTGGGCGATGTTCATGAACGCGCGTCCCGCGCGGTTGCTCTCCGGGTTCATCGCCGCGGGCGCCCCGCGATTGGTTGAGACGAGGATCTCCTCGTCCTCAGGGATCAGGCCGATCAGTTCAATGGCGAGGATGTCGATAATATCTTCCGGGCTGAGCATATCCCCGCGCTTGACCATTTCCGGCTTCACGCGGTTGATGATGAGATAGCCCGGCCCCTTGCCCTCTGCCTCGATGAGTCCGATGATGCGGTCGGCATCACGCACGGATGAAACTTCCGGGTTGGTGACGATCAGGACCTGATCGGCAGGCGCTACTGCATTCCGAAAGCCGCGCTCGATGCCCGCCGGAGAGTCGATCAGAATGTAATCGACAAGCGGCCTGAGTTCATCACACAGGCGCACCATGTCGCTCGGGCTGACGGCGGTTTTGTCACGCGTCTGCGCCGCCGGGATGAGGTACAGCTCATCCTTGAGCCGCTTATCCTTGATCATCGCCTGGCGCAGCCGCGCCCGCCCCTCGATCACATCAACCAGGTCGTAGACGATGCGGTTTTCAAGCCCCATGACGACGTCCAGGTTGCGGAGGCCGATATCTGCATCCACACAGACTACCTTGTTCCCCAGCGAGGCGAGGGCGACGCCGAGATTGGCGGTCGTCGTCGTCTTCCCCACACCGCCCTTACCTGATGTAATGGTAATGACCCGAGCCGTCATGGCCTGTCTTCTACCTTCCTGCTGTTACACGCTACTGGGTGTGATAACGTCAGACGTCCCACTCCTCGGACACAATCTGCCCGTCCCGCACGGAAGCGATCTCCGGTCGCGGGCGGGGTTCGCCGTTGTCAGAGGCAATGGCGACGTAGTTCGCAATTCTAAGCTGCATGGGGCGCATGTCGAGAGCGCACACCAGCGCTTCCGTATCTCCGTTCGCGCCTGCGTGGACCGTCCCGCGCAGCCGGCCCCACACGAGCACATCGCCACCGGCAATGATCTGCGCGCCGGGGTTCACGTCGCCAATCACCACGACGTGCCCCGTGTGTTTGACGACCCGCCCCGAGCGCAGCGTGGTCTTGACCAGCACGCCGGGGCTGCCATGCTCATTCGTATCGATCGGCGGCAGTTCGCCGTCGTCAAACTCCTCGTACGTGACGCTCTCGTCGAGGTCCGTATCGATGTCAAGGCGGCGAGCGGAGCGGATGGTTTCCGCTGACTTGCCGAGGATGGCGGCAAGCTGCACATCATGCTCGGCCAATCTGTCGCGCAGCTTGCGAATATCGTCCCGGTTCAAGGTTCGCCCCCCTAACTGAAGCGCCAGATGCGCGCCCTGGAAGAAGCTGGAGCGCTCGCGGATAATCTTGAGCAGCGCCTCTTCCACCTCCGGCCAGGCAGCTTCCTCATCGAGCGCAACGAGCAGCCCATTACGAATTCCCTTGATCGATACGGTCGACATGCTCACGCGCCTCCCTAGCATCGCATTAGCGTGATTGTAGTATGAGCCACAATGCGGCGCAAGCACCCTAAAGGCCTACCGGAACGGCCAGAAAGCCTGCACGCGATGCCAGTTGCCCCGTGATGGCCCGGCGGAGCATACCGCCGGGGCCGGTCCCCCTGTTCTAGAGCAGCGTCGCCTTGCGCCCCGGTCGCGGGTCGTAGTTGCTGGCGAACTGCTCAAGTGTCGACTTCTCGATGAGCCAGGCGTTAGCAAACTTGCGAGCGGGGAGCTTACCGGCGCGAATCAGTCGCCTGACCGATTCGGGATGGATATTGAGGCGCTCTGCGGCGTCGGCGACGGTGACGTAGTTCTCAAATTTATCGCTCACGGGCGCTCCCTCTGACTTAATTTGTTGTATCATGCAACAATCAGAAGTATAGAGGCTGCGGGGTACTTATGTCAAGCAAGAACTGTTAAATAAACCACAAAGGTGGGGAAAGTCCCTAGTCGGAGGCGTCTCAGGCCGGGGCACGAGCAGCAGCCTCGACGAGCGCGCGCAGTTCTGGCATGCCGGCATCCTCGACGCGCTTCAGCTTGACATGCCGCATGCTCTTGCCTGTGCCCGCCGGGCGATAGCCCGCACCGTCTCGCTATACTCCGCCAGCAACTCGTCGAAGGTCATCCGCCAGCCCACCCCGGCGCTCAGGCCGAGGCCCGGTCGTGTGCGGGTGCAGGCTCCACGCGCAGCGCGCTGCCCTCGCCGAGCAGCTTCCCGACTGTGATCTTTGGGTCGTGCTCGAACAGCACATACGCGTCGCGCTCCAGCACCCAGCGCTGCCAGATGCGCTTCGTCTCCAGCGTGACGAGCGGCTCCACGTCGTAGGCCGTCATCCACGCCAGCCGCTCAAAGTGGACGGCCAGCGAGGCCATATCCGCGACGTACAGCGCGGCCTCGCCGCCCCGCTCGAACACCACGCTCATATGGGCGCGGGTGTGGCCCGGCGTGACCACGACGCGCATCCCCGGCACGATCTCCACGTCGCCATCGATCAGGCGCATCTGCCCGCTCTCGTACAGCGGTGCGAAGTTCTCCGCGAAGTACGTGCCGCGCGTGCGTTCGTTGGGGAAGGCCGCATCGGCGTACTCCAGCCGCTGCACGATGTACTCGGCGTTGGGGAAGGTCGGCGCAAGTTCGCCGTCCCCGGTCAGATAGGTGTTGCCGCCGCAGTGGTCGTTGTGCAGGTGCGTGTTGACGACGAGGTCCACATCCCCCGGCTCGACGCCCAGCCGCCGCAGCCCCGCGACGAGGTCGCCCTCCGGGCGGGTCAGCGCCATGATGCGCTGCATCTTCTCCGGGATCTTCGTGCCCAGCCCGGTATCGACCACGATAGTGCGGCCAGCGGTGCGCACGAGCAGGCAGTTGTGGTGCATCGGGATGCGGCTCTGCTCGTCCGGCTGGTAGTAGCGCGACCACAGCGCGCGCGGCACAAGCCCGAACGGCCCGCCGGTGTCGGCCATGATCTGCCCGTCGTTGATGATGTCAATACGGATGTCGCCGATCTGCAACGGCACGGTGATCCCCCTCACTTCAGGATGATGGCGATAATAATGGCTTGATTGTATCGCTCGATCGCATAGTAGATCGAGCGAGGTGGAGTACCTTAGCCCCAGGTAAATCCCCTCCGGACCGGCAGCCTTACGGCTGCGGTCGCTGGTGGGGGTTCCGCCGCAGTGATGTGATGCTCTCCCGCATCTCTGGTGTGCCTCGCAGGGTGGGGATTCTCCCGCTACAGGTTGGAAAATGGTTAGGCTACACTATCTACTGCAGAAACTTGCCCTGGAGGACTTCGCCGTGGACATCCTGGACACCATCTGGTATCTGTATGTGGGACAGTCATGGATCGGCACGCTTACGCCGACCGGTGCGGACGATAGCTGGTACTACGCCGAATTCACTGAGGGCGATGCCTGGGGTAACTTCGCGCCGTGGTTCATTAAGGCGTACGAGGCCTATGCCGCCGGCGACGAACAGGGCTGGCAGAATGTGTACAATCAGCTCTACATGATGGGCCTGTCGCTTGTCGCCGAGAGCGGCGCGGCTTACGAAAACCCGACCGTCCTTGTGGACGGCGGTAACGCGTGGTTCGTGGTGTGAGGATCGCCGGGGAATTTCATTCCCCGGCTAGGTTCAAGTGTCCCCTGCGGGGACGACAGCCAGCGCTTGCGCTCTGCCTGCCTTTCGCGGGCGGGCAAAGCGCTTTTTCGTCGGTTTTAACCGACGATTGTACGTAGGCCGGGAATAGAATTCCCGGTCGGTCTCTTTTCGCTTCTGATAGCCCATCTGAGCTAAAATCGAGATGTACCGCACACCCGCGCCGTTAGAAACAGCTTAAGATGAGCATCGCATCGCCGCGCATCCAGAATATCCTCGACAGCCTCCCCACCCGGCCCGGCGTCTACCTGATGAAAAACGACCGGGGCGAGGTCATTTATGTTGGCAAGGCTGTCAACCTCCGCAGCCGGGTTCGCTCGTACTTCCAGCCCAGCACGCTGGCGCAGAAGCACAGCAAGACGGCGCGGATGGTCGAGCAGGTCGCCGACATCGACATCATCGTTGTTGACTCCGAGCTTGAGGCGCTGCTGACCGAGATCAACCTGATCAAGGCCCACAAGCCACACTACAACATCCGCCTCAAGGACGACAAGCGCTACCCGTACATCAAGGTTCACTGGGCCGACCCCTACCCCAAGGTGACGGTGACGCGCCGCATGGTCAACGATGGCTCGCGCTACTTCGGGCCGTACACGAACGTCTCCGCCGTTTACCAGACGCTCGACGTGCTGCGCAAGGCCTTCCCCTACCTGACGTGCGACCGCAACATCGACGGCAACGACGAGCGCGCCTGCCTGTACTACGATATCAAGCTGTGCAACGCGCCCTGCATCGGCGCGGTGAGCCAGGAGGAGTACCGCGCGACGATCCAGAGCCTGATGGACTTCCTGCAGGGGAAGTCCGACGAGATCGTCGAGCGGCTGCAGGCCAGGATGTGGCAGGCCGCCGAGCAGATGGACTACGAGAAGGCCGCCCGCCTGCGCGACCAGATCCAGGCCATGCAGCAGGTGACGCAGCGGCAGAAGGTCGTCTCCAGCGCCAACACCGATCAGGACGTGATCGCCTTCGCCCGCGAGAACGGCGACGCCGCCGTACAGATCTTCTTCATCCGCAACGGGCGCATCGTTGGCAAGGAGCACTACGTACTGGAAGGCACCGGCGCGGACGAGGACGAAGCGGGCGTGATGGCCGACTTCCTCAAGCAGTTCTACGATAAGGCCGCCGAGGTGCCGCCCGAAGTGCTGCTGCCCCACGAGATCGAGGAGGCGGAGATCATCGAGCACTGGCTGCGCAGCAAGCGCGGCAACAAGGTCGTGCTGAAGGTCCCCCGCCGGGGCATGAAGCGGCAGCTCGTACAACTGGCGGCGGAAAACGCCGTCGAGACGCTGGCGCTGCTGCGGGCCCAGTGGGAGGCCGACACGCTCAAGCAAGAAACCGCCCTGCAGGAGATCCAGAATGCGCTGGGCCTGGAGCGTCCGCCCGCGCGCATCGAGTGCTTCGACATCAGCAACACACAGGGCACGGCGATCTCGGCAAGCCGCGTGGTGTTCGTCAACGGCGTCCCGCGCAAGAGCGAGTACCGCAAGTTCAACATCCGCACCGTGCAGGGCCATGCCGACGACTACGCCTCGATGAAGGAGGCGCTCGACCGGCGCTTCCGCCGCTGGCAGGACGCTCAGAACGAGCCCGACCTGCCCGGCAAGAAGCCCGACCCCACCTGGAGTATCCTGCCCGACCTGCTCATTGTCGATGGCGGGAAGGGGCAGCTTGGCGTGGCCGTCGAGGTGCTGGAGAGCTACGGGCTGACGGGGCGCGTGCCGGTCGTGGGGCTGGCCAAGCAGCACGAGGAGCTTTTCGTGCCGGGGCGCAGCCGCTCGATCATGCTGCCGCGCCGCTCGCAGGGGCTGTACCTGCTCCAGCGCATCCGCGACGAGGCGCACCGCTTTGCTATTACGCACCAGCGCCAGCGCCGCGTCAGGATGGGCGTCGCCTCGCAGCTTGACTCGATCCCCGGCATCGGGCCAACCCGCCGCCGCGCGCTGCTCAAGCACTTTGGCTCGCTCGACGCGATCCGCGAGGCCAGCGTCGAGCAGATCGCCGCCGTGCCGGGCATCAGCCGGGAGCTAGCCGAGACGATCAAGGCGGAGCTGTAGCGCCGCACCTGTTTCGGCATATGAGCCGCGACGTTCAGTCGCGGCGTATATGCCCCTATGCCCCTGCCGTACACCCTTCCGCCCCTCTGCTCGATCCGCGCCTTCCGTTCAGGGTATATTCTGTTTATCCATCTGTTCTTGAGCCGAACTCAGGGGTGAGGAAGGGGTCGATGATCAGCGTTGAGGGATACGACCAGTTCGACGGCCTGCACTGGGAAACCGGCTCGCTGCGGAACGTGCTGGCGCATCACGGGCTGCGAGCACCCCATACCGGCGAGCCGTTCACAGAGGCCATGCTGCTCGGCCTGACTGGCGGCGCCGGGGTGATGTACTTCACATTCGAGTATGAGGGCTTTGCCCCGCACGTCGCGCTCGGCACCCGCTATCCCTTCGATGCTGTGGAGAACGTCGTCAAGCGGCTGAGGCTCCCTGCCGCCGTCAGGCAGACCAAGAGCCAGAAAAAGTCGGTTGACAGCCTGCTCTCGGCGCTTGTGGTGGGCGAGGTGGCGATCGTCTGGGCGGACATGTTCACGCTGAGCTACAACGCCCTGCCGTCAAGCCCCTTCCCCGCGATGATGCCCATCGTCGTGTACGCCTACGACATCGACAGTGAGATGGTCCGCATCGCTGACCGCGCCAAAGTTCCGCTGCTCGCAACCTCGGGCGAGCTGGCCGAGGCGCGCGCCCGGCAGGCCAACTACAAGAACAAGATGATGTCGTTCGAGTTTGAGGATGCGAGCACATTCCCGATCAAGAACTTTGCCGGGGCGGTCGAAGACGCCATCCGCGCCTGCGTGAGCCTGTACGTCGATGCGCCGCCGCGCGGCCCGGTGAACAACTTCGGGCTGGCGGCGCTTGAGAGGTGGGGCAACCTCGTCGCCAACGAGAAGTCCCGCAAGGGCTGGCCGCAGGTCTTTGCCGAGCCGGAGCACCTGTACGAGGCGCTCAAGAGCGTCTACATGGCGATCGAGCACCGGGGCTCGGGCGGGCATGCCGCACGCCCGCTCTATGCGGACTTCCTGCTGGAGGCTGCCGAAGTGCTGGACAGGCCCACGCTCGAACAGGCCGCCGACCGCTTCCGCGCCGCCGGGGAGGCCTGGCACAAGCTCGCCCTGAGCGCCCTGCCCGACAGCGTCGAGCCCTTCCGCGAGACGCGCGAACTCATCGACCGCAGCCAGACGCTGTTCAGGGAACACGGCAACCACGCCTGGCGCGAAATGCGCGAGATCGCCGACCGGCTCGAAGCGCTGAAAGCGGACATCAGCCGCAGCTTCCCACTCGACGCGGCGGGCCGTACTACACTGCTCGGCAGCCTGTGCGAGTGCATCGGGGAGGTGTACCGCGCCGAAGCAGAAGCCGTCCGCGCCCTTGAAGAGGCCATAGCCTAGGAGGACATTGTGGTAAAGCTCATCCTGCTCCTGAGACCGGGCGTCGCCGAGAAAGGCGAGGCATACAACGACTTCCTGATGAAGCTGGAAGCGCTGCCCGGCCTGCGCCGCAAGGCTGTGAGCAACGTTTACGGCTCGATGCGGCTGCCCGCGCCGTTCGGGACCGTTGTCGAGGCGTATTTTGACAGCCGGGAAGCGATGGAAGCGGCGCTTGTCTCGCAGACGGGCGTCGAGGCCGGGCACGCGCTGCTGGACCTCACCGGGCAGGCCGTGATCGCGCTGTACGCCGACACGCTGGAGGAGTCGTATCCTGAGCCGCTCGAAGAGGGCAAAGCCGGGAGCTAAGCGTCCGGTTTTGGCCCGGCGTCGGGCTGGACCGATGTGGGGCGCTCCACCCCGGAGCGCAGCCCGAGACCCAGCCGGGGCAGCGCATAGAACACCATCATCAGCACCGTCACGATGATCGTCGCGTCAAACGCAATGGCCGCGCCGACTGCGCCCAGCAGGTAGGCCAGCGGCACGAGCAGCACGACTTTCGCCACGACCGCGCCGATGTTGTAAACCGTCGCAACCTGCGGCTTCCCGGCGGCCATCGTGGCGGGTCGCACCCAGCGGAAGATCGTGTCGAGCGTGATGCCGAAGCCCAGAATGCGGATCAGGTTGCCAACCGGCGCGAAGTCGGGCGAGTAGAACAGCGCCACCAGCCAGTCGGCAGTAACGAGGAAGAAGGCGTAAGCCGCCAGGCTGATCAGCCCGCTGATGCGCGTATACTGGTATACCAGCCGCCGCGCCCGCTCGATGTGCTGCGCCGCCCACGCCTCGATAAGCTCCGGGTAGATCACCGCGCTCGCCTGGAGGGTCGGCATCGAGATCAGCGTCGCGGCGCTGCGGGCGACGCGGAAGTGCCCCGCTACCGCCGGGCTTGCCACTGCGCCCAGCACCAGTACGTCAAGGTTGTGGCTGATGGCCTTCAGCGAGGCGGTGAGGCTGGTATGGAACGAGAACGGTATGAACTGCTTCCACGCGCCAAGGTAGTCCTGGCCGCGCGCGCTGTCAAACGTGCGCAGCATGTTTACCCCCGCGCCGAACGCCCACGTCAGGAACGAGACAACCGCCCCGACGACGTAGCCCCACATCACCCCTTCCAGCCCAAACTGCGCGCCGACGATGAGGCCCACCGTCAGCACGATGCTGTTGAGCACCCGCCCGACCGACAGGTACGAGAACCGCTTCATCACGGTAAGGATCGGCTCGAACGAGCCCTGGAGCATGGCAAAGGGGATTGTCAGGGCGTAGATGCGCACGAGGCGGCGGATCTCGTCGGCATCCGGGCCGTAGACCTCCGCCGAGGCCGGGCCGAGCAGCAGGACCGCCGCGAGCGTGGCGAGCATCAGCACGACGTCGGCGGTGAGCGCCACATAGAAGAAGGTGAGCGCCTCGCGCTTCTCCCCCCGCGCCAGCGCATTGCCGAAAAACCGGATCAGCCCTTCGCTCGTCTTGATGTCCAGAAACTCCGTGATGGTGGATACAAGCGCGATGCCGATGGAGATCAGGCCGTAACCCTCGTCGCCGAGGATGGCCGCCAGCGCGAACGAGGTCAGCACGCTGATGCCGGTGGACACCCAGCTTGCGACCGACATCGCCGAGGAATCCCGGATGATGCGGCTGGAGACAGCCTGCTTGAACAGATCGCGAAGGCGCTCGATCACGTTCATGGCGTGCCGCCTGCCTTCGCCCTGATGAAATCCAGAATGCGCCGGGCGCGCGCCTCCCACGTGTACGCCTGAACGTCACGCGCGGCCTGTGCAGCCAGCCGCTCGCCGAGCGCCGGGTCATCCCGCAGCCGCCGCAGCGCATCCGCCAGCGCGTGAGGGTCGCCGGGCGGCACGAGCAGGCCGTTCTCGCCGTTGCGCAATATCTCGGCGGTAGAGGGCAGGTCCGAGGCGACGATGGGCCGGCCCGCCGCCATGTACTCGAACAGCTTGAGCGGCGACGTGTCGTAGGCAAAAAATTCCGACCAGGGGAGGGGGATGGTACACACGTCAAAGGCTCGCAGATAGCCGGGCACATCGACAGGAGGGACCATGCCGGGGTACAGCAAGAAGTCCGGCGGCAGCCCGGCCCCGTCCAGGCGGGCGCGCACCTGCTCAACGACGGCGTCCGGCCCGCCGACGAGCGCGAGGCGGAGCGGGCGATCGCCGCCCCCGGCGGCAAGCTCGATCACTGCCTCGACCAGCGTGCCGATCCCCTTATCCATGCTCTGTAGCCCGCTGATGAACCGCCCCATGTAGCCGACGATAAATGCCTCTTGCGGCCAGCCGAGCCGCCGCCGCCACTCGGCCCGGTCACCCTTAATCGCGAACCGTGCTGCGCGGAAGCCGTCGTGCGCGGTGATGACCCGTTCCGGCGCAGCGCCGAGCGCAATGTGCCGCTCGTGCAGGTGCTCGGTGATGGTCACCACCCCACCGACGCGCCGCATCAGCCAGCGCCGCAGCCGCGTGCCGGTGGGCGTCGTGGGGGCAACATGCACTTCGTAGAAGACTCGCCGGGCCCGCCGGGGCCACAGGAAGCAGTAAAGCGCCAGCCCGATGGGGTGCCGACCGTAGATCACCGCGTCGCGCTCGCGGGCGAGGCGCAGCATCAGCGCGCCGTTGAACAGCACGTGGATCAGGATCGCAGCAAGCCGGTCCACCGCGCGGCCCAGCCGCCCCGGCAGCCGCCAGGCAAGCGGGTACAGATCGACAACCGGGATGCGCTCGGCGCGGAAGGTGCGCTCAACGCCGTAGTGCGCCCAGATGTCCCCAGTGTCGAGGTCGGGTGGGTTGCGCCGCGCCGGGTAGATCAGCGTGACATCCGCACCGGCGGCGGCGAAGGCCTCGCACATCTGCACGATCTGGTAGGGGTGTGCCTTCTCGCTGGGGATACGAGCATTGGCCGGGTAGATGAGCTTCACCGGGTCACATCCTCGAACACGCCAACCAGCCGGTCGATGAACGCCTCCAGTGCGTACGCCTCACGCACGCGGGCCGCCAGCCGCGCGCCGAGCGCCGCCCGCTCCTCCGGCTCACAGCCGAGCACGTCCGCCAGCCGGTCGGCGACACAGTCCGGGGTGAGGTCCTCGCACCACAGCAGGCGCGCGTCGTCACCGAGCACGGGCAGGAAGGTCCGGTTGTGCACAACCGCGGGCACGCCGCTCGCCAGGCTCTCGATCACCACCTTGTCCAGCCCGCCTGTCGGCGCGAGGTTGGCGCTGACTGCCGCCTGCCGGTACAGCCCCGGCACGTCGGCGTGAGGCACCGCGCCCAGCAACGTCACATGCTCCGCCACGCCCAGCCGCTCCGCGAGCGCCCGCAGACGCGCGTCGTAGTCAGGCGCTTCGGGCGTCGTCCCGCCCGCAATCGCCAGCCGCACGTCCTCAAAGCCGGGGCGCGCCCGCAGCCGGGCCAGCGCCTCGATCAGCACTTCGTAGTTCTTGATCGCGGAGAGCCGCCCCACCGCGAGGATCAGCCGTTCGGCGGCGGGGGCGGGGCCGGGCGTGAAGCTCGCCATGTCGATGCCGTGCCCGATGACCGTCACCTTGTCGCTGGGCAGTGTGAAGCTCTCCGGCGAGGCTGTCACCACTCGCTGGGCGAGCGCGTGCGCCAGCCGCAACTCCAGATGGACCTGGCGGTGTGTGTACCACAGCACCACCGGCACGCGGAACAGCAGCGCCCAGGGCGCGGCGACGACGACGTAGCGGGGGATCATGTGGCCGAAGATCACGTCCGTGCGGCGGATCACGCGGTTGATCGCCCGCGCAAACTCGACCATCTCCCGCAGCCGCCCGTACCCGCGCTCCTTGCCCATCGAGGCAACCGTGACGTTCGGCGGCAGGGCGTGCTCGCCCATCTCCAGGCAGATCACGTCCACGCCCTCGATGCGCGGATGGCGGGCCAGCGCCTCGACCCAGCGGTGCGCGAACCCCGCGCGCGGGTCGTCCCGGTCGATCCGGCGGGTGAGCATCAGCACGCGCACAGGCTTACCTGCCCCGCCGGCCCATCCCGGCGCAGCGCACCCACATGTCGATAATGCGCTCGATGGTGTGTGTGCGGTCGTAGTGCGCGGCGGCGTGCTCGCGCGCCCGCTCGCCCATCTGCCGGGCCAGCGCCGGGTCGGAGAGCAGCGCGTCGAGTTTGGCGGCGAGACCGGCAGGGTTCTCGACCTCGGCGAGCAGCCCGGTCTCGCCGTCGCGCACGACCTCGCGCCCGCCTGCCGTCGCCGTCGAGACGACGGGCAGCCCACTCGCCGCCGCCTCGACGAGCACCTTGCCGAAACCCTCATAGATCGACGAGAGCGCGTACACGTCGGCGAGGGCGTAGTAGGCGGGCAGACCGGCGTGGTCCACGCGCCCGGCGAAGCGGACGCGATCCGCGATGCACAGCTCCCCCGCGAGGCGGTGGGCGGCGAGGCCTTCCGCCGTGTCGGGGTCCCCGGCGAGGACGAGGTAGGCGTCGGGATGTTTGGCGGCGATCAGTGCGAAGGCTTCCAGCAGCACCGGCAGCCGCTTGAACCATACCATCCGCCCCACCCACAGCACGACCTTCGCCTCTGCAGGCAGGCCCAGCCGCGCCCGCAGCGCGCCAACTTCCGCCGGATCAACCGGCGTGAGGAAGCGCTCGATGTTGATCGGCGTGTTGATGACCTCGATACGGTGCGGTTCGACGCCCGCCCGGATGCTGCGGTCACGCTCGTCGGTGTTGACCACGCGCATCGTGTCCGCCTGCCGCGCGATCCACTTGCCGAGCCGGTTGAAGAGGCCGTGCCGCAGCGGACGCTCCGCGATCCAGACCGGGTTGTCGAAGAAGCTGGAGTGGCTCTGCACGTCGAGGGCGATGCCGAAGCGTCGCTTTACCATCAGCCCCACCAGCCCCGTCGCGAACGGGTCCTGCGTCGTCACGAGGTCGATGGGCTGCGTCCGACAGATCCGCGCCGCAATGCGGAAGGCATCCCACACGAACGTGGCGCGGGAGAGCGAGCGGGTCGGGTAGACGGTGAGGTTCTCGCTGATGCGCTCCGTGTGCAGGTCGTGCGCGCGCGGCGAGTACACGATCATGTGCAGATGGTTCAGCCGGCGAGCGTATTCGATGTGCCGTTCCCGCACGTCCCCGCCGCTGACGCCGGTCAGGATGTAATCGCTGATGCCGACCATCAGCACGTTCAGCGAGCGTCCGGGCGACGCCTCAGCGGCGGGGCGGGAAATCGTTGAAGCCTGCATCGTTACAGGAGGACGACTCGGGCGCGTGGCTGCTGCACATCTTTGAGCGCGTTGCGCGTGTCGACCACGATGGAGGCGTGCTCAGCAACCCAGGCATAATCGAGGCAGGTGTGGTCGGTCACGACGACGACCGCATCCGCCGCGCCGACGGTCTCCTCGGTGAGCGGCACCGACTCCAGGTCGATACCCTCGCGGTAGAGGTTCGGCACGTACGGGTCGTGATAGCTGATGTTCGCACCGCGCTCCTCCAGCAGGCGGATGATGTCCAGCGCGGGGCTTTCACGCAGGTCGTCAATGTCGCGCTTGTACGCCGCGCCCAAAATCAGGATGTTCGCGCCGTTGACCGTCTTACGCACCTCGTTGAGCGCATCCATGATCTTCGTGACGACGTACAGCGGCATGTTGCTGTTGATCTCTGAGGCCAGCTCGATGAAGCGGGCGTTGTAGTTCAGCGCCTTGAGCTTCCAGCTCAGGTACAGCGGATCGATGGGGATGCAGTGCCCGCCAAGCCCGGGGCCGGGGTAGAAGGTCATAAAGCCGAACGGCTTGGAACTGGCCGCCTCGATGACCTCCCACACGTTCACATCGAGCTTGTCGCACATCAGCGCCATCTCGTTAACCAGGCCGATGTTCACCGAGCGGAAGGTGTTCTCCA
>Ga0207873_1000409_pt1 | contig 47652 bp, 43 predicted proteins | sample BGWIniCompost_FD_187373 | JGI IMG/M metagenome (GOLD analysis project Ga0207873, IMG submission 187373) | Cellulose adapted compost microbial communities from Newby Island Compost Facility, Milpitas, CA, USA - BGW Initial Compost (SPAdes)... ...
CCACGACGAAGCGAAGACTCCAGAGGAAACGGATTGGCGCCAGATCCTGGTTCTCTACGACATGCTCCACCTGCTGGCGCCGGGCCCGATGGTCACCCTCAATCGGGTCGTCGCCTTCGCCATGATCCACGGCGCGGGAGCGGCACTCGATGAGCTCTCCAAGACAGTGGACGAGGAAGACCTGGCGCACACGCATCGCCTCCACGCCGTCCGGGCCCATCTGTTGGAGATGGCAGGCGACCTGGACGCAGCGGTGATCGACCACCAGTTGGCCGCCGACCGAACACTGAGCATCCCCGAACAGCGGTATCTGCGATCGCGGGCTGCACGACTTCGGTCGAGTCGAAGGTGACCGGGATTCCTGCATGCCGGCGATCTGTTCGTCGATGCATGCCAGCGCCCGCCGGTAGACGATCGCGGTGCTCCTACGAACCGCTCACTGACGGGCGACGGGACCGCAGGCTGTAGAGGAGCAGGGCGCCGTATCCCTTGGCTGTCTCGAGAGTTCCGACGTAGTGCGACTTCGGGCGGTTTGGGTCACTCCCGTGCCGAAGTAGAGACGGGTGCCGGCCACAGGGTCCCAGCCATCGAAGACCGGGGCGGCATGGGCGGCTACCCGCATGCCACGGAGCCCAGACAAACCCACTCGAGCGAGGTCGATCCCCTTCACGGTGTCCTGCAGGGCGAGCGCACACTCCGCCGCCGAGATGTCGTCGAAAACGAGGCAGGTCACCCCAGGTTCGGCCCGACAACAACTGAGCTTCGAACCCTGCCACGGTCTTGGCGAGCGCGCACACGACTGTCGGGAATCTTCCGTAATGCTCCCTCCAGAATCAGCCTGCGGCCGGTGCAGACCACGTAGTCGTACCGGCAGCCGAACGCAGCCTGAATGCGACGACACAGAGCGCCACACCCCAGGCGATGGCGAAGATCCCGATCCAGAAGACCACGGCGAGCGCTCCCACTCCGGGGTTGGCGATGAGGACGACTCCCAAAGCCACCGAGAGCAGGCCGCTCAGCACCCACATCCACTCGTTCGTCAGTTCGGCTCGCAGCCGCCAGGCGGCGGCGATCTCGAGGACTCCTCTGAGGATCGCCCACCAAGCGATCACGAACAGCAGTACGAGCGCCGTCATCCCCGGCCAGAAAAAGGCGACGAGCCCAGCTGCGACGCTGATCAGCCCTACCACCGCGATGAGGATCCGGCTGCCGGCAGTGATCGGGCCACTGGCATCTCGACCGGTGATGGCCGCGCCGATATCCAAGAACCCGTCCACCAGAACGTATGCACCGAACAGGGTGACGAGAGCCAGGATGGTCATCTGTGGCCACGTGAGGGCCAGGATCCCGAACACGATCGCGAGCAATCCGCGAACGAGAAAGACCCACCAGCTCCGACGAGCGATTTCGAGCATTGCGCCTCCTGCGGTTGGCGAGGCCGCTCGACGAGCGGGCGGCAACTGTGCCCACCCTACGCGTGATCCTGAGTCTTTGGGGGACGCCCGACGAGTGCCCGACTGTTGACAAGTCGACGGTCCGCTACGACGCTCTGCGGACCCTACTGCGGAGGCAGCCTGATGGACTTCGACGATCTTCCCCGCGTCCCCTCCGCTGATCCCGACCTTCCCGGAACGATGGAACTGGGTGCGTTCTCGATCAGCCTCGACGTCCCCGACCTAGCCCGGTCACGGGCGTTCTACGAAGCGCTGGGCTTCGAAGTGACTGGGGGGCGACATCGACCACGGGTACCTGATCCTGAAGAACGGCGAGTCGACCATCGGGATCTTCAGTGGGATGTTCGAAGGCAACATCCTCACCTTCAACCCAGGGCTCACGAACCGAATGGAGCGTCTCGAGCAGTTCCCCGATGTGCGGGAGATCCAGGCGCGGCTCGAAGCTGCCGGTGTCATGGTCGAGACTCCCATTTCCCCGGACGCGGGAGACACTGGTCCGGCCTTCGTGACGCCGAAGGACCCCGACGGCAACCAGATCCTGATCGACCAGTTCTTCTAGGGAGGTTGTCCTCTGGCGGTGAGCCGGCCCCGGCCTGAGGATCGGGCCATGGAGCCGGAAGCTTCGCCGCAGCCCGAGGCGCAAAGAGGCGCCTCGAAGCGAAGCTTCGGCGACGTTCTCCTGTTTCTCGGCGGACTCATGGCCATGCCGGTCGGTCTCGGCTACGGGGGCAGCAGATCGGCCCCACCTCCCGCTCTCGGCGAGTCGACTCCGCGAGACAGAGCGTTCGTCAAGCCCAGTGGTCGATCGCGATCCATTGCAGCGACCCGAGGGTGACACGCAACCCGTCAGCTGTCCCCACGATCACCATCGCCACCTTCCCGCAGAAGGGGCAGCGGAGGACCAAGCCGGGACCCCGAAAGACGCGGACGGCACCGAAGGCGCTGACGTTGCCACATTCGCCGCAGCAGCCGAGTTGGTCGGTCATCTCCCGCCCGAACATGTCGATGAAGAGCCCGCCCAGGGCGTTGCCGTCGACGTGAGTCTCGGTCATGGGTGCCCACCCGACGGTCCAAAGCGCTCGGTTCTGACCCGATCGGGGGGGTGGCCCAGGTCCACCAGGATCGAAGCGACGGTCTCCACGAATCCGGTGGGACCGCACACATAACAACTCGGTTCCACCTCGGGCGGCCAGGCGAACCGCTCGAGCATGACCCGGTCGACACGTCCCACCTGACCCTTCCATCCCGGGCCGTGGCCGCGGGTGAGGGTGTAGGTGATGTCCAATCGGCTATCCCGCTCGGCCAGGGAGTCGAGTTCCTTGCGGTAGATGAGGTCGTCTTCGGTCCGCGCCGAGGAGAGCAACCGGATCGACTCCGGCCCGGGTGATGCTGCCGCGGCCCGGATCATCGCCATGAGTGGAGCGATCCCGCTCCCACCGGCCAGCAACTGGACGGGCTGGCCCGACCCGGGTTCCCACACGAAGTACCCACCGATGGGTCCCCTCAACTCGATCCGGTCGCCCACCATCAGATCCTCGACCAGAAACGGCGACACCTCTCCCTCGTCGACCCGTTCCACCGTGATCACCACCCGGTCTCCGTCCTCGGGGGCGGCGATGGAATAGGAACGCTGCGCCTGGTAGCCGTCTTCGGCGGTGAGACGGATGTCGACGTGCTGGCCGGGGAGATGCCCGGTCCAGCCCGGGACGTCGAAGACGACGCTTCGCACCCGCGGCGTCTCATCGATGAGTTCGACGACCTCGGCTACGAGCCAGCTCAGTCGCCCGCGTAGCGCTGTTCGCGCCATGGGTCCCCGTAGTTGTGATACCCGTACCGCTCCCAGAACCCCGGGGTGTCGCGATCGACCAGCACCACCTCCTTCACCCACTTGGCGCTCTTCCAGAAGTAGAGGTGGGGGACGAGTAGGCGAGCCGGACCGCCGTGTTCGGGGGCCAACGGCTCGTCGTCGTAGGCATAGGCGACCCAGGCCTTGCCACCGGTCAGGTCAGCGAGAGGGAGGTTCGTCGTGTAGTCGCCGTAGGAGCGGACCAGGGCGTATCCGCTCTCCGTGTCGAAGTCGGCGAGGAGCACATCCAACGACACCCCTTCCCACGTCGTGTCGAGCTTCGACCACTTCGTCACGCAGTGGATGTCGACGGTGACTCGCTCAGTGGGAAGCTCCTGGAACTCGTCCCAGGTCCAGGCGACCTCGATGCCATCGCGGTCCCTCACGGTGAGCTCCCAATCATCGAATGGGATCCGGGGCGTCGGGCCCGCGGACAGGACCGGGAAGTCTGCGGTGACGTACTGGCCGGGAGGTACCCGGCCCTCGGGGCCTTCGTCCCGGCGACGGCCGCGGAAGCCGCGGGTCACGAAGCTCATTGCCTGCTCCTCTCCGTCGGACATGGGCCGATCATGTCCACTCTCCCTCCAAAGGCAGGCCCGCCGACTCCCAGTCAGTCAGCCCACCGGCGTACCGCTTCACGTTCTGGTATCCGGCCTCCAGCAAAGCCCAGTAAAGCGCGACGCTGGCGTGACAGTCGTGGCTCGTGCAATAGACGACGACCTCTTCGCCGGGATCGATCGACGCGAAGAGCTCCTCCGGAGTGTTGAAGTGCTCCGATCCGGGGAGGTGCTTCGCCCGGAACGCCCACTCGTTGAGGGCCATCACCAGCCGAAACGCGTCACCGCGCTGGATCTTCTCCCAGAGCTCGTCCCGGCCGATCGTCCGGACGGGCTCGTCACGGTGCGGTGGGCTCATCGATGCCATTACGTCCCCAACCTACAAACGACCTCGTACCTTCCAGCAACCTGCTCCAGCCGAACCACGAGATGAGCGAAGTCCGTGGATGTTCGTGTGAATCGCACAGAGATCAGCTCACGGGCTGAGCCCAGGACACCAACCGGACGGCTCCGACATCGCTTTTCGTGCCGACGTAGTGTTCATCACGGGGCCGAGGCCGTTGTCGGCTGGTGAGTCGACGACGAGGAAGGATCGACGACATGGACACTCGCCATCGAGGAGTGCTCCTCGGGTCGCTGATAGTCGCGCTCACCGCCTGCGGACCTGGCGCCGACCCTCCACCAGCGACGTCGATGACGACTGTCGTCGACCAGAGTCGAGACGTCCAGGACATGTGGGCCCTACCGAGCCTTCAGCCCGTGGAGCCGGGCACTTACTTCATCGACCCCGACTTCGACCAATCCACCCCACTCCGAGTGATATACGTGGTTCCCGAGGAGGGTTGGTCCCAGTGGGCAGGCACGTTCAAGCCCGCCGCCACCGGGTCGCACGGGGAGGAAGGGCACGTCGGGGTCAGCATCACCACGGTGAACAACCTGGTCAGCGACGCCTGCCGCGACCATTCTCACCAGGATCCGCCGGTGGGTCCGAGCGTCGACGACCTGGCAACGGCCCTGGCTGAGCTAGCCCCGTTCCAAGTGACGTCTCCTCCGGAGGACGTCACCGCCTACGGCTTCTCCGGGAAACACCTGGAGCTCACCGTGCCCGATCTCCCGGTCGAAGAATTCGGTGGAAGCCTTCGGTTCGCCGAATGCATCGGAGGGCAACTCAAGAGCTGGGTTGCACCATTCGACGAGACACCAGACGACGCGTTCTACGGCTACACGGGCCCTGGCTACACCGAGGAGTTCTGGATTCTCGACGTAGAAGGCACTCGGCTGATGATCGCTGCAGAGGCGTCCTCGGGCTCACCGGAAGAGGACCTCGACGAACGTCGCACCATTCTCGAGTCCATAGTGATCGAGCCATGATGGCACCCAGCCTCCAGGCTGCTGGCACGTATGACCATCCCGATCCACGTGGAAACTCGGGGGCCACCGGGCTATGGGGGATCCGCCACGAGCAAGAGATCCCGGACGAGAGCTTCTATCCCTCGGAACCGACCTCGCTCGAACGCCGCGGCATGAATCTCCGGATCGAGGCGGGATTCGAGGTCAGTCAACATCTCCTCCGCGATGGCGTGTATCGGCGCTGGCTGAAGGGCAAGCTGTTGGCTTCCGGCCGGATCAGCGAGAATGGCCGACAAGAGCTCGACCGCGCCCTCTTCGTCTCCCATCGCAATGCGCACGCAGGCGATGTTGCTGACGACCCCGAGCATCTCCCGGATCTGGCCGAGGTCGTATGACAACTCCAGGCTCTCCCGGTAGTAGTTGTAGGACTCCTCGAAATCGCCGACCACGGCCGATGCTCCGCCGAGACCGTTGAGCGCCCATTGCAGACCGCGGATGTAATCGATCTCCCGGCTCAGCACGACACTCTGTTGGTAGTGCTCGAGCACTTCACCATGCCGGCCCTCAGCAGCTGCGATGTGAGCCAGGCCAGTGTGAACGAATGTTCGGCTCCAATGCTCGTTGGTCGCTGTGAGGTGGGCGAGGGCGGCATCGGCGACCCGCGTCGCGTCAGCAGTCTCTCCCACACCGATGAGAGCGAAGGTGGCCCATGTCTGGGCAACGGCTTGCGCCCAGGCGTCGCCAGAGCCGTGTGTCACCTCGAGGGCTTCCACGGCTGCGTCGCGGTGCTCCTCCATCCGTGCCGAGTACATGGTGCTCAGGCAGAGCGCTTGCAGTGCCAGAGCCTGGGCCGAGACATCACCTGACGAGTGGAGACTGCTCACGGCCTCTGAGGCCAACAGTGCTCCGTGGTCCGGCTGGCTGAGCAATGTCAGGAACCAGGCGTAGGCACCGGAAGCGAGCGCAGCCGCCATCCGCCCCATCTCGTCTGTGCGGTCGGCGAACACGGTTGCGGTCTCGTTGAAGATGTCGGCTGCAGAGAACCAGCCCCGTATTTCGTAGAGGAACCACAATGGTTCGATGAACTGGCGGGCCTCCTCGGGCCGCTGACGGTCGAGAGATCGGCGCCATGCGGTCCGGACGTTCTCTATGTCGGCATCCATCATCCTGAGCGCTCGAGGCTGGTCGGATTCCCGGATCACGCTGAATGCCGCAGCCGCCAGATCCGCGTAGAAGGCTGCGTGACGATCCGACGACTCCTCCAGCCGCTCGGGCTCACGTGCGAGCTCCCCGGACCCGTACTGGCGAAGGAGTTCGTGGATCGCGAAGCGGCCCGTTTCCCGATTGGCGGTCAAGAACGACTTGCTGGTCAGGCTGGCGAGAGTCCGCAGTGATGCCCCGGCCACATGCTCGGCCGCCTCCCTCGTGAACCCGCCCCGAAACACCGACAGCGCCGAGAAGACGCTGCGCTCGTGATCATCGAGCATGGCCCACGAGTAGTCGAATACGGCGCGGATACTCCCCTGTCGTTCGGGCAGGTCTCGAAGGTCGCTCTCCAAGAAGTCGATGCTCTTACGAATCTCAGCGGCGATGTCCTCGATCGGCAGCAAATCGGCCCATGCCGCTGCCAGGATGATGCCGAGCGGCATACCTTGGACGAGAGTGACTATCTCGCGCACCGCGTCGAGATCTGCCTTCTCGAGGGTGAAGCCCGGGTCCGAGCGTCGTGCCGTGTTCACGAACAGCTTCACGCTGCTCGCATCGAGCGCCTCCTGCGGAGTGTCCCAATCACTGTCCAGACCTGGCAGATGCAGGACCGTCTCTCCGCTGATACTCAGCTTTGTCCGCGAGGTCACCAGCACGTCCACATCCGGCGCCGCCTGGAGAATGAAGATCACCAGATCGGCTCCGGCCGTGAGATGTTCGAAGTTGTCCATCACCAGCAGCTGCCGCTTGTTGGCGAGGTACTGCAACAGCTGCTCCAACTCTGGTTGATCGGTCGACAGTGGCACTCCTATCGCCTCCGCTATCGCTTGCACCATCTCGTCCACGGAGGGGATGTGGGCCAGTTCGATCAGGAAGACCCCCTGGGGATACTCCTCGACCAGGTCGGCAGCCAGTTGGAGAGCGAAACGCGTCTTGCCGGCGCCGCCCGGGGCGAGGATCGTGAGGAGGCGGGAAACACCCAGGACGCCGCAAGCCCTGGCCAGTTCTCTCTCCCGGCCGACGAACTCGGTCAGCTGCTCCGGAAGGTTGTTTGCGGTGATGTTCAGCGATTTCAGTGGAGGAAAGTCGTTGTCGATTCCGCCGATCACCACTTGAAAGACGCGCTCTGGCTCAGTGAGGTCTTTCAGCCGGTGCAGACCGAGATCCCGAGTGGACACCCGCTCGGGGAGCGGCTCGTCCTTGATGACCTCATGAGTTGCAGCCGACAGCAGAGTCTGCCCGCCGAACCCGAGCGACCGGATCCTGGCACACCGATTCACAGCCGAGCCGTAGTAGTCACCGTCACGGATAGCGGCGTAACCCGTGTGCAGACCGATCCTCACTCGAACGGGAGCGGACGTCGGCCAGCCCTCTTCGGTGAAGTCCCTCTGAATGGCAACGGCCGCCGCCACCGCATTTGCAGGATTGGAGAAGACGGCAAAGCGGCTGTCACCCTCGCCCCGGTCTTTGATGACGACCCCGCCTCGGGAGGCGACGTGTCGATCGATGACAGAGTCATGACGTTCCATCGCCTGGGACATCTTTTCGGGGTCGGACTCCCACAATCGGGTCGAGCCTTCGATGTCAGTGAGGAGGAACGTGGCGGTTCCTGTGGGAAGCTCGACCATCTCTGAACGGTAGCCTCGTCCGGGGCCCCGAACCGGGGGAACGAGAACAGATCCGCGTGGTGCAGCCGATCATCGGCGCTGCGGGCAGCCGGCCATGGCGTTGGGGGCCCGATCGATCGCACGTTCTCCCAACCTCTCGTGACCCTATTCTTCGTGTGCCGCCCGCGTAGCTCAGGGGATAGAGCAACCGCCTCCTAAGCGGTAGGCCGCAGGTTCGAATCCTGCCGCGGGCGCCCCCCTACTTGGCTACTCACCTTGGACGTCGAGCCTTCGTTCGTCGCCTAGCCCAGCCGTGTCGGTCGGCCGTTTCCCGGGACAGCGCCGGGGGAAGAGAAGACCGATGGACCTCGGCGACTACCTGCGCATATACCTGACCGATCAACGAGCCGCTCAGGCCGCGATAGTGCGCGTCGCCAACCGTTTCGCCCGGTCGAACCGTTCGACGCCCTGGGGCGAGGAGTTGAACGACCTCGCCCTGGACGTCGCAGACGACGCCGAGGTGCTCGAATCGGTGGCCACGGCATGCGGTGTCGATGGCGGCACCGCGAAGCGTGTCTTGGCGTTGGCCGGCGAACGTGTCGGGCGCCTCAAGCTGAACGGCCACTGGGTGACGTACTCGCCTCTCTCGAGGATCCTGGAAACGGAAGGGTTGATCGCAGCCCTGACTCTCAAACGGGAGATGTGGCTGCTGCTGGGGCGGCTCCAGGAATGGCATCCGCCCCTCGACGGCTTCGACTTCACCGCCCTGGCGGGTCGGGCCGCTGCCCAGATCGAGCGTCTCGGGCCGGTACACGAGTGGGCGGCCGACCAGTTGGCCGGTCGCCCGGGTGATCTCAGTACCTGACCTGTTCGACGATCTCGCCGCTGTCGAGATCGATGACGGAGATACCGCCATAGCCGACGGCGTAGAGGACGTCGCCTTTGACGACTGATCGTTGCGGGGTGAAGTTCCACTCGTCGCCGGTGGGCTTGCCCTCGACGATGGGCAGCACCCGGGAGCCGTCGAGCGTGTCACCTTCCCACGAGACGGCGATCACGCCGAACATCGCCATCTCTTCCCCGCTCCTCTCCGCCCACGACCACCCCTCGTAGGGCACGAAGGCGGCGTCTTCCGTCCTGGTGAATGCCTTGTGGTCCCATTCGATGGGTGAGCCGATGTACGTCTCGCGCCCCTCCCCGACGGGATAAGGCATGAAGGTGTCCAGTCGCGCGGGTGCAGTCGGATCGGAGACGTCGAACAAGGAGATCTGCAAACCCTTCGTGGCGCCGGTCTCCGGATCGGCGTCCTGGCCGACACCGAGGAGGCGACCGTCGGCGACCGGATGCAGGTAGGCGGAGAAACCGGGGATCTTCAGTTCACCGGCGGTGACCGGGTTGGCCGGATCGGACAGGTCGATCACATACAGCGGATCGGTCTGGCGGAACGTGACGACGTACCCGACCGGGCCCATGAAACGGACCGCCCTGATGGTCTCGGTCTTGCCCAGACCGCCGACCTGCCCGACGCGTACCAATCGGTTCCCGTCGGTGGCGAGAACGGTCACCTGGGACTCCGCGCCTTCGCCTCCGCCCCACCAGTCGGGAGCGGTGGTGGAGGCAACCCGAAGATGGCCCTCGTATTCGTCCATGGCGAACTGGTTGAGGAGGAACCCGTCGACGTCACCCGATGCCACGTAGGTCATCTCGCCGTCGACCGGGGTGTCGAAGCGGTGTATCCGGGTGACGTGGCCGCGGAACGCCTCCCGGGACTCGACCGCCACCGGGTCCATCCACTGCTGGGTGGCGATGAAGGTGCGCTCGACGTTGGCGTACACGGTGGACCCGGCGGCGACCACCGACGCCGCCTCCCACGACTCGAGGCCACGCTCGAGGTCGAAGTCGAGGATGGACAGTGTCCCCACACCCGACGGTTCCGGTGGAAGCAGCACGTCCTCACAGTCGAGGAGCAGGCCTCCGTCGCCGGCATCCGTGACGTAGTACGGGAGCCAGTTCTCGATGGTGGAGTTGCGGATGATCTCCCGGTTCCTCTCCGTGGCTTCGCGTTCGGCGCGCAGACCCGATCCCTCCGGATACGACCAAGGGAGGCCCACCGGCTGGGCCTCGACGACCACCCGGAGGTGCCCTTCCACCATGCGAGTCGTGACGACCGCGCCGTCGAAGGTGAGGGTGCGGATCATCGATGGGTCGCCCGGGTTGGAGACGTCGATCAGGGTCACCTGGGTGAACCCGGATCCGATCGGCGGGGCGATGTCGGCGACGGCCTCGGCGAGAGGCCGGACGTCGAATCCCATGCTGACGATCGCCAGCCGGTCGCCGTGGACGAGCATCTCGCCTCCACCGAAGTCCGAGCCCAGGTGGATGCTTCCCAGCTCACCGATCCCACCTCCAGCTGTCGAAAACGTGATCAGACGTTGATTCGCCAGCACGAACAGCAGGTCGCCCGAGGCTTTGACCATGTCGCCTTCGTCGACATCTTCCACCTGCACGTTCGTGGAGGTCGGCTCTGCCCCACCCGAGCCGTCACCGCTCGCGGCACCGGCTTCGTCCCTGGCAGCCGCGGTCGTTTCCGCCGCCAATGGGACGAAGCCGCCCCACTGACCGAGCCCGTAAGGCCCGACCTGCTCCAGCGCCTGATCGATGAAATAGTCGAGCAAGGCGTTGCAGCTGCCGGCTGGCTCGAGGGCGGCAAGAACACCCATCGCCTCTCCCCCCTGAAGGGACGAGTTACTGGTGGATGGCTCCCCGACGCTCGTGGATGTCGGCGAGCCGGATGGGGCGGCGCAGGCCACGAGAACCATGGCTGCGGCAGCGAGGGCGAGAGTCCGCTTCATACCACTTGGACGACACCTTTCGAGGCCCGGTTCCCGAAATCGCGCCCCGCGGCCCCGCGTGTGGTTGAGCCCCCGACTTATCCTCGTGTCGTGCCCGATTTCCACTTCGAGCCGCTGTCGCATCTGGACCGCTCGTTCCTGGCGCTGGAGTCACGAACGACGCACATGCACGTCACCGGCGTGGCCATCTTCCGCGCCAACGACCTGGGCCGCGCGGACGGCAGCATCGACTTCGGGCGGATCCGGCGACACATCGAATCCAAGCTGCAGTACATCCCCCGATACCGGCAGCGCCTCGCCTACGTCCCCTACACGGGAGCGCCGGTGTGGGTAGACGACGAGGACTTCAACCTCGACTACCACGTCCGCCACACCAGCCTCCCCCGTCCCGGGACGGACGAGCAGTTGAAGAATCTGGCTGGGCGGATCGTGTCCCAACAGCTCGACCGCTCCAAGCCGCTCTGGGAACTGTGGGTGGCGGAGGGCCTCTCGGAGGGGCGATTCGCGGTGATCGCCAAGATCCACCACTGCATGATCGACGGGCTTTCAGGGGTGGATCTCACGACGATCCTCCTCAATGTCGTCCCCACCAGCGACATCGAAGACGTCCCGGAATGGAAACCTCGGCGCGCCCCGACCTCCACGGAGCTGGCGGTGGCGATGGCTGCTCGCACCACCCGTCGCAACCTCGAGCGTCTGGAGTCGCTCCCGACCCTGATCTCCGATGGGCGCCAGACACTCGAGACCGTGGCCGGCCGAGCCATCGCGACGGTGAATTCGCTGCGGGCGGGGTGGCTGTCGACGGCGGCGGCGACCCCTCTCAACCCCGAAATCGGACCGAACCGCCGCTTCGACTGGACTCGCACCCCTCTCGAGGACATGAAACGGATCAAGAACGCTCTGGGAGGGACGGTCAACGACGCCGTTCTGGCGGTCGTCGCCGGGACGGTGCGTCGGTTCCTGATCGAGTACCGGGACTTCGACGTCACCGGCCAGCCGTTCCGGGTGATGAACCCGGTGTCGACCCGGCGCGCCGACCAGCGGGGTGCACTCGGCAACCAGGTGGCCATGTGGCTGATCGACCTCCCCATAGACGAACCGGACGCCAGGGCCCGGCTGGAGAGGATCCGGGAACAGACGCTTCGCAACCGCCAGTCCAACCAGGCGCTGGGCGCCGCCACCCTCGTCGAGATCTCACGAGGCACGCCGGTGACGTTGCTGTCCCTGGCGAGCCGGATCGCCGGCCAGCACATGCGTCCGTTCAATATGACCGTCACCAACGTGCCGGGCCCGCAGTTCCCCATGTACCTGTTGGAAGCGGAGATGCTGACCAACTACCCGATGGTGCCGTTGTGGGCCCAGCACGGCGTGGGGATCGCCCTCTTCAGCTACAACGGCTGGCTGCACTGGGGGGTCCACGCCGACTACGACACTTTGCCCGACAGCGCTGTCTTCGTGGACTGCATCCACAAGTCGATCGAGGAGTTGCTGGAGGCGGCTTCCGCCACATCGGTGTGACGGGATCGTACCGCCGTGGGGCGGCTTAGCATCACGCCGATGCCACTGATCGCCGCTCTCGGCGGTGCCATGATCATCTCGTTCTCGGCCATCCTCTTCGCGGCCGCCGATGTCGCGCCAGCGACCGGAGCCTTCTTCCGTGCCGCGTACGCCGTGCCCGTGCTGTGGGCGATCTGGTGGCGGACGAGGAGCCAGGACACGCGTAGCCGCCGGGCCCGCTGGCTGGCTCGGGCGTCCGGGGTGATGCTCGGCGCCGACTTCATCACCTGGCACTTGTCCATCGACCACATCGGCGCGGGCCTCGCCACGCTGCTCGCCAACAGCCAGGTGGTGATCGTGGCAGTGCTCGCCTGGCTGATCTTCGGAGAGAAGCCGTCCCGGATCGTGATGGTGGCGATCCCCCTGCTGCTGGTAGGCGTCGCATTGGTGTCGGGGCTCGGCAGGGCCGACTCCTACGGCGAGAACCCCGTGCTCGGAACCGTCTTCGGGCTCATCGCCGCCCTGATGTACGCCGGGTACCTGCTGGCACTGCGCCGATCCAACAAGGCACACGCTCCGGCTGCCGGATCGTTGATGGACGCGACCGCTGGGGCAGCCCTCACGTGTCTCGTGGCAGGACCGCTGGTCGGCGGGCTGGAGCTCGTTCCGTCGTGGCCCGAGCACGGGTGGCTGCTCCTGCTCGCGCTGGGACCGCAGGTGTTGGGCTGGCTGGCGATCGGTTACGCCCTGCCGCGGCTGCCTGCTGCCGAAACCTCCACGTTCATCCTCCTGCAGCCGGTACTGACGATGGTGTGGGGTGCACTGATATTCGCCGAGCGCCCATCCGCGCTCCAGTTGGCCGGAGCCGTGCTGGTCCTGATCGGCGTCGGATCGGTGGCGACTTTCAGCGCTCGTCGTCGCCCGGTCGAGGAGCCGGCCGCCGTTTGAATGCCGCCGCCTTGGCGGCTCCCCAGGCGAGATGGATGGCCCAGACCTCCTCTCCCAGCTCGCGGGTCGAGGCGGGCGCTAGGTCGTAGACGTCGCCGGGCAGGGCAGCCTCAGCGACCGGGTCACGCGCCACAGGCTCCACGCCCGCCTGGGCGAGGTGATCCGTCGGAAACGCCATCGCCGCCTGGAACAGCTCGAGCGGCCCGCGTCTCTGCTCGGAGAACGGCTGGGAGAGGAGTTCGGTGAGTGCATCCCGCAGCCAGCGTTGGCCGGCGTCGACCGCCTCGTCGATACCCGGCACATGTCGGTCACCCATTCGTCGCCGGACGTGATCGGGATAGGCGGCGACCAGGGCCTCGATGAGACGGCGGGACTCGTCGGGCATGGTCATCCGCCGAACACCTCGACCACCATCGTGCCGAGCGGTCCCGACACCACCGCCACCCCCACCCGGTCGAAATCCCTGCCGGCGAGTGCGGTGCCCTCGGCCTGGGCTATCGCCGCCTGGGCGGCGCGGTCGGAAGCAGCCAGAGCCGCCATCTCGGCGGCGATGTCGAGACGCAGGGGCGTCTCCCGCGTCTGCTCGAGCACCCGCTCGTTCCTCCGTCGGGCGACGAAACCCTGCCGGTACATGGCCACAGCCCGTTCCTCCGCCAGCGAGTCGAGCGCCTGGGATCGAGCGAGTGGGTCCACCCCGGCGTTCAATCGGTCGGCGTTGATCCGGTCGGCGATGAAGGCCACCCTGCCTCTCTCGATGACGATCTCGTCGCGGTCGACCGGGCGTGTTTCGATCCTCTCCCCCTCGGCCGGGACGATCCGTCGTCCGCCGGTCAGTTCCTGGATGGTCGCCAACGCCGTCATCGTCCGATCACCGACCAGTGGCTCGAGGAGTCGGCGGGGAAGGGCCGTTGGGCCGGCGATGGCCTGAGCCACCGCCGAGTCGTCGATCGTCCGTTGTACCGCCTGGGGAAACGGCAGCACGCCGACGACGGTCACGACTACCAGAACCAAAACGACACCCCAGGCGGCCGCGACGAGGGTGCCCAGCAGCCGATTGGCGAGGGTCAGACCGGGGAGGTTGGCGACTTTGGAGAGGAAGTGGGCGACGATCGTCATCGCCACTCCGAAGAGGACGAAGAGGACGATGCCGGCGCCGATCCGGCCCCACTCCGGCGAAACCCCGAAACGGTCAGTGAGGAATCCCCCGAAGGGCTCCGAAAGGCGGAACGCCACGATGGCCCCGATGATGAGGCCGATCAGGTCCATCAACTCGCGCACGAATCCCCGGAGCCAGCCGCGCACAGCGAGACCGGCGATGTAGAGGCCGAGGATGAAGTCGAGCATCGCGGCCTGGTTGTACCAGGAGATACCGACGGGCTATTTGATTCGGATCTTCATCCGCTTGTTGGCCTTGCCCTTCGACTCGGTCTTGACGACCTCGACTTCACCGACCTCGAGGGTGGATCGCACGTGTGTGCCGCCGTCGGCTTGACGATCCAATCCGACGATGTCCACCACCCTGATCTCCTGGACCCACTCGGGTATCAGGTTCACCTTCGTTCGAATGAGGTCGGGATCCTGGAGGGCGGCGTCGCGCGCCAGGTACACGATCTCCGTCGGATAACCCTTGACGAGTTCGGCGTTGAGCCGGCGTTCGACTTCCTTCCCGAAATCGACGCTGATCGCGTCGAGTTCGAAGTCCATCCGGGCTTCGCCCGCCTCCATGTTGCCGCCGGTGACCTTCGCTCCGAAGTCCCGCCACACCACTCCGGACAGGGCGTGCAGGGCGGTGTGGGTGCGCATGATCCTGTACCGGCGGTCCCAGTCGATGATTCCCTCGACCGGTGTGCCGGGATCCGGGAGTTCCTCGGATTCCACGACATGGACGATCTTGCCGTCGCGGCGGATCGTGTCTGTGACCCTCACCTCACCGCCGTCCCAACGGATCACACCGGTGTCGCCGGGCTGTCCTCCTCCCCGGGCGTAGAAGACGGTGCGGTCGAGAACCACGATTCCGCCCCCGGCCTCCAACACGTTTCCCTCGGCCCGATCCAAATAGCTGTCCCGGCTGGCGAGTTCTTCGATCTGCACGAACTTCCTCCTGCGCGAGTCGGCGCCCGATCCCGCCACCATAAGGCGAAAGCCGGTATATTGGCCGCCCGACGCGCCCTTTCGGACGCGTTTTCCTGACACAGAAGGAAGGAACCAATGAGCAAACGACTCATACGATTCCTATCGCTTCTGGCTGTCCTCTCCCTAGTACTAGCCGCCTGCGGCGGCGACGGGGGGACGGACACCACGGCGACAGGAGACACCGAGCCGGCAGACACCACGCCCGCCACCGAGGCACCGGGCGACACGACGGCACCGACCGACGCTCCGAGCGACACAGAACCGCCCGCCGAGGGTGAGCTCGGCAGCGTGACGGTTGCGTCCGGCGAGGCCATCCAGATCCGTTCGCTGAACGCGATCTCCGGCGACACCGCCTCTCTCGGTCTCCCGAACCAGCGGGCTGTCGAGATGGCGATCGAGCACTACGGGCCCATCCACGACCACGAGGTCAGCATGGGCACGGGCCTCGACGACCTCTGCAACGCTGAAGGTGGCCAGGCGGCTGCCCAGACGATCGTCTCCGACCAGCAGGTGCTGGGCGTGATCGGAACCTCCTGCTCCGGCGCGGCCGTGGCGGCTTCGCCGCTCATCAGCGACGCCGGCATGGTGATGATCTCCCCGTCGAACACCTCCCCGTCGCTGACGTCGGACCTGCAGGGCAACGCCGGTAGCGACTACTTCCCCGGCTACTACCGGACCGCCCACAACGACCTCTTCCAGGGTCGGGCGGTGGCCGAGTTCGTGTTCAACGAACTGGGCCTGTCGACGGCTGCGGCCATCCACGACGGCGACCCCTACACCCAGGGTCTGGCGCAGGCCTTTGCCGACGCCTTCGAGGAACTGGGTGGCGAGGTCGTTGCGTTCACGGCCGTCAACAAGGGCGACACCGACATGACGCCGGCTCTGTCCGAGGTGGCGCAAGGTGCGCCGCAGGCCCTGTACTTCCCGATCTTCCCGCCGGAGGGCAACTTCATCGCCCAGCAGATCGGTGATGTCGAAGGTCTGGGGGACACCGTGCTCCTGGCCGCCGACGGCATGATGGTCGCCAACTTCATGGAGATCGAGGAGTCGGAGGGCGTGTACTTCTCCGGCCCGAGCCTCCAGTTCGAAGGCAACCAGAACGAGGTCACCGGCCTGTCCGCCGAGGACTTCCTCGCCGAGTACGAGGAACGGTACGGCGAGGCTCCGTCGGCCGCCTTCTGGGCCCACGCCTACGACGCCACCATCATGCTCCTCCAGGCCATCGACCAGGTGGCCGTGGACAACGGCGATGGTTCCCTGACCATCGATCGCCAGGCGCTGCGTGATGCCCTGAATCAGATCGCTTTCCAGGGTCTGATCGGCCAGATCGAGTGCGACGAGTTCGGCGACTGCGGATCCCAGGAGATCCAGATCGTCCACCACACGGACTCGTCGATCACCGACGCCACCCAGCTCGAGGTCGTCTTCAGCTACAGCGGCAAGGAATCCGGCAGCTGACAAACAGACGACTCGGAACGAAAGTGGGGCCCGGCTCGACCGGGCCCCACTGCTTTCAAGTAGGCTCCCCGGCTGGTATAAAGCGCACCCCCTGAGCAAGCCGCACGAAGGAGATCATGACGGCGACTACCGCTGAAGCAGCTACTCGGGTCAGGAAATCGTTCCGACCGAGTTGGGTGGACCTGTTCCTGTGGGCGATCCGAATCGGGGCGATCGTGATCATCGCCTGGGGGTTGATCGGATCGATCCTCAACTTCGCCGCCGGCCGGGGCCTGAGCGCCACCCAATGGCGAGACCTGATCGTCGCCGCCCTGTCACAGGGTGCGATGTACGGCCTGCTGGCATTGGGTTATTCGATGGTCTACGGCGTATTGGGCTTCATCAACTTCGCCCACGGCGAGGTGTTCATGTCGGGAGCGATGGTGGGTTTCATCGCCGCCAACTGGCTCTTCGACGCCGGGATCTGGGCGGCCAACCCGATCCTCTCCCTCTTCATCGTGTTGGTGGTGGCGATGCTCACCTCCACACTCGTGGCGATCCTCGTGGAGCGAGTCGCCTATCGGAAACTTCGCGGTGCCCCACGGCTCATTCCCCTCATCACCTCGATCGGCGTCTCCTTCTTCCTGCAGTACACGTTCGCCGCGCTGTTCGGTGTCGCGGTCCGCAGCTACCCACAGGTTCCCGAGAGCTTCAGGGGTGCTTTGAACATCGGCGGTTTTCGAATCGCCTGGTCGAGCGTCCTCGTGATCGTCGTCGCGATCCTGTCGATGATCGGCCTCTGGTATTTCGTCACCCGCACCAAGTCCGGCCAGGCGATGCGAGCTGTGGCTGAGGACAAGGAGATCGCGGCCCTCATGGGCATCGACGTCGACCGCACCATCGTCACCGTCTTCGCCGTGGGCGGGGCGATGGCAGGTGTGGCGGCGCTCATGTGGGCGATCCTGTTCAGGGGCGTCAACTTCTTCACCGGTTTCCTGCCCGGTATCAAGGCCTTCACATCCGCCGTGCTGGGGGGAATCGGCAACCTCGTCGGGGCCATGGGAGGCGGTGTCCTGCTGGGCTTGTTCGAAGGTGTTGGCCCGCTTCTGATCCTCGGCGGCCTCGGAATCCCAGGTGTGTCACAGCTGAAAGACGTCGTCGCGTTCACCGCCCTGGTTCTGGTACTGGTGTTCAGACCCAGCGGCATCTTCGGCGAGCGCCTCGGATCGGAGGACCGGGTATGACCGCCGCGACCGTGGACGCCGCCGCTCCCCGGACGGCCCGGTTCGACGTACGGCGACTGCTTCGCTACAGCGGACTCGCAGGACTGGCCATGGTTTTCGTGGCCGCCACCGGCATGTTGGAGACGTTCAACAACCGCCTCCTCATCCGGCCGATCCTCAGCATGGGCTATCTCATCCTGCTGAGCGCGCCCTTCGTGATGGGCTACCTCGTAGGCAAGCGCACCGAAATCGAAGGCGTAGAGACGGCACCCCGCACTTCGGCGGACGTCGTTCTTGCCATCGTCGCCGGGCTCATCGCCGGCCTCATCACCGCCCTGTTTGCGGCGTTGGTGGACACCTTCCCGGGGTTGCGTGGCACCTTCCCCCGCATGGGCCCGCAAATGGTCTCCCTGCTGACCTTCGACCGGGGAGTCGGCATCGGTTTCCTGATCCTGCCCGCGGTGGCGGCCGTCCTGGGAGCTCTGGGCGTCGCCATGCACTGGCTCTCGGACAGGCTGCGAAAGGCTCTCGGAGTCGGGGCGCTCACCGTGGTGAGCACGGCGATCTTCGAGTCGGTGGTCAAGGACGTCTTCGATTGGTTCAGCACCCTGCCCCGATTCCTCTATCACACCGCAGGCGGGTTGAGCGTCGTCTCGGCGATCGTCCTCTTCGTGGTGGCAGCCGGGGCCTCGTTCTTCCTGCAGGGGAGGAAGGTGCCCGGGCTCGGAAGCCTCACATCTGCGGATACTGGAGAGCGGCGGCGCTCGTCGCTCATCGCCGCGGCGGTCGTCCTGGTCCTCACCATCGTGCTGCCCCAGCTCCTCGGTGGCGTGCTCAATGAGCTCCTGACCAACGTAGGGCTCTTCCTCCTCATGGGCCTGGGCCTCAACATCGTGGTCGGCTACGCCGGCCTCCTCGACCTGGGGTATGTCGCCTTCTTCGCCGTCGGCGCCTACACGATGGCCTTGCTCACGTCGCCGCTGTCGGCGGTGCCGTTCCAGCTGAACTGGTGGCAGGCCTTCCCGATCGTCCTGTTGATGGCAGCTCTGGCAGGCGTATTCGTCGGCACGCCGGTGATCCGCATGCGCGGCGACTACCTGGCGATCGTCACGCTCGGATTCGGCGAAATCGTTCGATATCTCTTCCTCTCCGACTGGCTTTCTCCCTTCTTCGGCGGTGCCCAGGGTGTGCGCCGCATCCCGGGAATTCCCGTCGGCAGCAACGAGATCGGGGGCAGCGACATCACCCAGTTCGTGTACTTCACGCTGTTCTTCGTCGCCATCGCCGCCTACATCTCCTGGAGGCTCCAGGACTCCCGCATCGGACGGGCCTGGGCGGCGATGCGCGAGGACGAAGACATCGCCGAGGCGGTCGGCATCGACACGGTGAAGGCGAAGCTCCTCGCATTCGTCACCGGTGCAGTCCTCGCCTCGTTCGCCGGGGCACTGTTCGCCGCCAAGGTCGGCACCGTGTTCGCTCACTCATTCGAGATCATCGTCTCGATCATCATCCTCGTGGTGGTCATCGTGGGTGGCATGGGCAACATCGCCGGCGTGGCGGTCGGTGCCTTGGTTCTCATCGGAGTGCTCGGCGGCCCCAACCAGCCGGGTCTCCTCCAGGAATTCGGCGAGTACAAGCTCTTGGTGTACGGCGCCCTCCTGATCTTTATGATGTTGCAGAAACCGGAAGGACTCCTCCCTTCGGCGCGGCGGGCCCGAGAGCTCCACCAGGAGGAGTACTTGCAGGACGCCTGGCTGGACAAGGAAGGCCGATTCGTCGGTCAGGAACAGGAGGCCTGATGCCGCTCCTCGAGATCAGGAATCTCAAGAAGTCCTTCGGTGGCGTCATGGCCATCGGAGGTGTCGACCTCGCCGTGGAGAAGGGCGAGATCGTTTCGATCATCGGCCCCAACGGCGCCGGGAAGACCTCGCTCTTCAATGTGATCTCCGGCATCTTCCCGCCCGACGAAGGCGAGATCATCTTCAACGGCGTCAACATCGCCGGGCACAGCCCCTCGGAGATCACCAAGGCCGGCATCGCCCGCACCTTCCAGAATGTGCGCCTCTTCCCCAACCTGACGGTTCTGGAGAACGTCAAGGTCGGCCAGCACTGCCGAACCCGCCGGGGCATCTGGAGCGCCATCTTCCAGACCAAGGGCTACCGGGAGGAAGAGCGCCTCATCGAGGAGAAGGCGAAGGAGATCCTCTCTTTCTTCGGGACGCGGCTCGTCGGCTACCGCTTCGAACAGCCCGCCTTCGTCCTGTCGTACGCCAACCGGCGCCGGCTGGAGATCGCCCGGGCGATGGCCACAGAGCCGACACTGCTCTTGCTCGATGAGCCCACCGCCGGCATGAACCCGCGAGAGACCGCCGAGTTGACCGAGCTCATCGGGAAGCTGCGCAGCGACAAGGGCTTCACCGTCGTGATGATCGAACACGACATGCGGGTGGTCGGTGAAGTGTCGGATCGTGTGGTGGTGCTCGACCACGGCGTGAAGATCGCCGAGGGCACCTATCAGGAGGTCTCCACCAACGAAGACGTCATCGAGGCCTATCTCGGGCGTCCCACGGAGCTGCGCAAGACGACCACTGAGGAGCAGAAGGCGTGAGCGACAACGGAAGGACGCCGGTTCTCGAGTTCAAGGGTGTGAACACTCACTACGGAGCCGCTCACATCCTGAAGGACGTCGACCTCGTCATCTACGAAGGTGAGATGGTCTGCCTCCTGGGGGGCAACGCCTCGGGCAAGACCACCACTCTCAAGACGATCCTCGGCATCGTCGAGCCGACGAGCGGCGCCGTCTTCATCGACGGGAACAACGTCACCGGTTGGAGCACTGCCCAGCGGGTGAAGGCCGGCGTGTCGATGGTCCCCGAGAACCGCCGCCTCTTCAAGCGGATGACGGTCAGGGAGAACCTCGAGATCGGCGCCTACCTGCGCGAGGACAGGGAGAACATCGAAGAGGACATGGAGCGGATCTTCGAGATCTTCCCGCGCGTCAAAGAGCGCCTCCACCAGAAGGCCGGCACCCTCTCCGGCGGTGAGCAGCAGATGGTGGCGGTAGGCCGGGCACTGATGGCCCGCCCCAAGGTGTTGCTCATGGACGAGCCGTCCATGGGTCTGGCTCCTGTGCTCGTCGCCCAGAACTTCGAGATCATCCAGCAGATCAACGAGGCTGGCACCACCGTCTTCATGGTCGAGCAGAACGCCAACATGGCGTTGTCCATCGCCGACCGGGGCTACGTGCTCCAGACCGGTCAGGTCGTCCTCAGCGACACCGCCGAGGCGCTGCTCGCCAACCCGCAGATGCGCAAGGCCTACCTGGGCGAGACCTGATCGTCGCTCAGGTCGGTCCACCCTCCGGAGTGACCCGGATTTCGGGGTGCTCACCCGTGTCGAACAGGCGCTGCTGATCCCCCTGGGGACGGCGCCGCCGGGCGATCCGCTCGGGTAGATCCGTGTACTCGATCATGGCGTCGCTGGCCTCCTGCCACGACTCCCCCAGCACCCGGGTCCGCCATAGGTGGCCGGCGACGATCCTTATCGCCGTCACCGTCGGCACGGCGACGAGAACGCCGAGCAGCCCGGCCAGGGTGCCCCCGGCGATCAAAGCCAGCACGATCACCATCGGCGAGAGGTTGACCCGGGCTCGTTGCACGACCGGAGTCACCACGTGGTTGTCGAATTGCTGGATGGCGGTGAACAAGCCCACCGCCCACAGCGCCTGCGGGACGGACTGATTGATGACGAGGGCGACGATGGCAGCCAGCGCCCCGCCGACGAACGGGCCCACGAACGGGACCAGGTTGAGGACCCCCGCCGTGATCCCGATCAGGAGCCAGAACGGCAGCCCGAGGAAGTAGAGGGCGATGCTGGAGAGAGCGCCAACGATCAACGCCACCAGCAGCTGCCCCCGCACGAAGGAGCCGAGGGCAGTGGCCAACTGGTTGCCGACGTACATGACCTCTTCCCGGTGCTGTGGCGGGGTCAATTCGCGGGCCCGCTGCTTGAACTTCGTCGAGTCCATGAGCATGTAGAAGGCGAGGACCGGGGAGAGGAGGACGACGGCGAAAGTCTCCGTGACGCCCCGGAGGATCCGGCCGGCGCCCGAACCGAAGCCACCGAGGATCTCTTGGATCGTGGCCTGGTTCTGCGGGTCGGAGACCCAATCCTGGATGGTCGTGGACGTCCACACCGTCCCGAAGTCGAAGCCCAGACTCTCAGAAGCCGACTCGAGCCATTCGACGATGGTCCCGTACAGGTTGGGCAGGGTCGTGGCCAGAGCCGTCCCCTGCTCCCGGATCGTCGGGACCAGGAGCACGACGATGGCGGCGATGACACTTCCGGCGACGAGGAAGGCGAACACCGTGCCCACGACTCGAGGCACGTGGACTCGCTCCAGGGAGTTGACGAGTGGGTTGAGGAGGAGGGTGAAGCCACCGGCGAAGGCGAGCGGCAGCCAGATGATGCGCACCGAATCGGCCACCCGTATGAAGACCCATACGAGTGCCAGAACCCCCAACGTCGTCCACACCATCAATGCCATCCGGCGCAGACGCTGTGCGCGGGGAGAGTCAGAAGCCATCGGCCACGAGTGTATCTGTCATCCGTGTCTCAGCCTTCCCTAACGGTGGGAATGGCGTCACCCTGAACGGAAATGCTCCACCCCGTCCCGTCGACGGGGGCACGGGCCCGCTCGCCGTCCGTCTCCCAGCCGTCGGGGACGTTGGCGTCGCCAGCGACAGTCACGGGTACGCCGGCGGGGACGATCACTTCGAAATCGCCGGCGACGATCACGCTCGCTCCTTCGGCGGGAGGCGAGCCGAGGCGGATCAGGCCGGACCCGGCGATCGCCGCCGAAGACAACGTGATGGCGGTGAGATCGGCGTCGATCTGCCCGTTGAGGACGAGGCGCCACGCCACGGCCGGGTTGATGCCGATCTCCCAGCCCGAGAACGTGTACCAGGAGGGCGCCTCCGGGTCTGCTTCGATCCGGATGGAGAGCGCGCTGTCGACTGAGGTCTCTGTGGCTTGGGGGACGCCGACCGGGCCGCCGCGTGCGACGGGTTCGACGACGTAGGCGGCCGTGTCGGTCGCGGAGACCGTGAGGTCTCCGGAGATCTGAGCGACCAGTTCGGTGGGATCGCTCAGAACCGACGGGTCAGGGCCCACGAGCCGGACGGAAGCGGACGGAAGCTGCTCCCATCCCTCCAGATGGATGGCCCCGGCGAGTACCAGGGCAGTGAACAGGGACAGAGGCAGGATCGCCCCGGCACGGCGGGATTTGCGCAGCAGACGCGCCGCCAAGCCGACGATCAGGGCGACGACGAACAAGGGCCACAGGGCGGCCAAGTCGACCACCAGTGACCTCGAGAGGATGCCCGTGGAGACGCCGAAGGCGACGGCGATCACCAGGGCAACGACGAGGATCCATGCGGCCACCGTGACCGGGTGGCCGCCCGCGCGTGAGTTCATTCCTGGAAAGAGCGGCCGATGACCACCACGATATCGACACCCCACTCTGAGGCGAGTTCGGCGTCTTCTGCCACCGTGCCGGTGCCCAACGCCTCGCTCAACTCGAGCGCCTCGATCGAATAGCCATCGGCGTGGAAAATCATCGTGTCGGACAATTCCGGGGTGTAGTTGTCCGCCTGAGCCATCTGGTAGCCCGACTCGGCCAGGTCCTGTGACACCTGCCCGGCGAGACCCGTGACCCCGATCGAGTTCAGAACGACGACACGGACCTCGGAAGGCGGCCGGGCCTCACGGAGCGTCGTCTCCGTGGACGGAACCTCGTCGGTGCTGGTCGTGAAAGGAGCGGTCGCCTCGGTGGTTGCCGGAGGGAGCGTGGTGGTGGTCGTGGTCTCTGTGGCGGGCGGGAGGGTGGCCGACGGGTCGGGGGCAGCGCTGTTCTCGTCACCTCCCGCCCGGCTCGCCCACAGCGACAGGCCGCCGAACACGAGGGCGCCCACGATGATGATGCCCCCGAAGAGCAGGAGGGCATCCCGATAGAAGCTCAGCGACGAGCGGCGGGCGTGTCTTCCGCGCGTGCTCACCGTTTCGTCTCCGTGTTCGGCATCTCCCTGGTGACCCACATACCGCCGCCAGCGTATCCCTGGACCGGCTCAGTTCTGGGTTTTTATGACCGAATCGGGGCGCGTGACGCCCCAATCAGGACAAGAAAACCGGGTGGAGCCGGGTGTCGGGGTCGAACCGACGACCTACCGCTTACAAGGCGGTTGCTCTACCACTGAGCTAACCCGGCGGTGTGGCCCCCACAGAGTACCGACTGTGGGTTCTCCCTTACGAAACGGTGCGTTTCACGCCCCGCTTCGGTCATAAAAACGCACTCTGGAGACCTCGAAGGCGGCGAGGGCGGAGGCCACCGAGGCGTTGAGAGACTCGGTGGGACCGAACATGGGGATCGACACGGTCATGTCGACTCGATCGGCGACGAGACGGCTCAGGCCGCCTCCCTCACCTCCCACGACGATCGCTACGGGCTCGATGAGGAGTTCGAGGCCCCACAAGGATCTCTCGGCGGAGGCGTCGAGGCCGACCGTCCACAGACCGAGCCGGGAGAGCATCGCCACCGATTCGGCGATCGAGCCTACGATCGCCACCGTGGCGTGCTCCAGGGCGCCGGCCGCCGCCTTGAACGCCGCTCCCGACAGCGGAGCCGCCCGCCGGTCGGAAAGCACGAAGCCGGTGACGCCTGCCGCCACCGCTGAGCGGAACACCGCCCCGACGTTGTGGGGGTCGACCAGGCGGTCGAGCACCATCACCGCCGCCGGGTCAGACGTTGCGGCCACGTCCTCCAGCGTGGCTGACGGGATCGGCCGGCATTCGGCAACCACGCCTTGGGGGGCCGAGGTCTCGGCCAGACGGCGGACGTCGGCGACGGCCTCGACCCGGCCACCCGAGGCCTCTACCCGTGTAACGAGTGCGGCTACGTCGGGGCGTTTCAGGCGGCCGGACTCGACGTGGAGGACTTCCACCCGGCCTCGTTCTGCGGCAGCGGCGACGGCGTGAAAGCCCTCGACCCTACGCCCGTAGCCAGCGCGCCCCATCGGGCGTGTCCTCCACCACCACCCCTACTCGAGACAGGCTCTCTCTCACCGCGTCGGCGGTGGCGAAGTCACGGGCCTGCCGGGCTTCGGCCCGGACGGCGAGGAGCTTTTCGATGGCGTCTTCGACGTCGCCGTCGACTTCGACGCCGAATTCGGCCGCAACCGCTTTGATCGCCTCTTCGTCGAGGCCGCCGGTCGAGTCACCCGCGTCGAGTCCGAGCACGGCGACAATCTCTCGTACCGCTGCCACCAGGGAGTCGGCTTCACCGCCGGCGTCCAGGCGGCGATTGGCCTCGCGTATCGTGTCGAACAACACCGCCACGGCCTCGGGCGTGCCGAAGTCGTCGTCCATCGCCTCCCTGAAGGCGTCGATGACACCTTCATCGGACTCGGCGCCCGACGACGGCACCCGCTCGAGGAGCCTCTCGATCCTCCGGTGAGCCTCCGCTGCCTCCTCCACGAGATCCGACGAGTATTCGATCGGCGCCCGATAGTGGGCCCGGAGAAACAGGAGGCGCAGGGGCATGCCGCCGTATGTGTCGAGGGCGGTCGCCAGGTCGACGACGTTGCCGGTCGACTTCGCCATCTTCGCCCCGTCGAGGTTGACCATGCCGTTGTGGAGCCAGTAGCGGGCGAAGCGCTTTCCGGTAGCGGTCTCCGACTGGGCGATCTCGTTCTCGTGATGCGGGAAGATCAGATCGGTGCCGCCGCCGTGGATGTCGAAGTCGTCACCCAGGTACCGGCGAGCCATCGCCGAGCACTCGATATGCCACCCCGGTCGGCCCGGGCCCCATGGCGAATCCCAGTACGGCTCGCCCGGCTTGGCTCCCTTCCAGAGGGCGAAGTCCAGCGGGTCGTTCTTGGCCTCGTTCGGCTCGATGCGCGCCCCGACCCTCATCTCGTCGGGGTCGCGTCCCGAGAGCTTGCCGTAGGACTCGTCGGTGCGCACCGAGAAGTAGACGTCGTCTCCCGCCTGGTAGGCCGCGCCCTTTTCGATCAGCGTGGCGATCAGCTCGTGCATCTCGGCGATGTGCTCGGTGGCGCGGGGCTCGACGTCGGGCTCCATCACGCCGAGGCGTCGATAGGCGTCGGAGAAACGCTGCTCCATCTTCCGGGCGTAGGTGGGGACATCCTCTCCTGCCTCGGCGGCCTTCTCGATGATCTTGTCCTCGATGTCGGTGACGTTGCGGACGAAAGTCACCTCGTAGCCCCGCCACATCAAATAGCGGCGGATCACATCGAACGCCACGGCCGACCGCCCGTGGCCGATGTGAGGCGGGCTCTGCACGGTCGGGCCGCAGACGTAGAAGCCGATCTTCCCCTCATCGCGAGGTTCAAGATCGACGAGGGCGCGCCCGAGCGTGCTGTAGAGCCGGATCATGGAGGTGATTGTACGGCCCCTCCGTCAATCGATAGAACGGAGCACCGCCACGGCGACGGCGGCGATGCCTTCCTCCCGGCCGACGAAGCCGAGGCCGTCGGTGCTGGTCGCCTTCACGGACACCGCCTCGATCTCGGTCACGCCCAGCCGGTCGGCCAGGTTGACGCCCATCGCCTTCCGATGTGGGGCGATGCGGACACTCTCGGCCACGACCGTGACGTCGCAGCTAGCGACGTACCAGCCCGCCTCGTGGGCGGCCATGGCGGCGTGGCGCACCATCTGCATCGAGTCGGCACCCTCCCAGCGCGGATCGTCGGAGGGGAAATGGTCGCCGATATCGCCCAGGCCGGCGGCGCCCAGCACGGCGTCGACCACCGCGTGGGCGATCAGGTCGCCGTCGGACGTGGCATGGACCCCTCGGGTTTCGTCGACGACGACCCCGGCGAGACGGAGGGGTGGTGTCGGGGCGAACCGGTGAGCGTCGTATCCCCAACCGACCCGGACGTCGCTGCCGAGGTACACGGGACGGAGCTCAGTCCCCGGCGGGTTCGACGACCGGCAGCGCCCGGTCGAGGCGCTTGGCCGCCTCCTCCTCGTCGATCTGGAGGGAGAACGCCAGCTCGGAGATGAGGGTCATGCGCGCCTTGGACAGCATCCGCTTGAGGGCGGGGCTGATGCCCTTCGTCTGCTGGGCGTAGGTCAGGTCGCGGACCACCTCCGCCACCTGGAAGATATCGCCCGAGGTCATCTTTTCGTTGAGGACCTTGTACCAGCGGCTCCAGTTGGAGCCGGCTTCTTCGGGCTCCTCCCGGAGCGACTTGAGGACGTTGCGGGCCGCCGTCTTCGATATGACGGGCCGGATCAGATCCTCCATGGAGTCGATAGGCACCATCACCGTCAGCTGTTCGGTGGCGATGTCGAGCACGTAGTAGTCGCGCTTCTCGCCGTTGAACTCCTGCTTGACCTTCTTGGTGATGGTGGCGGCCCCGTGCTGGGGATGGACGACCTTGTCACCTACGGAGAACTTCGATTTCTTGGCAGCCATGGAGAACTGAGAGGTCTTTCGGAGGGATTCTCGGGCTGTCGGAGTCTAACCGGCTCGACCGGTCAATCGAGATCCGGGTCCCAGGACTCCGCGGCGGCGAGGACCCGATCGAAGAACGTACGCAACTGGTGGGCACGAGCCGAGCCGATCCCTTCGACCTCCTCCAGCTGGGAGACGGAGGCGTGGAGGAGGTCGTGGAAGCTCCGGAAATGGCTGACGAGCTCCTCCCTGACGTGGTCCGGGAGGCGCCCGACTTTCGACAGCAGGCGATAGCCGCGGGGGTTGGCAGTGTCGTCGAGTTCGTCGATCCCGAGGGCCCGCCCCACCTTCGACGGATCGTCGAGATCGGAACCGTTGAGCTGTTCGAGGGCGCTGATCGCCTTTTCGACCGCTGACTCTCGCCGGGGTTTGATGTAGTCCATCAAGGTGACCTCGCGGATGTGCTCCACTCCCCGCACCATGTCGGCGAGCTGCACCCACATGAGGCCTCCCTCGTCGCCCAGGCTGACCGCTTCTTGTTCGATCGACACGCCTACCCGCCGCACGAGTTCGGTTCGTTGCAGCAGCGTGATCACGGGCCGATATGTCGCCAAGCCGGTGACCTCGAGCATCGTCAGCCTGTTCTCGGCGTCGTCGAGGCGCCGCCGCAATCGGTCCAGGGTCTGCAGCTCCTGGTTGACCCGGGCGGCCACCTCCGTGGGCCGGTCCAGCTGGACCTTCTGGCCGTCGTAGTAGAGGGTTACCACCTTGCGTCCCTCGCTGACGGCAACGACCGGCTTCTTGGTCTGGATCGCCATACGGTCGGCGGTGCGGTGACGGGCTCCGGTCTCGTCGGTGGGGATCGTCCCGTCGGGCACGAAGTGGACGTTGGCGTAGAGGATTCGGTTGAGGTCGTCGTCGAGGATGATCCCGCCGTCCATCTTCGCCAGCTCGGCGAGTCGGGCCGGGGTGAAGAGGGCCCCGTCGAGCTTGAACCCTCCGGAGCTGGCCTCCTCTACCTCCGGGCTCCATCCGAGAACGATGAGCGCTCCTTTGTTGCCCTGGATGACCCGCTCCAATGCCTGCCGCATCGGCGTTCCAGGTGCGAGCCGCTCGAGAATCTCGTAGATCGAAGGCGCCTCAGCCACGATCCGCAGGCTATCAGGTCAGACGGGATGTAGACCGCCGAGGAGGCGGGCATCGATGAGAGCGCCGCGCAGCCGCAAGTGGCCCCGACCGTTGGGGGCGATGATCCGCTGCAAACCGACCCGCTCCGCCTCTTCCCGGCGCCGCGAGTCGTAGGGAACCTGGCGCACTTCACCTGCCAGCCCGACCTCACCCCACGCCGCGACAGGGCCGAGCGGTCGGTCGAGGACCGAAGAGGCGATGGCGAGGGCGATCGGCAGGTCACAGCCCGGCTCGGTCACCTTCCAACCACCGACCACGTTGACGTAGACGTCGTGGGAGGCGGCCGAGACACCGCCGTGGCGAGCCAGGACGGCGAGGATCTGGTGGACCCGGGCCACCTCCACGCCGCGCACCGACCGGCGCGGCTGAGGGTTCTGGGTGGGATTGGTGAGCGCCTGGATCTCGACGAGGACGGACCGCCTTCCCTCCACCGCCGGGAAAGCGATGGTTCCGGGAACGTTCGACTCCCAATCCGAGAGGAACGCCTTGGACGGGTCGGCCACTTCGACGAGACCGTCGGCGGTCATCTCGAACACACCGACCACGTGGGTGGCGCCGAACCGGTTCTTGAGGCAGCGCAGAGCCCGCAAGCCGCGGTCGGGGTCTCCTTCCAGATACAGGACCACGTCGACCATGTGCTCGAGCAGCTTGGGGCCGGCGATCCCACCGTCTTTGGTGACGTGGCCGACCAGGAAGGTGGCAACGCCCCGGTCCTTGGCGAACCGAATCATGCGGGCGGCGCTCTCACGTATCTGGGTGACCCCTCCCGGCGATCCGGATGCATCCTGGGTGAGAACCGTCTGGATCGAGTCGACGATCATCAGGTCGGGCGGATCGTCGTCGGCCGCCGCCAGGACCCGGTCGACGTCGTCGTCGGCGACCAAAACCACACCACCGCCCTCGATGCCGAGCCGATCGGCACGCATCGCCACCTGCTGAGCCGACTCCTCCGCAGACACGACCAGCACCCGCCGGCCTTGCCGCCCGAGCTCACCGGCGGCCTGGAGGAGAAGGGTGGACTTGCCGACTCCTGGCTCTCCGCCGAGAAGCGCCACCGATCCGCTGACCAGGCCGCCTCCCAGCACCCGGTCGAGCTCGCCGATGCCGATCGCCGTGCGCGAACCCTCGTCGGTACGGACTTCGTGGAGCGGAACGGCCTTCGCCGCCGGCACCTTGCGGGCAGTGCGCTGGGATGGGGCGGGTGCCTCTTCGACCAATGGCTCCTGGATGAGGCATTGTGGGCAAAAGCCCATCCATTTCGCCGACCGGTTGCCGCAGTTCTCGCAGACGAACGCCATGTGGGTCGATCGTAGGCAGGAGGTGTGACAGAACCCCCTCTAGGGCCGTCTCAACTCCCCCGCCCCCCGTATCTGAGGACCGCCCAGACGATGGCGGCCACCACGGCCACGAGGAGCAACACCCCTGCGATGACCGACCCGACACTCCACGGTTCGGCGGTGATGATCTGGGATTGCCCCACGACGTGGCAGAATACCCGGCGGAGCGGCAGTCACTTCACTGGTCCGTTCCTCCGCGGAGTTTCGGAAGGAGTACCGTGGCAAGACACGTGTGCCCCAATTGCGGGGCCACCGTGACGGGCGACGAGCAGTTCTGTCCCACCTGCGGCGCCTACATCGGTTACGAGGACGATCCGGGTTACGAGGACGACTACGAACGGTTCGATCTCGGCTCACCGCCACCGCCGTCGTACCGGGAGCCCGTCATCTGCCCTTCGTGTGGCGCCCAGAACGCGCCCACCAACCGCCACTGCGAGGAGTGTGGCGCCCGACTGTCGCAGGGCCCGCTACCTGCCGCTCCCCGGCCCGCCGTACAGGCGACCGCCGGCGTGAGGGCCGTCATCGCCATCGGCGGTCTCCTCCTGGGCGTGATCATCATCGCCCTCCTCTTCCAGTTGTTCAGCGGCGACGACGAAACGCCCCAGACGAGCCTTGCAGCCAGTGACACGACGAGCACGACGCTCCAGATCGTGGAGCCCGACGTGTTGGATCCGCTGGACGTCGAGTGCTCGGATCCCGGTCTCGGCTCGTTCATCTGCGAGAACCTGATCTCCGGTTCGGATGCCCTGTACCAGGTCAACTGGGCCGATTTGGAGAGTCGGGGAGAGACGCTGACGATCACCATCGAGTTCCGATCGGCCGTGGCGATCAACCGGATCAACTGGAGGAACATCTCCAACGACGACACACGTTTCCGGCGGAACTTCCGGGCACGGTCGGTGACGATCTCGTCGGACGACAGCCTCGCCGACGCCCAGATCGAGCTCCAGAACATCCCCGGCACGCAGCAGATCGACTTCAGCTCGCTCTCGACCCACCAGGTGACGATCACCGTCAACACGGCCTGGCCGGCCGAGGTGGTCGACGGTCAGATCTTCACGGAGTTGGCGATCGACGAGATCGAGGTGATCGGTCGGCCGGCGACGACGGGCACGACCGGGACCACCGCACCCGGCGACACCACGGACACAACCGGCACCACGGTTGGCGAAGAGACCACGACGACCGGCGAGGGTTGATCGGGTACTAGGTGGTAGGCGGTGAGTGCATCCCTCACCTACCACCCGCGACCTACCACTCAGAACGTCGAGGGGTGAAGCTCTGCTTCACTCCTTGACATATGGTTGGCCGTCGGCGGCGGGCGGTCGGGCCCGGCCCACCACTCCGGCGACGACGATGATCGTCACGAGGTACGGCGCCATCAGCAGGAAGTCGGACGGGATCCCGACGTCGAGGATGCCGAGGCGGACCTGGAGGGAGTCGGCGAACCCGAAGACGAGGGCCGCAGCCAGGGCCCCGACCGGGTGCCACCGTCCGAAGATCATCGCCGCCAGTCCGATGAAGCCGCGTCCGGCGGTCATGTTCTCGTTGAAGGCGCCCACCGACCCGAGGGTGAAGTAGGCGCCGCCGAAGCCTGCGATCAACCCACCGAGAAGGACGTTGAGGTACCGCATCCGGTAGACGTCGATGCCGAGCGTGTCGGCCGCTTTGGGATGTTCGCCCACCGCCCGGGCTCGGAGGCCCCAGCGGGTGCGGAACAGGCCGTAGGTGGTCAGGGCGACGCTGATCCACAGGGCGTACACGAAGATGTTCTGGTTGAAGAGGATCGGCCCGATGACGGGGATGTCGGCCAGGAGCGGGATCCGGATCGCCTGGAGGACCCCGGGGCGATTGAACCGGTCCGGGTTCTCCACCAGGATCTGCGAACTGAGGAACGAGGTCAGGCCGAGGGCGAAGATGTTGATCACGACCCCGGCGATGATCTGGTCGACGCGGTAGCGAATCGCCAAGACGGCGAGACCGAGGGCGAGGACCCCTCCGGAGAGAGTGGCGGCGAGAAGGCCGACCCAGGGGTTGGTGACCGTGCCCACGACCGCCGACATGAATGCCCCGGTGAGGAGCATGCCCTCGATGCCGATGTTGATCACGGCGACCCGCTCGCACAAGACGCCGGACAGGGCCCCGAAGGCGATCGGGGTCGAGGCCGCAACGGTCGTGCGGAGCATGCCCAGCAGGCTGAACGACGATCCCGCCGCGGCCCACGCCAGGAAAGCGAATGCGAACAGGACCAGGGCGATGGACAGGACGAGGTTCGACTTCTTGCCGATGCCGCGTGTCAGGTGGATCACCGCGAGGAAGGCGAATATCGCCGCCGTCACCCAGGCGAACCCGGCGGCTGAGAAGGTCAGATCGATGTCCTGGCCGGCCTCCCCCAGCCGGAACGTGGCGTCCCCCTCGGACCCCATGGCGAAGAAGAAAGCGACGATGGCGGCGAGGACGAGATAGACGACGCCGAGGATGCGTTCCCGCTTGACCTCGGCCGGCACCCGCACCAGGTCGGCTGTGGTTTCGACAGTCGTCATGCCGACCACCCTCTGGTCAGTTGACCGGCGCCTTCCCCGGCCCGGACCCGGAAGATGGCCCTGACGAGCGCCGGAGCGGCGATGAAGACGATGACGAGGGCTTGCACCACGACGATCAGGTCGATGCCGACCCCGCTTCGCACTTGCATCACCTGCCCGCCCGCGCGGAGGGCGCCGAACAGCAACCCGGCGAGCACCACTCCACCCGGGTGTGACTTGCCGAGCAAGGCGAGGGCGATGGCGTCGAAGCCGATCCCGGACGTGAAGCCCGGCGACACGCTGTAGAGGACGCCGAGCGTCTGGTTGGCCCCGGCGAGGCCACCGAGGCCGCCGGAGATGGCCATGACCAGCACCGTGGTGAGGGTCACGCTCATCCCGGCGTAAGCCGCAGCGTTGGGGTTGGAACCTACGGCGCGGAACTCGAATCCCACCGTGGACCGGAAGAGCAACCACCAGATCGCCCACGCCAACAGGAGGGCGAGGATGAAGCCTCCGTGGAGTCGAAGCGAAGGGTTGATCCAGTCCAAGAGCTGAGGGAGGCGAGCGGAGGGAAGGACGTCCCGGCTGATCGGGTCGAAGCGTCCCTCGCGGATGATCGCCGGCTGCTTGAGCAGATAGTCGACGAACCGATAGGCGATGAAGTTGAGCATGATCGTCGTGATCACCTCATGGGCACCGGTCTGGGCACGTAGCCAGCCGGGGATGCCGCCCCAGATCGCCCCGCCGACGAAGCCGGCCAGGATCGCCAGAGGCAGGTGGATGAAGATCGGAAGTCCCGTGAGCATGAATCCCACCATGACGGCGGTCATGCCACCGATGGTCATCTGACCTTCCACGCCGATGTTGAAGAGCCCGGCCCGGAAGCCGAGCGCCACCGACAGGCCGGCGATGATCAGAGGAGTCGCCGCGGTGAGCGTCTCCGAGATCGCCGACACGCCGACGAAGGCGCCGCGGAAGAGCGCGACGTAGGCAGGGATCACATCTCCAGGGCCTTCTGTGAGGACGATGATCAGGGCGCCGATCACCAGGGCCGAGAAGACGGCGAGGAGAGGAACGAGGACCACGGACCGCCAGTCGATCTGGGACGGGGCTATCCGTTCCATGAGCCGCCCACGAGGACGGGGGCCGCGTCCGGCGATATCGCCTTCCTCAGTGGTCGTGAGTTGCTCTTCTTGGCTCATGCCACCTGTCCTGCCATGTACAGGCCGAGTTCGGCAGGTGTCGTCTCGGCCGGGGTGGTCTCGGCGACGATCTTCCCCCGGTACATGACGAGGATCCGGTCGGAGAGGGCGAGGATCTCGTCGAGCTCGGAAGAGACGATGAGGACCGCCGACCCCTCGTCGCGTTCTTCCACGATCCGCTTGTGGATGTATTCGATCGACCCCACGTCCACGCCCCGGGTCGGCTGCGAGGCGACGATGAGGGCGGTGTCGCGGGCGAACTCACGGGCCACGATGAGCTTCTGCTGGTTCCCTCCCGACAGGTGCGAGGCCAAGACATCGACCGACGGCGTGCGGACGTCGTATTGACGAACGAGCTCCTCGGCGTGGTCGCGGGCGGCGTCCCAGTCCATCACGATGCCCCGGCTGTACGGCTTGGCGTAGTACGCATCGAGCACCAGGTTCTCGGTGAGGTCGAAGTCGAGGACCAGGCCGTCGCGCTGGCGGTCTTCGGGGACATGGGACATGCCGAGACGATGTCTCTCCCGGGGGGTGGCCCGGGTGATCTCCCTGCCGTTCAACGTGATGTGGCCGGCGAGAGGGATGGCGAGGCCGGTGATGGCTTCGACCAGCTCGGTTTGGCCGTTTCCCTGGACTCCGGCGATGCCGACGATCTCGCCTGAATGGACTACGAAGGACACCCCGTCGACGGCGCGGTGGTTGCGGGCGTCGGTGACGACGAGGTCGGTCACCTCGAGGACGGGGTCGCCGGGCTGGGCAGGAGCCTTCTCGACCACGAGCTCGACGGGGCGGCCCACCATCATCTCGGCCAACTGCTCGGGCGTGACCTCGTCCGGCTTCGCCTCGCCGACGATCTTCCCTCGGCGGAGCACCGAGATGCGGTCGGCGATCTCGAGCATCTCACCGAGCTTGTGAGTGATGAAGACGATGCCTTTGCCGGCGGCCTTCAGCCCCCGAACGATCTCGAAGAACTCGTCCACTTCCTGAGGCGTGAGGACGGAGGTGGGCTCGTCGAAGACGATGATCTCCGCCTCCCGGAAGAGCACCTTGATGATCTCGACCCGCTGCTGCAGCCCGACCGGCAGGTCCTCGATGATGGCGTCCGGATCGACAGCGAGGCCGTAGCGGGACGAGATCTCCGCAACCTCGCGGCGAGCCTCCTGCATGTCGATACGACCCAGGGCGTCGGCGGGCTCGTTGCCCAGCACCACGTTTTCGGTGACCGTGAATACGGGCACGAGCATGAAGTGCTGATGCACCATGCCGATCCCCGCGGCGATGGCGTCACCGGGTCCCTCGAAGTCGACTTGCTGCCCGTCGATGAGGACCTGGCCTTCGTCGGCCGAATACAACCCGTAGAGGATGTTCATCAGGGTCGTCTTGCCGGCCCCGTTTTCGCCCAACAGCCCCAGTATCTCGCCGGACTCGACGGTCAGATCGACGGAGTCGTTGGCGACCACCCCGGGGAAACGTTTGGTGATTCCCCTCAGTTCGAGTCTCAGCGGAAGCCTCCGGACATGGCGCTCGGAGCATAACCTCGTCGAAAGTGCGCCACCACTCAAGGGTCTTTGGTCAGAAGTCGGGAGTCGGAAGGCGGAAGGCGGAAGTCGGAAGTCGGAAGGCGGAAGGCGGAAGGCGGAAGGCGACGCGATCTGCCCACGGTCTCAGTGCTCTGACAGGCGCGACCCGCGCATCGCACCAGTACGCCGACGGGCGAGGGGGTTCGGGGGGTCGTCCCCCCGCCCGAGCGAAGCGACGGAAATCAACAGAGTCGGAAGTCGGAAGGCGGAAGACGACGCGATCCGCCCACGGTCTCAGTGCGCTGACAGGCGCGACCCGCGTACCTCACCAGGACGCCGACGGGCGAGGGGGTTCGGGGGGTCGTCCCCCCGCCCGAGCGAAGCGAGGGGAATCAACACAGGCGGCGGTCAGTTGCCGGCGAACTCCTGGATGACGATCTGATCGCTGCTCCAGCAGCCGGGGTCCACCATGGCGTCCATGCCCGCTCCCCCGACCGAGGTCCGCGCCCAGATGCTGACGGTGTGAGTTCCCTCTGCGAGTCCATCGAACACGCCGGTCATCGATGCCTGCACACCGTTGGCCCCGGCCTCCGCGCTTCGGACCCTCACCCGGGCACGCCCCGTGGACGGCGCCTGGTCGTCGATCCGCAACTCGAAGAGCGCTCCGGTCCCGGCGGTGAACTCACGGACGTGCACCCGACCGTTGAATGTCGCCACGATCGTGGAGCCGCTCCCGAGGACCTGGAATTGCCCCACGTCGACCACCTTTCGGTAGGTCGGGTCGATGTCGATCGCCGCCGCGCAATCGACATTCAATGTGGAGATCGAGACGAGTTGCCCGGGGACGCGATCGGCCGTGACCGCATGCTGGGCTTCGACCGCGGTGGCGGCATCCACGACCCGGTTCTCCGCCAACCTGCGGAGGAAGGACGCCATCTGCTGGCGCAGAACAGGCTGTTCGGGACAGAACCGGTCGTTGGTCGGCGGGTTGCATCCCACCGTGACACCGGCGTCCGCCAGCCACGTGATGTCGTCGTGGTGGACGTTCGACGAGGGAACGTCAGTGAATCGATCGGCGGCGACGACCATCACCGGAAGGAGGGTCACCGCCACGACGAAGAAGAAGACCGCCGGGGCTCGCCGGACCGCGAGACGGCGGCTAGGGGTATCGCCCATCTTTCGCCTCCCGTTCTGGATCCCCGCACGCTACCGCCCACCGGGCCCGCCACGTGGGAAAGGCGCGTATCCGAGAGCAACAAGACGGGCCCCGCTATCGCGGGGCCCGTTTGTGTTTCCCGACGAAGGCCAGATCAGTTCTGGGCCATGTCGCGGGCGTTGAGGGAGCCGTCGGCCAGCTGCTGGCGCAGCTGCTCGACCTGGTCCACCAGCGCCTGGTCGACGCTCGGGGCGATGGTGCCGAGGCCCACGCCGTCTTCGGCGATGGTGAACACCCGGGTGCCACCCTGGAAGTTGCCTTCGGCAACGTCCTTGATCACCGAGTAGGCGGCCACGTCCAGACCCTTCAGCACGGACGTGAGGATGACGTCTTCGTACTGGGGCATGGTCTGGGTCCAGTCGGCGTCCACACCGACCACCCACAGGTTGCCCAGCTCCGCGGCGAGGGCGGCGGTGCCCTCACCCACCGGGCCGGCTACGGGCAGGATCACGTCGGCGCCGTCGTCGACGAAGGCCTGGCTCACGTTGCGGCCGTTGTCGAGGTTCTCGAAATCGCCGGTGAAGGTGCCCGTCTGCTCCTCGGGGTTCCAGCCCAGCACCTGGACGTCGGTGCCGTTCTGCTCGTTGTAGTAGCGGGCGCCGTAGACGAAGCCGTCCATGAAGTCGGTGACCGCGCCGGGAAGCTGGATGCCGCCATAGGTGGCGATCACGCCGGTTTCGCTGACTCCGGCGGCCAGGTAGCCGGCCAGGAAGGCGGCGTCGACGGTGTTGAACACCGCTCCAACGACGTTGGGCAGGTCAGACTCGAGCACCGCGTTCTCGTCGTCGCTCTCCGCCGGCCAGGCGAAGTCGAGGATCTCGAAGTACTGGTCCGGGTTGGCCTGGGCGGCCGCCGCAGTGGCATCGCCGAGCAGGAAGCCGACCGTGATGATCAGGTCACATCCCTCCTGGATCCAAGAGTTGATGTTGGTCTCGTAGTCGGTCGCCGACGTCGACTCGAGATAGTCGGAGTCTTCGGTGGCATAGCCGTCGGCGATGGCATCCTGCACACCCTTCCAGGCGGTCTGGTTGAAGGACCGGTCGTCGATACCGCCGGTGTCGGTCACCTGGCAGGCGCGGATCGGCGTCACGTCGGCGGTGGGACCCTCCGTCGTCGCCGTAGTGTCCGGCGTCGTACCTTCGGTGGTCTCGGGCGTCGCTTCCGTGGTCTCAGGAGTCGTGGCCTGAGTGGTGTCAGGAGCAGCGGTCGTTTCCTGGGCCGGCTCATCACCACCACAGGCGGCGAGTACCAGGGCCAACGCCACGAGTAACGCGACTAACCGCGTGTACTTTCTCACGTTGTCATCCTCCGTTTGGGGGTCATGGCGGTGGAGCATGCCTCCTCCCGCCGCCAGGCATGGTAGTGATCACACAGCCTGACCGGGCGAGATGGACGGCACACCACGGACGCTATAGATCAGCGGGATCGACGCAAGGGCCACAAGTCCCTTCACCACGACGTTCACCCAGAAGATCGACCAGGCCAACTCCGTGGGGAACACACCGGCCAGAACGGCCACCCCGACGAAGATCGCCGAGTCGATTGGAACCGCCACGGCGTTGGAGGAGAGCACCCGACCCCACAGATGGCGGTCGCCGAAACGACGCACCCAGGCCGAGTACACCTCTGTGTCGATGAGCTCGGAGACGACCTCGGCGAGAATCGAAGCGACGACGATGCCCCACACCGGGGCCAGCACGTCCCCGAAGTGGACTGTCTGGGGAGCGGTGTCGGCGGCGGGCAGCCGCGAGGTTGCGAGGAAAAGCAGCGCCATGCCGATGTTGATCACGGCAGCGGTGACGATCAGCACCCGGGCAGCGGTCTTCCCCGCAACCTTGTGGACCAGGTCTCGCAGCGTGAACGTGAACGGGTAGACGAGGGTGCCGGCGTCGACGGCGAAGCCGGCGAGTTCGACGATCCGGAGCGACGCCACATCGGAGAGCACCTGGGCCGCGACGTAGCTGCTCGCCACGACCAGGAGCACCGTGAGCACCGGAGGGCGGTCGAGAGTGGTGGCCATCGGGAAGAGTCAACTGCCCGTGCGCCGCCCTGTGCAAGCTCGCCTGACCGTCAGGTTCCTCGAGCGAGCACGTCATCGAAGAACGACGCCACCACCTCGGCGTACTCTGCGGGGTGGGTGCGCTGGGGGATGTGGCCCGACTCGAGCTCGTCGAGGCGCCCTTCTTCGAGCAAGGCCCTCACCGCTTCGGTACCCGCCGCCACCTCGTCGAAAGCGGCGCGTTCGTGCGTGCTGTCGTCGACGAGCATGGCCGCATGATCGTGTGTACCCATGGTGCATGGACCAACGCCGAATCGTTCGGCCAGTTCCAGAGAGCTCCACCTGTCCGGTCCGAAGTCGCCATCGTCCACTTCCGCCTTCCGCCCGACTCTACGGGCCGGAGACGGGAGCCGTCCTCAGGCTCGGCGACCGGCGAGAGCCGCCGGGGGGCGGAGGAGGCCGCCGACGACCACGCCGATGATCGGCAAGGTGAGGATGAACCCGTTGAGACCGTCGGGATCGGCTATGCCGATCGCCGCCAGCAGGCCCAGCCCGGCGCACACCCCGATGACGGCCAGCACCGGCCGCCAGGCCGCCGGCGCCGGCCGGGTGTCGGCCGCGGGGCGTTCGAATCGACCCATGAGGGCGACCAACCCGAGGGTCACGATCCCCACGATCAGGAACCACAGGGGGCGTGACCACCACCACGCCGCCGAAAGCGGCTCGATACGGAGGCCGATTCCGCCAGTGACGAGCGAAAGCCCGATGACGATCACCATCGCCGTCAAGTGCCACAGGTAGAGGGTCATGATCTGGGCGTTGATCGCCACCACGCCGAACCACGCCCGGGGTCGGTCGAGCCAGCGGCGCAGAGGCTGCTCGAGGGAAAGCACCAGGCCTGCCTGGAACAGGCCGAGGAAGGCCAATGTGACCCGGGGTGGGTAGGAATTCGACACTTCGGCTGTGTCGAGGCCCACCATCGCCACGGGGTAAGGGCCGGCGGTGACGAGAACGATCGTGGCGACGAGCCCGATCGCCGCCAGCAGGAGGCGCTTGCCCACTCCACCCAGCTGCCCGTCCAGCCAGGCGTATCCGAGCTGGTGGACCGTCCCCCAGACGAAGACGTAGTTCAGGAAGCCGACGGGAACGAGGCCGAAGCCGAGCGAGAGGAGATCCGCCACCCCGGCCAGGAGGACGCCGGCTGCGATCGACCACCAGCCGAAGCGCTCCCACAGCCACAGCCCGACCGGCGCCAGCGTGACGATCACTACATAGGCCGCCAGGAACCAGGTCGGGACGAGGGCGACCTGAGATGCGGTCTGGAGCATTCGCCAATCGAGACCGAGGCGCAGACCGACCCAGCCTCCGATCGTCCACACGATCAGGAGCGGCAGCACCGGGATGATCAAGCGCCGGATCCGGCTCCGCAGCCACCCTCCGTAGGTTTCACCCTTGCGGCGGGACGAGCGCCACGACACACCGTTGGCGTAGCCGCCGACGACGAAGAAGATCGGCATCACCTGGAGCAGCCAGGTCACCGGATGCGTCCAGGTGGCCATCTCGAGGAGGTGACCGGTGACGAGCTCCCCGTCCTGCACTTCCACAGCGGCCATCGACCAGTGACCGAAGACCACGACGAGGATCGAGAACGCCCGCAGAGCGTCGACGGATCGGTTGCGGTCGGCGGGGGTGCGCTCGGCCAGGGAACGCATCGAATCGAGCAGGCTCATGATGCGGCCTCCATCCTCGGAACCGTAGCCGGAAGAGCGCTCCGGCTACCGGATCAGAGCGTTGGGACGTCCCTGCTCGGAAACGGTCGGCGTGAGCAAAGGCAGGTCCTCGGTGAGCCCGCCCCACTCCCAATGCCACGGCTCCTGGGTGGAGCGACCGCAGCGCGCCCAGGACGGATGGACCCAACCGAAGCGGGAGGCGTTCTCTTGGAGCCATGCGAACGCGGCGTCACCGCAAGAGAGGACGCGGCGACCGTTGCCGAAGTCGATGGCTCGGCCCCATCCGTGATTGGAACGGCCCGGACGGGCGATGGGCGGGCCGGAGCAGGAGCGGCCCTTTTTGACCTTCACGACAGTCTCTTCGCCAGTCACCGGATCGATCTTCTTGATCTCCTCCTCGACGACCGGGCACCGCCGCTCGTAAGCCGCCTGCTGGGCGTCCAGGCTCCTGTAGCACTCGTGGGCGACAAGGGTGATTCCGTCCTCGCGCGCTTCCTCGAGCAGCAGGGAAAGGGTGTAGGCGGCGTCGCGCTCGAGCAGGCACCCCTCGACCTCCAGCAGGCGGGTGCTCGCCATCCTGCCGTTCCGATAGCCATCCCGTATGAGATCGTCGACGAGCGCTTCGTCGGAAACGGGACCGTAGGACGGGTCACCCACCGCCGCGTGCACCGGCAGGGCCACCGCCAAGCACAAGACCAAAACCCCCACGAGTTTGGACATAGACACGACCCGGACTCCCTGGCTGATTATGCAGGTGCATCATCGGCGTGAGAAGAGGCTTGCTTGAGTGACACCGAAGGGACTAGTCCAAGAGAACCAGAAGGGGCCACGCCCTCCGGGCGCGGCCCCTTCGACTCCTCTGACGAGGCTCGGGCTCAGGTGCCTTCTTGGCCCACCATCTCGACCGGAGCAGACCCCTGAGCCGGGAACGACTCGAAGGTCAGTTCGCCGGCCTCGTGGTCGACACCGACGAGGATCGTGCTGTTGGGCGGGAAATCACCGAGCAGCACTCTCTCGGAGAGCGGGTCCTCCAGGTACCGCTGGATCGCCCGCCGCAGCGGTCTCGCCCCCAGCTCGGGCTCGTAACCCCGGGTGCCCAGGAACTCCTTGGCGTCGTCGGTCAGCACCAGGTCGAGCTGCTGCGTGGCGAGCTGCTCGCGGACCCGGTTGAGGAGCAGGTCCACGATCTGCTTGATCTCGTCCATGCCCAGCTCGTGGAAGACGATGACCTCGTCGAGACGGTTGAGGAACTCGGGACGGAAGTGCTTCTTCAGCTCATCCGTCACCTTCTCCTTCATCTTCTCGTAGTTCACCGTCTCGTCTCCGACCTGGAAACCGACGGACTTCTTGCGGAGGTCCCGAGTGCCCAGGTTGGAGGTCATGATGATGACCGTGTTCTTGAAGTCCACTGAGCGGCCCTGAGCGTCGGTTAGCCGACCTTCCTCCAGGATCTGGAGCAGGGTGTTGAACACGTCCGGGTGGGCCTTCTCGATCTCGTCGAACAGCACCACCGAGAATGGCTTGCGCCGCACCGCTTCCGTCAGCTGGCCGCCCTCGTCGTAGCCGACGTAGCCCGGAGGCGACCCGACCAGACGGCTGACCGTGTGCTTCTCCATGTACTCCGACATGTCGAGCTGGATCAGCGCGTCGTCGTGGCCGAAGAGGAAGTTGGCCAGGGCCTTGGCCGTCTCCGTCTTCCCGACGCCCGAGGGCCCCAGGAAGATGAACGAGCCGGCGGGACGCCGCGGGTCCTTCAGCCCGGCACGGGTACGGCGGATCGCCCGGGAAACAGCGGCGATGGCGTCGTGCTGGCCGATGATCCGCTTGTGCAGCTCCTCTTCCATGTTGAGGAGCCGGGCCGACTCCTCCTCGGTGAGACGATGCACCGGGATGCCGGTCCACTGGGCGAGGACTTCGGCGATCTCCTCTTCGTCGATCACCCACTCGGATTTCTCGCCACCGGCGGCCAGCGCCTGCTCGGCCGTGGCCCGATCGTTGAGAAGCAGCCGCTCCTCGTCGCGGAGCTGGGCGGCCCGCTCGAACTGCTCGGCGGCGATGGCGTCGGCCTTCTTCCGCCGGACGTCGGCGAGCTTGCGGTCGATCTCGCCGATCTGCGGATTGTTGGCGGTCCGGTAGATCCGCATCCGCGAACCGGCTTCGTCGATCAGGTCGATCGCCTTGTCGGGCAGGTACCGGTCCGAGATGTAGCGGTCGGCGAGGTTGGCGGCCGAGACGATCGCCTTCTCGGTGAAGCGCACCGAGTGGTGCTCTTCGTAGCGATCCTTCAGGCCCATCAGGATCTTGACGGTGTCGGACACCGACGGCTCACCCACCTGGATCGGCTGGAACCGGCGCTCCAATGCCGAGTCCTTCTCGAGGTACTTGCGGTACTCCTCGAGCGTGGTGGCACCCACCGTCTGCAGCTCCCCGCGGGCGAGCATCGGCTTCAGGATCGAGGCGGCATCGATCGCACCCTCGGCGGCGCCGGCGCCGACCAGTGTGTGGATCTCGTCGATGAACAGGATGATGTCACCGCGGGTGCCGATCTCCTTCAGCACCTTCTTGAGGCGCTCCTCGAAGTCACCGCGATAGCGGGAACCGGCGACCAGCGCCCCGAGGTCGAGCGTGTAGAGCTGCTTGCCCTGGAGCGTCTCGGGCACCTCGTTGGCGACGATCTTCTGGGCGAGGCCTTCGACGATGGCGGTCTTGCCGACGCCGGGCTCGCCGATCAGCACCGGGTTGTTCTTGGTGCGCCGCGACAGCACCTGCATGACCCGCTCGATCTCCTTGGTCCGGCCGATGACCGGATCGAGCTTGCCTTCGCGGGCCATCTGGGTCAGGTTGCGCCCGAACTGGTCCAGCACCGTGGAACCGCTGGACGTGGACTCCCGTCCTCCCGCACCGGCCGGCGAGCCGGCCGAGGAGGAGGGCTGGTCTTCGGAAGTGCCAGGGCCGGAGAGCAGCTGGATGACGGACTGGCGCACCTTCTGCAGCTCCGCCCCGAGCTGCTGGAGCACCTGGGCGGCGACGCCCTCACCTTCGCGGATCAGACCGAGCAGGATGTGTTCGGTGCCGATGTAGTTGTGGCCGAGCTGGAGCGCTTCCCTGAGGCTCAGCTCCAGAACCTTCTTCGCCCGGGGGGTGAAGGGGATGTGGCCCGTCGGCGACTGCTGGCCAGGGCCGATGATCTTGACGACCTCATCGCGCACGGAGTCGAGGCCGATCCCCAGCGATTCGAGAGCTTTGGCGGCGATGCCTTCCCCCTCGTTCAGCAGCCCGAGAAGAATGTGCTCGGTGCCGATGTAGTTGTGGTTGAGCGATCGAGCCTCTTCCTGGGCCAAAACAACGACCCGGCGGGCTCGGTCGGTGAATCTCTCGAACAAATCAAGCCTCCCTGGCAGAGGTCGGAACCATATTGTACCCACCCCGTGTCATACCACTACGGCACTCGGCGGGTCGTCGGTCACATCTCTCGGACACTCTTGTCATTCAACCAATCGGCAGGGGCAAACCTTCCCCTGAGCGGTTGATTCAGGAATTGGGTCGAAGTGCCCGCTCCCCTTCCAGGCGGATACGATGGTCCGAGCATGGACGACCTACGCCAGCTGATCACTGACGATTCGGTCTGGGACGATCTCGAGCGCACCGAGACGATGCTCCTGGAGGCCGTCACCTCAGAGGACGACTACCTCACCAAGATCGCCCAGCACCTTCTGTTGGCTGGCGGAAAGCGGTTCAGACCGCTGCTTGCGCTGCTCTCCGCCCGGTTCGGCCCCGCTCGTGACGAACGGCGGCTCCACGCCGGTGTGGCGGTGGAGCTGATCCACGTGGGAAGTCTCTACCACGACGATGTCATCGACGAGGCCGATACCCGCCGGGGCGCCCCGTCGGTGAACGCCAACTGGTCCAACACGGTGGCGATCCTCGCCGGGGACTTCCTCATGGCCCGCGCTTCGGAGGTCGCCGCCACCCACCTCTCGCAGGAATCCGTGCGCCTCCTGGCCGCCACCTACGCCGAATTGGTCGAAGGCCAGACCCGGGAACTGCAGCTACAGGACAGCCTCGGACACTCCGTAGAGGCGTACGAGCGGGTGATCGCCGGCAAGACGGCGTCCTTGATCCGCACCTCGGCCCGTCTCGGGGCGATGGCAGCCGATGCCGAACCGCAGATAGTGGAGGCCCTCTCCACCTGGTCGTGGGAGCTGGGCATGGTGTTCCAGATCGTCGACGACGCCCTGGACCTGGTCGCCACCGAAGAAGCGCTCGGCAAGCCGGCAGGCTCCGACATCCGCGAAGGCACGTTCACGCGGGCGGTGCTCGAAGCCGCCCAGGGGCCCGACGGCGACCGGATCCGCGACCTCCTCGACCGCCCCCGGCCCTATCCCGACGAAAACGTCGAAGAGGTGATGCGCCTGGTACGCGAAGGCGGGTACGTGGATCGCACGCTGCAGGCGGCCATGGGCCGAGTCCGGGTGGCCCGAGACGCCCTCAGCGTCCTGCCCGACTCCCCCACCCGCCAGATCCTCGCCTCCCTCGGCGACTACCTGGTTGCCCGGGTGGACGCCGTGCGGGAGTTCTGAGCTCCCTCAGTTCTCGGCGCGCAGTGTCGGGAAGAGGATCACTTCCCGGATGTGCGACCGGTCGGTGAGGAGCATCACCAGCCGGTCGACCCCGATCCCCAGGCCTCCGGTGGGCGGCATGCCGTATTCGAGCGCCATGATGAAGTCCTCGTCGATCGGATGCGCCTCCTCGTCGCCGGCCGCCCGGGCGGCCGCCTGGGCTTCGAAGCGGCGCCGCTGGTCGATCGGGTCGTTCAGCTCGGTGAAGGCGTTGGCGTACTCGGAGCCGGCGATGAAGAGCTCGAAGCGGTCGGTGAGCCGGGGGTCCTCCCGGTTGCGAGCCGCCAGCGGCGAGACCTCGGTCGGGTAGTGGGTGACGAATGTCGGCTGCCAGAGCCGTTCTTCGGCCACCTCCTCGAACAACTCGAACACCAGCTTCCCCGGTCCCCAGTCGTCCTGTGGTTCGATCCCGTGACGGGCCGCCAACTCACGCAGGTCTGGGCGGTCCAGGTTCACCTCCTCGCCGACCACCTCGGAGACGACGTCTGTCAGCTTCACCCGCCGATAGGGAGGGGTCAGGTCGACCGTGCGCCCCTGGTATGTGAACCGGGTGGATCCGAGGGTCGCCTCCGCCACCGCCGAGAACACCTCTTCGACGAGGCGCATGATGTCTTCGAAGTCGGCGAAGGCCTCGTAGGACTCGAGCATGGTGAACTCGGGGTTGTGGGTGGCGTCGATCCCCTCGTTGCGGAATATGCGGCCGATCTCGAAGACCTTCTCGATTCCCCCGACGATGAGCCGCTTGAGATACAGCTCGGTGGCGATCCGCAGGTACATGTCCTGGTCGAGAGCGTTGTGGTGGGTGCGGAACGGGCGGGCGTTGGCCCCGGTCGCCTGTGACAAGAGCACCGGCGTCTCGACCTCCACGTAGCCCCGCGCCTCGAACTGGCGGCGCAGCTCCGAGACGATCTTCGACCTGGTGAGCGCCACCCAGCGCGACTCGGGGTTGGCTATGAGGTCCAGGTAGCGGCGGCGAGAGCGGGCCTCGACATCGGTGAGGCCATGCCACTTGTCGGGAAGGGGGCGGAGCGACTTCTGGAGGATCGTGATCTCCCCGGGCCGCACCGACAGCTCGCCCTTCTTGGTGGTCATCACCACGCCCGTGGCGCCGACCCAGTCGCCCATGTCGATCATCTCGGCGCGGGAGAAGGCGTCGTCTCCGACCTGGCCCTTGTCGACGAAGAGCTGGATGGTGCCGCTCATGTCCTGCACCGTGAAGAAGAGCAGCTTGCCGAACGAGCGACGCAGCATCACTCGGCCGGCGACAGACACCTCCTGGTCGGTGACCGTGCCCGGCTCGAGACCGGCGTGCTCCGCATGGAGGTCGGCAGCGAGGTGGGTGCGCTCGTAGCGGGTTGGAAGCCCTTCGGCCAGCAGTGCCTGGTACTGCTCCAAGCGCCCCGCCATCAGCGGGTCGAGGGAAGACTCCGGATGATCGGTCACGGCACCGTCCCGGCCGCTTCGCCGGCCGCCTCCACGTCGGCGGCGATCGCTTTCTCCTTGCGGGTGATGAGAAGGACGACGGCTGCGCCGACGGCGGCGAGGAGCACCGGGCCCCAGATCTCACCCGCCGGTAGCGCCAGGCTGGTCCCATTGGTGCCCTCCGGCCACGGCCACAGCACCCGCAGCGAGCCGACCATGAGGCCGACCATGGCCGCGATCACGAGGTCGTGGTAACGGTCGAGCAGGAGGTTCAGGAGCGTGGAGAAGGAAGCGAGACCGATCACACACCCCAGGGCGAAGACCAACACGGCCAGCACTCGCCGGTCGTTGACGGCGCCCAGAACCGGGGCATACATGCCCATCATCAGCAGCATGAAGGACCCGGAGACGCCGGGGAGGATCATGGCGCATATGGCGATGGCACCGGATCCGAAGAAGACCCATAGGGGTGGATCCTCGATCGTCCCACCCCGCAAGCCGAGGAACCAGAAGGTGACGATGGCCGCCACGACGAGGATGCCCCAGGTGAGGCCGTTGGGGCGTTCCACGATCCGCCAGGCGACGAAGATCGAGCCGACGACGAGCCCGAAGAAGAGGCCTGCCATGTGGAGGGGATAGTCCTCGAGCAATCCCTCGATCAGGTGGGAGAGAGCAAGAACTGCCGAGAGGACTCCGATCAGCAGTGGGGCGATGAAACGCCACTCGATGGCCTTGAGGTCGCCGAGGAATCCCGAGAAGTCGAGGCGGACGAGAGCGCCGAGCGCTCCGGCGCCGCGACGGATCGATACGATCAGCCGCTTGTAGATGCCGAGGACGAGGGCGACGGTTCCGCCCGAAACGCCGGGAATGAGGTCGGCGGTGCCCATGGCGAACCCGCGCAGGAAATGGGAGATGAGGGATGGCATCGGGCCATGAGTGTATTCAGCGGGGCCGATTCGCCTAGACACGAGGACCGGAAGGCGGGATGACCAAATACGACATCAAGAAGGACCCGAAGTACTCCTACGGGATGAAGAACAGGACTTGGGACCTGGTAGAGGTGCCTCGCCAGCAGTTCATAGCCATCGAGGGACATGGCGATCCCAACACCAGCCCTGGCTACACCGAGGCGGTCGAGGCGCTGTTCTCCGTTGCCTACGCCATCAAGTTCGACAGCAAGAATCGCCTAGGCCGCGATTTCGTCGTCGGACCGCTGGAAGGGCTGTGGTGGGCCGACGACCCAACGGTGTTCATCACCCGCGAGAAGGAGGCCTGGTCGTGGCGGCTCCTGGTCGCCCAGCCCGAGTGGGTC
>Ga0207873_1000411_pt1 | contig 47574 bp, 43 predicted proteins | sample BGWIniCompost_FD_187373 | JGI IMG/M metagenome (GOLD analysis project Ga0207873, IMG submission 187373) | Cellulose adapted compost microbial communities from Newby Island Compost Facility, Milpitas, CA, USA - BGW Initial Compost (SPAdes)... ...
ATGAAAAACAGCAGCCGGGTGTTTATGAAGTTGAGTTTGATGCAGCCAGTTTATCCAGTGGAATTTATATATATCAGTTAAAAGCAGCAGGAAATATAATATCAAAAAAGATGACATTAATTAAATAAATTTCATTAACATTAGGGAGCAATAAAATGAAACAGTATTTACTTTTTTTTATTCTCTCAGTTCAATCATTTGCACAGGTTCCTGCTCCTGCTTATAATCCAATGACCGCACCCGGTGCATCAGGAATAAATTATTTTTCACATACATTATTCTGGCAAAATCCCGGTGGTGTGATTTTTAATGAATGTTATTTCAGCACAGATTCTGTATTAGTTGCTAATCTTGATCCTTCTGCAAGGATATTAAACGGACATCCTTCAACTGTTTACAACTCCCTGGATGTAAATGCCTTGGAAGAGAATACTAAATATTTCTGGCGAATTGTTGAATATAATTCCTCAGGCAGTACACCTTCTCCGGTTTGGTATTTTACCACAGTGCCCTACCCAATATTTTTACATGAATTTACTTTTAATAATGATTGGGACGGCTGGACGTTTAAAGGTCCGTTAGGAATACAAAACTGGTTTTGGTCAAATTCTGCATTGGCTGGTTCATTCCCCGGAGAAATAATTTTCAAATGGGATCCTGTTTTTTGGGGTGACTCATATATAATGTCACCTGAAATTCATTCACCGGTAGGATCAGGAATTAATATTTCATTTAAGTTTTATGAGGATTGGTGGGCTGATACCGTTAATGTTGGTTGTGCAATTACAACGGATAATGGTTTAAACTGGAATACAATATGGGAACTTAAAGCAACAGGGAATGTAGGTCCCGATAATGTTAGTAAAAATATTATTGCCGAAGGAAATTTTCATCTTGGATTCTTTTATAAAGGGAATTCTGATAATATAGATTTATTTATAATTGATGATGTAATTATTCAGACTCCATTATCACCGCCTTTACCTCCCTCGCTTTTAATTGCAGAAGCAAGCGATGAAGATCTGAAAGTAAACCTTAGCTGGAACGCGGGGAACGGACCTTCCGTTAGCGGATATTATATTGAAAGAAAAAATGGTTTACCAAATGATACTTCCTCTTATGTTTTCATTGGACAAACTGATGCTTCAACTTTATCATTTTCAGATGAAACGGTAGAAATGAATAAAATTTATACTTACAGAATTTTAACTTTATCAGGTCCTTTTTCGAGTCATTACGGTAATGAAGCAACTGCCTATGTTCCTGAATTTGTACCGGTCGAACTAGTTTCTTTTTCAGCAAATGTTGAAATGAATAATGTAAGATTAAACTGGGTTACTTCAACAGAAACAAATAACAGAGGGTTTGAAATACAAAGAAGGAACAATGATGGAAAATGGAAAATTGAAGATGGAAAATTTATCCGGCAAAGTGTTAACGAAGATGGATGGGATGTGATAAGTTTTGTAGAAGGAAAAGGAACAACAACCGAACAGCAGTTCTATTCTTATATTGATGAAAATCTTTCAGCAGGGAAATATCAATACAGATTAAAGCAAATGGATTTTGATGGTACTTATGAATATTCAAATATAGTTGAAGTTGAAATTAATCAGCCGTTGGAATTTTCTTTATCGCAGAATTATCCTAATCCTTTTAACCCAACAACAAAAATTAAATATACAATACCACAAGACGAAAGAGGTGAAACGAAAAACGTGAGGCTGATTATTTATGATGTTCTTGGAAATGAGGTAGCCATTCTCGTTAATGAAGAAAAGCAGCCGGGCGTTTATGAAGTTGAGTTTGATGCAGGCAATCTTTCAAGCGGAATTTATGTTTACAAACTAATAGCAGCAGGTTTTCATTTATCAAAGAAAATGGTAGTCTTGAAATAAATGAGATAATATTATGTCTGTTAAATTTCTGATTAAATATTCGGCAATATTATCAATTATAATTGTTGTACAATTAAGTGCAAATCAACCCGATACTTTATGGATAAGAACATTCGGAGGAAGTAATATAGATATAGGACACGATGTTAAAGAAACTAATGATGGAGGTTTTATCATTACTGGTTACACCCGTTCTTTCGGATCAATGAGTGGTCGTAATGTTTTGCTCATTAAAACAGATTCAAATGGAAATGAAGAATGGATTAATGCTTATGGCGGAAATGATGATGATGAAGGTTATTCAGTTCAGCAAACTCTTGATGGTGGGTATATTGTTTGTGGTTTAACCAAGTCTTTTGGAGCAGGAAATATGGATGTTTATCTTATCAAAACAGATTCTCTCGGCAACCAGGAATGGACAAAAACCTTTGGCGGTCTAAACGATGATGAAGGTTATTCGGTTCTTCAAACCGGTGATGGTGGTTATATTATTGCAGGTGTTACTTCATCATTCAGCGCAGGCAGCAGAGATCTTTTTTTGATAAAAACAGATGCTTCAGGTAATCTTTCCTGGCAGAAAAATATTGGCGGACTCAGTTCTGACGGGGCATGGGAAATTCAGCATACACTCGATGGGGGTTTTATTATTGCAGGCTGGACACTCTCCTTTGGAGCTGGTGTTTTTGGAGATGCCTGGCTTGTTAAAACAGATTCTCTTGGTAATGAACAATGGAATAAATCTTTTGGCGGTAGCGATGTTGATCGTGCTTATTCTGTTCAGCAGACTGATGACGGAGGTTATATTTTAACAGGGTATACAGATTCATTTGGCGCTGGATTATATGATATGCTGCTTATAAAAACTGATAATTCAGGTAATCAGGAATGGATGAAAACTTTTGGTGGCACAGGTCGAGATTACGGTCATTCTGTTCAGCAAACTCTTGATGGAGGTTTTATTTCTGCAGGTTATACCCTCTCTTTTGGTGCCGGAGGTGATGATTTCTATTTAGTTAAAACAGATTCAAATGGAAACCAGGAGTGGGTTAAAACTTTTGGCGGTTCAGCTTCAGAAATTGCATATTCAATTTGTGAAACCTCAGATGGTGGTTTTGTAATAACCGGACATACTCTTTCTTTCGGTGCTGGCATGCACGATGTCTGGTTAATCAGACTGGAATCAATTATACCTGTTGAACTAATCAATTTTTCTTATACGATAAAAGATAATAATATTTGTTTAAATTGGATTACTGCCAGCGAAACTAATAACAGGGGGTTTGAAATACAAAGAAGGAACAATGATGGAAAATGGAAAATGGAAGATGGAAAATTTATCCGGCAAAGTGTTAACGAAGATGGATGGGAAGTGATAGGATTTGTAGAAGGTAAAGGAACAACAACCGGACAGCAGTTCTATTCTTTTATTGATGAAAATCTTTCAGCAGGGAAATATCAATACAGATTAAAGCAAATGGATTTTGATGGAACTTATGAATATTCAAACATTGTTGAAGTAGAAATTAATCAACCGCTGGAGTTTTCCCTTACACAGAATTATCCAAATCCCTTTAATCCTGTAACAAAAATTAAATACGCAATTCCAGAAGAAAAAAGTCGAGAAATGAAAAAAGTAACGCTGATAGTTTACGATATTCTTGGAAACGAAGTTGCTACATTAGTTAATGAAGAACAGCAGCCGGGTGTTTATGAAATTGAATTCGATGCAAGCAATTTATCAAGCGGGATTTACTATTACCAGTTTAAGGCTATTAATTATCTTGAGACAAAGAAAATGATTTATTTAAAATAATTAGTGAAGTATTTATTAAAAATATTCTGTTTATTAATTCTTATAAATGGGGATGTCATTTCTCAGGGAGTTGGAGTTGGCACAAGGTATGACCTGACTCAGAAATTAAATTTAGGAAGCGGTCAGTTTGCTCAGGTATTTATTCCCGATTATTTCATACCACCTGCTGATGGAAAGTATACTCTTGTTTTTCATTTGCACAGTGCTTCATGGGCTGCTGAAGATCAGGTATATAAATCTAATACAAATGCAGTTCTGTTTAATATTCATCTTGGTTCACTTTCGAGTCCGTACCAGAATTATTTTTCTGATCAAAGTAAGTTCAACATTATTCTGGATACAATAAAATCAGTTTTAAGTACCAATGAAATTATTTCGGAACCTGAAATAAAATATCTAATAATTACATCTTTCAGTGCTGGGTATGCCGGTGTAAGAGAAATATTGAAAAGTATATCGTATTATAATTTAATTACCGCCATTCATCTTGCCGATGGTCTACATTGCAGCAGCGATCCCGGAATAGCAGTAGTTCAGCTTCAGGATTTTCTGAGGTTCGCCAAAGATGCAAGGGATAAGAAAAAGGTAATGCTTATAACACATTCAAGTATTACTACTTCAGGATACTGGAGCACAACTCAAACTGCAGATTATTTATTAAATGGAATTGGTGCAGATGCTGTTCCTGTTAACGAACTGGATGAAATAGGTACTATGTATGCAAGATGCGATACAGGTTATTTTCATATGAGAAGATATCTCGGTAATACAGCAGATGATCATCTTAAACACTTATATGCAATGCATCTTATGCTTGAAACAACAATAGCAATTCTTGATTCGGCAACTACAGGTATTCTTTATAATGAATATGCACCGCAAGGTTTTTTTTTATACCAGAATTACCCCAACCCCTTCAATCCTGTAACAAAAATTAAATACACAATTCCACAAAACGAAAGACGTGAAACGAGAAAAGTAACGCTTAAAATTTATGATATACTTGGGAACGAAATTGCTACATTAGTTAATGAAGAACAACATCTTGGAGTTTATGAAGTTAAGTTTGATGGCAGTAATCTTTCAAGCGGAGTTTATTTTTATTCTTTAACTGCCGGTAGATTTAAATCTACTAAAAAACTGATTCTTGCAAAGTAAAATTTTACATTTCCTGCAGGAATTAATTCTTACAGGAGATTCTTCTTATCTCAATTTTTTTCTTAAATATTCTATCCTTTTTTTTCTATTGTGATTATAAGTTGAGACATTCAGTTTTCAATATGATATAATTATTGGTATTCAAATTGAAACCGTTGTATAAAACCGGAGTCACTATGAAATATATTAAATATCTTTTCTTCTTTATAATTATAAATTCTTTTATCTACCCACAAAATACTTATTATGTTTCTCCATACGGCAGCAACAGTAATAGTGGTTTAAGTATAAACGATGCATTCCAGACTCTGCAGCATGCCGCTGATATTGTCGGGCCGGGAGATTCAGTTATCGTTTTGGAAGGAACTTATGCCGGGTTTGATTTAAGAACCAATGGTACCGAAAATTCCCCAATTGTTTTCAAAGCCGAAAATAAAAATGTAATTATCAATCAGAAAAATCCTGTAATAAATGATGGAATTAATATTGAAAGTGCCGGCTGGGTAGTTATTGATGGGTTTACCGTTATCAATCAGCCGAGAGCAGGAATAAGAATTGTCACTTCTGATTTTGTAACTATAAAAAATAATATATGCTCCGATAATTACAGGTGGGGAATTTTTACCGGATTTACAGATGATATTCTCATTGAAAATAATATTTGTTCGGGAAGCGAAGATGAACATGGAATTTATGTTTCCAACAGCAGCGACAGGCCAAAAATTTTAAATAACCATTGCTTTAATAATAACGCCTGCGGAATTCATATGAATGGGGATATTTCAATGGGCGGCGATGGAATTATAAGTAATGCTGTTGTTGCAGGAAATATTATTCATAGTAATGGAACCGGAGGAGGTTCTGCTATAAATATGGATGGAGTGCAGGAATCTTATATCTATAACAATCTTATCTATAATAATTTTGCTACAGGAATCGCAATGTACAAAATTGATGGTGCCGAAGGTTCCAAAAACAATAAAGTTTTTAATAATACAATTGTTAGCCCATCAAATACCAGGTGGAATATCCTTGTTGTAAATGGTTCAACAGGCAATACACTTTATAATAATATTTTAATTAATAACCACAATTTCAGAGGAAGTATATCGATTGATGAATCTTCTTTAGAAAATTTTGTAAGTGACTATAACATTTTAGAAAACAGGTTAAGTAATGATGATGGGAATTCAAATATAAGTCTATCCGAATGGCAGGTACTTGGTTATGATTTACACTCCGTTATTGCAGATGATGAAGAAGAAATTTTTATGGATCATACTTCAGGAGATTTTCATTTATTGCCAAACTCACAGCCGGTTAATTTCGGAACTTCACTTGTCGCATCAATAGTGTTAACTGATATAGAAAATGTTTTAAGACCTCAGGGTTCAGGTTATGATGCCGGGGCATTTGAGTTCTTAAGTACTACTGATGTTAAAGAAGAGATAAATGTAAAGAATTTTAAATTATATCAGAATTATCCTAATCCATTCAACCCGGCTACAACAATAAGCTGGTATTCGCCTGTAAGCGGAATTCAGACATTAAAAGTATATGACATCCTTGGAAGAGAAGTTGCAACATTGATTAATGAAGAAAGACCTGCAGGTTATTATGAAGTTGAATTTTCTGCAGCTTCACTCGAAAATTCATTTGTTCTTTCAAGCGGAATATTTTTTTACAGGTTGACGATTGACAATTATTCTGAAACGAAGAAATTTCAATTAATAAAATAACCTTAATGTTCCTTTATGTCTTAGTGACTTAATGGAATTATTGCCATAAGGTCACTAAGACTCTAATAACCCCGGAGAGTAGTTTTTCCCTTTCCTAAATCTTCCTGACAATATTTAGTATATTATATTCATAAACATTACAAAACATGAGTTACAATTATCATTTTATTGACCATACTGCCGACCTTGCAGTTGAAGTGCAGGGTGATACTCTTGAAGAAATATTTATTGCATCTGCACTTGCTTTCAGAGAAGCAGTGGTTGAAAACATTAATTCTAAAAAAGAAAAATATAGTTTTGAATTATACTCATATTCACCTGAAACTTTGCTTGTCTCATTTCTAAATGAATTAAACTTCAGGTTAAATTCAGAAAGAAAAATTATAAGCAGTATTAATTCAATCAAAATAAATTCTGAAGGAGATAACCTTAAACTAAAATGTAATTTACTTGAAGAAAATGTTGATGAAGATAAAATAAAAACAGAAATAAAATCTGTAACTTATCACCAAATGAACCTTGATAAAACTGATGAAGGTTTTAAAACAATTATCGTATTCGATATTTAAAAGATTAATATGAATGTTAATGGAATAATACTAAACAAGTTGAGAGAAAATCTTTGGGAAATTCCTGCCACAGGTGAAATGAAAGTTCCCGGCAGAATTTATATTTCGCAAAAGATGATTGAAAAAGGTTTAAAGGATGATGAAGCTCTTAAGCAGGTTATGAATGTTGCGCATCTACCCGGCATACAAAGCTACAGTCTTGCTATGCCGGATATTCATTGGGGATATGGTTTTCCAATTGGTGGTGTTGCTGCTACTGATTTAAATGAAGGAGTAATTTCTCCCGGTGGTGTTGGCTATGATATAAATTGCGGTGTACGGCTTGCAGCCACTTCACTCGAATATGATTCTGTTAAAGATAAAATTGAAAAACTGGTTGCAAATCTTTTTAAAAATATTCCTACAGGTGTTGGCTCAGGCAATGCAATTAAAAAAATCAATCAGCAGGATATGAAAAACATCCTGCACAGAGGTTCTGCCTGGGCAGTTGAAAATGATTTTGGAACTGACAGAGATATTGAATTTACTGAAGAGAGCGGTACTCTTAAAAATGCTGATGCTTCAGTTGTAAGCAAGCGTGCAATTGAAAGAGGTATAACACAGGTGGGTTCTCTCGGTTCAGGAAATCATTTTCTTGAAGTTGATGTTGTTGATGAGATATTTGATGATAATATTGCTTCGGTGTTCGGATTATTTAAAGGACAGATTGTTGTATTAATTCATACCGGCTCAAGAGGTTTAGGCCATCAGGTGTGTGATGATTATCTTGCTAAAATTATGCATGCAAGTAAGTCTTATGGCTTTAAACTTCCTGACAAACAATTAGCCTGTGCTCCTTTAAATTCTAAAGAAGGGGAGGAATATTTAACTGCAATGCAGTCAGCAGCAAACTTTGCATGGAATAACAGGCAGGTAATTATGCACCTGGCAAAGAAAAGTTTTAAAGAAACTTTTAAAATGACTGATTCGGAACTTGGTTTTAATCTTATTTATGATGTTTGCCATAATATTGCAAAGATTGAAGAGCATAATATTAATGGTGAAATGAAAAAAGTTTGTGTGCACAGGAAAGGTGCCACAAGAGCATTTCCCCCCGGAAGTAAAATGATTCCCGAAAAATATAAATCAGTAGGACAGCCTGTTTTAATTCCCGGAGATATGGGAAGATATTCTTTTGTTGCAGTCGGAACAGAAAAGGCAATGGAAGAAACATTCGGAAGTTCGTGTCATGGTGCAGGAAGAAATCTCAGCCGCAAAAAAGCTATGCAGGCAGGTAAAGGAAGGAATCTTATAAGTGAATTAAAAAAGCAGGGAGTTATTGTACAGGCAAAAGGAATAAGAACTGTTGCAGAAGAAATGCCTGCAGCATATAAAGATGTTTCCGATGTTGTTAATGTTATGCATAAGGAAGGAATAACAAAAAAAGTAGCAAGACTTAAACCTGTTGGTGTTATAAAGGGGTAAATGAAAACACTCATCTCTATCCATAAAGGGAAAGTGTGAATAAATAGTTTTTATCTATTCAATAATTTAAAATAAAGAGTATTTGGGTTTAATATTTTGAAACATTTGTATACACCGCCTGCTTTAATAAAAAAACTTTTTTCAGGTTTTATCTGGGAATCAAATAATGACAAAATTCTTTTGTCATTTGATGACGGACCTGCAATCGAATCAACAGGAATCATTTTAAAAACTCTTTCTGAAAAAAAAATTAAAGCAGCATTTTTTTGTGTGGGGAAAAACGTTAGTGAAAATCTCTCATTAACAAAAGAGATTTTAGATGAAGGACATTTAATCGGTAATCATACTTTTAATCATAAAAGATTAACAACAATTAATAACCGGGAAACAAATAAAGAGATAGATGATTTTAACATTCTTCTTAAAGAAAAATTTAACTATGATGTAATTTATTTCAGACCACCCTATGGAAGATTCACAATTTCAACTCAAAAAACTCTCGAAAGAAAAAATATGAAATGTGTAATGTGGTCATTATTAACTGAAGATTATAAAAATAGTTTTGAAACAGTTAAATTTGCGGTAGAAAATTATTTAAGAAAAAATTCGATAGTTGTTCTTCACGATAATGTGAAATCAAAAAACATTATTAAAGATTCAATTAATTTTATTATTGATGAAGCATACAGAAAAGGTTTTGATTTTGGTAGCCCCGCCGAAAGTTTATTGTAACATTCAGTTTACGGAGTAAGTTTTTAATGCCTGAAATTCTCTTCCTTATATTTTTATCACTTTACTTTATTCAGTCGGTTGTTTTTGTTATAGGTGCATCAAAAAAATATCCTAAAATTAATGAAAAGGATTTTCCGACTGTTTCTGTTATTGTTGCTGCAAGAAATGAAGAGGAAAATATCCTGAGATGTTTGCAGGCACTCGATAAGCAAACATATCCCGAAGGCAAACTTGAGATTATAATTGTTGATGATTGTTCTGAAGATTCAACAGGAAAAATTATTGAAGATTTTATAGAAGGAAAAACAAGATTCAAAAAAATTACCACAGGAAAAACAATCGGCATGTTAAAAGGGAAATCAAATGCAATTGCTAATGCAATAGAAATATCCAAAGGAGAGGTTATTCTTACTACAGATGCTGATTGTGAACCTGAAAGCACATGGGTTTATACAATTGCTTCATACTATCAGAAAGATGTTGGAATTGTTAATGGATTTACTACCCAAAAAGCTGACACCAGTTTTGAAGGTATGCAGGCGATAGATTTCATTTATCTATTGACTGTTGCATCGGGAACAATAAATCTTGGTTATCCCATAAGCTGCATTGGAAATAATATGTCTTACAGGAAACAGGCATACCTTGATGTGGGAGGTTATGAAAGCTTACCTTTCAGTGTTACCGAAGACTCACAATTATTAAATACAATTAATGAACTTAATAAGTATAAAATCATTTATCCGCTTGATAAAAATGCTCTTGTTACATCACAGCCATGTAAAAGTTTTAAAGACCTCTACAGGCAAAAGAAAAGATGGGCAGTAGGGGGGATAAATGTTCCGGCCAGAGGTTACTTTGTAATGGCAACAGCATTTGTTGTAAATCTTGCAATGCTTTTAACTCCTTTATTTTTCTCACCTGTATGGTTATATTTGACAGTCTTTAAACTGGCAACAGATTTTTTTGTTCTGTATCCTGTTCATAAAATTTTAGGTTTAACAAAGAACTTAAAATACTTTTTAACATTTCAGGTTTATTATATTATTTATCCTTTAATGCTTCCCTTTATCGTTTTATTTAACAGGGATGTAATCTGGAAAGAAAGAAAATTTTAATACAATAATGCTGCTTCTCTGTAATTATTATGTAACATACCGTTGCAATGCTTTCTGCGAGTTCTGCCATTTTGGTATTCATGAAAATTTTAACAAAACACCTTATGCAAGTCTCGATGATTTTAAATCGAATGTTGAACAGATAAAAAAACTCGGTGCAAAGTTTATTGACCTTACCGGTGGCGAACCTCTGCTTCATAAAGAAATTCATCTTATGGCTGAATACGCAAAGAAATTAAATTTGCAGACGAGCATTACTACAAATTCATTGCTCTACCCGAAGTTTGCAGAAAAGCTTGCAGGCAATGTTGATTTATTACACTTCTCTTTAGACTCTCCCGATGAAGATGAACATAATAAAATCAGAAAAGTTAATTGCTATAAAAAAGTTTTTGAAAGTATAGAGATTGCAAAATCACTCGGTGAATTTCCCGATATACTTTTCACTGTTACAAACGAAACATATAAAAAGCTGCCGCGGATGCATGAGATTGCAGCAGAAAAAGATCTTGTGCTGATTGTGAATCCTGTTTTTTCTTACTGGGGAAATCCGGGTTTAAGTGATGAAGCAATTGATTTTGTTGAAGAATATACCGATGGTAAAGTTGATATTTATATTAATAAAGGTTTTTTGAAGCTTAGAAAAAATGGAGGGAATGATATTAATAATCCCACCTGTAAAGCTGTAACAAGAGTAATTGTAATTTCTCCTTACAATGAAATTATTCTACCTTGTTATCATTTTGAAAATGAGAGAATAAAAATTGATAAACCAATTGCAGAGATTAGAAATTCAGAAAGAGTAAAATATTTTAAAGAGATGGAAGGACGTTTCGATTTCTGCCAGGGTTGTACAGTTAATTGCTATTTCGAACCATCATTTGCTTTTCCGACAAACCTTTATGCAATCTCAAGCCTTACTTCAAAATTTAAATATGGTTACAACAAACTCATCAAACAGAAACTAAAGAAGAAATTAATTAAAACGGAATCTGTTTAATGCGTAAAATCCTTTCTTTAATTCTTACAATTTTGTTTTCAATAATCATCATTCCACAGGAGAAGAATATCTGGTTTCCGTCAGGAATGAATATTCAGCCATTTACTGCAAATTTTCTTGAGCCGAAAGCAGGATTCTCTTATCTATTAGGCAGGGAAGAAATAAGATTGGATATAGGAACTTCTGCAGATATTTTTCTGCACAGTAATGATAATAAACATCTCTCATTCGGTACGGATCTTTTTACTTATACCAGGTTAAGAGGAAGAAGCAGTTTTCATTTTCCTGTTGAAGCAATTGATTACTTGTTTGGAATCAATTCAGGTTACAAAATAATTGAAGATAAAAATGAATACGGTTTCAGGTTCAGATTCAGTCATATAAGTGCTCACCTTGTTGACGGTGCATTTGATAACAGCATAAAAGACTGGAGAAACGGAAGACCCCCGCGTACATACAGCAGAGAATTCCTGGAATTATTTCCTTATTATAGAACAGGATCTTTAAGAATTTATACAGGCTTTACATATCTTGTTCATGTTAATCCAGGGTATGTTGGTAAATTTATTTTCCAGTCAGGATTTGATTATTTTGCTGACAAATTAATTGCAGATATAGTAACACCATTTCTTGCTTATGATTTTAAATTGATGAAGATTAATAAGTACTCGGGCAATCATATAATTGCTGCAGGTATTAAATTTGGTGATTTCAACGCTAAAGGTATAAGCATACTTTATTCTTATTTTGCAGGGAAGAGTATACATGGCGAGTATTTTAATTTAAATGAAAATTATTCAACACTTGGAATTAATGTAGATATTTAGATGAGTGAGTTTGAACAAACAGAAGAACAAATAAAAACAAAACGTCACCGCAGGGAGAAAAAAAATTATCTGCTTCATACCGGATTGTTTCTTATTACATTCTTTACAACAACCATTGCAGGTGCACAATGGATAACAGGAACACCCGGTCCCTATGAATTAGAATTTCTTATTGAAGGCTTACCTTATTCTTTATCAATTTTATTTATTATAACCTGTCATGAGTTTGGACATTTTTTTGCAGCAAAATATCATAGAGTTAAAGTAACACTTCCATATTACATTCCATTTCCACCAATTCCATTCTTTATTAATTTCGGAACGATGGGTGCTGTTATCAGGACCAAGTCGCCTGTCCCAAGTAAAAAAGCAATGTTTGATATTGGGGTAGCCGGACCCATAGCAGGTTTTTTCGCCTGCCTGATAATTTTAATTTATGGTTTTACAAATGTACCCGGGATAGATTATATACTTAGAATTCATCCCGATTATCTTTCACCTGAATATGGAAAGGATGGATTAAATCTTATTTTTGGTGATACAATTTTGTTTTCATTCTTTAAAATGATTTTTGTAAGTCCCGGACAATTCTTTCCGCCTATGTCTGAAATTTATCATTATCCATATCTCTGTGTAGGCTGGTTTGGATTATTTATTACCGCAATGAATATGATACCTATAGGTCAACTGGATGGCGGGCATATTAGTTATACAATGTTTGGCGGACAGACACATTTTAAAATTGCCGTAATTTGTTTTTCTATTTTATTTGTATTGGGAATAACCGGAATAGTAGAAGCGAGCCTTGAATTAAATCTTGGTATTGGCTGGTCGGGCTGGCTCTTCTGGGCATTGATTTTATATTTCATAATTAGGATTGAACATCCACCTATTCACGATGATTCAAAGCTTGATAATAAAAGAATGATACTCGGATATTTCAGTTTCTTTATATTATTAATTTCATTTTCACCAAATCCTTTTTTACTTACAATGCCGGGTTGATAAATACTTGAATACTGTACTTTCCAAAAATAATGTTAAGATAAGAGATTAGAGATTAGAGATGGAGACACATTACTGAAGAACATTCTGAAATAGCAGGGTATTATTATGATGTACTTGAAACCATAACCAATCCCGATTATATTTATAAAGGTAATGAGAAGGAACTTTTAGCATTTAAAGAAATTATACAGGAAAAATATCTGGTTGTAATATATCGTGAGATTAATTCTGCTGATGGATTTATAATTACATCATTCATCACCAGAAGAAAAAAAAATTGGATTGGAGAAAAATCATATGGCAGAAATAAATCTCAGAGACTATATAAACCTGGCAACTGATTTATTAAACATCCCTTTTTCAAATGTCTGGACTAACTATGATAAAGAAGCAGATGTTCTTTATATGAATTTTAAAAAACATGCAGTCGCCGATGATAGTGAATTAACAGATGATAATATTATAATTAGATATGAGGGAGAAGAAATCATTGGTATTACAATACTAAATGCAAGTAAAAGGACTAACCTTAATTAACCTAGTAAATTCATACCGGATTTAATGCTTATTTTTTACCTTGAGTACTAACTGATTGAAACTAATATTTTAATATGAAAAAATTTCTATTATTATCACTTATTATTTTTTGGGGCTGCAGTAAAGATTTTGACGAAGTAATTGATGCGCCAATTGAAAATTACCAGGTAAAATCAATAACCGGGGTTAAAAAATATATTGATTTAAAAACTCCCGGCGACTCTCTTTTAAACTTACGTGTAACTCTCACTCCCGAAAGTAATGTAAGAAAAGTTTATTATGATGTTAAAGCATCGGACAATTCTTTTGTTAATTCTTCTCCTGTTGAAATGCTTCATACCGGAAACAATGTTTTTGAAAGTGAATTTATTCTAAAAAGAGAAAACCCTATAGGAAATTATTCTATTATCTTTTCTGTTACAGGCATTAATAATGAAACTAAACAGGTTGGGGTAGCAAATTTTTATTTTAACAACGGACAGGATAATGTAGCACCGGTAATTTTTAATGCACTTATCGAACCGGATACTTTAGTTGTAAATGATACAACATTAATTCAGACATCTGTACAGGTCGCTGATAGTAATGGTTTGAATGATATACAGAATGTATTCTTTATTGTTACCCGCCCTGATGGTACATCAAATAATCTTGAAGTAAATTTATTTGATGACGGAAGCTGCTGCCCACTCCCTCCGTTTAATCAGGTAAGCGGCGATGCAGAAGCAGGAGATGGTATATTTTCTTTAATAATTCAGGTTGATCAAACAAATCAGAAAGGTATATACCATTTCCGCTTCCAGGCTCGCGACCGAAGCAATGCTTTAAGTAACATAATTGATTATGAAGTTTTAATACAATGAAATTAAAATATATTCTTACTACTCTTATTCTCTTTTATTCTGCTGCAGCAAATGCACAATTAACTCCCGAAAATTTTCTTCTTCCTGATGATAAAGATTATTTATCCAAATCATCTTCTCTTCATAAATATATTTCAAAAAATCCTGCAAGCAACAGCATTACAGATATAATTACATCAGGTGATACAGTATGGCTTGGTACAAGCAGAGGTGTAAGCGTATCATTTGACAGGGGAGAGAACTGGATAAATTTTTTTGATACACCTCCTTTTGGTCAGGATGGTATAACTGCTATTAATTATGATAAATACAGAAATGCAATCTGGGCAGCAACAGTTACAACAGTTGAAGTTCCTGGCGGAGGAGGAGTTGTACCAAAAGGAACAGGATTAAAATTTTCCACCGATAATGGAGAAACATGGACTGCTGTTCCGCAGCCTGTTGATACACAGGCAGATTCAGTTATTGAATATGGAGTGAACAGATTCAGAACACTTCCTGTAACAGTAGCAGAACAGAATGTAACTTATGATATTGCTTTCACAAGAGATTATGTATGGATTACATCTTTTGCAGGTGGTACAAGAAGAAGCTCTGATATGGGACAAACATGGGAGAGAGTTGTTCTTCCAACCGATAGTCTGAATTCTATATCTCCTGCCGATACCGTTAAAGGAATAAATTTATGTTTGTCACCGGCACCGGGAAGCTTTTGTAATCATGATGGCTGGTTAAATTACCGGGCATTCTCTGTAGTTGCTGCGGACGATTCAACTGTTTATATTGGAACTGCAAACGGAATAAACAAAACCACAAATGCAAATGATCCTTCACCTTCCTGGAGAAAATTTAATCATCAAAACCAGGAGAAACCAATAAGCGGAAATTTTATTGTTGCTCTTGGCTATAACCCAAATGATAAAACAATATGGGGTGCTACCTGGCGTGCAAATGATAACCAGGAATTCTATGCTGTCAGCCTCTCAACCGATGGCGGTGAAACATGGGAAACTTTTCTTGAAGATGAAAGAGTCCATAATTTCGGATTTAAAAATATACAGGTTATTGCCGCATCAGATAACGGACCATTCAGATCTCCAAATCTTGGGTTAACCTGGATACTGCCAAATAATATTGTGGATGATGAATCAAACGTAAGGCTACTTACAAATATTTTTTATTCTGCAAACTCAGAAGGCAATACAGTATGGCTTGGTTCAAATGATGGTCTTGTAAAATTAAATGAAAGCCCCGTAGGTTTTTGGGAAGGTGACTGGAAAATTTATTTTGCATCTCTTCCTCTTGAATCTGCTAATGAAACTTATTGTTATCCAAATCCATTTAATCCTCGGCAGGAAGTGCTGAAGATCAAATACAGCACTAACAATGAAAATAAAAGAGTTACTATAAGAATTTTAGATTTCGGAATGAATATAGTAAGAACAGTAATTCAAAATGCAGAGCGAATAAGATCACTCGATGATGCACCTGAACGATGGGATGGCAGGGATGAAAATGGTAACCTGGTTCCCAATGGTGTTTATTTTTACAGGATAGAGTTTGATAATGGTGATCCTGTTTTTGGTAAAATAATAGTATTACAATGAACAAACATTTTTTAAGACACGAATTACACGGATTTTCACTGATTAGAATTTCAGCAATCAGTTTAATCATTCTTATTTTCTCAATCTCACAAGATATTTATTCACAGCCTAAGTTTAGTGAGATAGCTGTTAAACCCGGGGCATTCAGCAGAATGGGTTTTGGTGCCAGAGGAATTGGAATGGGTAATGCAATGTCCGCTGTAACAGAAGGGAACCTGGTATCATATTATAATCCTGCATTAATTGTTTACCAGGAAGGTAATTCTTTTCAGACATCGTATTCATTTTTATCTCTCGACAGATATTTAAACTTCATAAACTTCACTAAAAGGTTTGACTTCTTTTCAAAAAAAGATACATCATCCGAACCAAGTTCAACTGCAGGATTTACTTTAGGTATAATTAATTCAGGTGTTAGCAATATTGACGGCAGGGATAATCAGGGATTCAAAACAGGTGAATTGTCTACTTCTGAAAATCAGTTTTTTCTTGGAGTTGCAAACAGGTTTTCTAAAAAACTTAGTATCGGTATAAATGCCAAATTCTATTACTATAGTTTGTATGAAGATATAAGCTCTACAAGTATTGGTCTTGATATAGGTGCACTTTACAGAGTTAATGAACAATTTAATATTGCATTAATGATTTCTGATATTAACAGTAAGTATGAATGGAATACAACCGATTTATACGGACAGGAAGGAACAACAACCGAAGATAAATTTCCTGTTCTGATGAAAGTAGGAATCGGGTATCAGAATAAAGAAGCAGGTATTATTGCCGGTTTTGATTTTGAAAACAGCAATGCGGGAACAAATATTATAAGATTAGGAGTCCAGTATAATTTAATTGATGGTTTTTATTTAAGAGGAGGAATAGACCAGTTTGATTTAAGCAACAAGGACCGGCCTGCTAAACCTTCATTAGGTTTTTCTTATTTTCAGCACATTGGAAATTTTATTGTTGGTGTTGATTATGCTTTCATGGTTGAACAATATTCTCCTTATGACAGACATATAATTGGTGTCAATCTGAATTTTTAATTTATTTAAATTGTTTAATTGTCAAATTGTTTAATTGTTGTAATAATTTATTCATAACTCATTATCTAAATTGAAAATAAATAGTATATGAAAAGAATTTTAATTATAATATTTACAATATTTTCAACAGTTGTGTTTGCACAATCATCCGGGAACAACGGGCTGCCCTTTTTAAAATTTGGATTTGGTGCGCGAAATGTTGCAATGGGTGACGCAGGTTCTGCTTTGGCAAATGATATTACTTCTCTTTTCTATAACCCATCAGGGTTGGCAGGAACAGAAGGTTCTGAGGCAATCTTTATGCATAGCGAATGGATTCAGGATGTTAGAAGTGAAGTGGGGGGAATCAGGTCTCAATTGTTTGGCTTGCCTGTTGCATTGGGTTTCAATTTAACCTCTATTGATGGAATTGAAGTAAGACAAAAACCCGGTGAAGCAGAAACAACTTTTGATGTAACTTATTTCTTCGGAAGTTTATCAACAGGATTTTTTATTACCGATAATATTTCTTTCGGAACTTCCGTTAAATATTTATATGAAGGGCTTTATACCGAAGAAGCAACAGGTTTTGCATTTGATTTCGGTTTAACTTATCTGTCACCAATTGATGGTTTAAAAGCAACGGCAGTTTATAAAAATCTTGGCTCGATGAATGAGCTTAGAAAAGAAAGTACAAAGCTTCCAGCTGAATTAAGAATAGGTTCAGCATATTCATTTGATGTTGATGAATTTGGATTAACTGCAGCAGCAGAATTTCATAAATATACTCTTGAGGATGAAGTTCATATTAATGCAGGTGCAGAAGTTAAATATAAAAATTTAATTGCATTGCGTGCAGGATATCAGTCAGGCTATGAGAGCCGCGGCTTTACAGGTGGAATTGGCTTAACCTGGGGTAGATTAAATTTTGACTATGCTTTTGTTCCTTTCTCATTAGGATTCGGAAGTGCAAATCTTTTCTCCTTAGGATTCAGATTTTAATTATATTGCACCCGATTTTCTGATACTACAGAAAAAATTGAAATGAATGAATCATCATTATTAAATGAATATCAGAAGCTACTACCAGGTGCAGAAAAATTATTTGTCATTCCCCAGATACCAGATATAAACAAAAATACAAGCTATCTCTACCAGCTTTATAAAGATTTCCTTGGTCCATCTTCACCTCTGAAATTAGAAACATTTAATGCTGCATCACTTCCCAGAATTTTTTTTAGCAGGTTAAAGTTTGAAAAAAGTATTCTCCATTATCATTGGTTTGAGTTTGAAGATTTTAAATCTTTTGTAGGAATAAAATGGAAGCTGTTCTGGATTATTCTTTACAAATTATTAGGCGGAAAGATTGTCTGGACAGTTCACAATTATTATCCTCATCATAACAAATATATTTTCTGGAATCTTAAAGCCAGAAGATTATTGGCTAAACTTGCACACAGGCTTCATATTCATTGTCGAAATGAAATAGATAATTTATCAGCAATACTTAAAACTGAAAAGAAAAAATTTTTTGTAGTTAAACATCCCGATTTTAATGTTGATATCTTTGAAAGAGAAAAAGCAATTAATCTTCTCAACCAAAAATATTTTAATAATAAAATTAATTATGATGATAAGATTTTTCTTATGTTTGGTGCCATTGCTGAGTATAAGGGAATAAAAGAAGTAATTGAGATTTTTAATAACCTGGATAAAAAAAACAAACTTATCATTGCCGGTTTTATAAAGAGACATAATAAAAGTTATTTTTATGATATTAAAAGTTCTGAGAATGAAAAAATATTAATTGAAGGAAGCAATATTCCTGATGATGATGTCCCGTTTTTTTTTAATGCCGCAGATTATCTTATCTTTAATTACAAAAATATTCTTACATCAGGCGGAATTGTTCTTGCGATGAATTATAAAAAAAATATTATTGCACCTGACTCAGGTTGTATAAAAGAAATTAATTATCCTCATCTTTTAAAATTTAACAGGAAAGATATAACTCTCGCTCATATACTTCATTCATTATGAAACCAACTGCAAATCTGAAAAATATATTTTCACTCTTTTCTGTTGATATCTTTACAAAACTGTTAGGTTTTTTTACAACAACATATCTTGCAAGAATTCTTGGTACATCGGGTTTTGGCGCAATTAGTATCGGGCTTGCTGCCTTAGTTTATGTTCAGATTCTCAGCTCAAGCGGATTAACTCTTATGGGTACAAAAAGAGTTGCCGAGGGAATTGAGGAAACAGGATATCTTACCGGAGACATTGTTTCTGTAAGATTAATTTTAACAACTATAGTTATAGTTTTAGCTTATTTTCTCTCTTACTTCTTTATCTCTTCGGAAGAAATCAGATTAATAGTTCTTATATATATTCTTTATGGCTTTCCATCTGCAGTGCTTCTCGATTGGTTCTTTACGGGTAAACAAAGAATGGAAATAACTTCTGCCGGAAGAGTAGTTAACTCTGTAGTTTACTTAATTTTCGTTTTCCTTCTTGTAAAATCTTCAGATGATATTGTAAATACAGCAGTGGCATGGGTTATAGCAGGAATGGCTAATTCAATTTTTATCTGGATAATTTTTAAGAAGTACAAGTACAAAATTATTTTTAAACTTAAAAGACTTAAAACATCTTTCAGTTTGCTTAAACAATCATTCCCGATTGGATTTGCGTCTCTTCTTTCCCAGGCTGTAATAATGTTTCCGGCAATTTATTTAGGATTTGCTGCAGGCACTTCGGAAGCAGGAATTTATAGTGCTGCTTACAGGTTAATCACTTTGTTTTTAATTTTCGACAGAGTTTTTGCCACAGTGTTTTTTCCTAAAATAGTTAATGCAATAAGCCAGGCTCCAGGCAGACTTGAAGAAATATTTAACCGCATACTAAAAATAATTTCGCTTCTTGCTCTTGCTGTTTCTGTCCCGATGATTGTAGCAGGTGATTTTATGATACATTTTGTTTTCGGAGAAGCCTTTAAAGAATCAATTTTAGTTTTTCAACTGCTGACAGGATTTTTTGCTTTTACATTAATTAACTCGGTACTAAGTTATACTTTAATAGCTACAAACCGCGAAGGCATTTATATTTTTTCATTAACTATAAGTGTTGTTACTTTTATTGCTGCTATCTTATTTTTTTACAATGAATTTTTAACTCCGGGAATTGCTATAGCACTTTTAATCTATGAAATTGTTCAGGCATCGATAATGATTTTCAGGTTCAGAAAAGCAATTCATATAAAATATCTTACTTCAATTATCACCCCGGTTCTTGTTTCATTAATAATAATTTTTTTACTGGTTAGTTTTGATGTACATTTTATTATTAAAACATCTGCAGCAATAATTGTGGGGACACCTTTAATTGCTCTTGCATCGGGTTTAACAATTGAAGATATAAAATATATAAAGAGATTAATGATTTGAAACTCTCAGCAGGAATATTAAACTCCGAGCCGCATTGGATTGAGTTGTTAAATCAGTCAGGTGTTTCATTTCATGAAATAAATATTAATAATGATTTAAGTTCATATCCTTTAATCATTTTAGGCAATAAAAGGAATATTAAAAAAAATATTTTCAATAAATATATCTCTGAAGGTGGTTCTGTAATTACAGGCACTTCCGCTGCAAAAGAAGTTTTTAATATCTCATTTAAAAGAAGATTTATTGAATACATTTATTCCCATGATGATGAAGTAATTAATATCCCATATTATTCAAATATTAAATCATCGCTGCAAATTCCCGAAGGAGCAAAATATATTAAATGCAATGATGATTCTTCTCTTTTATTGATTAAAGAAATTGATAAAGGTACACTTGTTGTTTTTCCAGATAATTTTCTCAAATTAATTTTTTTTGAAAAGAGCAGAAGAAAATTATTTCATTCAAATTATGGGAAAGAATTTCCCTCTGAAAAAGTATCCTTTGTTGATAAACAGACAATTCATAATATCTTTTTAAGAATACTGGAATATCTTTTTCATAAAAAAAATCTTCCATTTGTAAGATTATGGCATTTCCCCGATGGGCAAAAAAATATATTCGGATTTAGGATTGATACTGATTTTGCAAGCGATGATGAGATAAAAAATCTATATTCAGTTTTAAATGAGAATAAAATAAAAGCAACGTGGTTTGTTGAAACAAAATCACATGAGAATAATTTATCAATCTTTAAAGAATTTGATAACCAGGAAATTGCTCTTCATTGTTATGAGCATAAACTTTATAAGGCAACAAATAGTAATTTAAATGATATTGAAAAAGGAATTTCGATTTTAAAAAGTGCAGGTTTTATTCCATCAGGGTATGCCTCTCCTTTTGGTGAATGGAATTCTTCATTAGCTCTTGCAGTTGATAAAGCACAGTTTCTCTATTCATCGGAGTTTGGATATGTTTATGATTCACTTCCTGTTCATTCATTAGTAAACAATAAAAAGTCAAAAAGTCTTCAGATATCTGTTCACCCAATAAGTGTTGGAAGATTAAATATTGCCGGTCATTCTGATAGTGATATGATTAAATATTATTCCGATATTATTAATGAGAAAATTAATTCTTATTTACCTGTATTTCTTTATACTCATCCTGCTCAAAAAAGATTTGAAGTTTTTGATTCTTTATTTAAAAAAATAAATGAGCTTAATATTTCTTCAATTACTTTTAACGAATATGCATTGTGGTGGAAATTAAGGGAAGCATTCTGGTGGAATCCTGAAATGGAAGATGGAAGAATAATTTATAACCAGGAAATTGCTGATAAAAGAATCTGGTTTCATAAATCATTTAAAGACGGAAGAAATTATCTGGTTAATTCAGAAAATCTTTCTGAAACAGAAATAGGAAGGAGAAGAATAGAATTTCCTCCCGGATTTAATCCGGAATACATTAATAAATTTTCCTTTAATCTTTTTAAACAGGAATTAATTTACCATTACAGGAAACTGAAATATTGAAAATCTGTTTTGCGACATATCCGGGAGTTACAATTACGGCAGGCGGTCCTTTTGTAAAAATAAACGACCTGAAGTTAAGCCTTGAAAAGAAGGGTGTATCTGTTAACTTGTTTAATATCTGGAATGCGAACCGGGAAATTAAGGAATATGACTTGTTTCATATTTTCGGCGGCAACTTTGCAGTTTATGATTTATGCAGACATTTGAAAGTTAATAATGTTAAATATGTTGTTAATCCAATAATATTCAGCAGGCATTCCTTTGGTAAAATAAAATTAATGCTTAAGACTGATAAAATGCTTAAGAAAATTGTAAATGGTGTAAGAATGGATTATGGATATACACGAGAAATTTGTGAATGGTCATCAATGGTTTTACCAAATACTACAGATGAAGCTGAATTAATAAAAGAAGGTTTATCTATTAATAATGATAAAGTTAAAGTTTTGTACAATGGAGTATCTGAAAGGTTTTTAAATGGTGATGCTGAACTCTTCAAAAAGAAATATAATATTGATAACTTTATTCTTACAGTCGGGCATTTAGGTTCTTCAAGAAAAAATGGTTTGAACCTGGTAAAAGCTTTGACGCAGATAAATCATCCTTCTGTAATTTTAGGTAAAATTTCTGATACTGATGAGGGATTAAGAATTAAAGAGGAGATAAAAAATTCTTCAAACATTATTCATATTGATGGAGTTCCGAATGATTCGGAGTTATTAAGCAGTGCTTATGCCGCTTGCAATACTTTTGTACTTCCATCCTGGTATGAGACTCCGGGCAGAGCAGCATTGGAAGCCGGGCTAGCAGGTGCGAAGATTGTAATAACTCCTTACGGAGGAACAAAAGATTACTTTAAAGATATGGCAGAATATGTTAACCCATATTCTGTCGATTCAATTATAGAAGGAATACTAAGGACATTGAATAAACCCAAAGAAAAAAAGCTCAGTGATTATTTAAGAGAAAATTATTTATGGGATAAAATTGCTGATGATACAATAAATATCTATAAGAAAGTGTTAAGTAATTAATTATGAAAAATATTTTAGTCGCAGTAAATAGTTTTAAGGAAACAGCCGATGCAGTTCAGGTTTCGGAATTGTTTAATAAATATCTCGATAAATCTATTTTCAATGTAATTCAAAAACCTATCTCAGATGGGGGAGATGGCTTTCTCGAAGTGTGCAGGTTTCATTTTAATCTTGAGATAATTGAGTATACAGTTTCTTCTCCAAACAATGATTCATATATTGATTGTAAAGTGGGATTAGATAATAAGAACAAAACTTTATACATTGAATCGGCTGAAGTTATCGGACTCAAAAAAGTTCCAGATTATGAGAGAAATCCTTTAAAATTAAATTCCAAAGGATTGGGAGAACTTATCGACCTTATTTCAAAAGATATAGAAGAACTTAAGTTTGATGTTGAAAAAGTGATAATTGGAATAGGTGGTACGGCAACTATGGATATGGGATTAGGTTTATGTTCTTATTTTGGTTTAAAATTATTCGATGTCAGTGGTAATGAATTAGAAGTGCTCCCGGAAAATTTCTCTAAAGCTGCGGATATAGAATTCGACAAGCCTGATTTCCCATTTGCAATTGAGCTCGTGCTTGATGTAAATAATCCTTTATTAGGAAAAGATGGAGGAATTTTATTTGGTCCGCAAAAAGGTGCTGCAAAAGCAGACCTGCAAATAATTGAATCTGGTTGGAGAAATATATCTAACTTATTGAAAAATAATTATTTAATAAATTCATCTAAACCCCAATATGGCGCTGGTGGAGGACTTCAAACAGGATTTAGTTTATTGTCTGAATGTAAAATTATTCCGGCGAAAGATTTCATTATAAATAATCTGAGAATAAGTGAAAATATTAATGATATTGATATGGTGATTACAGGCGAGGGAGCATTTGATAAACAGAGTTTTATGGGAAAGGGAGCAGGAATTATTATTGACCTTTTTGATGAAAAAAACATTCCTGTAGCTCTTTGCTGCGGCAGGATTGATTACAGTATTTCCGAACAGCTTAGTATGAATATCTTTCCTATGGAATTAATTACTTATGTTGATGATCCTGTAACCAATTTTGAAGAAGCAATAAAAATTGCCTGTAGTGAAATATCGGGAATGACCGACATTTTAACTAAATTTTCTTAATTTTGTTTTACAAAAAATCTTCTCAAAAAATTAAATCAGGTAGTTAATGAAAGAATATCTTGATCTTGTGAAGCTTGTTATTAATGAAGGTGTAAGAAAACCTTCAAGGACAGGAATTGATACAATCTCATATTTTGGTGCATTTTATAAAGTTGATCTATCTAAAGGTTTTCCGCTGTTAACAACAAAGAAAGTTGAGTGGAAATCTCTTTTGCATGAAGTGTTATGGTATCTTTCAGGTGAAAATCATATCCGGAATCTTAGAAAGCATACAAAGATCTGGGATGCATGGGCAGATGAGAATGGAAATCTTGAAACAGCTTATGGTTATTACTGGCGCAAGTTTCCAAGTGCACAAAAAGATGAAAACGGTAACTGGGTTGTAAAAGAAGTTGATCAGATTAAATATGTAATTGATGAGATTAAAAGAAATCCTTACAGCAGGCGTTTGGTTGTAACAGCCTGGGAGCCGGGTAATGCAATCAGCAGTAAACTGCCTCCATGCCATTATTCATTTACATTTAACGTTAGTGATGGAAAGTTAAATTGTCATTTAACCCAGCGCTCCGGTGATATTGCACTTGGTATTCCTTTTAATCTTGCTGCTTATTCCATCCTTACACAAATAATTGCACAGGAAACAGGACTTGCTCCGGGCTTCTTTGCTCATACAATAATTGATGCTCATATTTATGTTGCTGATAAAGGAACACCACAGGAAAAATATGATCATCTTGAAGGATTGAAAGAACAATTAAAACGGGAACCCCTGCCTCTCCCTCAGCTTAAAATTGCAAACAAGCCGATCGATGAATTGAAGTTTGAAGATTTCGAATTACTAAATTATCAGCATCACGATAAGATAAAATTTGAGGTTGCTGTTTGAGATTAATAATTATCTCTGCTGTTGCACAAAATGGTGTAATCGGCAGATCAAACGGAGATATGCCCTGGCACATTAAAGAAGAATTCCAGCATTTTAAGAATACTACCTATGGCTTTCCCATCATTATGGGAAGAAAAACTTTTGAATCCTTAAAAAAGCCTTTAAAAGGAAGATTAAATATAGTCGTTACAAAACAGGAATCTTTTAAATTTGATGATGTGATTAAATTTCATAGTTTAAATGAAGCAATTGATTATTGCCGGACTCTTAATCCTGAAAAAGCTTTTATAATTGGCGGTGGTGAGATTTACAGGCAGGGAATAAATCTTGCCGATGAAATGATAATATCTTTTCTTGATTTTGAAGCCGAAGGTGATGTTTATTTTCCTGAAATTGATAGCAAGGTTTGGGAAGAATTATCAAGAGAAAAAAGAAGCCAGTTTGAAATTGTTCATTTTAAAAGAAGAAATTGAAAAGATGAGTAAAAACAGAATAAAGATACTTCCTGAAAATGTAGTGAATAAGATTGCCGCAGGTGAAGTTGTACAGCGCCCGGAATCCGTAGTGAAAGAACTTCTTGAAAATTCTATTGATGCTGCTGCATTGAATATTGAACTTCATGTTAAACGTGCCGGAAAATCTTTAATTCATGTTATTGATGATGGTTCCGGTATGTCTGAAGAAGATGCGATTCTTTGTGTGCAAAAACATGCTACAAGCAAAATAAATTCATTCGAAGATCTTGAAGCTATTTATACTTTGGGTTTCAGGGGAGAAGCAATCAGTTCAATTGCTGCTGTTAGTCAGCTTGAAATCAGAACAGAAACCCACGATGATGAAATTGGTACATACATCCGTTTTGAATCGGGCGAGATAATCAGAGAGAAAGGATCATTTCCTAAAGGAACATCAGTTTCAGTAAAAAATTTATTTTATAATACTCCTGCCAGAAGAAATTTTCTTAAAACAGATGCAACTGAATTAAAACATATCATTGATACATTCAATAAAATTTCTCTTAGTCATCCTGAAATATCATTTAAATTTTTTAATGAAGACGACCTTGTATTTGATTATAAATCAGGATCGCTTGAAGATAGAATCTCACAGGTTTTTGCCGATAATATGCTTGATGCTTTAATCCCGGTTGAAGAGAGAACAGATTTTGCAAACCTGTATGGGTTTGTCGGTAAACCTTCAATGCTTAAAAAGAGTAAAGGAGAGCAATACTTTTTTCTTAACAACAGGTATGTTGTAAGCAGACAAATAAATCATGCAGTATTCACTGCTTACGAAAATGTTCTTGAAAAAGGAGATTATCCTTTCTTCATTCTTTTTATGGATATTGATCCTCATAAAACAGATGTTAATGTTCATCCAAATAAGCTTGAAGTAAGATTTGATGATGAAAAGAATATCTACAATTTTGTTCTTGCTGTAATTAAGAAATCTCTCGGCACTTATGATCTTGTTCCTTCAATGATGTTTACCGAAGTAACTTCTGAAACAGAAAAAATAAAAGTTGATAATTATGCAAGAAGCAGAAATGATTTTTCTGACAGACCTAATTTTAATTCAAGATTATCTGTAGCCAGAACTGATTTCTCAGATAAAGATATTGATCTGATTTTCAGTTCAGTTACTAACGACATAACAAAACCTTTACAACAGGAAAAGAGAGAATCTCCTTTAGAAAAAAATCTTACCGAAATTCTTCATAAGCCAAATAAAGAAACTGCTGAGACTGAAGGTGATTCTGTTTCATTTGTATTTCAGCTTCATAATAAATATATACTATCACAGATAAAAACAGGATTGATGATTGTTGATCAGCATGTTGCACATGAAAGGATTTTATATGAAAAAGCTTTAAAGCGCTTGGAAAATGATCTTCCGTTTTCGCAGCAGCTTCTTTTTTCAAGAACAATTGAAACTGACCCTGCTACTTATGCTTTAATTAAAGAAGTGGAACCATACTTAAAAAGGCTCGGCTTTGCTTTGAAATTCTCAGGTAAAAATAAAATTATTATTGAAGGAGTCCCTGACGATATTAAGCCAGGCTCCGAAGGAAAAATTCTTTTAGATATTGTTGATGAGTATGCAGTTAACCAGAGAGAAAAACAGCTTGAGGTAAGAGATAATCTTGCAAAATCTTATTCATGTAAAACTGCAATTAAAGCAGGTGATAAACTATCTGAAAGTGAAATGAAACTTCTGATCGATCAGCTTTTTGCAACATCAATGCCTTATGTTTGCCCTCACGGCAGACCGATTGTTGTAAAAATATCTTTAACTGAATTTGACAGAAGGTTTGGAAGAACCAGTTAAACTAAAAAAGGAAATTTTATGTTGAATGAAGAATTCAAAAAAAGAAAAAATGATTATGATGAGAGAGTAAAGAATACCAAAACCACAGGAATGAAATTTACTACCGTAAGTGGTGAGGAAGTTAAAACTCTTTACACTCCGGATGATATTGAACATATAGATTATCTTAATGAAATTGGTTTTCCCGGCGAGTATCCATTTACAAGAGGCATTCATACAAATGGTTACAGGGGTAAAATCTGGACAATGCGGCAGTTTGCCGGCTTCGGTTCCCCTGAAGATACAAATGAAAGATTTCATTACCTGCTTAATCATGGGCAAACAGGACTCTCAGTCGCATTTGATCTCCCAACATTAATGGGCTGGGATGCCGATGCCGAATTAAGTGAAGGTGAAGTTGGTATTTGCGGTGTTTCTGTTTCTTCTTTGAAAGATATGGAGATTCTTTTCGATAAAATTCCTCTTGGTAAAGTTTCTACTTCAATGACAATCAATTCACCTGCTGCAATGATTTTTGCTTTTTATCTTGCAGTTGCTCAACAGCAGGGTGTTGATTTTAAAGATCTGAGAGGCACTTTGCAAAATGATATTTTTAAGGAATATATTGCACAAAAAGAATATATCTTCCCTCCAAATCCTTCTTTAAAAATTATTGTTGATATGATTGAATACTGCACAAATGAAGTTCCCCAATGGAATCCTGTTTCAATCAGCGGATATCATATTCGCGAAGCTGGTTCAACCGCTGTGCAGGAATTAGCTTATACTCTTGCAGATGGTTTTGCTTATATAGAAGCTTGTATCGAACGCGGGATGAATGTTGATGATTTTGCTCCAAGGTTGTCATTCTTTTTTAATTCCCATTTAGATTTCTTTGAAGAGATTGCAAAGTACAGAGCAGCGAGAAAAATTTATGCAAAGAGAATGAAGGAAAAATATGGAGCAAAAAATCCGAGAAGCTGGTGGCTCCGTTTTCACACACAGACTGCAGGATGCACCTTAACAGCACAACAGCCTGAAAATAATATTATACGAACAGCATTCCAGGCTCTGGCAGGTGTACTTGGAGGAACACAATCTCTTCATACAAATTCAATGGATGAAACTCTCGCTCTGCCAAGTGAAAAAGCTGTTAAGATTGCATTAAGAACACAGCAGATAATTGCATATGAAACAGGTGTTATAAATACAGTTGATCCCCTGGGCGGCAGTTATTTTGTGGAAGCACTTACAGACAAAATGGAAAAACAGGCTAATGAAATTTTTGACCAGATAGATGCGCTGGGTGGTGTTATACCTGCAATTGAAGCAGGATATTTCCAGAAAGAAATTGCTGATGCAGCTTACCGGTATCAGAAGGAAGTTGAAAGGAAAGAAAAATTTATTGTAGGTGTGAATGAATTTGTCGAAGAGGAAAATAAAATTGATATTCCTATTCTTTACATCTCTCCGGAAGTTGAAAAGAAACAAAGAAAGAGATTAGCAGAATTAAGACAAAGCAGAAATAATGAAGCAGTTTTCGAAAGTCTTAATGAAATAAGAGATGCTGCAATTAATGGCAACAATATTATGCCTGTACTTATTAAAGCTGCTCATAACTATGTAACTTTGGGTGAAATGGTAAATCAGCTTAAAGAAGTTTACGGGATTTATGAAGAATCTGTGGTTTTCTAAATGTTAAAAAATTTTCTCCACCTCTTTAGGATCCCTCAATGGGTGAAGAATAGTTTCGTATTTGTGCCGCTTCTTTTTTCTTTAAACCTGTTTCATACAGATTTATTATTAACTACTTTTGCTGCCTTTGGTCTGTTCTGTTTAACAAGCAGCATCATTTATATTATTAATGATATAAATGATATTGAAGCTGACCGGGCTCATCCCGTAAAAAAATTCAGACCGCTGGCTGCAGGAACTATTACAGTTAAACAGGCATACATTTCATTAATACTGCTGGGACTTCCGGTACTCGCTTCTCTTCCTTTTTTCAGATTAAAGTTTACTGTTATTCTTATACTTTTTTTTCTTCTTAATCTTTTCTATTCTATTTCATTTAAGCACATCGTTCTGCTCGATATCTTTTCAATTGCTGCGGGGTTTATGTTAAGAGTTGTTGGTGGTGCTTATGCAATCGATGTTGAAATTTCAAGCTGGCTTATTCTTACTACAATGTTTCTCTCACTTTTCCTTGCATCAATGAAGAGATATTCTGAATTGAAATTAATTCTTAAAACCGTAAATACAAGTACACCAACAAGAAAAGTTTTGGGTGATTATTCAACAAGACTTGCAGGACAAATCGCAACAGTATCTGCCTCAGCAGTAATAATATCTTATGCACTTTATACAGTTTCACAAAGAACAGTAAATATTTTTGGAAACGAAAATCTTATTTTTACAACTCCCTTTGTTGTATTCGGCATCTTCAGGTATATGTATCTTGTTTATATTAATGAAGAAGGTGAAAATACAACTCAGATTATGATGAAAGATATTCCAATGATTTCAACACTTGCTCTTTACATTGCTGCAGCAGTTATAATAATTTATGATCTGTTGAGATAATAAATCTTAACCCATTATGGAAATTATTTTTCTTATACTGCTAATAACACTAAGTGGTTTTTTTTCAGGGACTGAAATAGCTTTTATAGTTGCCAATAAAATTAAAGTTGAAGTAAAAGCCCGCAAGAAAAAAATTAATGCAGAGAATGCTCTTTACTTCATGAACAATCCTCAGATTTTCTTTTCTACTATACTTATAGGAAATAATATTGTTAATATTACTTTTGCCTCTGTTGGTGCAGTGTTTTTATCTGTAATGTTTTCATTGAATGAAGTGCAGATATTAATCATATCTTCATTTCTTATTCTTTTATTTGGTGAATTAATTCCAAAATATTTTGCACGTGAGCTTTCAGAGCAGATAGTATTTTTAACATCAATTCCCTTAAGAGTACTTTCATTCATTTTATATCCTTTAATAAAAATAAGTTCAACCATTTCTACTTTGTTAACAAACACATCAAGTAAAAAGGCAGAGAATGTAAAATTTCTTTTCAGTAAAGAAGAGCTTGGTTTATTAATTCAGGAAAGCCACAAGGCAGGCATGGTTGATAAAAAAGAGAGCGATATTATAACAAAAGTTCTTTCACTTGGTGATCAGAGAGTTTATGAGGCAATGAGACCGAGAACAGAAATTGTTGGTATTGAAATTAATAAATCAATTGAAGATGCAATAAGATTATTTATTGAATCAGGTTATTCAAAACTGCCTGTGTTCGAGGATGATCTCGATAATATAAAAGGAATTATTTATGCAAATGATCTGTTTAATTCACCTCAAAGTATAAAAGATATTCTTCACGATGCTGTATTTGTTCCTGAAACAAAGAAAAGCCTTGAACTGCTTAATGAATTTTTAAATCGTCAGGTTACAATAGCAGTTGTAATTGATGAGTTTGGAGGAACTGCGGGCATTGTTACAATGGAAGATATTTTTGAAGAGATGTTCGGCGAAATAAAGGATGAATATGATGTTGATGAGGAGATTTGCCGAAAAATTTCTGACAACAGTTATATCATAAGCGGTAAGGTTGAAATTGATTTCATTAATGAAAAATATAATCTCGATCTTCCTACAGGTGATTATGAAACAATAGCAGGTTATATAACAAGCAAACTCGGAAGAATTCCTTTGCAGGGAGAAACTGTTTCCTTTGACGGCTTTACATTTTTAATTGCAAGAGCAAATCAAATTAGAATTGATATTGTAAGAATGACTGATAACAGGGAGCATTAAAGTTTAAGTTTAAGTTATTGCATATGAATGAAAAAAAGCTGATAATATTATTTGATGGGGTTTGCAACTTCTGCAATTTCTGGGTTAATTTTTTAATTGACAGAGATAAAAAAGATATTTTCCGATTTACAGCACTTCAATCTGAAAAGGGAAACGAGCTTCTTAAAAAATATAACCTCTCAACAAATGATTTTGATACTTTTGTTTTAATTGATGACAAGAAATTTTATATCAAATCAACCGCAGCATTAAAAGTAGCTAAAATCCTTCCCGGTCTTTGGCCGGCTTTATATGTTTTTATAATAATTCCAAAACCTGTCAGAAATTTTTTATACAGCCTTGTTGCAAAAAACCGTTACAAAATATTTGGCAAAAAAGATTCCTGCCGGATTCCAACACCTGAGGAGAGAAGTAAATTTTTATAAATCATTTTATTTTCAAAATTTTCACATAGTTACTAACCTAAAAATCCCTTAAATTTGTATTGCCAGAATATTTAAATAGGTTACTTTGCTTAAATTTAGTGTTGTTAAAAAGAGCGGAAATTCCAAAGCAAGAGCAGGATTTTTTGAAACGGATCATGGAATTGTAGAAACTCCGGTTTTTATGCCGGTTGGTACACAAGGTACAGTTAAAGCTGTAAACCAGAAAACTTTAGAAGAAATAAAAGCTCAGATTGTTCTTTCAAATACTTATCATCTTTATTTAAGACCCGGAACAGAGGTTCTTGAGAAAGCCGGCGGCTTGCATAAGTTTATGAACTGGCAGAAACCAATTTTAACCGACAGCGGAGGTTTCCAGGTATTCAGTCTTTCTGATTTGAGAAAAGTTAAAGAGGATGGTGTAGAATTTAAATCTCATCTCGATGGCAGTTTACATTTTTTTACTCCTGAAAAAGTTGTAGGAATTCAGAGAAGCATCGGCTCCGATATTATGATGGTTCTTGATGAATGTACACCATACCCCTGTGAATATGATTATGCAGCAGGTTCAGTTAAACTTACATCTGAGTGGGCAGAGATGAGTAAAGAAGCATTTGAAAAATCCAAACCTTTTTATAATTACAAACAATTTGTGTTTGGAATTATCCAGGGTAGTGTTTATAAAGATTTAAGAGAAAAATCATCTGTTGAAATTATAAAGAATGATTTTGACGGGTATGCAATCGGCGGTTTGGCAGTAGGTGAACCGGTAGATGTTATGTATGACATTGTTGATTTTACAACAGACCTGATGCCTGAAGATAAACCAAGATACCTTATGGGTGTAGGCAGACCAGAAAATCTTCTTGAAGCAATTGACCGCGGTGTTGATATGTTCGATTGTGTTATGCCTACCAGGAACGGTCGCAATGCATATCTCTTTACATCTAAAGGTGTTTTATCAATGCGTAATGCAAAATATAAGGATGATTTTTCTTTGATTGATGATGAATGTGACTGTTACACCTGCAGGAATTATACAAGAGCTTACTTAAGGCATCTTTTTGTTGCGGGTGAGATTCTTGCTCTTGAACTTGCAAGTATTCATAATTTATTTTTTTATATTAAATTGATGCGAACTTCAAGAGAAAAAATTATTGAAGGTACTTTCCGTGAATGGAAAGATGATATTGTAAATAAAATATCACTAAATAATAAAATAAAGACGGAGGAATAACTTGTTAAATTTAATTTTAATGGCACCACCTGATGGCGCTGGCGGAGGCGGAAGTCTTATAAGCACAATGATAATGTTCGGTGCTATATTTTTAATATTTTATTTTATGATAATAAGACCCCAGCAGAAACGTGCTAAGGAACGTGAGAAAATGCTATCAAATATTGAAAAGGGAGATAAAGTTGTAACAAGCGGAGGGATTCATGGAGTGATTGCAGGACTTGATGAAAAAACTGTTCTGCTGGCAATTTCAGAAAATGTAAAAATTAAAATAGAACGTTCCGCTATTTCAACTGTTTTAACCAGTAAAGAGGTTAAAGCCTGATTTAAAAACAAATACGGACACAAAAAATGTTTTGTAATGTTGAAGAAGCAATAGAAGAAATTAAAAACGGAAAAGTCATCATTATTGTTGATGATGAAGAGAGAGAAAATGAGGGAGATTTTGTTTGTGCAGCAGAATATGTAACTCCTGATATTGTAAACTTTATGGTAACACATGGCAAAGGTATGCTGTGTGTTGCTGTTCATGGTAAAAGGCTGGATGAACTTGGCCTTCCGCTTATGGTGGACCAGAATTCTGCTTTGCATGGCACCCAGTTCACTGTTACAGTTGATGCAATTGAAGGTACCACTACAGGTATCTCGGCAGCAGACAGAGCTTTAACAATAAAAAAAATTATAGATAAAAATTCCCGTGCGGCAGATTTTGCCAGACCGGGGCATATCTTTCCTCTCCGTGCTTTTGATGAAGGAGTTTTAAGACGGGCAGGGCATACTGAAGCATCAGTTGATTTATGTAAACTTGCAGGTCTTCAGCCGGCAGGAGTTTTATGTGAAATCCTTACCGAAAATGGTGAGATGGCTCGTGTTCCCGATCTTCTTAAAATTGCAGAAAGGTTTAATCTTAAAATAATTACAGTACAGGATATTATTAAATACAGACTTCAGAGAGAAAGGCTTATCAATAAAATTACTGATGTAAATTTCCCTACAAAGCATGGTAAATTTAAACTTCACTTATATCAAAGCTCATTAGACAGGAAAAAACAAATTGCACTTGTTAAAGGAAATATTGATTCAAACAAACCTGTTCTTGTAAGAATGCATTCCGAATGTTTAACAGGTGATGTTTTTCATTCCTTAAGATGCGATTGCCATGATCAGCTTAACTTTGCATTAGATCAGATTGAAAAAGAAGGTGTTGGTGTTCTTGTTTATATGAGGCAGGAGGGCAGGGGTATAGGTTTAACTAATAAAATTCTTGCTTACAAATTACAAGAAGAAGGAAAGGATACTGTTGAAGCAAATGAATTTTTAGGATTTAAAGCCGATTTAAGAGATTACGGAATTGGTGCCCAAATTCTTCTTGATCTCGGTGTAAGAAAAATTCGGCTCTTAACTAATAATCCGAAAAAAGTTGTTGGATTGCAGGGGTATGGATTAGAAATAGTTGAACGTGTTCCGATTGAAATACCACCCAACGAAAACAATGAAAAATATCTTAAAACTAAAAGGGATAAGCTTGGTCATTTAATACTGCAATAGTTGTTAATCAATAATAATACTGTTTTGGATTTTGGTTGTTTTACTTCAATAAAAAGAATAATTTTGGTTTTACAGGGGACAATAATAATCAACTCAATTAATTATTAGGGAGATAGAAATGCCAAAATTAAAGACTTTCCTTCCTATTGTTATTTCAATTATCATAAGCAATTTTACTATTGCAGAAAATTTTATTTGGGAATGGCAAAACCCGATTCCTACAGGTGCCGATTATAACGATGCCGTTGTCTTTTCATCAACTAAATTAATGTTATTAGGTAATGGCGGCACAATTCTTACTTCCACTGATGCAGGTGTTTCTTGGTCTGCATCATTTGTTGATCCTGAAAAAAGAGACATTTATACAGTTACATTTGTTGATCAGAATACAGGTTATATAGCAGGTACAGGAGGTCTGCTAATGAAAACTACTGATGGAGGTGCAAACTGGTTTGCTCAGAATTCAGGATTAACAGTTACTTTTTGGGATGTCGATTTTATAAGTCCTGATACCGGTTTTGTTATAGGAGCATCGGGAAATATTCTTTATACAACAAACGGGGGTGATACCTGGTCTTTATCTACTTATGGTACCGCAACTTTATATAAAATTCATTTTATAAATAGTACACTTGGATTTATGGGTTCATCATCTGCCACTACAGGAAGATTACTTAAAACTACTAACGGCGGTACATCCTGGACAGATATATCAGCTAATGTAACCGGACTGGCCGGTACAGTCAGAGGAATTCATTTTATAGATGTTAACACAGGATTCGTTTCAAACAGCCAGGGCAGAATCTGGAAAACTACCGATGGTGGTACATCATGGACTCAGGTTTATGATATTGGTTCAACTACCACAACTATTTATGAAGTTAAATTTGCTGATGCAAATCTTGGAATTGCTATTTCTACTACGGGTCAGGTTATCAGAACAACAGATGGCGGAAATACATGGAATTTAATCCAGACTGATGCCTCAAGAAATCTATATGGATTAGGAATACTGGGAGTTCAGGCAGAAGGTGCTGCACCTATTTTAATCGGTGGAGATACGGGTGTTATACTTGTAAGTAATGATGATGGTGCAACCTGGAATTCAGGAAGTTCTTCTGTTTCATATAATTTACTTTACCGTGCATCTTTTGTCTCTGAGGAAATTGGTTTTGTCAGCGGCGGTTCTTCAACTGAAGGTGATTTGCTTAAAACTACTAACGGGGGAGTAACCTGGACAAAACTTTCCTTTGATCCGGGTGAAAGATTCTATTCAGTGCATTTCCTTGATGAAAATGTTGGTTATGCAGGTACTACCGGTCCAAACGGACTATATAAAACAACCAACGGTGGAGAAAACTGGACTCAGCTTAATACCGGAACCGGTGTCTCTTCAAGCATTATTTATGATATTAAATTTTATGACACCAACCTTGGTTTTGCAATGTATTCAAACGGTGCAGTTGCAAGAACAACTGATGGAGGTGCAACCTGGACATCCGTTTCTGCAAACTGGGGTAATGCTGCAGGTTATAATATATTCATTGTAGATGCCTCAACAATTTATATTTGCGGTGCAGGGGGAAGGATCAGTAAATCAAATAATGGCGGCGCATCTTTCTTTCAGCTCCCTTCGCTAGGAACTGCTACATTATATTATCTTCACTTCTTCGACGCTAATACCGGCTATATAGCTGCAAGCGGAGGAAGATTATTTAAAACTACAGATGGAGGATCATCATTTACTGAAACTCAGCTACCGGTTAGTTCAATTATGTATACTGTCAGATTCTACAGTGATAGTATTGGCTGGGTAGGTGGTGCAAGCGGTAATCTTTTTTATACACTGGATGCTGGCACAACCTGGGTTGAATCAGATATTGCATTAGGTCCTTCAATGACTATTAGAGAAATTGAAATCTCAGGAAACAGACTCTGGATGGTTGGTACTGATGGTATGATTATAAGAGGATTTGGAGATCCTACTGTTCCGGTTGAATTAGTTTCATTCTCTGCTTCGGTTGATAAAGGTAAGGTTGTGCTTAACTGGATGACCGCCTCTGAACTAAATAATTCCGGTTTCCAGGTTGAAAGGAAAACTTCGGGAGAATGGGAAGAAATAGGATTTGTAGGTGGTAAAGGAACAACCGCCGAAGTAAACAATTATATTTTTGTTGATGCGAATCCTGCTTCGGGTAAAAATTATTACAGACTTAAACAAATTGATTTCGATGGCAGTTTTGAATATTCAAATGTTATTGAAGTTGATTTAACAATGCCTTATCGATTTGTTCTGGAGCAGAATTATCCAAATCCGTTTAACCCAACAACAACAATTAATTTTGAAACAACACAAAAAGGTGTAGTTACTTTAAAAGTTTACAACATTCTCGGAGGTTTGGTTGAAACATTACTGAATGAAGAGAGACCGGCAGGAAGACATACAATTAGTTTTAATGCCTCTAATTTGGCAAGCGGAGTTTACTTCTATACCCTCTCATCAAAAGAAGGAACCATAACAAAGAGAATGCTTCTATTGAAGTAAAAGAGTATTTTAAATTAAAATGTATGGCTGTATGATTAAGTAACTTTCATACAGCCATATTTTTCAATTGGAATGATATACTGTTCTTTATTTGCAGCTAATTACCTCATTTATTATGTTCACATCTGAATAAAAGCTTTAGCAGGTAACTAAATGAAGAAGCTCTCAATCCTCACCATTATTTTTCTGATTGTAAATCAAATAATTTTTTCTCAGGGGAAGAAAGTTTATTATGCTGAAATTGATGGTGAAATTGATCTTGGAATGTCTCCTTATATTAAGCGGGTTGTTAATGAAGCAAATGAAGAAAATGCAGATGCAATTATTTTTAAGATTAACACATTTGGCGGAAGAGTAGATGCGGCAACTCAGATTAAAGATGCAATTCTCTCAAGCGATATTCTCACAATTGCTTTTATTAACAACAGGGCTATTTCTGCAGGTGCATTAATTGCTTTATCCTGCCAAAAAATTGCAATGGTTCCCGGCAGCTCAATTGGTGCAGCAACTGTTGTTGATCAAACGGGACAAAAGCAGAGTGAAAAATATCAGTCGTACATGAGATCTGAAATGCGATCAACTGCAGAACGCAACGGCAGGAGAACCGATATCGCGCAGGGAATGGTTGATGAAAGAATTGTTGTTGAAGGTCTTGATGACAGCACTACTCTTATTACACTAACAACATCCGAAGCAATTAAATATGAAATAGCAGATACAACAGTTGAAAGTTTGAATGATGTACTTACAGTATTTAATCTTAAAGGTGCAGAGATAGTTTCTGTAAAATCAAACTGGGCAGAAGATGTAGTTAAGTTTCTTAACAATCCTATAATCTCAACGATTTTAATAATGATTGGTTTTTTCGGCTTGATGGCTGAAATTAAAACTCCCGGCTGGGGTGTCCCGGGAACTGCAGGATTAATTGCACTGGCTTTATTCTTTGGTTCATCATATATACTTGAGCTTGCATCCATTGTTGAAATAATCTTGTTCATTGCAGGCATAGCATTAATAGCACTGGAAATTTTTGTTATACCCGGATTTGGCATCGCGGGCATTGGTGGAATTTTACTTGTACTTGCATCTTTATTCCTGGCATTAACAGGCAGCGTTGAATTTTTTAGCTACGATACTATAGGAACAGCAATAATTCAACTTGCTGTTGCATTGGTGGGTGCTTTTGTATTAATACTTATTCTTGCAAAATATTTACCCAAAAGTAATTTGTTTAACAAACTTGTCCTGGCAGAAGCCGAAACTGCAGAGACCGGTTTTGTTTCTTATCCTTCGGAAAAAGAATTAGTAGGAACCGAGGGTATTGCTTTAACCGATTTAAGGCCTGCCGGTTCGGCTGAAATTAATGGTGTAAGATATGATGTGGTGGCTGACTGGCAATACATTGAAAGAGGTAAGCGAGTTAAGGTAATCCGTGTTGAAGGAATAAAAGTTGTTGTAAAAGAAGTTGTGTAAATCCAGAGTTGTTGATAATACTTCATATCATTTCTGCAAAAACAAAAAAGGCTGTCATTTAAGACAGCCTTTTAAAAAATCAAAAATTAATCTTTAAATCTTTAAATTTTTCAATCTTTAATTGTTCTTCAAAGAAGTTCAACAATATTTGTAAACTCACTAACCTCTGTACGCGAACCCTTTCGCTTTCCCATCGGTGTATCACCTTCCATTGTAAAAGAGATTATCGTTTTACTTTTTATTGTTGATTTAACGACATAACCTTCCTCAATATTAAAATAAATTGTTCCTGTTGCTTCACTTGAAGGTTTGTCAAATAAATATGTAACACCCTGCTCAACAACTTTAGGGTCACCTGTTATTTTTGCATCAAGTGTAGCATCAATTACTGCAACTTTGTTATCATCATATTCTTCAAGCGAAGAAACCTGGTAATTGTATATATTCTGAAGCTGAAATACCAGGAAAGGGAAGGGAGGCTGTGAAATTTTCCAGGAAGAATCTTTTGCAGTAACAGTTTCAGGTAATTTTCTGAATATTTGAGTAATAAGCGGCTTGATAGCTCCCTGTATAATTTGTTCGCGCAGCATCGATATATTTTCAGCATCTAATGAATCGCTTAAATTCTGAAGTTCAAGATAACGTGAAATAATTTTATCAACTTTATAAATCTCAATAACGTTGCCTTTGGTATCGACTCTAATATTAAATGAATTATTAACCAGTGCTTCATTGTTAGCAAATTTTATTAACTCAAGTGAATCTTTTGTAACACCGCTTTCATAAGAATGAGTTTGTCCGTTTGCATCAGCATCAAGTTTTATTGAATTAAAAGTACAAACAACATCATATATACTGTCTTTATCTAATTCAGTTGGCTTTATATTTATTATATAAATTAATTTCTGATTAACATCCTGGGTAATTGTTGTATCAAACTGAATTGTTTGAGTATTTGTTGATAAGGAAGCAATTCTGTATCTGTAATCCTTATTTAGCTCCATTTTATAACGCATTAAAAAACTTTCATCCGGATTTTCAACAGGAGTTGTTTCAATTGCACTTGTATCAATCTCATAAAGATTTTCCACTGCAGCTTTTTCATTTTCTTTTTTCTCCTCGCTGCAGCCAAATAAAATTACAGATGAAAAAAGAAGAGCAAATAAAAATTTCATATTAATTTTCCTTTTAATAAAGTAGATATTTGTTTCTAATTGATTTGAATTCTTCCAATTCTTTCTGCCATTGCCGGGATATTTCTTCAAATGATTTACCCTGCAGAATCTGTTCTTTCAGATTTTTATCGCCTGAAAGTCTGTCGAAGTAAGAATTAAATTTAAAATCATCAGGATACAATTTAACTAAAGATGAAATCAGTTTTATTGCAAATTCAAATGGTCTGAAAGATTTATCCTTAACTTTTATTGAAATACCATTGCACACTTCATCTCTGTATTTTGGACTTTCAACAACTCCCTGAATTGCAACAGGCGTGAATGATACAGGTTTTAATTCAGCACCCCGAATATCTCTTTTCATTAGCTCATCCAAAAGTTCTTCGCTGTTAATAAAAGGGGCACCAATTGTTCTGAAAGGATTTTCAGTTCCTCTTCCTTCTGAAATATTTGTCCCTTCAAGAAGACAGGTACCGGGATAAACCAGAGCTGATTGAATATCAGGAATATTGGGAGAGGGAGGTATCCATTTATAATCATATTCATTATGATAACTATCTCTTTTCCATCCTTGCATTTTAATTACTCTTAAGTCCGGTTTTAGAGTATCCGGTAAAATTTCATTTGAAAAATATTCTGCAAGTTCACCCGGAGTCATTGCATATCTTACTGGAATATGAGCAATACCAACGAAGGATTTAAGTGATTCATCCAAAACCGGACCTTCAATTGTTACACCATCAACAGGATTTGGTCTGTCTAGTACAATTACGGGAATATTGTTTTCTGCAGCAGCTTCAAGAACATAAAATAAAGTTGAGATATAAGTATAAAACCTTACACCAACATCCTGAATATCATATAAAATGATATCAACATTCTTTAACATTTCTTTTGTTGGCTTTCTATCTTTGCCATAGAGTGAAAAAACAGGAATACCTGTTTGCATGTCAATGCCGCTTTCTATTTTTTTTCCGGCAGGAGCCATACCTCTTATTCCATGCTCAGGTCCGAATAATGCTGTAATTGATATTTCATCAATTGAATTTAAAGTATCTGCAATGTGAACACCATTTTTTAAAATTGCAGTATGATTTGTAACTATACCAACTCTTTTTCCTTTTATTAAATCAAGATGATTTTTTACAAAGATGTCGGCACCAGTCAGCAGTTCATTTGGTTGGGGATATGAACAATGAATTGGAAACAGGTAATAAGAAAATAAAAGTATATTAAAAGTAATACTCTTTTTTCTTATTACCTGTTTAATAGAAATCAATGTGTGATAAATATTTTTTCTCAGATTAGTTCTAACTTATCCTTCGTTCTCAAGTAATTCTTTTCTTGAAAAGAAATGTGCAATTTCCTTCTCGGCATTTTCATCTGAATCGGAACCATGCACTGCATTAAACTGAATATTTCTCGCATACAATTTTCTGATAGTACCTTCTGCAGCTTTTGCAGGATCTGTAGCACCGATTAATTTTCTGTAGTCTTCAACTGCATTTTCTTTTTCGAGTGCAATTGGTACACAGGGTCCGGATGTCATATAATCTATAAGCTCATTAAAGAATGATCTCTCTTTATGAATTTCATAAAAACCTTCTGCAGATGCTCTGGTTAATCTTACCATTTTCATCGCTTTAATTTTAAACCCGGATTGTGTAATCATTGCAATTATCTCACCGATTTTATTATCCTTTACTGCATCAGGTTTTATTATAGCTAAAGTTTTATTGCCCAAGTTATCTCCTTAATTAAATTGCTTAATTGTCTGATTGCTAAATTGTTAATAGTTATATTTATTTTTTCCTGCTCTTACTTTTTACATTACGTTTACTTTTAGTTTTAGATTTTACAGATACTGCTTTACTTTTTTTACTTGTTTTAACTTTTGATTTCTGAGTTTTGACTTTTGATTTACTTTTCAAGGCTTTTAGCATTGTAGAACCAATTTCAGCAGGACTTTCGACAACTTTAATTCCTGCTTTCTTCATAGCTGCCATTTTTTCTGCGGCAGTTCCTTTTCCGCCCGATATAATTGCACCAGCGTGACCCATTCTTCTTCCGGGAGGTGCGGTTCTTCCTGCTATAAAACCAACTACAGGTTTTTTAACATACTTCTTAATATACTCAGCAGCTTCTTCTTCAGCAGTTCCGCCAATTTCACCAATCATTACAATTCCATGTGTATCGGGATCATCATTAAATAGTTTAATAATATCTAAAAACCTTGAACCTATAACAGGGTCGCCACCAATGCCTACGCAGGTTGATTGTCCGAGTCCGACATCTGTTAATTGTTTTACTGCCTCATAAGTTAAAGTGCCGCTGCGGGAAACAACTCCTATGTTTCCTTTTTTATGAATGAAGCCGGGCATAATTCCAACTTTGCCAATACCGGGAGAAATAACACCGGGACAATTTGGACCCACAAGAACAACATCCATATTTTTAATAACGTTGTAAACTTTAATCATATCTTTTGCAGGAATGCCTTCGGTTATACAAATTATAACTTTAATACCTGCATTGGCTGCTTCAAGAATTGCATCGGCTGCAAAAGCAGGGGGGACAAAAATTACAGATGTGTTTGCTTTCTGTTCTTTAACTGCTTCTTCTACAGTGTTGTAAACAGGAACGCCGTTAAATTCAGTTCCGCCTTTACCGGGAGTAACACCTGCTACAACTTTTGTCTTATATTCAATCATTTGCTGTGTGTGGAATGAACCTTCGCTTCCTGTAATTCCCTGAACTACAAGCCGGGTTTTTTTATCTATCAGAATGCTCATTTAAGTTTCCTCCGAAAAATCCCTTAGGACTATGATTTATCTGAAAAAATTTTATCCGTAAAGATAAATAAAGTTGAATGAAGATAGAAAGAAAGAGGATTTAAAAAATTAGAAATTAGAAATAAGAGATTGCATAAACTTGACAGTCTTCAAATAGCAGTTGGCAGGGAGAAATATAGGTTTCCGAGATTTTTAGATTAAATAGAAATTTTCTTCCAGCCGAAGAGATGATTAATTCTAGTGTTAACCATTGTAAATGGAAGTTCCTGTTCAAAAATAAATCCTAATTTTTTATACCATTTTACTGATGGAATATTTTCAGTCATTACTCCAAGCCAGATTTTATCAAAGTTATTTTTTCTTGCTTCTTCTTCTGCAATACTCATTAGTTTTGTGCCGATACCTTTTCCCTGGTATTCAGGCAAAACATAAAGCTGATTTACAAAAAATTTATTCTCTTTTGTATCAATATTTGTTTTTAACCAGGCTGCAGGTTTGCCGTCAGCTTCAGCAATAAAACCTTTTATGTTTTTATTATTAAATGCTTCTGTAAGTTTTTCATCATTACAGGTAAGAGTATGAAATTTTTTTAATTCATCAGGTGGAACAATTGAAGAGTAGGTAGCTAACCATGTTGTGAGAAGAATATTTCTTACAATTTCAAAATCATCCGGATGATTTTGTGCTGGAAGTGACCATTGTCTTATTTTTAATTCCATTTTGAGATTGAATGACAAACCTGAAGTAAACTTAATTCATCAAATTGCTTTGATAGGAACTGGAGACCAATTGGCAGACCTTCCGAATCTTTTCCATAGGGGAAACTGATACCGGGAATTCCTGCAAGGTTTGCCGATGTTGTATAAATATCATTCAAATACATTTCAAGGGGGTCATTTGATTTCTCACCGATTTTAAATGCAGTTGTAGGAGTTGTCGGAGTAAGGATTAAATCAACCTGTTCAAATGCTTTATCAAAATCATTTTTAATTAATCTTCTTACCTTCTGAGCTTTTAAATAATATGCATCATAATATCCGGCTGAAAGAACATAAGTGCCCAGCATTATTCTTCTTTTTACTTCAGTTCCAAAACCTTCCGAGCGGGAATATTTATACATATCATTTAATGTTGAACTGTTTTCAGAACGATAACCATATCTTGCTCCATCGTATCTTGCAAGATTTGATGATGCCTCTGCTGTTGTTAGAATGTAATATGCTGCAATTGAATATTCAGTATGGGGGAGACTGATGTTTTTAATTTCAAATCCTTTTGATTTTAACTTTTCTGTTAAATCATTTAATGCATTTTTTATATCGGGTGATAAACCTTCGCCAATATATTCTTTTGGAATACCAATTTTAAATTTTTTATCTGAAGAGAGATGTTCAGAATAATCAGGTACTAAAGAATTGTGAGAAGTAGAATCAAGTTCATCTTTTCCTGAGATTACTTCAAGTATAAGCGCAGCATCATCAATATTTTTTGTGAAAGGTCCGATACAATCGAAAGAAGAAGCGAATGCAGTTAAGCCGTAGCGGGATACTCTTCCATAAGAAGGTTTCAATCCATACACTCCGCAAAATGCAGCAGGCTGTCTTATTGAGCCACCGGTATCCGTGCCGAGTGAAACATCGCATAAGCTTGCAGCAACAGCAGCAGCAGAGCCGCCGCTTGAACCACCAGGTACTCTCGAATTATCAACCGGGTTTAATACACTTCCAAAAGCAGAATTCTCATTCGATGAACCCATTGCAAATTCATCGCAGTTTGTTTTACCAATTATAATTGCATTTTCATCTATTAATTTCTGAACTGCTGTTGCAGTATATAAAGCTGTAAAATCATTTAATATTTTTGAAGAGCAGGTGAGAGGTTTATCTTTTATGGAAAGTACATCTTTAATTGCAATTACAGCACCGGCGAGTTTTCCATGTTTGCCTGATTTTATTTTTTCTTCTATTCTTTCTGCATCTTTTAAAGCATCATCTTCAAATACAAAGTTAAAAGTGTTGAGATGTTTATTTTCATTAATACGGGAAAGAAATTCTTTTACATTTTCTGTAAGAGATAATTCACCTGATTTGATTTTTTTGATTTTATCTTTTATTGAAGTGTAACTATACAATTTAAAGAAAGTGATAAATGAAAATGCTGTTAAAAAGTTTAACCCGCGAGAACCTGCGGGTTAATTTTAATTTCAAAAAAAACTAAAAATAAAAATTAAGATTTCTTACTTTCAATCTTTTTTTCTTCTTCCTCTGCTGCTTCCTTAATATCCTTTTCAACATCCTTTAAACCTTTTCTAAACTCGCTCATCCCTTTACCGAGACCGCGTGCAAGTTCAGGTATTTTCTTTGCACCGAATAATAGTAGTATAACAAGTACTATTAGAATTATTTCGCCGGCGCCTAAATTTCCAAACATTTCTTTACCTCTTATTAATTTAAAATGCTGTTTGCAATTGAATTAAATATAAGAGCACCATCAGTCTTACCTAAAACAGAGTTGCATGCTCTTTCCGGGTGAGGCATCATTCCTAGTACATTTCCTTTTTTATTTATGATGCCTGCTATATTCATAACCGAACCATTCGGGTTATCAGGTTCGGTTATCTTACCATTTCTTGATGAATATCTGAATACTATCTGTTTATTTTCAACAAGTTCTTTCAATGTCTTTTCATCCGCAAAATAATTGCCATCTCCATGAGCTACAGGGATTTTCAGTTTTTCATCGGAATTTATCTCTTTTGTAAAGATTGTATCATTGTTCTCAACGGTAAGATAGACATCTTTACATACAAATTGCAGTGATTTATTCTTAATCATTACTCCCGGCAATAAACCTGCTTCGAGCAAAATCTGGAAGCCGTTACAAATACCCATCACAATTCCACCCGACTCTGCAAAAGAAATAACTGAATTCATAATAGGGGAGAAACGGGCAATTGCACCGGTACGGAGATAATCGCCGTAAGAAAATCCGCCGGGAAGAATTATAACATCAGATTTTTGTAAATCTGTATCTTTATGCCATAAGAAATTAACATCGTAGCCTAGGACTTTTTTTAATGAGTAGTAAGCATCATGGTCGCAATTGGAACCCGGAAATACAACTACACCAAATTTAACTTTCATTAAACCTTCTCCGTTTCAACCTCTTCAAGTTCAAATTCATAATCTTCCATAATCGGATTTGCAAGCAGCTTTTGACAGTAAAGATTAACTTCTTCTTCTGCAGATTTTCTGTCATCAACATCAACAAAAAACTCAATGTATTTATCTATGCGGGTATGACTGATATTCTTTAACCCGAGATGCTGTGCACCTTTTTCAACTGCTTTTCCCTGGGGATCTAAAATAGATGGTCTTCTTTTTACTAAAACTTTTGCTTTGTACACTGTAAGTCCCGTAAAGTGAAATGATTAATTTTTCTTAACAAACAGGCTAAAAATATATCGAAAAATACCAAATAGAATAAACAAAACAAAAATAAAGAATATTGCCCTGCCTGTAGTTACTATAGCCGTAATAACACCTATAATGATAAGAATAAAGAGAAAGGGATTTTTTTTGAACTCTTCTTTACTGGGTTTCGGTATGGTGTCATATTTTATTCTGCTAACCATAATTACTGAAAGGAGTAGAACAAGAGGAATTACAAAATCTGAATAGGGAGAAGGAAAGCCAAATGAAGTTTCATAATATGTAATTATGAATGAAGAAATTGTAATGGCAGCCATGGGAATTGGGAGCCCATAAAAAAAATCTTTATCAAAACCGACAAGCTGTACGTTAAACCTTGCAAGTCTGAATCCCCCTGCAAGTACAAAAGAAGCTGCAATAAGAACGCCGGGAATTTCAAAGGTAGAAAGTGATGTATGATAAATTAAAAATGCAGGGGCAGCACCAAAACTAACTATATCGGATAGTGAATCAAGTTCAACACCAAGTTCGCTGCTTGATTTTGTTAATCTTGCAACAGCACCGTCGAGTGCATCGAAAATAGCAGCAACAATTATTAACCATGCTGCATAATGGTAATTTCCTTCACTGGTATTTAATATTGAGAGAAAACCGGAAAACATATTCATTCCGGTAAAAAGATTTGGTATAACAGAACGTGTAACTCTGAGGCGTGGACTCATTGTTCTGTGTACTCAAATAAAATTGTTTCTCCGGCAGTAACATTGTCATCCTTTTTCACCTTCTCTTTAAAGTGATAAGGTACAACAACATCAACCCTGCTGCCGAATTTAATCATACCGAATCTTTCTCCAATCTTAACTTCATCACCTTCTTTCAATTCATAAATTATTCTTCTAGCAACTGTACCGGCAACCTGTGTAAAAAAAACTTTACCTATGCTGCTTGTAATTCCAAATTCTGCTCTTTCATTTTTTTCAGAAGCTTTATCTTCAAAAGCAGCAATAAATTCTCCTTTATGATATTTAAGATAATCCACTCTTCCTGTAACAGGTATTCTGTTTACATGAACATTTAAAGGAGACATAAAAATTGAAATTTGTTTTGCTCTTCCTTTAATAAATTTATCATCTAAAACTTCTTTTACAAATAAAACCCTTCCATCAGCAGGAGAAACAACTATGTTATTCTGCAAAGGTGTTTTTCTTTCCGGGTCTCTGAAAAAGTTTAATGTGAATATTAAAAAAAGAGCAGGCAGGCCAATTAAAATAATTTTAAGGAGATTGCTGTTGGTAAAAAAACTAATTGAAATTCCTACAAAAAAAATTATAGCTGCAATGCCTATTGTTGTATATCCGTATCGGGTGAACATCTCAGGTTCTTGTAAGAGTGAATATATGTTCGGTGTATTTTTTAAGTTGATTCGGAGTAG